>Ga0181558_10004766_pt1 | contig 12096 bp, 10 predicted proteins | sample 011ome_22_FD_133754 | JGI IMG/M metagenome (GOLD analysis project Ga0181558, IMG submission 133754) | Coastal salt marsh microbial communities from the Groves Creek Marsh, Skidaway Island, Georgia - 011507BT metaG (megahit assembly) | ecosystem: Environmental > Aquatic > Marine > Intertidal... | reverse complement strand
CTAAAGCGACCGATAAATGAAAGTAAATAAACACGCGCAGGTTGAGCTAAAGACAAACAGATAATGGCAAAAAGACAAGACCGATTGCCTAAAGACAAACAGATAATGGCAAAAAGACAAGACCGATTGCCTAAAGACAAATAAACAAAGCCAAATAAACAAAGCCATATAGACAAAGACAAAAAAACAAACAGATAAAGACAAGCAGATATACCCAATAACATGAGACCCAAAGTCAAATGGGTGCAAGGATGAATAAGGCGTTGTCATGAGAATTTCAAGCATCGAGCAGTTTCAGCAGGGCATTGATTCTATTTTGGATCAGCAGGCCAGGCTTAACCGCACCCAACAGCAGTTGGCGACGGGTAAAAATATTCTGTCACCGTCTGATGACCCAGCGGCGGCCACGCAACTGCTATCATTATCTTCCTTAACAGCAAAAAACACTCAATACGATCGTAATGTTACGGTTGCAAAAAACGAGCTTGATTTGCAAGAGAGCGTTCTCGCCAGTAGTGGTAAGGTGTTACAGAGAGTCCGTGAGCTTGTTATTCAGGCTAACAATGCCACTCAGAGTAATCAAAGTAGAGCATCCATTGGTGATGAGCTTGATAATCTGGCGGATGAACTACTTCAACTATCGAATACAAGAAACGCGTCCGGAGAGTATATCTTCTCGGGTTACAATAGCCGGACGCCCGCGTTTACTCGGACGGGTGCGGGTTTCGAGTTTCAAGGAGACCAAGGTCAGCGACTCATCCAGGTATCAGAAGACGGCCAGACGATCGTGCGCGATAATGGCCAGGATGTTTTTGAAGGCATGATGACCGGAGATGGTCGGTTTTTGTTAGAGACGCCGGACACGAATATAGGTAATGGACTGGTAAAGCTTACTTCGACCTCAGACTCAACAGAAGACAATTACACTATTACTTTTAGTCAAGCTAGTCCCGACGATCCTGTGTTGTATAGCGTAACAGGGGCAGAATCAGGCGCAGTCGTAACCGGCACGTATCAGACCGGCACCTCCCTGACTTTTAATGGAATCACAATTGCCATTGAGGGATCGGTAGCAAATGGTGACAGCTTTCAAATTAATCGTTCTTTGAAACAGAGCGTGTTCCAAACGGTTCAAAACTTAGCTGATGCCCTAAACACGTCGGTTGATACTGCCGCTCAATCCTCTAAGTTAGCCAATGATTTGGGCCAAGCTTTAGGCACAGTTGACCAGGCAATGGAACATCTGCAGTCGCGTCGCACGATTATAGGCAATAGGTTACAAGGGCTTGATACCCGCATCGAGGAAAATGCTGACGAGCGTCTTCGCCTTGAAAGGCAGGCGTCCGAAATTCAGGATTTAGATTTCGCTCAAGCAGTGAGTGATCTAAATCTTCAAAGCGTTGCTCTGCAAGCGGCACAACAAGCCTATGTGAAAATTCAGGGCCTTTCTTTGTTTAATTACCTGAGGTGAAGCAAGTTTGGGATAGAGAGGTTAGAACAAACGAACGTCGATGCCCGCCTCAAACATCGATTGCTTACAATCTAATGGTGTCAAGCTTGTGAAGTGAAAAATAGAGGAAACCCCCAAGCCGGATATAGTCGTGCGACCCAAATGAACACAATCGTCAGTACAAGATACCCCGCCTGCATAAATAACTGGAACACGAACAGCGTCAGCAATTGTTGCTGCGAGTTCAATATTTGGGCCTTCCATCATGCCATCTCTCTCAACAATGTTAATTAGAATCTCACCCGCGCCCGAATCTTCAAGTTCTTGAGCCCAAGACAAGGCATCGATTTTTAGAACCTTTTTCTGAGAGTACACATTCCATCCGCCAGCAGATTCGCTTATGTCAATTGAACCAACAAGCGATTGGCTGCCGAATATCTGCGCTGCCTCGGTAATTAGCTTGGGAGAGGTTATCGCTGCGGTATTGATACACACTTTATCCGCACCCGCGAGCAGTGTGGCCTCAATGTCATTAATGCTCCTAATGCCTCCGCCAACTGTCAGCGGCATGAAGCATTGTTTAGCAATATCTTTAATGGTGTGAAGATCAATAGATTGCCCAGAACTGGTCGCGTCAATATCAAGGAGAATTAGTTCATCAACATTACGAGAATTGTAGGTTCTGGCAACCGTGATGGGACTTCCCAAATTGCGACGTTCGTTAAACTGAATGGTCTTTACTACCGAAAACCCGTCTAAAAGTACTATCGGAATGATTCTTTTCTTTAACGCCATCTTTTAAGATGGCCTGTAGAGAGCTTGTAAGTTACCCGAGTTGTCTTTGATCAGCTTACCATCGGCATCTGTAGCGAATAATCGTTTGTTGGTGAACAAATCTAAATTATCGAAGAAATCTTCCTCAGAAATGTTCAAGTAGTCTAAAAAGTCTGGAATGAACTTCCACGGCACTTTACCCTCGCTAGATTTTTTAAGCGCTTTAATTGCTTCATCGCGCGAAATTCTATTAGCTCTAATTTCAATACAAAGTTGATCAGTGGCTCTACCATATCCGTATTTTAAAAACTTCATATAGTCGTGCAGTCCGCCAATCCACTTACAGTCCAAGTTTTCAACGTCATTGAAAGCACCTTCAATTGGACCGTCCGGGTTTTTGTTCCACCCCAAGCTCAAGACTCTGTCAGCGTTCGCCTTAGAGTCCCATTTTGTGTAGTGACCTAGGAACAATCCCGTAACACCAATCTCATTCAATTCTTCATCCGACGGATAAATAAACGTTTTAATATTCTTTAGATCAATGCCGTCATGAATGAGATCCGAAATTCTGTATCCGCTCATTTGAAACTGTTCAAGCCAGTTTCTATCTAAGACAGGGTTGTCCTTCCGTGCCGCCGGGCCACCATATTCAAATTGAGAGTTCTCGCCCCAAATAATTAATGGAATCTTATAATTAACAGCGAGCCTAATCGGGGCTGTAAAAATGCCAATATGTTCTGGCCAGCAGCAATCTCCTAGTTTAAAAAAACCGACTCGCACCATTTCTCGATAATATTTTCGATTGGCAGAAACTTGAATAAGGTCGAAACCTTGATCTCTAAGAAAATCAAGATTGCGGCGACCCACCTCGGTAAGTTCACAGGGTGTGTGCGTAACGCACAGAGGGTTCATGCCAAACTCGTCACGCATAATGAGCGCCTGGGAGCATGAATCTTTTCCACCACTGACGGGAATTATGCAATCGTAATTGGTGCCGTCACCTCTGTAACGCTCAAGAATACCTAAAAACTCGATTCGTCTGTTATCCCAATCGATGGCTTGATTCTTTCTTGCCGTGGACAGACATGCATCGCAGATGCCATCTGTGAAGGTTTGTTCTGGCCTGGAAGAGGGCACTAGACACCGATTACAAAAGTTGATCATTGGCTATAGTCCTAGGCTAGCTCACAGAAATTTTTTAACAAACGCAAACCGTTTTGTTGACTCTTTTCTGGATGAAATTGCACTCCATAAGTTTTCCCGACGTTAATCGCTGCGGTTATAGGTTTAGAGTGGTGTGTGGTAGCAATAATACTTCTTTGATCGTCTGCTTCAAGATGGAAACTATGAACGAAGTAGAAACATGCCTCCAACGCTATATCTTTAAAAAGAGGGGAGCTTCTGTCAAAAGAAACGTTATTCCACCCGATATGAGGAAGTCTTTCCCTCCCTGAAACTTCTACTTCAACTGTTTTACCTTTCACAGCCCCTAAGCCATCTCCGAGCTTAAATTCGGTACCAATCTGCGATAGAACTTGGTGCCCTACACAGATGCCTAAAAAATATTGGCTATCACCTTTTGTAATGTCTTGAAGCGGACTGAAGAGCCCCCTTTCTTTAAGCGCGCTAACACAATCATGATAAGCCCCTACACCCGGTAAAATAACGTGGTCGACCGAACCGAGATCCTCGGGGCGCTTAATTGTAAAAGGTGCCTCACCAATTGCAGAAATTGCATTGCACACAGAGGTGAAATTACCCGAGCCATAGTCGATCACGCCTATCATCTCAGGTACGAGACAGGTTGATTTGAGACGGAACAAAATCGTCCCAGGTGATCGGGGTATGCTTTACGATATCTTTAGAGACTATTTTGCCAATGATGTCGTCAAAGTACTTTGGGGGTAATCCATACCCTGGTCTTACACTTTTTATTGCATCCTCGGTAAGGACTTCGCCGGCATAGATATTTCGGCAATAATAAAGCGATCTGCGAAACTGCTTGTTAGGTGTTTCACTGGCACGGATATTTATGCTCGCATCTCCAAGTGCCTCGTGGGCCTCGTCGCAGGCTTGTCGCAACTGTTGTAACTCTGCAGGTTCGATCGAAAAGCTGTCATCCGGACCGCCGCCAGCTCTGTTGAGAGTAAAATGCTTTTCGATGACACAGGCGCCTAAAGCAACGCTAGCGATAGCAGTAGTGGAGGTTAGAGTATGGTCTGATAATCCAACAAGCGTATTAAAATTGTTTCTCAGAGTTAACAGATTATTGAGATTATAGTCGTGGGGTTGTGCAGGATAGGCACTGACGCACTTCAAGAGTATTAGCTCGTCACATCCCGCATCCCGAGCAGCAGCCACAGCTTCTTCAATTTCCTCGAACGTCGCCATCCCAGTTGAAATAATTAAGGGTTTTCCTGTCGATGCGACATGTCTGATTAGGGGGATATCTACTGCTTCAAAGCTTGCTATTTTATAGGCTGGTGCGTCGAGTGATTCGAGTAAATCAACAGCGCTTTTATCGAATGGCGTGCTAAATATGGAAATACCAATTTCCCTCGCGTATTCGAACAGGGGCTGATGCCACTCAAAAGGAAGGTGAGCTTCTTGATAAAGTTCGTACAAGGTTTTGCCTGCCCACAGACCCTCCTTAATCTGAAAGTCGCTGCTAGAACAGTTCATAGTTATAGTGTCAGGGGTATAAGACTGTATTTTGATCGCATCTGCGCCTGCAGCCTTCGCAGACCGAATAATCGACATTGCGCCTTCAATGCTGCCGTTATGATTAGCTGACATTTCTGCAATGAGATAGGGGCGTGTTTTAGCGGAAATCACTCTACCATTGATATTGACACAAGGTTTCACGTTGTCATTAAGTTCCATAATGAGACTCCTGCATTTGCTCTGAAGCTAACCAACACTGCCGAGAAATCGTGTAGCACTTTATTTTCAGAGTTTTTCCATCGACATCAAGGTATTTGTCTTGAATGTAATCGAACCCTAATTTTTGGTGAAAAGTTTGCGATTTAGTATTTTCCGTTTTCACTTCCCCGATGAGTTGTTCAACCTTTAGCTGATCGAAAGCAAAGCTAAGCGCCGCACTCCCGAGCTGTTTGCCGAGCCCGGGCTTGGAGCCGGGCGCCAGATAGAATCCCCAGTAGCAAACAGTCTCGGAGCTAGGATAGCCTTTGAGTTTAAAGTTGACATATCCACAAGGTTGCCCACTGCTGTAGAAAACAAGCACAACTTCAGAGGGATCATTGCTGATTTTTTTATACCATTTACGGTGCTGTTCCTTTGAAATAAAAGCTTGGTTGTACATATGTCGACGAATTTCTAGGGTGTTTCGCCAAGAACGAATCATCTCTAGGTCTTTAAGTTCAATCGGCGCCAGATAAAAGGGTGCCTCTGCTGTTTTTAAAATCTGATTCCCGTTGTGTAGCACATCAACAATTCGTTTCTGGCCCAGATCATCAAAAATAGGCGTCAATGGGAGTAGATCATTCAAAGCAGGGTTAGATGCACTAGAAAGAAGCTTCGAAAATTCATCTCCAATGGCCGAGATGTCGGTGCCCGCTCCAATCCAAGCTACCCGAGCGATTTGAGCAGAATCAAAGGCCTTTGCACTTGCCGTTTGGTTCTCTACCGCTGGTACAAGAACACTCGGAACGCCTAAATAAATCAACTCGATGGCGGTAGATCCGCATGCGCTGACGGCGTAATCAAGACTGGCAATGACTTCGCTATAATTTTGGGGATCTGAGAGGAAGCTAACGTTGTGAATGTTATCTAGTTTTACCGCATACTTAAGGTCGTTTATCGATCTGTTGCCTGGGCCAAGAATGACTATTTTTTCCATATCTTTCGATATAGGAACTCGGTTGATCTCCGTTAAGGTTTTTACCGACAAACCGAGCGGGTCAGTCGCTCCCATCAAAATACCAATCTTTTTAACTTTGGCTGCAGCGACACTATTCTTGCGAGATTCTTTTGCTTTGATAATGCTTGGTTTGATGATACTGAAACGCGAGCCAATATATAGCTGGCAATTTTCCGACACCAAGTTTTTATAGTCTGCCTCGGTTCGGTTGAAGGTATAGTCCACCAGCGCATCGCAGGCGTGTTTTCGGTTTGCCATATCATCAATGACCATGAGTTTGCGTCGTTTAGAAGCTACTCGTTTTTCCCAAATTTCATCGAGGTTATAGTGATCTACGATAATCCACTCTGCACCAACTCTAACTGAGTTGGTTATACAGTACTTCGCATCCGATATTTGATGCTCCTCAGACCAAAGACATTTTGTGGAATTGCACTCGTCCTCGAATTCTTGACTGATCAAAATCGGCAAGAAATCGTGACTGTACTCAGTAATGAGTTCTTTATGCTTGGGCAGGAGAGTCCTTGAAGAGAAGCAGACTGAATGGCTAGCTTCCTTTAGGGCATTCGCAAGGGATAGGCACCGCATAAAGTGACCGGCCCCTATTTCATAAGATGAATCAACTCTAATGAGAATCTTCACGGTTGGTTTACTGGCTTTGGGTTAAAGGTTGAGAATATTGCTGAAGCAAGATTCCAGTCTTCTTCGGTATCAATATCTTGTGCCCGAATCCTCGGGACATGTACGCCGATTCCGTTCCCAGACAAAATCTCTAGATTGTCTTGCCATGAGTCGATCCTACCCCAGTAGAACTGCCCAGCATCATGAAACAAGCTAGGTAAGTCTTGGGACCTGGTAGCTGAAAGTTCTGGGTTTTTTAGCTTGAGTAAACCTTTGTCGGACTCTTGCAACGCTCGGAAAGGAGAATAATCAAATTCCGATATTGCGTAAGCGAAATCAGCATGAGATCGGATTAGTTTTTCTAACCCTTTTTTTAAATCCGCTGGATCTAAAAGAGGTGCAGTCGCATAAATACAACACAAAAATTCATATTTGCAGGGTTGATCTGCTATCCAGCTAGCTGCGTGCGACATCACTGCGGCAGTTGTTGCATGATCATTAGCGAGATGATTAGGCCTGCGAAAAGGAACTTCCGCGCCGTGCTGCTCCGCGATTGCTGCTGTTTCAGAGTCATCGGTTGAAACGATAATTCGATCAAATAGGCCTGAAATTTTTGCCGCCTCAATGGACCAAGCAATCATGGGCTTACCGTGAAATTCACGGATGTTTTTTTTAGGGATTCGCTTGCTGCCCCCCCGCGCTGGAATTATTGCTACGGCAGTCACGGCAGTAATTCCCGAAGTGTACGACTGATAAACTGGATATCGGTGGTGGTCAGTCCCGGATGCAGGGGCAGGGTGATGCATTGGTTGTAATATTGTTCAACAGTTGGAAAGTCTCCTAGGCTAAAACCTAGTTCAGCATAGTAAGGCTGCAAATGAACAGGAATATAATGAATGTTAACGCCAATGCCGGCATTGCGCATGTGATTGAATATAACGTTCCGTTGGGCCTCTCCACAATCAGTGAGACGAACAACGAACAGGTGCCAAGCGGAAACATCGTTTTGACCTACTACTTGCTGTGAAACTGTCGAGGCCGCAAGTTCAGATTGGTAGGTTTTTGCTAATTGGTTTCGTTGCTCAATGAAACAAGGCAGCTGATTGAGTTGAGATAGCCCTAACGCAGCCTCGATATCGTTCATGCGATAGTTGAACCCAAGAGATTGTTGCTCGTAATACCACTGCCTGTCCAAGACCTCTCCGATATCGTCCGGATCCCGAGTGACACCATGAGATCTGATGGCCCGAAGGCGCTTGGCCAGTATCTGGTCGTTAGTTAGCGCGAGTCCACCCTCACCAGACGTGATTATTTTAACGGGGTGAAAGCTGAAAATCGTGATGTCTGAAAATCTGCAATTTCCGATTGGATGACCATCATAACTCCCACCAACCGCGTGAGAGGCATCTTCGATAATTTTGAAACCATATTGTCTCCCCAGCGCGCTTAATCTAGCCATGTCGCAGGGATTGCCGCCAAAGTGAACGGGAACTACGATCTTAGGCAGGGCCCCAACCGCTTCTGCTTTTTTAAGCTTTTCTTCGAGAGCAGCAAGATCAATATTGAAGGTTTCTATATCAATATCGATAAAATCTACGCTACCGCCACAGTACAGCGCGCAATTCGCTGACGCCACAAAAGTATTCGGAGTCGTCCACAGCAGGTCGCCGGGACCCAATTCTAACGCCAGGCATGCGGCGTGCAATGCTGACGTCGCACTGTTCATGGCGATGCCGTAATTGCAGCCTACGAGCGCACAGATCGACTCTTCGAATTCTGGTACCTTAGGGCCTTGGGTCAAGAAATCGCTTCTTAAAACCGCAACGACAGAATCGATATCAGCCTCAGAAATGTTTTGACGGCCATAGGAATTCATTCAGCGAATTCCTATGGTTTCTCTATTGTCACGCATCCATCGCTTTAAATCGCAAGGTTTCATCCAACTGTCGTTAGTTTCGCTCGAATAGCTAAAGCCGCTGGGTACTTTTTTCCCATCTTTAATGCGATTGATGTCATGACACCAGCCGTTAATTGAGGGCAGAATTTTGTAGTGGTCTGGATACTCGTAAGTATGTTCAGAGTCCTCACAGCTGATCATTTGCTCGTGTAGCTTTTCCCCCGGTCTTGAACCAACCACTTTTTGTTTTGCTCTCGGGCTGACGGCTTTTGCGATATCAGTAAGTTTGATTGAAGGGATCTTTCTGACGTATATTTCACCGCCTTCCATGTCGTTAAATGCGGTCCAAACAAGCTCCACACCTTGCTCTAAAGTAATCATGAAGCGGGTCATGTTAGGGTCGGTGATGGGGATCTCTTGCTCTTTCTCCAGCGACATAAACAGAGGAATGACTGAGCCTCGAGAACCCATAACATTACCATAACGAACAACAGCAAAACGGCTGCCATGTTCTCCCGCATAGGCATTCCCTGCTACAAAAAGTTTGTCTGAAGCCAATTTTGTTGCGCCGTAAAGGTTGACGGGCGAGCTAGCTTTGTCGGTGGATAGGGCAACCACTCTTTTAACTTTTTTATCGATGCAAGCGTCAATCAGATTCATAGCTCCAATGACATTAGTCTTCACGCATTCAAAGGGGTTGTACTCGGCAGTAGGGACGATTTTCGTCGCTGCGGCATGGACGACATAATCGACGCCATCCAATGCCCGGTAAAGTCGTTCGCGATCTCTAACATCGCCAATAAAAAATCGGACTCGCTCGTCGCCTGCGAATTTTTTTGCCATTTCCCATTGCTTCATTTCATCACGAGAGAAAACAATAATCTTTTTCGGATTAAACTTTTCTAATGTCATTGGCAAAAAAGTATTGCCAAAAGATCCCGTACCGCCCGTCACTAAAATAGTCTTGCCTCTAAGCATAATTGCGTCCTCCGATTTCTCTTATCACGTTATCTTTGGAAAGGTCAGCACTCTCCTCGGGATTTGTTGTCAGATGATCCATTACAGAGAAATCAATTTTCTCTCGATCAAAAATCGTTCGAGGTTGGTGAAACCCGGTGTTGCTCTCCAGCCTGGAGAGATGCTCCGAATAAAGTTTTTTGACGAATTTGAGTAGCACGCTGAAATTATTGGTCAGATTTTCAACATTTCTAATCAGTTCATTATCTTGTTCTTCTTCAGTTTTTGCGTTAGCTGTAGCCCAGACATATTCTGCCATCGTGTGAAAAAAAACTGCCGATACAACATCCATAGCGGTTTTCCTAAATTTGGGATCTGCCGTTAGGCCGCTAACTTTATTCATCGATTTTAGGACTCGCTCACGTTTGACTGCTTTTACCTCCGATAGCGAATCGTTGATGCCTACATACTGTTGAAAATCCTTAGCGGCTTTTTTTGCGGACGAGATTTTTTTCTCTGCTGCGTCAAGCACTTTGATAGCAGATTCGATTTGTTTTTTTGCTTTGACGATACTTTTTTCTTTGTATTTTTCAGTTGGCTGCTTTAGAAGCCTAGAAATAGAATCTGCAACACCGCTCGAGCCTTCAATAGGTAGGGCAATGGATTTTTGAACGTAGGTATCAATAGCTTCTCGAAAAGTCGTAACTTCTGTTCCTGGAATTCGCGCTCCGCCCTCAGTGGCATTAATCACATTCCCGTCAAAATTCTCGACATCGATTTGATAACAGTAGTGGAACATTTTCAGTACGGGGTTAGTTTGTAATTTCTCTGTGTAGTTGCCTTCGATTTCTTCTGGTGATTCTAGGTATACAGATTGTTCGTCTCCGTAGGGGTCACCGCTCGCGTGGGTCTTTCCCTCTTCACTAAGCGCTAGATCTTGGCCAATCAAAATAATAGGGTCACAACCCAAATGTTTTAGGATCCGGAATGCCATATTTCCAGCTGACGGACCAGGAATAAGATGTCCTTTAAAAAAATTAAACGCTTCGAAAAACGCATATTCCCGTTCTGTACCAATGATAGGCGCGTGATAAGCCTCAAAAGTTTTCGGGTGCACAACGGGTGATGCAACCATATGAACGTCTTTATATTGCTCTGAATCAAGGCCTTCGAAGAGCAAAGCTGTTTCATCTAGGCGCTCCAAACAGGAGATGAGATGGGGTTTGAGATTTCGCTTTAATAAGTGTCTCAGAGATGCGTCCGCCGAGACGATGACAGCTTTGTCTGCGATTTCACTAAGCAAGTGCACGTTCTTATCAAGAGATGGTCCAGAGGCGACTACGACTCCGGGTTGGCCTTTAAATGCGCCTTCAAGGGCGGATATCCCAGGAAAGTTGATGTGTCTGGTCAAGTTAGCGAGGGTGTTATCAAGGCCTTGCAATGCATCGTTAGGACAGTTACCTACGAACTTCACGCCTTCATAAACTGTGCTGCGGACTTTTTTTACTGCCTCTAGGTAGTAATCTCCGTGTACAGAAAGTGAAGCCGGCATATCAACGACTTGGACGTTTTTTGCATTGATTAGCCTGTTTTCTTGAAAAATATGTCCCTGTAATGCAACACCAATTTCTTCAACAGAGAAGCCTACACACATTAGAACGTCCTTGGATTCTATAATGGATCGGCAATCTAATGCCCGAAAGGCCATTAACAAGATCTCTGGATCAGGTTCGATAACAACGATAGATCGAGAAACGAAGTTACGTTGTTTTTCCAGCATCAAAGCTGCATAGCCTAGACCGAAGCCCAGACAAACCATGATCCCTTGTAATTTGTTAATACAAGTTTCTAGGTGACTGGCCATCGATCTCACTGGATTATCTAGCTCGTAATATAATTTTTCTTCTAGTGTATCGACTAGGTTGTATGCATAGGGCTCTTGGTCAGAAGGAAAAATATGGTAGCGACCGCTGTCTTGGGTATCGCTGATTAATCTGAATAAGCTTGGCCGCCATTTCTCGCAAGCTTGCATATTTAGCTCGAAAAGTTGGCGTTCTAAGTCTTCTGCATTCATTCCGCTCTCCTTGTCATGCTTGAGTGATAGCAATTCTTAGGCCAATTTCAGACCAATTGGTAAACTATTGATTTATATAAATAAAAATTAAGAAAGCACAATTAATCTGACCGTGTCTTCAGGAAAGTGGCAATTATTGCCAAAAATTTAGCGGTTTTTAAGTCAAGAAATTGGCGCCGTTTTCGGGCTAAGTAAGACATTCCATTGATGAGTTCGAACTCAACAGTATCTCAACCCTAAAGCTTTCCGGAATACAGCCGTTAAACAGGACATAAACAGATAACAAGGACGACAAGATCATGGCATTGACAGTAAACACTAACGTTGCCTCATTAACTTCCCAGCGGAATCTAGCGGGCTCACAAGGTATGCTCAGCACCTCACTTGAGCGCTTGTCTACCGGTCTTCGCATCAATAGCTCAAAGGACGACGCAGCGGGTCTT
>Ga0181558_10004763_pt1 | contig 12096 bp, 10 predicted proteins | sample 011ome_22_FD_133754 | JGI IMG/M metagenome (GOLD analysis project Ga0181558, IMG submission 133754) | Coastal salt marsh microbial communities from the Groves Creek Marsh, Skidaway Island, Georgia - 011507BT metaG (megahit assembly) | ecosystem: Environmental > Aquatic > Marine > Intertidal... | reverse complement strand
GTGGCGGTGGCAGCGGTGGCGGAGGAGGTTGAGGTGCTTCTCTATGCAAAACTTTGGATGGAAGCGGTGGTGGTGGCGGCGGTGGAGGAGGAAGTGGGGGTGCTCCTTTCAGCGAAACTTTGGATGAAGGTGGTGGCGGCGGAGGCGGAGGTAGTGGTGGTGCTGGTGACGAAGATGGACCAGGCAACAGCGTTGCAGTTTTCGGAGAAAGAGCGTCAACGAGTATTGTCAGGTCCAAAAAGAAGTTCTTTGGTAAAAGTGCGGACATATTCGCGCCACTATCACCGGTCCCGCAATGGTCGATATCATTCAGATCAAATCGTGTAACGCCGTGTTTTACGGCCACCACATGCGACCACGCCACACAAATTGGTCGCCTTTCATCGAATTCTCTGTTTCCCGTCCAGTGATACACGCAGACGACGAAATCAGACGTAAGGCGCACGCCTTTTTTATATACATTTTCCAAACGCGAGCCTTCGAAATATCTCGCTGCGGTATTTTCTGATCGCAATTCGACACTCTTCGGCGTGTTGAACATTTCGAACGGAATGGGCGAGCCGTTCGCGCTGGAATGCCAATCCGGACCAAATTGGGTCGCGGAGAATAAACTTCGACCAATTTCTCTGTTGCGACCATCTCTCACCACACAATATAACCGAGAACCACCTCTTCCGTCACATGAGATCCCACCAGAAATGACGACGCGCTTTAGCGTTATTTTTTCACCGTCGGCAATGCTCGTTAAAATAGCATCTTCAAAGCCGCTCTCGATTCTCCTCGCTCGCGTTTGTAACCATTCGCCGATTCTTCTTTGGGTATTTGTCAAAGTAAACGCGCGCTTATCTCGACTATCTTTCGCCAATGCCGGCGGCGCGATGTCGCAATATGCTTCTTCTATGGACACATCGCCTTTCCCGGACACCACTGCAGAAGCACACGTGATGAATCGCAAGACGTTTATCGCCAACGACCGTTTTCTAATTCTTTCATTTTTCATTTCCTCTTTCGTGGATGACACCGTCGCAGCGTAATAATTCTCTTTCGTCGCCACGTCGTAAATAACCCCACCTTTTCGATAAGCATCTTCTCCGCGCGTTGCGGCCAAGCTCGCGTCATCGATAGCTAAATGAAGCGCAACTACTGGCTCGCTCGATATCACCATCCACTTCTCAATCGTGCTGGCTATTGATACCAGCGTGTCCAGCTCGACGACGTTCGCGAACGGCACGCACTCGTCCACGATAAACTCAACTATAGGCGCGCCTCGAAACGTATCGTACAAGGACTCTTCGTCTTCTTCTTCCTCCTCGTCTTTTTCCTCAGAACAAGAAGAGGAAGTTATCTTGGACAGAGAATGTTGTCGTTCGCAAAACGCTCGCGACGCGATGTTGACCAACATGATATCAGAAGATGATGATGACGACGCGTTGTGCTGATCTTCCATTGTCATCGTCGTCGAAAGCGAAAAGACGAAACCTTTTCGTTCCATACACTCTCTCGCGATTGCAAACGCAGTCTTTTCGCTCTTCATCTTCCTCTTCTTCTTCTCCTCTTTCCTCCTCTTCCTCTCTTCCTCGGGAGTTTCTTTCCCTCTGGTTGCAAACGCGATCGCGTGGTTGTTCAACTGAAACGGTTTCGCGAGGAAACGCCCGTGCTCCTCCTCCTCGCGTTCGTCGTCTGTTCCTTCTCCTCCTTCATTTTCTCGTCGTCCGCGAAGAAACCGACCGCTGGACGACAAAGCCATGCTCCCAAACGGACTGAGAATCGTCGAAGAGTTCCTCCTCCGTCGCGAAGAAGACTCGCTTTGCTTGACTTCTTCGTCGTCCGAGAAAGAATACCGCCGCTGCTGCTGACAACGCTCGTCTTCGAGAAAATCGACGGAATACGACGAGTGTCCGTTGCCCATTCTCTTTCGGCTCGTTTATTTGTGGTGGTTCTTCCTCTTCTCCTTTTGATCGAAAAGCTTTCTTCTCGAATGCGAGATGCGACTTTTTGAGAACGCGTTTTGGGGAAAAGTTCGGCACTTGTGTTTCTGAAGAGGTGGCACACACTAACACAAGCAGCAGCGGCACAATTAAATGCGCGCCGCGGTCGTCGCGTTGAAAACCACGGCCTCATCAAACGCGAACAACGCGAAGAATACGAACATGGCTTCGACGACGACGAAGAAACGAAGAGTCGCCGCGTTGCACGGACGCGGCGGAAGCTCGAATTCCTTTTCCAATTTCCTCCAAAAACTCGTCTCGGAAACGCGAGAGACGTTGGAGTGGACGTTTTTAGACGGACCAATCGACGAAGGGAAAATGCATAATTTCACCGGAGGAGAGAACGGGAAAGCGCTCGCGTGGTGGGTGTTGCCGGCGAACACGAGGACGTACAACGCGGAAGTTTTGGACGGGATAGAGGAGAGTTGCGAACGAGTGCAAAAGGAAGGGCCTTTTGATTGTTTGATTGGTTTTTCGCAAGGCGCGACGCTTTCGTCGGTGTTGTGCGCGAGGAAGTGCGGGTGCGACGAGGAAACGAAACAATTCGAGAGTGTGGTGTTGGTTTCCGGAGCGAGACCTGGGGTTGGGGAGGAGTGGGAGCGCGTGCAAAAAGAGGCGAGATTCGGCGCGAAGAAGAGTTTGCACGTCATCGGGGAAACCGACGCCATCAATCCGAAAGCGTTGGGGTTTGAGTTGGCGGAGTGTTTCGGCGGAGAAGAATTTGGAAGCGGGATCGTGACGCACGAGAGAGGACACATTGTTCCTATAGACGATGAAAAAATCGTGAAGAAAATCATAGAGACGTTGACGGGATTAGAGAAATAAAAAGCAGTCCAACACGTTGTACGATGTATTTTTATTTTGCAGATGGATTCTAGCATTTTTATGTTGTCAAATTTGTAGTAGTTATTGCAGCGCATGATCGTCTTAAAGCCTAGCGTGCGAAACCTCCTGAGGCGGCTTCCACATGCGCCTTCTCGTGAAACTTTCAAATCCGTCTCGTTTGGTTTCCAAGAGTTCTTCTTGGGTCATTCGCCCGGTTCCGTCTTTGGTCATTCTTTCAACCACGCTGGCGGCTATTTTCGCAGTCACGTCTTCAATCTCCGTAAAGTCAGGAAATAAATACCCGCGGTCGATGTCATCGTTTGAGGCCAACGAAGCCAAGGTCTCCGCGGCGACTAAGAAGTGGTCGTCGGTAATTTCTTTACAATCCGCAACGACCGAGGCTAATCCAACGGCCGGGAACACGTACGCGTTGTTCGCTTGCGCCGGGAAGATTTCCACCCCATCTTTCCGTCGCACGACGCTCGGGAACGGACTTCCACTCGCGAAAATCACCTTATCGTTGCTATATTTCATCGCGTCTTCGAACGTGCATTCGGCTTTACTCGTTGGATTACTCAACGGGAAAATAATCGGTCGTTCGTTTAAAGCGCTCATGGTTTCGATGACCTCTTTGTCAAACGCGTTGTGTATCGTCGAAACGCCAATCAGTGCCGTCGGTTTTAGTTTCATGATTGCGGTTTTCAAATCTTTCACCGGTTCGTGGTCGTGCGCGAACGGTATTTTGTGTGGCTGTAGCTCGTGCAACCTTGATTTTACGACCAATCCTTTCGAGTCCATGAAGAAACACCGTCTCTTCGCCTCTTCGTGCGACAACCCGCCGCTCTTCTCCAGCGCTCTGACGACCAACTCACCAATCCCAACCCCGGCTTCACCGGCACCGTAGAACAAGACAGTTATATCCTTCAAAGCTTTCTTTTGCTCTCTCAACGCCGCCTCTAACGCGGCTAATGTCACGCACGCCGTCCCTTGAATGTCGTCGTTAAAACACGGTTGCACGTGACGGTGGTTCTCCAACACCCGGAACGCGTTCGCGTTCCCGAAATCCTCAAACTGTATCAAACACGAAGGTTTTTGGATCCTCATTTCTCTCATAAACTCACCGACTAACTGGTCGTACATCTCCCCTCTCACTCTTTTCTCTCTCAATCCTCGGTACTCTTGGTGCGCGCGCAACGCTTCGTTCTCCGTCCCGACGTCGATGCACACCGACATCACTTTCTTTGGGTCTACTCCGCCAAACACCGTGTACAACATTGACTTCCCTTCGCAAATTCCCATCCCGTTCGCGCCTAAATCGCCTAAACCTAAAATCCGTTCCCCGTCCGTCACCACCGCGACTTTCACGTCCTCCTTATCTTTCTCTCTGATGAACGCTCGCAATTTCGCGCCAACTTTACCCACGTCTTCTTTCGTGATGAACAAACCAAAGCTCGTTTTCGTCGCCGGTAACACGTGATACTTCTCGCACGCCTCCCCGACCGTCGGCGTGTACACGAACGGCAGGCATTCCATCGCGTTCGCGGCTAAAACTCGATACAACGTCATTGGCTCCGAGCTTTGTAAATGACGGAGATACGAGTACTTGTCAATCGGGAGAAGTTTCGAGCGAAAGGTTTTCAACGCGGAAGCGGACGCGGACATTTTTTGCGTGTGTCTGCGGGTATTCTGTCGTGGCTCTCTCTCCAAATTCTACTCTTTCTCTCTCTCTCTCTCTCTCTCTCTTTTTCTTCCGCGTGTCTCTCTTCTGATAATAAAAGTGGAGAATCCGAATTCTGAGCACGACGAGAAGAGTTTTGCCTCCACGTCTTCAAAACTTTTCGAGAAACCTCTCTGCGCTCCTCCTCCGTGTGCTCTTCCGCAAACATCACCGTCACACAGACGCGAATTAAAAAAAACACGACATGAGCGGCAGCAGCGCGAAATCGCGAGAGGAGACGCAATCCATCTCCATTCGCGGATGGCGCGTGCAATCCACGAAAAGCAACTCCATAATGGGCCAAAACGAGATTTCCATTTTAGAGGAAAAAGTGCGCGATACGCACACGCCTGAGATGGTGTTTACGTCTGAATTGCGGGTGAAACACGAACAGAGCGAAGTTGAGTTTACGTTTAACGCCACCGAGGCTTTGAGAGAGTGGAAGTTAGCGGAGAACGAGGTCATCAAGGTGAAGAATAGCGAACGGTGGAAGCAGTTGCACTTGGAGCGATACGGAGGAAAGAAGGAGTCGGAGGAGGTTGGCGGAGGGGAAGGGAAGGAAAATAACGAGGAAACTAGCGCGAGGACGATAGGATTAAGCATAGATGAGTTAGAAAAGGATGAGACTAGTTACGATTGGACGTTTACGACGCCGTATCGAGGTACGACGACGGTGCGCGGTGAGGATATCGTCGGAAGGGGAGTAGGAGTAGGAGTAGGAGTAGGCGCGAACGACGGTAGCGAAAGTAATAATACTAGCGATAACGGTAGCGGTGGTGGTGGTAGCAATAGTAATAGCAATAGTAACGTCACCAACAACGTCATTCAATGGAAACCAACCGAGGAACGATTAGATATGGCGTTGCTCACGCGAAGAGACCCGATTGAACTCTTCGACGAGCTCGCTCTGTACGAATCCGAGTTGGATGACCACGGCGTTTCTTCTCTCTCGGTGAAAATCAGAGTCACCGAAAACTGTTGGTTCTTATTGCTTCGGTTTTGGTTGTGCGTAGATGGCGTTATCATTCGCTCTCGAGAAACGCGTTTGTGTTGCGACTTGAGACAACGTCGCGCCGGAACCGTGGTCCTTCGCGAAACGCGCGTGCGCGAGGAAACCTGGTCGCAACTCAAAGACCGAGGCGCCCCGACGGACGCGAAAAAGTACAAGAACGCCGAAGACGCGGCGTCGGTGTTGCTCGCCAGCGGAGGACCCGTGCACGTCGTCAACGAAAAGCTCGAAATATTTTAGCTTCTTTTTATTAGAAACTACGCTCAAGTTGAGCAGCAGCGTTATTACTTCAAACCAGCACCGTTTTTTTTGTATGCGTGTTGGAAGTGCGTAAAATATAGTCCCTCTCGCAGCTAAAGAGTACCTTTTTTTCTCTTTTTGTGTGGTCACAAAGTGTACTTCTCAGTCTGTAGTTCAAACGCACAAATTCCTCCACACGCAAGCGCTTTGGAACTCGCTTTGAAAAAAAAATTTGGGGAATCCTCTCGCTCGCGAAAAAAAAAGGAAAAAAAAGATAAAGAGCTGAAAAACTCATCGCCGTGCTTCATACATCGCACTTTTTAACGCACGCAAACTTCCCCTTACGAATTATGTCTGCTTTATCCATGACCACCGCCGTGTCGGCGAAAGTTGCCATCGCCGGTAAATCGGTCGTTTCCAAGAGAAACGTCGCCGCGGCGCCGAGCAAGAGAGGGCAATTGGTACGCGTAATTTGTCTCCTTTATTTTTTTTATTTTCTGGGTGAAATTTTGCTCGTGGGAGAGGCGATCCTTTCGAGGAGCCCCGGGCGTGTAGTATCTTTTTCCGGGAAGCGAGAGATGCTCGCGGGTTTTGACGCCGGGTAGATACGGAGCGTTGGCGAATACGCGCGCACACGCTCGCGTAAAACTACCCGGAGAACGCGTTTCGCCCGCGAAAGAGTCTTTTTTACGTTCGCGTCGAGGCGCAAAGGCGTCGTTCGCGCGCATTTTTCGGCTCGTTATCGATTAATCTCTCTCCCGAAAGAGAGAGTTTTTTCCAAAAAAGAGAGGGCGCCCTTCGGGGAAAATTTTTCAAAGTTGATTGCGCACGTTTTCAGTCGAAGCGCGTCGACGAGAAAAGAAAAACCTCTCTCCGCTCGAAAGAGACGACCGAGGGGCGTTCATTTCCGGCTGTTTTCTCTCCACTCTCTGTAAATTCCGCGTCGAAGAAAGTACTTTGAACTCACCAATTTTCTCTTTTCCCTGTTATCTTTTCAAAAACAACAGGTTATCCAAAATGCCTCCCAAAAGGAAATGCGCGACCGCATCGCCTCGGTTGGCTCCACGAAGAAAATCACCGATGCGATGAAACTCGTCGCCGCCGCCAAGGTGAGAAAAGCGCAAGATGCCGTCATCAACGCGCGTCCGTTCTCTGAACAACTCGTCAAGGTTTTGTTTGCCATCAACGGCAAGTTGCAAGGCGAGGACGTCGACGCTCCGTTGTGCGCCGTCAGACCGGTCAAGACCTGCTTGATCATGTTGTGCACCGGTGACCGTGGTTTGTGCGGTGGCTACAACAACTTTGCGATCAAGAAGTGCGAACAGCGCGTGGCGGAGTTGGAAGCGCAAGGCGTCAAGTGCAAGTTGATTTTGATTGGTAAGAAGGCAAACACGTACTTCAAGAGACGCCCGCAATACACCGTCGTGAAGAACTTTGCCATGGGCCAATCGCCGACGACGCAAGAAGCGCAAGCGGTTGCGGACGAAATTTACTCTGAGTTTGTTGGCGAAGAAGTCGACAAGGTCGAGTTGATCTACTCTAAGTTTGTCTCCTTGATTGCGTCCGAGCCGATCATCCAAACCTTGTTGCCGTTGTCCAAGGAGGGTGAAGTTTGCAACTCTGAAGGTCAATGCGTTGACGCGAAGAACGATGAAATCTTCCGATTGACCTCCGAAGATGGCAAATTGGTTTCGAAGAGTGAAAAGGTTGAAACGGAAACTGCGCAATTCGAAGGTGTCATGCAATTCGAACAAGAACCGAACCAAATCTTGGACTCCATCATGCCGTTGTACATGAACGGCATCGTCTTGAGAGCGTTACAAGAATCTTTGGCGTCTGAGTTGGCGGCGAGAATGAACGCGATGTCCAACGCCTCTGACAACGCCAAGGAATTGAAGAACGTATTGAACAAGGAGTACAACCAAAAGCGTCAAGCCAAGATTACCTCGGAGATCATCGAATTGGTTGCGGGTGCCGCTGCGCTCTAAATTTCTTCTTTGGGCGTAAGAAAAGAAGGAAACACAGGGAGAGAGAGAGAGAGAGATAAATAAATTACAGAGGAAATAGCAAAGAGAGAGAGAGACAGAGAGACAGAGAGAATATGGTGATTATTTATGGCGGAGCGAGAGCTAGAGTGCCATAATATATATATATAAGAAGGTGAAGGGAGGTGTTAGTCACTACGATACAATATTAGAATTTGAGTTTTAAAGAACCACGTACACGCGTATATTTTTACTGTACATTTATAGATGATGATTGGTACCAAGTACGTTGCACTTATCGTGTGTCTCTCTTTCTTATTTCAAAATTTAATCTTATTCTTATTCTCGTGATAGTAGTATGTGCGTAATATCTTTGTTCTGAGCGCCCTCTCGTTATACGCCTTCAACAACTCGGTCGACGACGTGAACGACGCCGTTCGAAGCCATGACATCCGTGGCGATAACCTTAGCGCCTCCGATGTACAAGTCGTCCCCTTTCTTCTCCGCAACGACTTTTGCGCCAAGTGTGTCGAGTTCAATCGGACCATCTGCCACTGCAGCTAACGCATCCTTGGCCAATAAACGCGTCGCAAGGACATGTCTTTTGAGAATGTCCGGCACCGTCGGGAGAGCTAAAGCTTCCTCCGCACTCAAATTATTCTCTTCCAACCAACTTTCAAACGCAGAATTTACCGGCGCAAAAACCGTAAAAGGACCATCTCCTTGAAGCAATTCCACGATGTCCGGTTGTGTTGAGACCGCCGCGTTCAGGAGTGTAAAGTCAGGATTCGAGCTTGCGATTTCAATCAACGACGGTAAATCTTCGGCGACAGGCACCGGTTCGAGCGGCGGCATCGCTTCTTTCTCCATATCTTCGCCGTTAGCCGAGACCTCCTCTCTTTCCTTCATTCTCTCCTCGTATTCTTTACACGTTTCCGCGTTGGCCGGTTTCTGTTCACGTTTAAAAAGAAGAGCACATGTTAGTATTTTAATAATCATCTCGTTCGCGTATCTTATCCTCTCGGAAGAAGAGAATAAGTCAACAGAAGAACTTTGCGCGTCGCGCGCGCGTAATTCAAAGAAGCAGACGACAAGAAAATAACGCACGTCGCAGAACCATTCGACCCATTCTTTTCTCCAAGTGTCGATGTTTTCTTCCACGTAGTCCAACCATTGGTCCGGGAAACGCATCCTCGGCGATATCATTCGATAACAAGAAAGTCTTCGAGCTCTCCGAGTGATTGCATCCACGTGATTGTGAATGCCTTCGATGTGCGACATGACGTGATCGTGAACCGCTGCGTGGTGATCGGCGTGTCTCGATTCTTGCGCGTAAACGCACGAAACGAGGAACAGGGTAGCGATGAGCGCGCGCGCGAGGCGATGTTGAAACATGGTGTTTTTTCTCTCGGTGCGTGTATTTTAATGACGATGCTGTCACATGTTTCTCTCTCCACAAGAAGTGCCACGTTTACAAACGAGAGGCTAAGAACTACTCCACTATCTATACATTCATCTAGGAACGTGCTATTTGTGCTATTTTTCTCTAGGGATACCCGTATTCCGGTAAAGCTTTGGGTGAGTGGCATCGCTTTCTTCCCAACTCAATCGCGCGCTTCTTGCGACTTCCTTTGCTAATTTTCACCTCGAACACGCGTCTCCATTGTTTTCCGGTAACGAAAATGCGGTCGCGTCGTTCGTCGTACGCGATGCCATTCATTACTGACCCGACGTTGTCTTGCAGTCTCTTCAATCCGGTGAAATCGATCCAACCGAGAACTCTTCCGGTGAGTTCGTCGATTCGCGCCACGCACTCTCTTTCTAAAATGTTTGCCCAAATCTCGCCTCCCACGGCTTCGAGCTCGTTTGGAAATCTCTGTTCGACGCCGTTATCGTGAACGGTGACTGAGCCTACGGTTTTACCTTTATTCATATCGAATAAGGTTAAATGTGCCGTGCCGTTTGATATGACGACAACCCCTTCTCTCTCTGTGGACGTAGTCACGCCCCAACCGTCGCTTAAATCCGTGTCAAACGCTTTTTGTTCTCCGTCTTCCTCGAACAACACAAACTCGTCCTTCTCGTCACCTCTTTCTCCTCCGATGCCGTCCCTAATTTTATGAGTGTACGCTCTCGAACTCTTCCACACCAGCTGTACCAAACTATTTCTCTTCGCGAACTTCGTCTCCTCTCTCATAAAAACCAAACCTTCTCCGAACGCCTCCTTCGGTATCTTCTTGACTTCCGCGACGTTGCCCGTCTCGACGTCCACCCGTCTGACGTCCGATACCTTCCCTCGAGGCACGGATCCGGTCGACTCGAAGAAACTCCCAGACGGCGAGTGGTACAAAAACCCTTGCGTGAACGCGTCCGTGTCGTGCGGGTACGCCTTCACGATCGAATACGTGTGATATTCCACGATATTTTCATCCTTCTCAATCTCGTCGTCCTCGTACGCGTCCGCGAGATTCTGATTCGTGACCGAATCCCCTTTCAAAAGCGACGAAATCGCCCTCGCGTTTCTCTGTTTCCTCCTCGCGTATCTTCTTCTTTCAATCGACGACGACGACGACGACGACCACCCTCGCGCCGCGAGGAGGAGCGCGAAGAAGAACAGCGCGAGCGTCGCCACGAAGAGGAGGAAAAGTCGCCTCCGCGCGAACGCGGGGGACGTTTTTCTTCCCATTAGTATAAAAGTGATATAATTTATAACTATCGAGAGGGGAGAAACGACGACAACGACGAGAAGAAAGGCGTCGACGCAAAAACGATAGAAATCCGGTTTCGCGAAATTTTTTGTGTTCGCGACGTCAGCTCGACGACATTCACGCGACGCGCGCGCAGAGAGAGAGAGAGAGTGAGAGAGAGAGTGAGGGAGAAGAGCGAGAAAATTCTTTTCTCGAATTCAAATTTTTTCCAATCCATCAACGGGGAAAACGCCACATATTTTTATCCAAAGACACGGTCTTCGAGATACGCACACGCATCGGACGGAAACAAAGGGAAGAAGAATAAGAAGAAGAGGAGGCGAAGAGACGAAAAAATGCTTTCGGACGAGTGCAACTGCCCGGAAGTTTCGTGCCCGCCGTGCGTGAGAAAGGTGGTGTACAAACACATCCCGCAGCTCACGAAATCCATCCTGCACGACTTTCCAAAAGTCGAACGATTTCTCGTCGATTTGAACTTGGAGGAGTTGACGTGGGTGAATTTTTTCGTCGCGTTGGGGAGTTTGCTGGTGGCGTTCGCGGTGTATCAATCCATAGAGAATTATTTCTTCGTGCCGTCGATCGACGTGAGATTAACCGCGCAGGAGAGGAAAGGGAAGACCGGGAAGAAATGGATTCCAAACACGCCTTTTCCTGAGAAATCGGTGCCGTGTTACGATCCCGGGTCGTTGGACGTGTTAGGTCCGGACTTACCGGCGATGACGAAAGAGGAGGTCAAAGCGAAGATTCAGTTAGCCGCAAAAGCGCAAAAGGAGTGGGCGAAATCGTCGTGGAAACAGCGAAAGTTTTTGTTGAAGATTATCCGCAAATTTGTCATCGAGAACCAGGACGATATTTGCGTGGTGAGCGCGAGAGATTCCGGGAAGCCGTTGGTCGATGCCGCGTTCGGGGAAGTCATCACAACGTTAGAGAAAATTCGGTGGTTGTTGAGAGAAGGGGTGTACTGGTTAAAGCCAGAGAGGCGAAGTTCCGGAGCGATGATGTTTTATAAAAAAGCTACTTTGGAGTTTCATCCCGTCGGAGTGATGGGCGCAATCGTTCCGTGGAATTATCCGTTTCACAACGTATTTAATCCGTTAGTGGCGAACGTGTTTGCAGGGAACGCGTTGGTGGTGAAAGTGTCCGAGCACGCGAGTTGGTCCAGTCAGTATTACGGTCGGGCGATCAAGGCGTGTTTGAAAGCGGCGGGCGCGCCGGAGGATTTGGTTCAAATCGTCACCGGGTACGGCGAAGCCGGAGAAGCGATCGTCAACGGAGGATGTCAAAAAGTTGTGTTCGTCGGTTCGACGACTGTTGGGAGATTGGTCATGAAATCTGCCGCGAAAACGTTAACGCCGGTCGTTCTAGAGTTGGGAGGTAAAGACGCGTTTATCGTTTGCGAGGACGCGAACTTGAACCAGTGCGTGCCGATGGCGTTGAGAGGGGCGTTTCAATCGTGCGGGCAAAACTGCGCTGGCGCGGAGAGGTTCTACGTCCACGAGAAAGTCTACGACGAATTTGTCTCCCGAGTCGTTGAAACCGCGAAGCAGTTGAGACAAGGCCACGCGTTGAAGAACCCTTTGATGACGGATTGCGGCGCCATGTGCATGCCGAACCAAGCGAAAGC
>Ga0181558_10004757_pt1 | contig 12103 bp, 6 predicted proteins | sample 011ome_22_FD_133754 | JGI IMG/M metagenome (GOLD analysis project Ga0181558, IMG submission 133754) | Coastal salt marsh microbial communities from the Groves Creek Marsh, Skidaway Island, Georgia - 011507BT metaG (megahit assembly) | ecosystem: Environmental > Aquatic > Marine > Intertidal zone... | reverse complement strand
TTTCGTCGTCCTTTGAAGAAGAAGAAGAAGATGACGACGACGACGACGACGACGACGACGAAGAGTGAAAATAGTATTGGTGGAGTTGGGAAAATTTTCAAAGGAGGCAACAGAAACAACGGCAAGTTGCTCCTAAATGTTGAATCTTCCAAGCGCAAGGCGAGCGCGTCGCCGGCGTTCAAGTCGAACCGACGAAAATCTGCCAACGGTTCCAGAAGTTCCGATATTGGTAGAATCGCAAAGGATGTGTGCAACCAGTTGAACGAGCCGAAGGTGAGTCTGATGCGAAGAGCGGTCGATAACGTTGGTTGCGAGATGGTGTCCAATTTGGCCGTCGAAGTTCAAAATATCGAAAGTAAAGGGGGGATGCAAACGGCCGACGGAAGCCGTCGACGCACGCCAGGAGGCGTCTTTTGGGCGTTATTCAAACAGCGCGTTTCTCAGGAAGTGTACGAGGACGTGTTCGCCGAAGAAAAGGAAAAGGCGAGAGAGCGCCAAAGAAAAAGAAAGTCTGTCCAAAGAGCGAAATTGGCTGTTGAAAGCGGAGAACAAGATATGGACACTTCCATGTCGCCACCGAGCACGGTTGAGAAGGCTTCGGCGCCGTCCTCGTCGCCGTCGTGGGCGACAGTCGCCAAGACACCAGCGACGATCAAGGTGAAAACAACCGCCGTCAACAACATGGACGAAGACTTGACCGAAGAGCTTCCATCGTACGAAGAGATGGTTTCCGATAACGTGACGCCAAAAGCGCCGCCGGCGGCGGAAACGATGGCGGCGAAGCTTTTCAAGAGCAACAGCAAAAATAGTGGGTTTTTCAAGCCGGGAAAAGAGAAACAAGATTCCATGTTCGGTGGAAAAGAGAAGCAAGACGCGCCGACGGCGAGTTTCGCGGAAAAGTTGGATATGGTTACGCCGAAAGCGTCTTTGAACACGAAGAAGGCGTGGGCGGACGAAGACGAAGACATGTTCGCCGCCGAAGACGAAGAGTTGTTGAACGCGCCGGTGAAAAAGGCTGCGGACAAAGAGCAAGTTCCAAAATGGACGGGTGCGTCTTTCGCATCCATCATTACGAAGTAAGAAGAAGAAAGAAAGAAAGAAAGAAAGAAGAGGAGGAGGACGAGCAAGAGAGAGAGAGAGGTAGAATAAGTACATACGAGGCAGCGAAAGACTGTTTGTTGTAATAAATAAATAATTTTAAGAACGTAAATACAATACAAATTCACTCGCCGGAAACTTGAATACCAACCGTGCGTTCTCTCTCGCCGTCCAACTCGACGAATAAGATACTTTGCCAAGTCCCGAGGGTCATCTTTCCGTCGCAGATGGGAACCGTCACGGATTGTCCCAACAACATCGCAATCAAATGACTGTGTGCGTTCAACGGTTCTTGCGCTCTCCACTCCTCAACCGTGCCTTTCCAACGATCGTCGTCGGGAGGAAATCTGACGTGTAAGTCGTTGTGTAAATAGGGATAGAGAGGAGGAACCAATTTTAACAAAAACTGTCTCGCGTCGTCTACTAGTCTTTCTTCGTACTCGTTTATCGTAACTGCCGTGGTAGTGTGACGCGAATGTACCACAATCTGACCATTTTTAATACCATTTTTTGCAATCATCTCGTTGCAAATGTTGTTCAGATCTGTAAATGCAATGCCGTGCTGCGTTTTTCCTAAGTTGATCGTCTCGTAACACGTCTTTTGATGACAGCGAACGACGGTGGTTGTCGATGAGGACGACGCGTTTTTGTTGTTGTTTCGTCTGGCAGAGTTGCGGAGAGCGGCGGTAGTTTTTTTCGGATGCGATAGAAACCGCGAGGCATCGCGAGAAGAAGTCGAGGAAGAGGCGCGCATCATCGTCGTTTGCGCCGTCGCTGTCGCCGCCGTCGTCGTCGTCATCATCATCGGTTATATCTTGTGTGAGGATATTTTCGGTGTGTGAATCTGTAAAAAAAAAATGACGATACGACGTGGAGCAGCAGACAGTCTGCAACACGAGCGACGGTGAAATCCACAAACTTAACTCTCTCTCTCTCTTTTTCTCTTCTCTCTTTCTCTCTTAGATCCATACTCGCACTCGCGTAACGAGGAGGAGAACGCCACTCGACGATAGAGCGACAGTAATGTCAATGTCACTGATCTCGAGAAATGGTATCGTTCACGGCGATACTTTCTCAAAGGATTTCCGAGAAACCAGGAGGACGCAAAAAATATCTCGCCGTTCGACGCGTCGAGGAGGAGGAGGAGGAGGTGGTGGTTTTTACAAAACACAGCCATCTTCGGTTTCTTCTTCATTCGTACAAAACAGACGCTCGACGACGCATTCAACGTGTGAACACATTAGATGTTTCGGCATTAAGCGCGTGAGCAACAAAAGGAGCGGCGTAGCGCTCTCATCGACGACGACGATGACATCGTCGGTAACTGTCAAATCTTCTTCCTCTTTTAATTTGAAATCTGTCAGAAGGTTTATGACGACAAAAACCAACCGGGGTAGGAGTGCGCTCGTGCACGCATCATCACTGTCGTCTTCGTCGAGTAAAGGAGACAAATTCGATATACCTTTATCAACTATCGTGTCGATACTGGCCGTCATGTTAGCGGCGTTCTTTCATCTCCTCGGTTTTACGGCGACGGGACCAATCACGCCAGAGTTGGTCAAGCATTTTGACATTCCTGGCTCCAAAATCGGGTATCTCACGTCCGCTTATCCACTGGGCATGTTCTTTGCGTTGTTTCTGTGGCCTCGATTATCGGACTTACCTATGGTTGGTCGGAAAAAAGTAATTACGTTATCGCTCCTAGGAGTGGGTACGTTTTTATTGGCGCAGGCAAAGTGCGTTTCTCTCGGATACTCTTTTGAAACGTTTCTAATCCTTCGCGTGCTTGCTGGTTGTTGCGCAGGTGCATCTCCAGTCATCAAGGCGTACTTAGCCGATATTGGATCGAGCGTGTCAGCCTCTATGCGTGAGGCAAGTAAAAAAGCTACCAGCAACGGGAGCGACGCGGGGATCGCGGCGAAAAGGTACGAAAACGGCGCATTTACGGCGCGATTAATGGGCTGGCGAGAAGCATGCTGCACGTTAGCTTTTGTAGTTGGACCAACCGTAGGAGGCGTCATTTGTTCTGGGTTGAATTTATCCGCAACGATTGCGTTTACGGGATACGCCTCAATTTTAGCCTCCATACTAGTGTTTGTACTGGTCGCGGAGCCGCGCACGGCGAATGTGGTGGCAGACAAAGTCGACGACATAAACAAAAGCGAAGGAGAAGAGCCTAGTAGTTCTGCATCTAACGCGGACGCGTTGTACGATTCGCAGAACTTGAGTTGTCCACTTGGTGTCTCTCTGGTCGCGGCGGTGGGAACAATCTGCGTGACCTCGTTTCTTTACAACGCAGGTCAATCGACGTTTGACTCGTTCTTTCCTCTCGTAATTTCGAAAACTGTGGGAATGGGGCCAACGATGATTGGCGCTACGTTGACGTCTTTGAGTTTGGTATCCCTGAGCATATCCACGCTTTTCTTTGCGCCAATTTTTAAGGCTTTTGGACTGACAAAAACCTGCGGCATAGGATTAGCGCTCGTTGCAATCGGTTTGGCTATGATTGGCGTATCGACCACGGCGTTCACCACTGGCTTAGGTGCATTCTTTTACGTCTGCGGTGTCCCCCTGTTCACGCCATCGATCCCTATTTTATTGATGCAATGCGTACCGACAACATCTAGAGGGGCGGTCATGGGATTCGACAGCGCGATAAACTCCTCGGCGAGAATCATCACGCCTGTTTTGCTAGGATCTGTATTTGCAGCATCGAGAGGTAGGGCATTTCTGTGCGCGGCGACGTGCGTAGGCGTGGCGTTCGTTATTGTCGTCACCAGAAGTTTTTTGGTGTTTCGAGAGACTCGAGTGAAATACTTCACGAGTACTAGCAGTAGTAATTAGAGGGTTCGCTAATGTTCCGTAATGGGAACGGCGAAATTGCGTAACGTGTAGTGAATAATAGTTACCAGTAGTTCCATTTTTATCCTTAATTTTAAAGTCTTTTATGTGAGCGAGAGTAAGTGTGTGTGGGAGAAGTGGGTAGGTGCGACAGTTAATTGCATGTCTCTCTTTCTCGTTTTTCTGATCAAAACATTTTGTTGCATACGTGCAAAAGTTGTTTGGGAGTACTCGTATCAATTTTTACTAACGGATCTTCTCCTCAGTGCGCTAAAAGTCTTTCAACATACTTCCAGTACTGATAGAATTCGATGCACCACTCGCGTTCATTTGCGGTGTGTCCATCATTTACCTTTGGATCGCGAAGGAGCTGTTTCAACGCACTCAGCGCTTCGCTTGATAAAATATCGTCTTTTGTGCGCTTGGTTTTGTTTACGGCACGCTTGGTCGTTTGTAATAAATGCGCAACGTGCTTGCTCTTTTGGAGAATACTATCATCCAAGCCAGCGAGCCTGGCAACTGTGAGTCCACACGAACCAAATGGAGCCGCGCCATCGCACAACTTGTAATTGTACCGCACGACATCTCCCGTCTTTTCGTTGATTTCGCTCGACATGTGGCAGGAGGCGAATCGCAACGCGCTCGAAGAGGCTAAACTTTCATGTAAGTCATGAAAGTGCGTCGTAAACAAAGTGATTGCCGTGTTTGATTTCATCAAAGCTCGAGCAACGGCTGATGCTATGGCGTACCCGTCGGAAGTACTGGTACCTTGACCGATTTCATCCATAATCATGAGCGAAGTTGTATTCTTGTTTGCCACTTTCATTGCGGTGGCGCACGCTTGAGTTTCCGCGAGAAAGGTGGAAACGCCAGCTCGTAAGTCGTCTCTTAGCGTTCCACACCTCACAACGAGTTGGTGAATGGGCGTCAATACGCATTCGAATGCGGGAACGTGCGCTCCTATTTGCGCGAGGACGACGGTTAGTCCAATCGCTCGCGCTAACGTGCTTTTCCCGCCCATATTCGGACCAGACAACAGCGCGAATCTAGGACATTCCCTAGGTTGACCGCCATCGACTTCGCAAAAGCTTCCACCGAATTGCGCGTCGTTTTTCACAACATTTTGATGCGACGCATCCAAAAGCGGGTGCCAGAAATTCGTCAGCGAAATGATGGGTGATCCTTCGCTTTTGCTCAAACTTAGAAATCGCGGCACGCAGAAATCGTTTGCGCCGTCTTCGGCTTTAAGACGAGCGAATGAATTCAAGGCGTCGACATCAGCACCAGTGTTGATTAGTGCACGCCACAAGCACTTGTGTGTCGCAAATTGCGCAATAACTGTCGTAAACGCTCGAGCTCCGGCACGGTCGGCGCGGTCAAACAAATACGCGGCGCGTTCATCTTCCAATATTTGGTTTTCCACATCATCGTCATCGTCCATTACCATCCCGAACTGTTCCACGTCAAAATCACGCCGTCGTTGCTTCTCTTGGCGTCGCGCGTTTCGCTCGTTGTCCGCATCTACTGCATCAGCGTCGGCTTGGGCGTATGTTTTAAATGCCCTCTTGTCGGGTGTAACGATTCGGATTTTTCTGCGCGCGTTTTCTTCGTCGTTGATTTTGTCCACCCTGAGCGCTTCGCGTAAGTCTTCGAGGAGTGGACACGCGGTCTCGCCGAGCGCGATCGCGTTATCGATGACTTTAGGAACGCGTTCTTGTTTGTTTCGGAACTTTGACAATCCTTTCAAGGACTTGGCTAAAATCATCAAGCATTCAACCGCTTTTGAGAAGCCATCCAAACGAGATTGATTTAATTCCCAAAACGCAACCAGAGCGTCATCGAGAGTTTCGCCTTCGTTGAGACTTTCTATGGCGTCTCCGTAAAGCTCGTCGGAGTTTGTAGCGCCACCAATTGTCGCTGCAGTCAATGTGATAACAGCATCCCTGCGTTGCGTTTGAGCGCTTGGATCAGTGCCCTCAATCAATACGTTTGCATTCGCAGCGCACATAGCGGCACAATGTTGCGCGAGGTTCATGCACTTCGTCAATGAACGTTCACAATCGCCGCGCGGAAGTTTACGTTTCAAATATTCGCGAGTTTCGTAGATGCACTCGTTTTTTGAACTACCGCGTTGCGCATCTGCGTTTTTAAGTAGGAACTGTATGGTATCCTGTCGAGTTGTAATCTCCGAGATTTGTACAAGAGGACTGAAAACCATGCTTCGCACCCGTCGCTTACCGTGCGGCGTAATACAATCACGTGAAAGTAAACCAATCAAAGACCTTTTCCCTCCATCAGTTACGCCAAGCTCTTTCAATGCGTTCCCATGGAATTCAAGCATCGTTTTACGTTCCCGTGCTGGTTCATTATTATTGGTTTGTATATCGTCGGAATCGATGTTGACAAACGAGGCCAGAGAGCCATACTTTGCGGACCTGAAGATTGATTCACACTGTCCTGCCCAGGCACAGAATCGAATACCGAACGCCAGCGCTATGAGTCCAGCATTTCCTGCGTTTTCTACTGCTCTGCGCGTATCCGTATCTGTTTCAAATTCAGCTTCACCAGCAAATTGACGAATTGCACGCTTGACGTCCTCGATGGAAATCTCCGGAAGAGGATCACAGCCTCTTTCGATGACGCGAACGACTGGATTGTTTCGTAACGACGCGTGATTCGCGTAACTTTCATCGTACTCATCGATATCTTCGTGTTGGTCGTGTGCTCTTTCCAACGCGAAAGCACCGGATCCGACGCTCTCGTAGTGTCGTTTAATCGCGCACTTCACGTTGCGTCGAATGGCGTTTGGCCCACGTAACGAAAGAATGATTTCCTTTGGACGCGCTTGCGTTAGAATCGAGACCAGTTTCACAAAAGCAGATGGTGTATCCTCGGCTACTTTCTCGGAATTTTTTTCGTTGCTTTCGATTGAAATCTTGAACGAACCAAACTTTACGTTGCCCTTATCGGCGTCAATTAAGCAAACGCCAAGAAAGTCGTCCTCTTGAGCGAGTGCGCAAACCCACGACTCCTGATTTGTATCGTCAACAAATCCTTTGTTCAGACCAGGTGTGATGATTTCTGTTACCTTACGTTCGCAAAGTTTCTTCTTTGCGTCAATTTCTTTCCCTTCGACACACTTCGCGACGCAATACCCGTGTGCGATGATTTTCGCACACCAATCCTCGAAAACCACGTGCGGGAAACCAACTTTGCGCATGAAACCACGATTCTTCCCGGATGGACGCAAACCAACTGATTCTCCCGTATCGGCATCGCTCTGGAAAAGGTTATAGAAACGACCGACTTGAACGCACACTAAACAATCCATCATTTGTGATTTTACACTCCAGAACCAACGCGCAAATGGTGGGAGTTGTTCCAAAGCGCCGGTCGGAATGAAAAGCGATGAAGCATCCGGAATCAAATCCTCGTTCGTTTCCGTGTCCAGCTGCGTCGCGCGCATCAATGCGTTGGCAACTAATTTCTCTCCGCGTGCGATGTTTCGCGAATCGCGCTGGGCTGTAATCCAGGCGGGAGGTGCGTTTTTATTAGGGGTTTCTTCATCGCCCTCAGCTTCTCCTCTCTCCTTCTGCAGAGCGTCGAGAAGTGCGCGCTTCTTCAAACGCCGAGCTTTTTCGCTTTCTGCATCATCTCGTCTCCTTTGTTCGCGTTGAGGCACGTCCGTACGGGTCATCACGACCGTCTCGGGTAAAGAACTCGTCGTGTTCGTCGACGTTATCGTCGTCGCCGTCGATACACTCTTTACGGGTATTTTTTGCGTGCTCGTGCGAAACGAAAGCGTCGCGTCTGACGCGCGATGTTTTTTGCCAGGCGTTCGCGTCAAAAACGAAGAAGACGATGTTTTCTTCGCGGGAGAGTCTGAGAACGCAGGCACGCGCGTTGGTTCCATGGGCGTTGTAGCGAACGAGGCGCTGTGAAAACTTTGGCGTCGCTGTTTTTGCTCTTTCGTTTCTTTCGTCGTTCGGAACGTTTGAAAAACCCTCTCTTCTTTCATCGTCTTACCTGGCTGTGATTGAAAGAAACGACGTCTCGCTGCTTCTGCAGCGGGCACGCGATCCCCTTCTTCTCGTTCGATCTCGCCGTCTCTATCGCGGTCGAACTTCATGCTCTCTCTTTTGGTGAAGACGAGAGAGTGGTACTTTATTTTTTGTGGGAAATTTGAAAAGAGAAAAAGTGCAGCATTAGGGGTTTCAACATTGTTGACATTGATTTTATTTTACACAAGTTTACTCGGATCTATGACTACGTGCTTAATCGTTTGTCTATCGTAAGTGTACACAACGTGAATCAAATCAGTTTTTGGATCCTGAATTACGGCCGGATAGCTCATTTCGATCGGTTTCTTTTGTCTTTTTCTGTCCACGTTCACGGTCGACAACGCTCCGTCGTCAAAGTTTTCGAGAACGACGTTTGAGCTCGGCGTCCACGTGAGACCGTCGTCGTGCGATATGGCTACGTTTAATTTCCCTCTCCCGAGACTTTTGAGTCCCCACGAATGATTATAAATAATCACGACGCGACCGTCTCTTAGCTTCACCGCATCTATGCCACTGTTCGGTCCAGGTAGCGACGTTGGTTTTGCTTTTACCCACTTCTTTCCTTCTTTATCTAACGACTTGCTGTAAATAATATACTTTTTACCCCTGATGAACGTCTGCTTTTTGACTTTTATCTGATCCGCGCGTCTTCCTTTCTCGTCGTAATCTGTGGCAGTTCTCGCTACCATCCGCAAATACCCATCGTCACCTCTCCACAAAGAAGGTTGAATCGCGTTGCCGTCGAACGGTACTTCTACATTTTCTTCCGCGTCCCACGTTTTCCCGCCATCGAGAGACCGCTCGATGATGAGTTTCCAATTTCGAGTTCCATCCTTTGCGTTTGCCTCTCTCGAAGACGGCGCTAACCATAATCTATTGTTGACTTCTAAAATTTTATTCTTCGCCGGACCGATTACATTCGTCGGCAATTTTTCGGCTTGATGCTCCCACGTTTTACCACCATTTTCAGAGCGTTTCACGTAGCCTTCCCAAATCGAAGGATGTTTCCCAGCTTTGTAAAACAACGCAACGTGATTGTATTCATCTTCTTTTACCAAAACTGGATTCCAGAGAGAATCTTCTTGTAACTTACATCCTTCGCCTCCAGAGATGACCGCGCATGAGCTATCGTTCGGACGAAAAGCACTGACGGCAATGTCTGGAATCGATTGCCACGAGTTCGTTCTCGAATCATACGTCGAAGTGTAAATTGCAACATCCGGTGCGTTCTCCTCAGTACCAGAAAACCAGGACGCTAGCAATCGATAGTGGTCGTCTTCATCGTTATCAAGCGCGATGATAGTTGCCGAGTGCGACGAAGGGTATGTCCCAACCGGGAATATGAATTGTGAGGATATAATAGCTTTAGCGGATGGTTTGTTATAATTAACCATCAATGTCGATGTTGAATCGTCGCTTTTCATCGATGTCGTCGTCGTTTTCGGCTTCGCACTCTCGACCTCGTTAAGATTAACTTTTCCCAAACTACTCTTTTCATTAACATCTTCGTCCACCTCTCTTTTCAAAGGATCCAAATACGCCAATATAATAAAAACACTGAATATAATAGCGAGTCTCGTTCGTCTTTTGCGCATTCGGAAACCAAGTAACGTGTCTTTATTGGATGGTGTAGTCATGTGTAACAATCGGCGCGAATGAATTTTTGAAATTTCAACGAGCTACTGGCGTTCTGTCTCGCGTGCGCCGGGACGTGTGTTTTTCTTCCTTCACTTCGAATAGCGCATTAACATATCAGTCTAACAAAGCATTCGCGTTTGAAATATTCTATATCCTCTAAAAATAAGCATCGGGTTGACTGATGACGAAGGTAAAGGAGATACACAATTTCTTAACTGTGAAGAATTCAGAGTTTTGAGGACATACTTTACGAGTATTGCAGGACAAAATTTACTTCAGTAAGTAACTCCATGGCGGAAAAGCGTAAGAATGTGGAAAGACGCGAAGCTAGCGAGACGACAAAGAGAGATGAGAAGAAGGTGAAAAAGAAGAAGGCATCCGTTGTCGTCGCTGGTGGAGACTTTGCGCGCTTCATCGCAGAACAAGAACAAAAGCAAGAATCCACACCGTTGCACGAAGAGCTCCGCCGTCGTGGTGAAGAAAATGGAGAAGAAACAACGGAAGAAAGAACAGAGAAGGCGCAGTCATCACCGAATGAGTTACAACCGACGCCATATTCTCAGCTCGCCAAGCTCGACGAAGGGATGAATCGATGTTTCAGAGCAAATAGAAAACGGTCTCGCGATGCGCAGACTCTTTTAAAGCGAGCGAGGAAACTGAAAGAGGTGAAATTCTTCAACCGTCTCATTCGTGATTTTGGAAACGACAAGCAGTTCGGCTTCGCCGAGGAGGCGTTTCGGATACTCGAGAACGACTGCGATGGCATTAAACCGAACGCATATTCGTACACGAATTTACTCAACGCGTGTGTCAGAGTTGGCGAGTTGAAGCGAGCTCGAGAGGTTTTTCTGAAGATGGAAAGCGAGTGCGAGGAGAGTCCGAACGAGGTAACCTGCACCGTCTTCGTCAAAGGGTTATGCGAGGAAGGTTTGATAGAAGAGGCTTTAGAGTTAGTAAAAGATATGGTTCGCGGTACGGCGGGCCGTCCAAGAGCAAACGTTAGGACGTTCTCGACCGTATTGAGAAATTGCGTGAGATATCGCGACGTTCGTTCAGCGGAAAGAGCATTCGCCTTGATGAGAGCATGTTTTGACGTTTTACCCGACGCGGCGTGTTTCGAGTATTTATCGAAGACATACGCTTCAAGACTGGACGTAGAAAAAGCTGAAAAAACACTGAATGACTTAGAATTACAACAAGATGAAAATGGAAAACTATTGAACATCCCAGCGTCAGCGCTTGCTTCCTTAGCAGGAGTCGCTGCGACGGTGGGTGACATAGACGTAGCAAAACGGGCAATAGCAAAGTGCAGAGAGAGAGCAGAAGAAGAACAGCGCAACGCGGAGCAGTTTAACAATAGCTCAAATAACGAAAGGGAATGACAAAACAATCAGAAAGCGAGCGTCGAGTCTACAACCCCGAGTAAATCAGTCTCAAACTTTTTCAAGGCGAGAGCGTCGGACGCTCTGCGAGAGATATCCGAAATAGAAGCGTTTATTTCAAACGATAGAGATGATATTAGACGAGAAGCGAAGAAACGAGCCAAATCGTATGGTATCAACGAGACCGATGACATCGTCTTTGTGCACAAGCAAAAAGGAAAAAACGAGCCGACACCTGATGAAGATTTTTGGGCTTCGAGATTCCAACGGAAAGGAAAAGCTTTCATGAAAGCAAAGTTGGAAGTATGTTGCGGCCATGGCGATTGGATCACGTCGAGATGTGCGAAGGAAAAAGACACGACGGAATGGTTCGGCATTGAGATGAGAGAAAATCGCGTAGCGTTGACTTGGATTAAAAGTCTGCGTCTTGGCGTCGATAATCTCACTATGCTCTGCGGATTAGCGCACGAGTGCATGCGAAAGCAAATACCGAGCGAAGTGCTGGATGAAATATACGTAAACTTTCCAGATCCACCGGAGTGGAACGGGAGCGCGAACTGTCTCGTCGATCGCGCGTTTTTGATTGAATCGCACCGCACGTTAAAAACCGGAGCTTTTCTAATTTTAGTAACGGACGACCCAGGGTACGCGATGCGAATGTGTCGCGAGCTCTCCGTTCTGCCGCACTTATTCGAACCAACTGCTCCTGATGGGAAACCTTTCGAAAACACGTTACCTCCAGACTACGGGTTCTCCTATTTTAATGCGCTTTGGACGAACGGCAACTTAAACGATAGATATTACATCAAGTATCGAAAACACTGATGGAGATTACGAGTACTTATTAGCCCCCTAGAAAGCACACGCGAATGCGTGCCTTGTGGTCTACAACGCGCGCTTTTACGCATACGTTGTGAGATTGAAGTCGACGTCCATCTGCTCACTCTGCTTTCTGCTCGTCTTTCTGCTCACAAACTGAACACCTAATACAAATTTACACTTTTAGGGTTTAGGGTTTAGGGTTTAGGGTTTAGGGTTTAGGGTTTAGGGTTTAGGGTTTAGGGTTTAGGGTTTAGGGTTTAG
>Ga0181558_10004750_pt1 | contig 12116 bp, 7 predicted proteins | sample 011ome_22_FD_133754 | JGI IMG/M metagenome (GOLD analysis project Ga0181558, IMG submission 133754) | Coastal salt marsh microbial communities from the Groves Creek Marsh, Skidaway Island, Georgia - 011507BT metaG (megahit assembly) | ecosystem: Environmental > Aquatic > Marine > Intertidal zone... | reverse complement strand
TTGGACGATTGCTCGATAAAGCATCGCTCATTATCATCGGTTTTTTTGCGCCCGGCGAGCGTTGTTTGAGTATTTCATCAATAAGCTCACCTGCATGACTAATGCCCGTTTCATAGAGCACCAGTTTATGACCATCTGCTAATGTTGCTATCACACCAGAGGTGTATATTCCTGTTCGTATTTGTTCTTCATCACTATTGCGCCGTTTTTTCTTAATGGGTTTTTGATTGAGTATTCGGTTGCTCGTATCATCTATGTAATAATGCCAAGCATCTGGTGCCAAGATGTTAAGTAAATATCTAAACACCGGGAATACAGCATTTGCTACTTTTTCTGATTGGTCGAATATGGTTGAAGCCGCGATTGAAACACCTAACATGTCCTGCAATGAGCCTTGGCGATAATAAGGGGTGCCAGAGAAGAACTTAGCAACGGCCATAATTGAACAAGCTGAGTAACCATACTTTTGATTTGCACCGCCATCGGCCTTAACTTCTTCGGGTAAATCAGCAGTAAAGTAAGCCCCACAAGCGTTACAGCGTAGTCTTTCCATTATGTGTTGCTCGGGTGTAAACGGGCTATGCCCTTTGATCCGTAAAAGCGTTGCAGGCTCATATTTGTGTAATGTGCCTTTGCCACATTCTGGACACTCGTCACCTTTGCTTTGCTCGGTTAACGGATGTTTTACCACTTCAGGTCTTAAATCAGGCGTATTTTTTTTATTACGACCACTACGACTTTTTTTAGTCTCGCCTCTGCCAAGTTGGCGGCTGAGCTTTTCAGAAGAACGAATGATACCTGCCAATTTGCGTAATTTAGCAATGGTTATTTCGCTATCTGATAATTTTTCATGGAGCGTGGCCAGTGTTAACAAGGCATCAATGAGTAGCTGGCAGTCATCAAAGCTAAGGGCCAACTCATGCTCTTGAGCCTCGGTAACTCTATCAATTAAATCATCGAGTTCTTCTGGCGATAAGTCTTTAAAAGCGGTGTTGCTCAAGTGTCGCTCCGTTAGCGGGTGATTAAATTCGTGAAGTAGTATGCCTTGGTTTACGGCGTATACAAGCATCATTTATATCGTTTAAAAAATGACATGAAGATCATTAAGGCAAATCTAAGTTTTGATCCAGTTTTCATCATTATTGGTGAGCAGTGCTCGTAACTGCCGTGCTACAACATTGCATAACGACGCACTACTTTTTGGCCAACCTTTAAACTTGCCTTTTGATAAGCGTTTGGTCATTAACCAATAACCTGTACCATCATAAACCAGCGCTCGTACCATGGTTTTACGGCGATTGATGAAGACATATAAAATGCCACTCTTAGCATCTTGGTTGAGTTGCTTATGGCAGCGAGCAACAAAACCATCAATGCCACAACGAAAGTCTGCAGGGGCGATAGCGATCATGATCTGAGTATCAGCGGTGATCGGCAAGGATGCTGGGAATACCGATTTTGCAGGAGCAAAAATCGGTTAAATGGATCATAAGTTAGCACCAGCTTGATACATGAAAATATTTCGTGTGATGACATCTAATTGTTGCGTTGAAATATTGCCAGTTAAGCGCATTTGGCATTGATTATTAACAGATAACGCCAACGAAAGACCTTGCTCTTGTTCATGACAAGTAGGTGGTAACTCAATAAATTCTGTTTCTTGAGCAGACTCTTTATTTTGAGAAAGCAGCTGACGACCATTGCCTTTATATTCTTGGGACCAACGATAAAGTAAGGTTTCACTGATATTGAGATTATTTTTGAGTTTGGTATAAGAAAAGTGTTCAAACAAGGCTGTAATTTGTTCGCGTAATTTAGCTGGAACGGGGCTAGTTTTGTATTTTTTAGCTTGCTGCCATTGCTCAACGAGCTTAGCGGTTTGGATTAATTGTTTTTCAGGCGATAACATTGTTTTACTCCAAGTGGTTGTTATGCCTATTATTCCTTATGATTTTTGGAAAGTTACGCTATCGTGTCGTAAGCTCACAAAGCTAATGGGGTTATATCATTAAAAAACACAAGCAAGCCAGTGTAGGCGATAAAGGCACATATCCAAATATTTAGGTATTTCAGAATAATCATAACTGTCATTACCTCTTTAAAACTAATTAAACTCTATAAATGGGCGATTTGGTATGCCGCCCAAATATGTGATTATTTTTTCTGCTTTTATCAAGCCTATTGTTGACTATTCTCTTTTTGACCGGCTACAACAATCGCAACCGCTGCGCCGAAGGCAGATTGTTTTGAGGTATTTAATAATTTAGAAGGCTTCAGTTCAGTGGCAATGAAATCTGCTGTATTAGCAACAAATTTTTTATCTAATCCGGCCTTTGCCAGTACCTTATCTGCATTATTTAATGCTTTCTGGCCACCCTTTGATATTTTAGTTACGGCTGAGATTGTCTTTTGAAGATCTTTTACTCTTCCAAGTGGACCGTAGGCGGCAGTTGCAGCTCCCCCCACAGCACCAATAACAGCATTTTTTACATTTATACTATTCCGTTGACTCATATCGTTAGCTACGCTTACTGTTGCGCCTGTAGCTGCACCAATCGCCATATTAGCACCAATCACGCCCGCAGTTGAACTGGCGGCCACTAAACCAAAACCTCCGCTGGCCACAACGGCACCTGTAATTACTGCTCCTTTATGCGCCAATAAATGTTGCTGGCGGGTCATTCCGCCTGGAGTAGGCCCATCTAAAGCCATTCCATCAGGGTCTGTATAACGATAAGGATTATTGTTCACATAAGTATATCGATTAAAACCGTGAATACTACCTTTGTTTATAAAGGATGCGGCATCAACCGGGTCATTCGCATAAAATCGCCCAATCACCGGATCATAATACCGTTGCTGCATGTAGCTCAAGCCTAGGTCGGTATCGAACTTATGGCCTGTGTAGCCTACATCATCTTTCGGTGCTTCAATGCTATCACCAAAAGGTTTGTAGTGCATCTTTGAGTCGCCGGCGGGTTTTGGGGCTTCGGTATAGTCTTTGTGTTTTGCGACCATTTTCTTGCCCATGAAGACGTAGCTGGCAATACCTTCTTGGGTTTCTCGAAGTAGTAGCTGTCCTTTGGCGTCGTAAAAGCTGTAGCTGGTGCCTTTACTGTCGTTGCTTATCACTCGGCGGTTGTAACCGTCGTAGGTGTAAGTGTATGCACCTGAGCTGACCATTTGATTGGCGGCGTTGTAGGTGAAGGTGCGGTTGCCGTTATTTTTGACGTTACCACGGTTGTCGTAACCTGATGCGAAGTTTCGAATCACCGCATTGGTATTAACTTCGGTGACTGTTTCTACCCGGCCTGATGTGTCGTAGGCGTAGCTTAAATTGCTGTTTTTGCTTTGGTAGGTTTTGATATTGCCAAAGGTGTCGTAGGTTAGCGCGCTGCTGCCGATACTATAGCTACCAGTCACTGTTTTTAAGCGGTCGAGTCCATCGTAGGTTAAATCGCTTAAGCTAAAGCTGTCATCAACACCGTCGGTAATGCTGGTGATGTTGTTGGCATAGTCGTAGCTGTAAGTGAGGTTAACCGCATCATCGCCACCTAAACTGTCGGTAATGTTTTGTGGCAAGTTTAGGTCGTTTAAGGTGGTTTGATGTACCAACCCGTTGCCGTAGGTAAAGGTTTTAATGCTGCCAGCGGCGTAATAACGGGCGTTTTCGGCGTATACGCCACCATAAGGGCCGATGGCTTGAGTGGGTTGACCGAAGGCATTGGGGGCGTATTCTACTTTACCGATGAGTTCGGTCGGGTAGGTGGTGCTGGCTTTGTTACCTAGATTGTCGTAGGTGTAACCAAAGTGCCATGACTTTTGTTCAACACCTGCACTATTAAATACTTTGGTGGTTTCATCTGTCATCTGGCGTAGGTTGTTGTACAAGTACTCTTGTTGGATTAAACCGGCGTTGAGTTGTCTTAAATCGCCATTTTCATCAAAGGTGTAAATCACGGGGGCGGTGCCATCGTCGTAACTGATTTGGCTTTTCTCACCGTTATTGTCGTAGGTGAAGTGCGAGGCTTTGGACGGTTGATTTTCGTTGTTGTCTTTATAACCACAATTGGTTGCTGAGCCATGAGTGACTGGTTTGCCATCGACGATGGATTGTAATAAAACATCGGCATTTTGTAATACCATCTGTCCGGCGGCGTTGTATTCGAATACGCTTGTGCCGACATCACTACGATGGGTTTTACATAGTTGCTGATAGTCGTTATATGCACGAAATTCGGTATGACTTTCAGTGGCATAATTGACGCTGTTGCGCTGGTTAATGGTGGTGATGTTGTCAAATAGGTTATAGGTGATTTCGGTGACTACACTTTCTGGCGATTCAATTAGTTTGGCTAGCTTTTGTGCTGGTTGACCATAAGCTAAGAAAGTGGTGGTGGTTTGGTAGCCACGAGGGTCGGTGGTTTTAACTTTATGACCCGATAAGTATTCAGTTAGTGCGGTACTGCCACCCCATTGGCTGACACTGACGCTGCGTTGCAGGCCATCATAAATGGTGGTGGTGCCTGTGGTGGCATTGTGATTGCTGTCTACATCATTGGTGCTATACGGGTATGATTGAAATGTTGGCTTGTTGTAAGCATTAAATGTGCTGTTTTGTATGACGCTGATGTTTGAATCTTTGTCGGTGGTGGTTACTTCGAAAGGTCTGAACAGTTCATCGTATTGTTTTGCTACTTCTATTCGGGCGCTATTGGCAGCACAGGTGTCGCCAGCAACCACGCAGCGACTGGTGGTTTGGGTTAAATCGCCAAGGCCACCCCAGCTTATGACGGTATCTAGCACGTTACTATCTACTGGGTCGACAGTTTTAAGGCGGTTTAAATCATCGTATTGGTAGTTTGTTACGTGACCACTAAAGTCGGTGGTTTAAGTGACCAAACCATTGTCGTTAACGGCTAAGCTCACGCTTTTGGTTTCGGCGTTGTAACGGTTTGGGATGGTAATTAAGGTTGCTTTACCACGCTTGTAGCTGTCGTATTGAGTAAATTGATTTTGCGTGGTTTCAGTGCCAGTAAAATCTTTGATTTTGACATTAAACTCAACTTTTTTCAGGTTTCCGTCGGTATGGTATTCAGGGTAGCGGCGAACCAGTTGGCCGTATTGGTTAATCTCTTTTACCTGCCATTTTTTATGGGCTTCGGTGGCTGTTTCGTAGTATGTATTTTCGCTCACTTGGGTTAAGGCATTTGTGCTATAACCGACTGAAGTCGTGCTGGGTAAGTTCAGTAGCCAAATATCACTGGCGTGTTTAAAGCTAGTGCGAGTGTATTTGGTTTGGTTGTCTTGGCTGTTGTAAACCGTGTTTAAAAGCGGTTTGTTGTAATCGTTAAAATCACTTTGAATGGTGTAATAGCGAACCGCTGGGCTGCTGCTATGGTCAAATATGATGGTTTCGGTGTTTAGAATGTCGTTGTAAACAGGTAAGGTGTTTTCCAGTAGGCGCCGGCTATAGCCATAGCTGTTTTGTTTGCTATAGTCTTTGTAGGTACTTTGCATTAATGTGGTGCCGTCGGTGTCGTATACCAGTGTCAATACTAACTTACCGTCTAGCTCGCTGGTAAAATCGCGGTTGTGGTAGTAAACCGTTTTTGAACCATCAGGTGAAACCACTTGTGTCTTACGATAGTTAAGGCCATTAAGACTAATGCCTGCGGATGTTAAGTAGCTGGCATCTAACCCCGTAACGGCATAGGTGGTGTCGGTTTTAGCGGGCGGATTAATACCTAAGCCTTCGTCATTTTCATCATAAAAGCCGAGGTTTGAAGAATAGCTGTAGGTCCATTGCTCGGTTTTTACCGTTGGGTCTGTATTGAGCTGTGTGGTATTTTCCGAGTTTGCGCCATCAACACCAATATAGAGTGTTTTTTCGGTTAGGGCATAGGCGTTGAAGCAACGGTTAATGCGGTCAATACCTACTGCGCCTGATGTTAATGTTTGGCCACGCTCTCTATCAACATTACTGCGGCCATGTAGTGTTTGGGTTAAGGTAAATGAACCTATTGCGCCTTTAGGGTGCTGTACGGTTGCTGTAATGACTCTTGGTCTGGTGTTTATTTCCGTAGCATTAGCCGCATGGTATTGAGATATGTTATTACAATAGTCGAGTTCTTTCGTTTGATTCGCTAACAATTGGTGATTACCCCGGCCCATGGTGGGCACTGGCTTGTAGTAACCGAGCTGACTGAGGTTAAACTGCCAACTGTTGTTGTCAGGGCGGGTAACGCTCGATAGTGAGTAGCCTTGTACACCGTTGGCACTGTAACCATAGGTCCACGTTCGTGCATCGGTGCTATCTGGGTTGGTCGTCGCTGTTTCTAGCAACCCGTCTAGGCTGCCGCCAATGTGATAACTAAAGCTGATGACTCTATCATCGCTGGTATCAATGGTGCCTTCATCGCCACGTATTTCAGTTAGCTGTTTTTTGTCGTTATAGTGGTAAGTCACTGAGTTACCAAAGCGGTCTGTGACTTTCGAGGCCATCATGTCGATAGTGTAACGGCCTTTTCTTTTTATGCCATAACGCTGCTCTATTAATCGCAATTGGTCAAAAACATAAACCGAGCCGTCGGGCGATTCAAATCGAAATCCTTCGCTGACTTTGTTGTTGCTGGCGTTAGTAATGTCAAAACAGGTGGCGCGCCAGCCTGATTTTGTTACTCGCTGTACAACATTCACCTCACCCAGTTGTATTTGGTTATTATCTGCATCGTCTGGGCCTAAATTGAGTAGCTTTTCATTGATGCCACCGGGGATGCTTATCGAGTCTTCATTCCAATAATCAGCAGCATTTACGCCGTGGGCTTCCCAACCAAAAATATCGAGTTCTCTGGCGGCACTACAGGGTTTACCTGCGCCCCAGTGTAATGAGTAGATGGCACCATCACGGATAATAACTGATGATATTTTGGGCACTGACATGGTCCAGTCGGCCAATGGTGTGCTGCTATATTCGCTGTATTGTAGCCCTTTAAATGAACGGCCAAAGCTCACGGGTAATGAACTATTGCCCGGTATTGAGGCGTCGGTATGATTAAAACTTAAACCACCAGTACTTAAGTCGATACTCTCACCCAACAATTCGGTGGTTTCGGGGGTGATTTTGTCGTTAATGCCTAAGCGTTTAAGTACATCATTACTATTAACATATGCGCCATCTTCCACGGCATCTGGGTCATTGGTGGCATCTGCTGTGCTGCTTCTGCTCAGTTGTGCTGAGACTTGACCGGGCACATAGTTATAGACTCTCGTGTCTAAATAACGGCCAACTTCGTTCAAGTCTGGTGTGCTGGCTAAGGCTTGCCCATTAATGAGTGTGAGCAACGCAATAGAACTTAAAGTCATCGATTTCATGTTAAAACTTCCTTTATACGTCTTCATTACTTCATCTTCCCTTCGATATCGGTTTCTGCTACTGGTGAGCCTAGATTGTCGGTGTGGGTAAAGCGGATGTTTTCAATCATAGGTTGGTGAATAATGTGTTCAGAGTAATGACTGCAACCGGTGTAGTTACAAGCGGCTACTCTAAAAGCGTAATTGTTGTTAGCGGTTGGGTTCATATCGGCAAATAGATTCACTCTTTCAACGGTTGAAACTTCCCAATCGGTATATTTGATAGCAGTACAATCGTCAATACAGTGTGCTTGCTGAACTTTATAGAAATAGGCAGGGTATACGCGGTTCCAACTGAGTCGGTGTATATTTTGAAAGCGATTGACAACGGTCAGTTGTACAGTGGGCGTTGCCAGACGTAAGGTGGCGCATTGTTGTTGGGTTTTGTAGCCGTGGCTATCATTTAAGTAATAAGCTTCTACGGTAAAGCAATATTGCTGGTCAAAATTGTCAACATCTCGCAGGCTTTGGCTATTGTTGCTTAGGCCATCGACAATAGCACTTAACATGCCATTATGGGTTTTACTGACAGCGTTAAAACCTGTTGACAGTAAGATATCGCCAAAGCTATTTTTTATTACGTAGGTATCTATATCTGGATGTTGCGAACCACACCACTGAACATCAATTTGGCTGGCATTATCGACTAAAGGCTCAACAAAAAGACACGTTAAGGTTTTATCTATGTCTTGTTGAAAACTGTATTCTAACGGGGTGTTGTAAAAGTATATACGACGATAATTACCACAGCGGCCATCTGCCGTACAGGCGCTGATGCGCAGGGCAACATTGTCATGCTCGGTCAAAAACTGCACGGTACTTAAGTTCTTGCCGACATAAAGTGGTGCCCAATTGCCGGTGTAACCAAAGTCTTTATCGATTTGGTAATAGTCGGCCCCTGTTACAGCTCCCCAAGATAAATAGACCCCAGAGGTTGCCGACATGGCTATCGGTGGTTGACCATGAAAGCGGAAAAAATCAGGTGCAGGTAAGTAACCATCGGTGCCAACAATCATGCATTTATGTGGGTTGGGATTGGCTGCTTGGCCTTGCACTTCTTTTCCTGTTTGTTTATCAACATAGATTGGCACCACTTTATAACAATACTGTCGACCGGGATTCAGATAAGGTGCCGCAGTGGTTCCTTGGTTTCTCTGCCATGAATAGCTATGTCCGTTGTATGGGAAGGTGTATTTGATGCCAGAAAGCTCGCCAAATGCTTCAAAACGAAGTAGCCTTAATTTGTCGTCTTCGACCAAGTTTGGAGACCAGTTTATTTCAAATCCTTGTTTATCGTCGACTGTACCATCACTGTATACGCCATTTTCGAATAGCGCCAATTCTTTTGGCATTAATCTTAGGTCAGGCTCAGCAATTGCGGTTGCTTGGACTAATGCTTTGCCGCCACAACTGGGTTTAAGGTTGGTACGCTCTTTACAGGCATAAACTTCAAATTGATATTCGCCACCAGTGACTTCCCAAACATATTCATTAGCGTCGGCCATTTTCTCATCGCCAGGGCGTGTTGACCTTTGGTGTTGATTTTTGCAGCAGTTTGTGTGTGCTTTATACAAGGCAGAGGTTGCGTAATGTAGTTAATCTACTTTAGTCAACCGATAACGCCGTAGAAAGTGCACACAAACGCTGCCCGAAGGGTTCGTTTCAAAGCATTTTTCTCTGCGTTCCTTACTATTTGCTTAGAATGACTAGGCTACATAGCAAGCGCCTTGATTAAAACGCTTTGAATTCGAACAAAATTTCAACACGAAAGGTCAACACGCCCTTACAAACGATACATACTTTTGGTGGGAAAGTCGGCACGTATAGTGGTTTTGACCACCATATAGCGGTTAGCTCCTGACACGCTATCCCAAGTGAGTAGGGCTTGATTTGAAACCACTCGGCCTAAACTGTTTTTGTTGCTATGCTCGGCTAAACGATTATGACCATTGCCATTGCCTCGGTTGGGTTTTGAGTGGCCTTTGGGATTTCGGTGGCCTGATAACATACTGTAACCACGGCCTTTGGCATATGGATTGCCTTTGCCATTATCATTATCATTGTTTTGATTAGGGTTAAGGCGCTTGCTTGTCGTCTGTAAAAGTGTAGCTATCGGTGTCGCTGATGCATTATTTTGTTCATTTTCGTACACCGGGGTCATACTGATGACAAGGCTTTGCGGCGTAATGCTGGGCATTTTGCTTTTGTCGAGAAAGTACGACATTTCACCCATGTCGGTGCATTGTTGGTCAATGCAACGAGATAATCGGTATTGTTGCAAGCCACCTAATTCAAAAGAAGTTAAATCATGGTCTATGACATGGTTAAAGCCTGTGGTTTGGGTGACTAATGCCCACTTGCTTGGCAGTTCGCTGCCTGTGATGGGGGTGTCGGGGTCGAAGGTTTTACGTTCAAGTTTGTAGCTATAGTCAATTGTACTGTCCCACGCTAACCATGAAAGGGTGTATTGGGTATCTGTGTTTTGAGTGGCTCTAAAGTCAACTGTGTTGACGTAGGTTGTCATGCCGCCAATTTGAATCGGCACCCATCGCTCGGCAAACGCAAGTGTAGAATTTAATGCACATACAAGCAGTGATAAAACGACTAAACGTTTCATAATTTGACCCTCTTCCTAAATATTACTTCCGAAGTTTGTTACTAAACAAAACTTTTTACATTGTGTTACGTCCCCTTTTATTCGTGAAAAGGGGTGGCTACTTTAATGTTAATTTGATGTAAAGTAAAGTGATAACAGAGAAAAAGGTTGTTATTTTGCGTTGTGTCTGAATTAAAGTGGATAGTGGGGTTGGCAAGACCGATTCAATTTAATCTGCAATATATATAGAATATTCTAAGAAGAGCGTAAATATAAATATCACCAAATAGAAATTATAGGGTGATTTGATTGCCAAGGGCGCAAGATGTTCAATGTATAATGTTCTTGCCGTGAGCCAGTTTTATTAATCCCGCCGTTTTACTTCCTATTTAAAAATTTCTCGCGTATACTCGCGCCCAAATTTTGCCGTATTTGTAATCTGCGTTTTTAATCGCTGTAAGCAAATATTGGCGATAAACTTAAATTTCTTAAACTTTAATGGAGCATATCATGGCTTTAGAACGTACTTTTTCAATTGTTAAACCTGACGCAGTAGGCAAAAACCACATCGGTGCTATCTACAGCCGTTTCGAAGCTGCTGGCCTACAAATTGTAGCCTCTAAAATGCTTCACCTTTCTCAAGAAAAAGCTGAAGGTTTCTACGCTGAGCATAAAGAGCGTCCTTTCTTTGGTGATTTAGTTAAGTTCATGACCTCTGGTCCTGTTATGGTTCAAGTTTTAGAAGGCGAAGACGCCGTTCGTAAAAACCGTGAAATCATGGGTGCTACTAACCCAGCTGAAGCACTAGCCGGTACTTTACGTGCTGATTTTGCTGATTCAATCGACGAAAATGCTGTTCACGGTTCTGACGCTCCTGAGTCTGCAGCTCGTGAAATCGAATATTTCTTCACTGCTGAAGAAGTTTGCGCTCGCACTCGCTAATTTAAGCGTTAAAGCGTTCAAAAAGGAGCCGTTTAAGGCTCCTTTGCTTTTTCTGGGTGAAAAATGTACAATCCCGCCCGCTGTCTGTTTCGACGTAACGACTGACACACTGAATTTTCAAATTAATAGGTTCTAATTTTGGCTTTAGTTAGAACTGTGACACCGCCGAGGTATTTTAATGACTGAGCAAGCACTCAACGACACCGCCAGCAAAATCAATTTGCTGGACTTAAACCAACAGAAAATGAAAGAGTTTTTCTTATCGATTGGCGAAAAGGCGTTTCGTGTAGAGCAGGTGATGAAATGGCTATATCGCTTTGGTGTCGATAACATTGATGAAATGACGAATTTAAATAAAGCCCTGCGCGAAAAACTTAAACGCATGTGCATTATCGAAGCCCCTGTTATTTCACGTAAGCAACAATCAAGTGACGGCACCATTAAGTTCGCATTGCTGCTCAAAGGCGGTCAAGAAGTAGAAGCGGTGTGGATACCTGAAAAAGAGCGTAAAACTCTGTGCGTGTCGTCTCAGGTCGGTTGTGCGTTAGAATGTACGTTCTGCTCAACGGCGCAACAAGGGTTTAATCGAAACTTGTCGGTGAGTGAAATCATCGGTCAAGTATGGCGTGTGGCCAAAGAAATTGGCATGGTCGGTCATACCAAAGAACGTCCGGTTACCAATGTGGTGATGATGGGCATGGGTGAGCCGCTGTTAAACGTGAACAATGTGGTGCCAGCGATGGATTTAATGATGGATGATTTAGGCTTTGGTATGTCAAAACGCCGGGTCACCATTAGTACGTCTGGCGTAGTGCCAGCCCTTGATATTCTAAAATCAAAAATTGATGTTGCGTTGGCTATTTCTCTTCATGCACCTGATAACGAGCTGCGAGATGTATTGGTGCCAGTAAATAAGAAATATCCGATAGAAGAATTCTTAGCTGCTTGTCGACGTTATATCGACGGTTCTAAAGCCAATGAGTTTGTTACCGTGGAGTATGTGATGCTCAATGGCATTAATGATTCGACTGATCAAGCTCATGCGTTGGCTAAAACCTTAAAAAATACCCCATCAAAAGTGAATCTTATTCCGTTTAACCCTTATCCGGGTTCACCTTATACCCGTTCGAGCAATTCTCGTATGGACAGGTTTTCTAAAGTGCTT
>Ga0181558_10004749_pt1 | contig 12116 bp, 6 predicted proteins | sample 011ome_22_FD_133754 | JGI IMG/M metagenome (GOLD analysis project Ga0181558, IMG submission 133754) | Coastal salt marsh microbial communities from the Groves Creek Marsh, Skidaway Island, Georgia - 011507BT metaG (megahit assembly) | ecosystem: Environmental > Aquatic > Marine > Intertidal zone... | reverse complement strand
GCATTTCTTGCACGTCCCCCCCACCGCCTCCGGGATCTCGTCCAGCGGCACGCCCAGCTTTTTGTGGAAGTGCGCGGACGCGCTTCCGCTCATGATGACGAACTTCTGCCGCGCGCTCTCGGTGAGGAAGAGCTTGGCGACGCCCCAGACGAATTGGATCGCCGACGGCGCGTGCGCGACGACGAAGGCGGAGAAGGGCTCCGGGTGGAACATCGCGGCGATGAGTTGCCCCGCGATGGCTTTTATGTTGCTCGAGGTGTAGATCCCGAAAGTAAGCGCCTGCAGGTCGATGATGAAGATGGAGGGATGGCCGGAAAGCTCCCGGCTCGGCTGCGTGACGCAAAACTCGTAAAAGTGGTTCACGGCGATCCACGAGTGCGGTTGGGGCGCGCGCGTCAACGACCGCACGCCGTCGTTGGTCATGCGCACGACGATGGCCGCCGGAGTGGCTTCCGTGGCGGGAAGAAACGACCAGCTCTGGAACCCCGCGCCGAGCGTTTCGATGAGACGCTCGCGCGTCTCGGGCGCGTCCACCACGGGGTGCACGAAGCCGTGCTGCTGCGGGAAGCGCTTGGCGAACCGCAGAAGGAACACTCGCAGGAACAACGCCGCGCCGGCGAGTTTGCTGTCGGTCATCTTCTCGTACGCCTTCGCCGAACCCGGGGGCTCGCCGATGGAGCAGTACACCGCGCCGCCGCAGCCTTTCAGCAAACGCCGCAGAAACCGGTCGCACGCCACGGTCTGGTCCGTGTTCGGGCCCTCGAACAAACGAAGCGCGAACGCGAACAGGGGCGCGCCGATCGCGTCCGCCACGGCGCGGCGCATGTGGAACACCCGCGCGTCCTCCGGCATGTGTTTGGTGTCCGGCCGGTTCAGCTCCGGGCGCACGGAGGCGTCCACCAGCCCGCAGTCGATCACCGCGAGCACCGCGGGGCCGGTCACCGCCGCGCCCTCCCAGGGCTGCAGCGCGAACCCGCGCAGGAGCGTCTTCGCCGCCGCCGCCATGAACGGCTCGTCGGCGTCGTCGGGCCCGGCGGTCGGGACCGGGGGGCCGGACCACGGCGCGGGGTCCTCTACCACGTGCCACGGGCCCTTCGGGACGTCCACGGCCGGAGGCGCGGGCGGTGACGCGGGCGATGCGTCACCGGAGACGCGTCGAGACGCGTTCGATCCCGCGAGATTCGGATCTCGCGGGATCGAAGACACCGCGTCGTCGCCGCGCGCGGCGACGGTTTTCGGTTTCTTCAAGCCGAGCGCGATCTTCGTCGCCTTGTACACGCCGAACGTGTACGACTTCTTCCTCTTGATGGCCGCCAGCTCGCCGATCGGCGACGCCGCGGGCTCGAGCCGCCGGGCCTTCGCGTCCGCGCCGCGCGCGTCAGGTGTCCTCGGCGCCGCGGCGGACGCGTCCACGGACGCGCGCTTCACCTCTGTGCCGCCGGAGGCGACCGCCGCGTGCGCCGTCGCCACGCCGTTCGACACGCGCGTCGCACCCTCGACCGCGAGCGCGCCCGGGATGGCGGGCTCGATCGCCGCGGGCGGCGGCGCCGACGCGCGCGGCGCGCCTCGCGGGCTAGCCATCGCGCTCACGAGGGCGGGACACCGGGACGCGCGCGATCGTCGGACCGATCGAGAGAGATACCTTTCGGCACAGACAGGTTCCTTCTCCGCGTCGTGCCCCCCGTCCCGAGCCACGTCGCGGACCCGGAGCGACCCGCGTGTCTCCCCACGCGAGGGCGATGTCCGAGGACGCCGCGGCCGCGTGTCGTGCGACCCCGCCGGGTGCGCGCGCGCTCTGGCGCCGCGCGAACGTACGACGCGATTTCGAGCATGTGTCGAACACCCGACGAACACGAGGCTCAAACGAGGACGCGACCGACACGACCGACGCGCGTTCCGAGAAATTTTCGCACGAGACCGGACGCGGTTTGGCGTCGTTTCGTGAATCGGCGAATCGTTTTCGTCGCGGGCGCGCGCGGAAGGAAGGTAAATACGAAAGTAACAAACTCACGAGGAGGCTCACCTTTCGCGCTATGCACAATACAAGGTCGCCTTCTCGCTAGTAGGTTGGAGCTCCGACGGTCGTCGCGTCTCGCCCGGTTCGGGGGCGCGCGAGCGATCGTGGTGCGCGAGCGACGGAGGCTTTGCCGACCGCCGAACGCGCGGCGGAGCGTTTCGGTTCGTTTTTCGCGCTGAGCGTTTTGGTTCGCGACCGACGCGCGCGAGGTCTCCGCCTCGCCGTCGGCAGATCGAGTGCGTGACGCCACAAACGCCACAAAACAATGTGGCGTTTGGATCGTCATACTCACCTCGCTTCGGATCTCAGATCTGGTATCCACCGCCCGCGTTCTTGGCGAGGCCTTTGACGCGGGACATCGCGACGGCGCCGAGCACGAGGCCGATGAAGCCGAAGATGAAGCCGAGAGCGCCGACGGCGGCGGCGCCCTCGATCTGCGTCGTCGGGTCGTCGTACCACGCGCTGGGGTGCAGGCTGACGTGCTGAGCCTGGAGCGTGGCAACCTGCGCCTCGAGCGCCGCGACCGCGGCCACGAGCTTGGTGCGCTCGTAGTCGGCGTACGCCGAGCGCTTGCTCGAGAACACGAGCGGATCCTGGCCGACGATCACGCCGGCAGCGGTTTCGTCCGTCATGCCGGTGAGCATGTTGAGCTTGTCGTTGGTGTCCTTCTCGAACGTCCACTCGGTGCCGGCGGGCACTTGGATGCCGCTCACGGCGGTCCTGGCCTTGGTCAAGATGTCGGCGGGGAGACCAACGAAGCCGAACTCGGGCAGCATGTCCTGCGCCTCCTCGGAGAGCACGAACTGCGCGAACGCCTTGACGAGCGCGGCGGTCTTGGCCTCCTCGCCGGACCACCCGGACATGTCCTTCTTGATGTACAAGTACGAGAACGTGCAGATGGGCCACGTGACGGGACCGGCTTGGTTCATCAGCGAGACGTCTTCCCAGGTGTTAACGTACGCGGAGGCTTCTCTGGTCGCACCGGTCGCACCGGTAGATCCCAGCGCGGCGCCCGCGACGGCGCCCTCGGCGGAGGGCTTCACGAAATTCCCGTCGGCGTTCTTGAGCGCGATCTCGCCGAGGCCGGACGCCAAGCCGTGTCCGATGTCGATGTACGAGATGGAGTAGTCGTTCGCGGCGAGGTAGCCGGAGATCCCGCCGGAGCCTTGCGCCTCGACCGTGTCGGAGGCCCAGTTCACGCAGCTCGTGGTCGTATCGTCGTCGCAGGGAACTTTGCCGACCATCGCGGTGGTCCAGACGGTCGGGCACTCCGCGTTGAGGTACTTGGTGATGAGAGAGGTCGAGGAAGATCCCTCGACGCGTCTCGCGACGGTGATGGGCTGATCGAGGCTCGCGAGGGCGGGGTTCAGGGCCACAATATCGGCGTGGTTCCAGACGGTGATGTCGCGGTTGAAGATCTTCGCCAACAGGCACGCGTCGAGATCGATCTCGCCGTACGACGCGGGCACGGAGTGGAAAAACGCGATGCCGCCGATGACGAAGGGCACTTGGATGAACTGCGAGTGGACGACGTTGGCGGCCGCGTAGCCATCCGAGTCGAAGGGAATGTCTCCCGAGCCGAAGTGGTTGTACTTGCCATCTGCGGTTCCATCGCCGATGAAATCGGACTGGCCCGTGCTGGAGCCTGAGACGAGAGGCCGTCGGGAGCGGAGAAGGAGGTCTCGGTTCAGTCGCCGGGTAAAAGCGGCGGGGTCTTTTCGTTTTTCGGGGGGAAAAGTGACGCGACGCGTCTCGCACACGACGGGCTCGCGGGAGCGCGCTCGAGACGTACCGACGGCGCGGTAGGTCATGGTGACGGGCGTGCGCGAGCGCTCTTCCATCAGGTCCATGACCTTCCAGAAGAACTTGCTTGGGTTGGTGGTCCCCGAGCCGTGCAGCTCGTGGTGCTGCGCCGAAACGCCGGCGGCGGCGACGCAGATCGCGAGGGCCACGAGCGCGGTGGCGGCGGTGGAACGAGGCATGGCGTCGTGCGTTTCGGGTGGATCAAGCGACGGTGTCGAGAGAGCGTGCGAGCGAGCGCGGGGAACAGCACTCGAGCAGTGAGTCCCTTCCTTCGATGGGAAGCCCGCGGGGGAGAATGGGGGGCGAGCGCCGTCGGCGGCGGTATTATTTATCGAAGTTCGTACGACGCGTGTTGAAGTTTTGACGCGCAAAAAAGGGACCATCTTTTGGTGACTAAAAGAACGCATACGTAGTACAAAAACTCATCCGCGTCTGATGTGGTCGCATGACGCACCAAATGGGCGCTGTGCTATTTCCGATTTTTGGTAGGGAGGAACAGACGTCGCGAGAGGGTGCACACACAGGCGCGCGCCCGAGCGACGGACGTACGCACGCGATGGCTTCGAAACGCATCACCAAGGAGCTCCAGGTGCGTGTGCGCGCCGTGCGCCTCGGCGCTCGCCTCGATCGCGCCCGCGTCGCACGCTGCGGTGGTTTTCCGGGGAGTCCGCGCGTCGAGCGAAACGAACGCGATGGCGAGGCGTGCCGCGTTTCGAGCCGCGTGCCGCGTTTGGAGGCACCTCGGAAACGCCTCGCGGACCTCACCGCGACCGTCGCCGCCGGGTCAAAACCGAGCGAACCGACTGACCACGATTATCCGCGTGTTCTCCACCCGTAACAGGATCTCCAAAAGGATCCCCCGACGTCCTGCAGCGCCGGGCCGAGGGCGGACGATGACATTTTCCACGGGGACGCCACCATCACGGGACGTTCGGACTGGCCCTACGAAGGTGGCCTTTTCTTCGTGGCCATTCACGTGCGTCTCCCCCCCGCCCAGCTACGACACGTCCGGCGTGAACGCGAACCAGAACGCGCGCGCGCGCGCGCTCGAAACCCCGGCGCGCGATCGGCGCGGACCTCGGCCTCGACGTCCCCCCGTCGCGGATCCAGTGGCAGCCCCGAGGCTTTCTTCGCCAGCGATCTGGCGCTGAAAAAGAGGCGTCGGCATGCTGGCACGGCGCTCGGTCCACGTTGACGTGTTTTTTCGTCTTTTCGCGCGAAGCGGTCCGAGCGAGAGCGCGCCCGACCCCGGCCCTGACCCGTCCCCCGACCCCTTTCGATTCTTTCCCTCTCCGCCCCGACCGAACGACAGTTCCCCCCCGACTACCCGTTCAAGCCCCCGAAGGTGAACTTCAAGACGAAGGTGTACCACCCGAACGTGAACTCGCAGGGGAGCATCTGCCTGGACATCCTGAAGGAGCAGTGGTCGCCCGCGCTCACCATCTCCAAGGTGCTGCTCTCCATCTGCTCGCTGCTCACGGACCCGAACCCGGACGACCCGCTCGTGCCGGAGATCGCGCAGATCTTCAAAACCGACCGGGCGCGGTACGACGAGCTCGCCAAGGAGTGGACCAGGAAGTACGCCATGTAGGGGTTTTTTTTCACGTTCGTGAAAAACCGGAACGACGGAACGAGCGACGCGAGGGGAGCGAGGATGCGCGATAGCGGTGTGTGACGAGAGAAGAAAAACAACACGCGACGATCGCGGAAGCGTCCACGACGCGTCCACCGCTTCGAACGGCGACGCGGACGCGTCTCACCGCGCGTCGTCACGCGCTCGTCCCGGGGTTCCGCCCGGCGGCGAATCGACGCGAGCCTCGCGCGTCTGATTTCGGTTCACCGAAACGTTCGTCCAGCCTGTGTCAGGAGGCTAATGGACTCTCTGAAAACGCGCCGTGCCACGTCACTCTCGACGCTCGATGCCACCTTTATCTGTGAGGTTTCCGCGCGCGGCCCTAGTACCGACCGGCGCGGCTCACGTCGCTCCCGCTTTCCAGCCGCCGACCAGACCCGACGTAGCCATGGGTGCGTATCCCTCGCGCGCGAGGCGACCCGCGCCGACCGCGCCGACCCGAACGCACCGCGCCATCCGAGACGCTATCCGAGGTGCCGAGATTCCGACACCGCGACTGACCGCGCCTACGCCCCTCCCTACGCAGCCGCCCTCGCCTCCACCACGCACGCCGTCGCGCGCCTCGCCCCCTCGAGGCCTTCGCGCGCGCGCGCCACGCGCAAGCCCGCGCTCGCGCGCGCGGGGGTCTCCGGCGAGGGTCTCCCGAGCGAGCCCCTCGCGCGCGAGCGCGTTTCCTCCGCGCTCGCCTCGGGCGCTCGGCTCGCCGCCGCCGCCGCCGCGGCGACGACGCTGGCCCTGTCCGGCGTGGACCCCGCGTTCGCGGAGCTGAACGCGCGCGAGGCGGCGCGCGGGGGCGAGTTCAACCGCGGCTCCGCGCAGCAGTTCGGGGGGTACGACCTGACGAACACCGACGTGGTCGCGAAGTACGGCGAGGACCTGCGTCTGTCCAACTTCACGGGCGCGGAGATGCGCAAAGCCAAGTTGCGCGGCGCTAACCTCACGGGCGCCTACCTGATGAAAGCCGTGGCGTTCGCGGCGGACTTCGAGGGCGCCAACCTGAGCGACGCGTTGATGGACCGCGCGGTGCTGAACAACGCCAACTTCAAAGACGCGATCTTGACCCGGGTGGTCCTCACGTCCTCCGACCTCGGCGACGCCACGATCGAGGGCGCCGACTTCTCAGACGCGCTCATCGACGTCGGGCAGAAAAACGCGCTGTGCAAATACGCCAGCGGCGTCAACTCGGTCACGGGCGTGGCCACGCGCAAGTCGCTCAACTGCGGGGGCTCGGGGCGCACGTCCACGCCCAGCAGGTACATGACGGACGATACCGCGCAAAAGCCCGAGCCCGCGTTCGAGGCGAGCAGGTTCTCGATGTACTGAGGAGCCCGCGTAGACTACTACGCCGTACGTACGATTGGCGCTACGTTTCGCCGACGCGTTTTTTTACAAAACAAACGTCGCCGACAAAATCGAGCTATACGTTCTGTGACTAGTAGTACGTGCGTAGACCGCCGTCCGTCGACGCTTCTCATCATCAGTCCTTGGTGCTGAACATGCTTCCCTTCTTGCTCCCCATCTTCTTGGTCATGAACCCCGTCTTCTTCTTCCCCCCCACCTTCGCCTGGAAGCTCTGCCAGTCGTTCTTCTTCGCGGTCTGCTCGGCATCCTTCTCCAACATGCGCTGCTTGCCCTTGAACGCCTTGGCTTGCTTCCGCTTGCGCTCGCGCGTCGCCTCGTCGTCGCCGTCGACGACTTTGAATTTGTCGGGGACCGTGCGCTTCGAGAAGGCGCTATTCTCTGTGACGCGCAGGCGCTTCGGCGCGGGGACGCCCTGGTACACCTCCCGGGGTCGCGCGGCGTCGCCGTCCCCTCCTCCTTCTCCGGCGGCGGCGCCGAGGACAATGTCGAAGTCGTCCTCGGAGTCCTCCTCCGCCTTTCCTTCCGCCGCGCCGGAGGCGTCGCGCACGTCCTCCGGCGCGACGTCCGCGACGACGTCTTCGTCCCCCTTGGTCACCACGACGCGTATGCGGCCGTCCGCGAGCACCGCGACCATCACGGCCTCGAGCCATTCGGACTCGGCGCCGTCCGCGCGGACCCGACACAAAGCGCCGGCGACGGTGTCGTCGATCACGGAGGCGTCCGCCTCGTTCGCCTTCGCTTCCGCCCCGGCTTCGCGCGGCTTCGCGTCGGGGTGGCCGTCGACCAGATCCTCGGTCATGGCGATCACCTCCACCAAGCCAGCCTTGAGCTCGACGTACTCGGCGTTCTCGGGCTCGGCGACCAGGAGTCGTTCCACCTGCGACGCGGGGACGAGCGCGGTCAGGAACGCGCGCTGTGCGGGGAGAATCGAAACGGTGGATCGGGCGGGGCGGCGAGGCACGTACCTGCTCGAGCTGCTCCTTGTACTCCGCGAGGTTCGCGGTCATCTCGGCGAGGGTCTGCGGCGCGTCATCGTCCGCCATGGCGACCGCGCGGTGACCCGAGGCGCGCGCGGCGCGAGATGACTCGTCTCAGCTCGCGAAACGTGGAAACGGCGCGCGCGGGGGAAAAGGGACGCGAACGAAAAGTGCAGCGCCGACGCGACCAGTCATCAGCGCGTGAAAACTCGAAGACCTATCCGCGTCGCTTCGCCGCCAGCGCGCGTCACAACGCGCCGCGGTCGACATGCTCGCCTCGACATCCACCGCGCGCATCGGTGTGACTCGCCCCGCGCGCGGGGCGCACGCTGCGCGCCGCCAGGCAGCGTCCCTTTCGCGGGCGAAGGCGTCTCTCCCGCGACGATTCGGGGGAGCGCACGCGCTTTTGCGCTCGGGGACGACGCGCCACCACGCTCTCGGCGCTCGTGTGGTGGCCGCGTCCGGGGACGGGGAAGACTCGGATGCCCCGGAAAAGCCCGCCCGGCGCGTGCGCAGGCTTCCCCGCCGCTCGCCTCCGCGCGCGCGCGAGGCGTCGGAAGCTTCGGCATCTGCCGCCGCCGCCGACGAAGATGACGACGCCGACGACGACGACGACGCCCCGGTGGTGTTCGACGTGCGCGAGCTGTACGGCGACGATTTCGACCCGGACGACGACGAGGACTACGTGGATGAAGAGGATGAAGACGCGGTGGACGAAGAAGACGAAGAGGACACCTCGGAGTTGCGCGTGGTGAAAGACCTCGGGACGTCTTTGCTGAAGGGCGACCCGGAGGGGCACAAGAGCGGCTACGTCGCCATCGTGGGCCGCCCCAACGCGGGCAAGAGCACTTTGATGAACGCGTTGGTGGGCACGAAGCTTTCCGTGGTGACGCACAAGCCGCAGACCACGAGGCACAGGATTTTGGGGATCGTCAGCGAGGACGAGTACCAGATGGTGCTCCTCGACACGCCAGGCGTGATGCGCGAGGAGTTCAACAAGCTGGATGAGATGATGCTGACTTCCGTGCGCAACGCCATGGCCAACGCCGACGTCATGCTGTGCATCGTGGACGCGAGCCGGGACCCGGTTGGGAACTTCCAGGGCTTGCTGCCCGACGACTTGAACCACCGAGCGCCGCTCGGCGTGATCCTGAACAAGTGCGACTTGCTGGAGCTGGACGAGATCAAGCATCTGAAACGCGCCTTCGAGCGGTACCCGAACGTGGAGAAGGTGTTTCCGGTGAGCGCGCTGGCGAACGTGGGCGCGGAGGCGCCCAAGCGGTGGTGCGTCGAGCGCCTGCCTCCGGGCCCGACGCTGTACCCGAAGGAGACCATCAGCGAGCACCCCGAGCGCTTCTTCATCGCGGAGATTATCCGCGAGAAGGTGTTCCTGCAGTACCAGCAGGAGATCCCCTACAGCGCGCAGGTCTGGGTGCAGTCGCACAAGGAGCGCGACGGCGTGAAGAAGGATCTGATCCTGGCCAAGGTTTTCGTCGAGCGCAAGTCGCAGATGGGCATCCTCATCGGCGCCGGCGGGAAAGCGCTCAAGAGGCTCAGCACCGCGGCAAGGCTGGACATCGAGAAGTTCCTGGGCCGACCGGTGTACCTAGACCTCGGCGTCAAGGTGCGCGAGGGGTGGCGGTCGGACGAAGCCGCGCTGGAGGATCTCGGCCTGGACGACCCGAACCGGCTGGAACAGCCGAACCTCGGGCCGGCGCCGGACGTCGTCGGGTGATTCTTTTTTTACGACGCGTCGAGGAACGAGCGACGTCGCGTGACGTAGGAGACTAGCTACGTAGACTGCTCTATTGTAGTGCACTACCTTAGGTAAGGACGCGTGGGGTGTCGCGTATTCTACTGTAGGTTCGCGTGTATAGCGGGAACGCGCCCCACCCCATTCGCCGCCGTTCCCGCGCTTCCGCGTCCGCCCTCCGTTTTTGACGTCCGGCGGTCTTCTCCCGAGTCTCTCGTCGTCGTCTCCGGCGCGTTCGAACGGTTTCGCCGTCGTCCGGAAAACGTCAACGCGTCAAAACGACGACGGAGATTCGGCTTTCACGGAGATTCCGCGTTTCTTTTTCCGCCGCGCGCACCGCCTCGGCGCGCGCGCGGTGCAGCTCTGCCTCGTGCGCGTTCCCGAGCGCGTCGAACGCGTCCGCCACCACGTCGATGCAGGCCGAGGCGGCGTCCGCGTCAGCGCCCGCCTCGACGTTGGCGCCGCACGCGAGCAGCGCGTGCTCGAGCGCGCGCCGCGGCGCGTTCGGAAATCGCTCGTCGTCTCGCAGGCGCGCGTCGAGCAGGATGGACGCCGCGTTGCCGTGCAGCGCGGAGGCGACGGAGGCGCGGCGCTTCCGCTCGGAAGCGGAAGCGGAAGTGTCTCCTGAAAAAGAAAACGCGGGCTTAGGGTTGGGTTTTTCGTACCCACGCGCGCGTTCGTGCAGGCGCAGCGCCGCGCGGAGCGTGCGCAGCGCCCTGGCCGGCGCGTCCGCGCCCGCCTCGGACGCCTCGCGCACGGCGCGGTCGTTGAGCTCGGCGCACAAATCCTCCAGCTCGGCGGGCGTGGGCGACGCGGGCAGGGGGACGAGGTCCGCGCGAGGGAACGGCGAGGGCGGAGTGCCGGCCGCCTCGGGCACCAGCGGGGGAGCGTTCGCGCGGGTCACGGCGTGCCTGTGCTGCACGGCGTGCCTGTGGTGCGCGAGGAACGCCTCGACGGAGTCGTAGATGCGAGCCTTCTCGAGCGACGCCATGGCGCGAGCGGGTGTGGAGGGACGTTCGAGCCGCGAAAAAGAGCTATATAGAGTCTATGTAGACGACACCGAGAAAAGCCTCCAAGTCATTTCAAGTGCAGTTATTACAGCCATAAAACCGCTATTACGAGGCGCTCTCGTCAGAGCGGCGCGAAGCGCAGCGTCTGCGCGCCGGCGTCCGCGCGGCTCCGCGCGAGCCGTTCGTTTTCCTCGCGTACCCGGTCCTGCGCGGACTTCTCCCACCACGTGCGGTCCTCCTGCGCCTCGACGTCGCGCATGTACGCGGGCAGTCGCGCGTTTTCGCCGACGCGCGCGTCCAGCCAGCTCTTGTAGATTTTCGCCGCGTACGATCGTTGGTGCCGCGCCGCGAGCTGCGACTCGCGCGCCTGCAGAGCCTTGATCTCGGCGGCGGGCGCGCCTCCCCTCGTCTCCGCCCAAACCCGCTCGCTCTCCGCGAACGCCGCGGCGGAGCGCGCGCGCGCGGGCACGTACCACTTGCCGTAATGCTTCACGCGCGCCGCCTTCTCCTCGCGCCGTCGCGGAAGCGGCGCAGCGCGCGCCGCCAAACCCAGACGGCGTACGTCGCCGTCGTCGTCCAAGAGCTCGTCGAAGAGCTCGCCGCGCCCGCGCGAGGCGTCCGACACGCCGAACCGCATGGGAGGGGGGGGGGCTTTTTTAAAAACGCCGAGGGACCGCGAGCGGCCGCCAAACGCGTGGGTCCCGAACGCGTGGGTCCCGAACGTCGTCGCGGGCCCTTCGTCGTCGGAGGACGCCGACGCCTTCTCGGTTTCCGGCGCCGCGCGCGCGGCGGCGAGGTTGGCGTCGTACGCCGCCGCCAGTCGCTCGGCGCGGCGCCGCCGCTCCAGCGCCACCGCGCGCGCCGCCTCCTCGTCCATCGTGGCTCCTTCCGGAGGCTTCCGCGACGCAGTGCTCGCGTAGTGCGCCTTGACGACGCTCGCGTCCGCGGCGGCGGGCGTCTTCTTCTTCACCTTGAACGAGCGGTCGAAGTCGCCGAGATTCCCGACGGCGTCGTCGAGCGATTGCGATTTCTCTTCGCCCCCGCCTTGAGCCCCGAGCGCCGCGGCGGCGCGCGAGCCCGAGAACCGCACGCCGGCGTCGCGCAGGGTCTTCCCCGCCGCGAGCACGGCGTCGTCGTACTGCTCGTCGTCGTCCAGGAACAGCTCCGGGGGCAGAGAGTACGCCAGGCGCACGCGCGTCACGGGGCGCCAGTGGAACTCCCGCCTCGCCTGGCCTATGCGCTCCAACGCTTCGCGCTTCTCCTCCTCCTTGAGCGCGAACGAGAGCTCGCGGTACTCCTTCTCGCCCATGTCCCGCGTCGCCTTCCGCGCCGCCAACGCCGCCGCGTTGGCGCGCCCCAGCCTGGGCTCGAACCCGAAGTCGCCGTCGTCGTCGTCCGCGCTTTTGTTTTCGTCCGCGCCGCGATCGAACCGCGTCTCGAGCGCCTTCTTCGTCGCTCGCAACGACGACGCCAAACGCGCCTTCTCGGCGTCGCGGAGGGTAATCGGGTCATCCGTCGCCGGACCGGCGGAACGCGCGACGTCGCCTGAAGCGCTTTGAGG
>Ga0181558_10004743_pt1 | contig 12121 bp, 9 predicted proteins | sample 011ome_22_FD_133754 | JGI IMG/M metagenome (GOLD analysis project Ga0181558, IMG submission 133754) | Coastal salt marsh microbial communities from the Groves Creek Marsh, Skidaway Island, Georgia - 011507BT metaG (megahit assembly) | ecosystem: Environmental > Aquatic > Marine > Intertidal zone... | reverse complement strand
CGTAATGGCTGCCGTGTCAAGGCCGATACTGACCACGGCACTGGCATCGCGGTAGCGGGATTCGTAGCTTTCGACCGATGCGCGGTAAAACGGATTGGCATCAATGCGCTCCACGTTGGCGCGTAGGGTCTCTTCCACATTCTTGCCAATGAGAATGGGGCTGGCAGTGCCGGCACCGATGACCACCACGGTGGCCAGGCTGATCAATACTTTCATGCGTGCTCCTTCACCAAAATTTGTGAACGCAGGGTGACAGAGTCTGAGCGGAAAATCTTCCGCACGAGTCGCAGAAAATTCCCCGGATAAGTGTCACGTAGTTCATAGCGCATCGAGGGCTTCACTGAGTTTGCTGACGGCAATGACGTTCATACCGTCGATTTTCTTTTTCGGCGCATTGGCCTTGGGCACGATGGCACGGGTGAAGCCATGCTTGGCGGCTTCGCTGAGCCGTTCCTGGCCGCTGGGCACGGGACGGATTTCACCGGCCAGGCCGACTTCACCAAAGACCACGAGTTCGCGCGGCAGCACCTGGTCCTTGAAGCTGGACACGATGGCCAGGATCAGCGCCAGGTCGGCACTGGTTTCCGCCACGCGCACGCCGCCGACCACGTTGACGAACACATCCTGGTCAGCCATGAACATGCCGCCGTGACGATGCAATACCGCCAGCAGCATAGCGACGCGGTTGTTGTCGAGCCCGACCGAAACGCGGCGCGGGTTGCCGTACTGGCTGGCATCCACCAGCGCCTGGATTTCCACCAGCAGCGGGCGCGTGCCTTCCCACAGCACCACCACCACGCTGCCCGGCGAAATTTCCTCTTCCCGCGCCAGGAAAATCGCCGAGGGATTTTTCACTTCCTTCATGCCGGTGCCGGTCATGGCAAACACGCCGAGTTCATTGACGGCACCAAAGCGGTTTTTCTGCCCGCGCAGGGTGCGGTAGCGGCTATCGCCATCGCCGTCGAGCATCATGAAGCAGTCGATCATGTGTTCGAGCACTTTCGGACCGGCCAGGTTGCCGTCCTTGGTGACATGGCCCACCAGGAACAGGGCGGTGCCGGTCTGTTTGGCATATTGGATCAGGTAGGCAGCGCATTCGCGCACCTGGCTGACACTGCCGGGCGCGGAAGTGACATCCGCCGAATGCATGACCTGGATGGAATCCACCACGATGACTTTCGGACGGCACTCTTCGGCCACCCGGGTGATTTCCTCGATGTTGGTTTCGGCCAGCATCTTCAGATTGTTCACGGGCAGGCCCAAGCGCTTGGCGCGCATGCCGACCTGCTGCAGGCTCTCCTCGCCGGTGACGTACAGCGCTTCCATGGTCTGGGACAGATGGCACATCACCTGCAGCAGCAGTGTGCTCTTGCCGGCGCCGGGATTGCCGCCGATTAGGATGGCAGAACCGGGTACCAGACCGCCGCCGAGCACGCGATCGAATTCGCCCAGCGTGGAGGAAAAGCGCGGCTGTTCTTCCAGGTCGATGCTGCCAAGCGTCTGTACACTGGCGCCGGGACCACCGGCATCACCGGTGATGCCCTGGCGGCGGAAGTTTTTCGGTGCCGACGGTGTGGTAGCCGGCCCCAGCATGACGCGGGTCAGTGTATTCCATTCGCTGCAGGCCATGCACTGGCCCTGCCATTTGGTATATTCGGCGCCGCAGTCACTGCACACGTAGGCGGATTTTTGTTTGGCCATAGGAGATCGAAAATATCGCGGTGCTTCCGCGTTAGTTGTCTTTCAAAATGTCTTAGGTCGGCATTACCCTCTGGGGCCTATAAGGCCGCAGGCCGTTTGCCGACATGTTATGTATTCTGATTGGCGATGATGTCGGTAAACGCCGCGTTGCGGCTATGCCGACCTACCACTTATCCGTTGATATAACTGAACTCTACCCGACGCGCGATGCTGCAGGTCAGGTTATAGGACAGAATGCCGGTTTTTGCCGCCACTTCATCCAGGGACAGAGCTTCTCCCCACAGGGTGGCAACACCTCCTTCCCGGGCCTCGGGGATCTCGGACAAATCCACGGCCAGCATGTCCATCGACACCCGTCCCACCGTGCAGGTGCGTTTGCCGTCAACCATGACCGGCGTCTCATTGGGCGCATTGCTCGGATAGCCATCGGCATAACCGATGCTGACGATGCCGGCGCGCATGTCCCGCGGACAGATGAACTGTGAGCAGTAACCGATATTGTCACCGGCCTTGAGCTGTTTCACGGCAATGATGCGGGCTTCCAGGGTCATCACGGCTTTCAGGTCAAAGGCCTCCCGGCGCAGGCTTGCTTCGGACCAGGCAAAGGGTGAGGAGCCATACAGCATGATGCCCGGACGCGCCCACTCGCACTGAGTGTCCAGTGAGGTCAGCAGCCCTGACGAACAAGGAATGCTGGTCACGGGGTGTTCGGCAGATAACTGTTCCTCAACCACGCGAAAGGCTTTTATCTGCTGCTGGTTGAGCGGTGAAGCGGGCAGGCTGGAATTGGCCAGGTGGGTCATCATGATGACGTCTTTCACCCAGGGCCGGCCTTTCAGGGCGCGCCAGGTGGTGGCGTAGGTGGCCGGGTCGATACCCAGGCGGCCCATGCCGGAATCCATTTTCAGCCACAGGGTCAGCGGCGCTTTCAGGGTCATTTTGCCCAGGGTGTCTTCCAGGATTCGCAGCTGATCAGGCGTATGCACCACCAGCTGGAAGTTGTGCTCGGCCACGGCGGCTATGTCATCGGCCTTCATCATGCCCTGCAGAATCAGCACGGGTTTGCCGGTGCCGACGGTATCCAGGGCGAGCGCCTCCAGCACATCGGTCACTCCGAACAGGTCAGCATCCGTCAGTGCCTGGGCAACTTCGGTCATGCCATGACCGTAGGCATTGGCCTTGATGATGGCCGCCACGTGTCTGGCACGCGCGTGTTTTCGTGCGACAGCAAAATTGTGGCGCAGAGCCTGGAGGTCGATGGTGGCCTGGACGCGATGAACCATGAGCAATCCTGTCAGCGGCGTGCGTGCGGCATGACGGGCAAAAGCCTAATCATCAAAGGCATCGTCGTCATCGAAGTCGTTGTTGAAGGCATCGGGACCGAAGTCCGGGGTAATGCCGGGGGTGGGCGGTGGCGCGCTGCTGGAGGGCGCCGAGCCGGCCTGGCCGTAATAGTTGTTGCTGAAGCCGCCACGAAAGTCTTCGTTGACCGGCATGAAGTTTTCAAAGCGGGTGTACTTGCCGATGAAGCTCAGGCGCTCTGTACCGATGGGACCGTTACGCTGTTTGCCGATGATGATTTCCGCCACGCCCTTGTCCTGGGTGTCCTCGTTGTACACCTCGTCGCGGTAGACGAACATGATGACGTCGGCGTCCTGCTCGATGGCGCCGGACTCGCGCAGGTCAGACATCACCGGGCGCTTGTTGGGGCGCTGCTCCAGGGAGCGGTTGAGCTGCGACAAGGCGACCACGGGACATTCGAATTCACGCGCCATGAGTTTCAGGGAGCGCGAGATCTCGGAGATCTCGTTAGTGCGGCTTTCCGCCGAACCCTTGATCTGCATGAGCTGCAGGTAGTCCACCATGATCATGCCGATGTGGCCGTGCTCGCGCCAGATACGGCGTGCGCGTGAGCGCATTTCCATCGGGCTCAGGCCGGGATTGTCATCGATGAACAGCGGCTTGTCCTTGATCTTGCTGACGGCATTGGTGAGTTTGGGCCAGTCCTCTTCTTCAAGCTGGCCGTTGCGCATCTTGGTCTGGTCGATCTTGCCCAGCGAGGACAGCATACGAATGACCAGGCTGTCTGCCGGCATTTCCAGGCTGAACACCAGCACAGGCTTGTTGGAGGCCAGCAGCGCATTTTCCACCAGATTCATGGCAAAACTGGTTTTCCCCATCGAGGGGCGCCCGGCGACGATGACCAGGTCGGATTTCTGCAAGCCGGAGGTTTTCTTGTCCAGGTCGGTAAAACCGGTGGTCAGGCCGGTGATGCTGCCCTTGGCTTCAAACAGCTTGTCGATGCGGTCGAGGGCTTCATCGACGATTGGGCTGACGATGCGCGGGCCGCCGTCACGGGGACGTTCATCGGCAATGTTGAACACCTGCTTCTCCGCGAGGTCGAGCAGCTCGACACTGTCGCGGCCGTCGGGATTGAAGGCGTGTTCGGAAATCGTGTTGGCGGCGGTAATCAGTTTACGCTGGATGGCACGCTCGCGAATGATGTTGGCGTAGGCACGGATATTGGCGGTGCTGGGTGAGCTTTCCACCAGCTCACCGAGGTAGTCCAGGCCGCCCACAGCATCCAGGTTGCTGGCGTTGTCCAGGGCTTCGCTCAGGGTCACCAGGTCGATGGGGTCGCTGGCGGCGGCCTGCAGCTGCATGGCCTGGAAGATCAGCTTGTGTTCCTTGCGGTAGAAATCCTCATGCATGAGGATGTCGGCGACATCATGCCAGGCGCTGTTGTCCAGCATCAGCGCTCCAAGCACGGACTGTTCGGCATCGATGGAATGCGGGGGCAGTTTCAGGCTCGTGGTGCGGCCCTGCGCGGATTCGGGAATCTTGTTGTCGCTGAACGGTGACTCGGCCATGGCCTGTTTTGGTTGTGATTGGTATCGGTTTTAGAAGCAAATCAGCCCGGTCAGGACTTTCCCCGGCGGGGTCGGAAAGTGTGCCACGAGCGGCCTGTCATTGCATCCGCTTTATGCCGGATCACGCCGGAAATACACCGGTTTTCGGGTTATCCACAGGGTATGCAACGGCTTGTTCACAGCCTGTGCACCATCGCCGTAAACCCCGGTGTCAAGATGCGCGTGCCAGTTAACTGCCGGTTAACGTTAACGTAACAGTTTGGAACCGTTAACGGCCTCATTTCATTCATTTTTCGCCCTAATATAGTCAGTAAGGCCACGGCCGGGGTCGCGTGATGAAAGCGCTTCCACGGGCATAAAACCGCCAGCAACTACTTAGTCACGCCCAGCAGCAGTCCGCAGCAGTAAGGAGAAAACCATGTCCAAGACGATCCCGCACCGTGCCGGCATCAGGTGTGGCAAGCTCATGACAGCCATCAGTGTCGCGCTTGCCGCCATGCCGGTGTTGGCCCAGCCGCCCGAGCTCGAGGAAATTGTCGTCTTTGGCCGCAACACGGATCTTGTCGGGACGGCTGAAGCCGCCAGCGAAGGCTCTGTTTCGGGCGCCGACCTGCTGGTCAAGCCCCTGTTCAGAACAGCGGAGCTGCTGGAATCCATGCCCGGCATGGTGGCGGTGCAGCACTCTGGCAGTGGCAAGGCCAACCAGTACTTCCTGCGCGGTTTCAATCTCGACCACGGCACCGACTATTCGGTGTTCGTGGATGGCATGCCCATGAACCTGCGCAGCCACGGTCATGGCCAGGGCTACCTGGACGTGAACGGGCTGATCCCGGAAACCGTGGAACGCATCGATTATCGCAAGGGCCCGTACCGGGCCGATATGGGGGATTTCTCCATGGCCGGTGCCTCACTCATCAAGACCATCGACCGTCTTGACGATAACTTTGTCTCCCTGGGCAGTGGTGAGCTTGGCTGGCGCCGGGCAGCAGGTGGCGTGAGTCAGCAGGTGGGTGACGGCACACTGACCTTTATTGGTGAATACAAACAGAACGACGGTCCCTGGGAAAAGGCCGAGGATCTGAACCACATCGCCCTGTGGAGTAAATTTCTGCGTGATATGGATTTCGGCCAGCTGCTGGTGACCGTGTCCGGTTACGACGCTGACTGGGACCCGACCGAACAGGTGCCTGAACGGGCCTTCGGCACAGCGGCCTGTGCTGATGCCTTCTGCTCACTTGACCCGACAGCGGAAGGTGAAACTTCACGCTGGATTGTGACCAGCGAGCTCACCGGGGATGACTGGAGCGGCACTCTGTATGCCCAGACCTACGACTGGACCATGTCGTCAAACCCGACCTACGATTTCCAGATCAACCAGTTCGACAAGCGCTGGACGGTAGGCGGTCAGGCCGAGAAAACCTTGCTGGACGGCATGGGCTACCGCCTCATTGGCGGCGGCAACTTCCGCTATGACGATGGCAGTCGAATCGGTGTTGAACATACCAACCAAGGCGTTTACGTGGCCGACATCGCGGCCAATGAAATCCAGGAAGGCTCATATGGCGCCTTCCTGGAAGCGACCTGGTATGCCACCGACACCTTGCGCCTGATCGGCGGTGTGCGCGCCGACTACTACGATTTCGAGGCCCTTGGCCTGAACCCGCTCAGCGTCACCGGAAACGCCACCGATTCCCTGGTCTCACCGAAAGTGGCGCTGGCCTGGCAGGCCCTGGATGACCTGGAGCTGTATGCCAACTGGGGCCGCGGATTTCATTCCAACGATGCCCGCGGTGTCGTCAATGCAGTGGCCCCTGTTCCGGGGCTGTCGCCTGGCGAAGGCCAGGAACTGGGCGGACGCTGGACAATCGGCGACTTCAAGTTCACTGCCACCTACTGGTGGCTGGACCAGGAATCTGAGCTGATTTTCGTCGGGGACTCGAACTCGGTGGAACCCAAGGGTGGCTCGGAGCGCGACGGTTACGAGCTCACCATGTTCTGGCAACCGCTGTACTGGCTAGGTGTTGATGCGGTGTATACCCATAGTGATGCCCGTTATGTGAACAACCCGGATGGTGATTTTGTCGAACAGGCGGTGGAGGAAGCCGGGCAGATCGGTATTTCCGCCAGCCGTGACAACTGGGACCTGGCCCTGCGCATGCGCTATCTGGGACCGTATGCCCTGACCGCCGACAACAGCCGACGCGCCCAGTCGCTGACCTCAGTGAGTGTCCGTGGCGCCTGGCACTGGCATAACCTGACAGCCTTTGCCGAAGTCACCAACCTGCTGGATACTGACCGCAAGGAAATTGTCTATTACTACCCGGCCTATGTGCCCGGTCTTGACCCGGTTGGCTCCTCGGCGGATGACATCGACTGTAATGTGCTCGATTGCACCATCAGCCGGGCTGCTGTGCCGATCAACCTGCGGGTTGGCCTGACCTACAAGTTCTAGACTCTCATCCCCCTCAATGCCCCTGCAGGGTCCGCCCGTGGTGACACGGGCGCGTCCTGCGCTTCGCCTGTTTAACGTTAATTTTTAGTGATCTTGCCGCAAATGCCTGTCCTAAGAATCGCGTACGAAGCTCCAACGGAGTTGCTGATGAATTGTCAGAATGGACTGTGCAGCCTGCCGCCAATGCCCGCAAAATCAGGGCTGTAGCGGGTTAACGGTAATGTTAAACTGCCTTGATTGAGCAGGTTTAACGTTAACAAAAGGGCTTGTAATCCGTTCAGAATGAAAGACAATGCTCGGCACTCAACGGACGCCAGCAGCCATGACCCAGATTACCCAGGAAGAGCTTCACGCCCTCACCACGCGCATTATCGACAGCGGGGTGCTCGGCCGTTCCAAGACCTATGGTGCGATTCTGCGCTACCTGGTCGAGTGCTCGCTGAAGGGTGATACGCCCAAGGAAGCCGCCATCGCTGTTGATGTGCTGGGGCGGGAAGCGGATTTCGATGTCTCGAAAGATTCCATCGTGCGCGTGCACATCTATCATCTGCGCAACAAAATGGGTACCTACTTCAGCCGCCAGGGCAAGGACGAGAAGTACCGTATCGAAATCCCGAAAGGGCAGTACATCATCAATACCCACCTGAACGCCGATTACCAGGAAAGAGTGGGGGCACCGACGTCCGCGGCCGACAGCAAGGACGGCCAGGGCCTGTCCTGGAAACTCGGGCTGAGCGCTTTGGCGTTGCTGCTGTTGCTGCTGAACGTTTTGCCCCGTGATCAGAACCTGGCACCTGTCGCCACGGCCGGGCCGGCAGTGGCAGGCATGGAGCCCTGGCACTCGTTTCTCGATGACGAGTTGCCCATCCTGCTGGTGATCGGGGACTACTTCATTTTCGGGGAAACCGATGCAGACGGTAACGTGGTGCGCATGGTGCGCGAGTTCGACATCAATTCCGCTGCCGAGCTGTCCCGCTTCCAGGCCAGCAATCCGCAGGCCGGTCGGAAGTATTACAACCTCGACCTGAGCTATATTCCGGTCAGCATTGCCGAAACCATGGCGCGCATCATGCCGGCGCTGGATGCCAAGGCCAATCGCATCAGTGTAAAGATGATGTCCGACCTGAATACGGCTGACCTGGCCGGCAACCACATCATTTACCTGGGCTACCTGAGTGCGGCCGATACCCTGCTGGACCTGATGTTTGCCGATTCCGGGCTGTCCATCGGCGCCACCTACGATGAACTCATCAACCTGGAGTCCAACGAATACTATGTCGGTTCCTCGGCGCTTTCCGGCAGCGAGAGCTTCCAGGACTTCGGCATGGTCTCGACCTTTCCTGCCCCCAATGGCAATCACTACCTGCTGATCGGTGGTATGCGCGATGAAGGCCTTATCAATATCGCGCGGCAACTCACCGAAGCAGAATCCCTCGCCGCCCTGGCCGCCAATTTCGACGCGGACCACGCCAATAGTTTTGAGGCGTTGTATGAGGTCTTCGGTTTCGACTACACCAACTTCGGCGGTGAACTGGTGTACTCACGCGCTCTGGACAAGCAGGTGGTCTGGGAGACTCGCCTGATTAATCAATAGCTTCGACGGGCATTCGGGGAAGTTTGGGCATAGGTGGGGTTGTCGACAAAAGGATAAAGGGATAAACCGATAAAGCGTCTGTCGGGAGTTAGAGGTAGGTCGGCATAGACCGCAGGCTGTTTGCCGACGTAAAAAAGAATTTGTGGAGAGTTTACTCAATAGCACTCATGGAAAAGATGCCTTGATGGCTAAAGGGTTAGAGGTTTTACTGACACGCTGACCTTATCTCCGATGTCGGCAAACGGGCTGCAGTCTATGTCGGCCTACACGTGTGTTCCTGCATACGCTTTATCGGCTTACCTCTTTATCCTTTGATCGATAACGGCCAGATAAACATGACTTGCTCGTTTTCGCTGCATTTTCTCGAAGCAAAAAAAACCCGGATCTTTTGAATCCGGGCTTTTGGGTTGATCCGGGAGTGCCGGATCGGGGTTCGAGCCTTAGTCGTTCTTTTCTTCTTCGATCGCTTCGGCAACGTCTGAACCTTCCGGCACGATGACATCGGATTCTTCTTCCGCATCGATGATGCCGTCACCGGCATCCGGCTGGGCGCCAGACGGGCTTGAAATCACGACCTTGATTTCGGCGCTCACTTCGTGGCTCAGGTGAATGGTGACGTCGTATTCACCGGTGTGACCCAGGGCACCTTCCGGCAGATCAACTTCACTTTTGTCGATTTCAAAACCACCGGCAGTGGCTGCTGCGGCGATTTCGCGCGTACCGACAGAACCGTACAGTTTACCTTCGTCGCTGGCATTGGCTTCGATCGTTACCACGATACCGCCCAGCTGGGCAGCACGTTTCTGCTCACCGGCCAGTTTCTCTGCGGCCTTGGCCAGCAGCTCACCCTTGCGGGCTTCGAAAGTGGCAATGTTTTCCTTGGTGGCTGGAATCGCCTTGGACTGGGGAAACAGAAAGTTGCGGGCGTAGCCAGCTTTGACGGTGATCTGGTCGCCAATGTCGCCAATCTTGCCCATTTTTTCCAGTAAGATAACTTCCATCGTTCTTCCTCGTTATAACCTGTTCAAATTTGGGATCTGATCCCGTTCTATTTCTGTATGCGCTTGCGCAAATCCATAACACTGTCAGTCATGCCCAGCAGGATGATCACTGGCGGCATGAACAGCAGGGCCAGGTAGCACAGCGCTAAAACCGGCGTGCCCATTTTCCTTGCCGCTACCATGTAATGCGAGAAAGCCAGCCCTGCAAACATCGGTGTTAAACAGAACAATGGCATCCAGCTTGCTATCGGTTCCACATCCAGCAACCCTGCCAGGATGATGGCGACCAGTAACATCATGACCCGTGGATCTATGCGCAGGTGATGAAATTCCTGCTGAAATCCGCCCGGGTTGTACAACAGGGCCTGCCAGTAGCGTCCTATGATGACACTCACAATCACCATCAGGCCGTGATACGCGCCGTAAAAGCTGAACAGTAAAGCCGACAATTGCTGTGCGGTGTACTGCGTACCACTGGCCTGGTCCATACGGCCACCAAAGCCGCTGCTAAGCACTGTTTCGACCTGGGTGACATAGTTCTGCTGGAACACCAGGCTGAACTGTGCCAGCAGGGCAACACCCGTGGCCAACAACAGGGCCAGTTGCCAGGACCGCGTATCTCGCAAAGCCCACGCCACGATGAAGGCGCCGCTGCAAATAAACGTTGGCGAGACATCACCCAACGCCCAGAACGTGCCTGCCGGCAACATTGCCCATAGCAGGATTAGCAAACCTTCACTGCTGCCCTTGCGTAATGTCACCAGGGCAACGGTGGCAGCGCTGAATAACGTCAGCAGGGGAAAGAAGCCACACAGCAGTGTGATAATGACCGCCTGTCGGCGCCCGAGCATCACGTATTCTGCCAAACCGCGCATGCTTTCCCCTTTAAAACCGGCGCGCTTTCGCGCGCCAGTGAATTACACTTCGTGAGAATCTGTGTACGGAATCAGAGCCAGGTAGCGTGCTCGCTTGATCGCAGTGGCCAGCTGGCGCTGGTAGCGCGCCTTGGTACCGGTAATACGGCTTGGTACGATCTTGCCGGTCTCTGAAATGTTGGCTTTCAGGGTATCCAGATCCTTGTAATCTATTTCTTTTACGCCTTCCGCGGTGAAGCGGCAGTATTTACGGCGTCTGAAAAATCGTGCCATGGGTGTTCTCCAGTGAAATCGGTTTAAGACTCGTCAGAATCTTCGTTGTTGTCATCGTCGTCATCAACATCATCGCTGTCGTCATCGTCATCACTGTCTTTGCTGTAACGGGACTCTTCAGCCGCCATACGCGCGCTGGCGCGGGCTTTGCGTTCACGACTTTCGTTTTCCGCCTTCATGATTTCACTTATTTCAGAGATGGCTTCCTTGCGCTTGATAACCATGTTACGCAGGACGGCATCGTTGTAGCGGAACAGGGTAGTGATCTCGTCGAGCACTTCCTGGCTGCATTCGATGTTCATCAGAATGTAGTGGGCTTTATGGATTTTGTTGATGGGGTAAGCCAGTTGACGGCGTCCCCAGTCTTCCATGCGATGGACTGTGCCACCGGACTCGGTGACAAGTTTCGTGTAACGATCGGTCATCCCGCCAACCTGGTCAGACTGGTCAGGATGCACCATGAATACGATTTCGTAGTGGCGCATTTAGCATTCCCTATGGTTTAACAGTCTCCTGCAGCGTGCATTGAGGCACTTCAATCCCTGGTTCGCAGGGCACTCCAGTGAGACAAGGAGTTTTCATTCAGCCCGGCGTGTTCAGGTTTGCCGGGGAAAAGAGGGCGCATTCTAGGGAGTTGGGGCCAAGAAATCAACCAAATCAGTGGCTTCTGTGCCAATTTGGCAGTGGTTTGTGACGCTGTCAGTGCAGCTAGAAACCCTCGCTGTGGTCGGTCATATCGTAGGTCGGCATAGGCCGCAGGCCGTTTGCCGACAGGGCATATCGGGAACAGAGCACAGTACTAAAAGGAAATATGTCGGCAAACGCTTCGCTGTGCCGACCTATACGGCCAGCCTATGCCGTTGCCAGCCTGACTTTTTTTAAGTTGCCAAGGTTGGCTTTCTGCTGCGCATGCCAGAGGTCATAATTTTGTTGCATGGCCAGCCAGCTTTCCGGACTTCTTCCTAGTGCTTTGGATAGCCGTAATGCCATTTCAGCACTGACCCCGCTTTTAGCCGGCAAAACACGGTGCAGTGTTGAAGGAGCAACATCGAGTTTCTCCGCCAGGAATCGACAGCCCAGTCCGTAGGGCTCCATTCCGTAGGGCTCCATATTCCGTAGGGCTCCATATAGGTGGCAAGGATAAATTCTCCGGAATGAGGGGGATTGAATTGTTTCATCAGTGGTAATCCTCGTAATCCAGTATGTGGACATGCCCATCAGTAAACTCGAAGGTTAAGGGCCAGTTGGCCGTTACCTTGATGGACCAGACACTCTGTCGATTGCCTTTAAGCTGATGCAGTCTGTAGTTCCTGATATTCAGGTCCTTGATTCGGCGGACTGTATCCAACGCTGCT
>Ga0181558_10004719_pt1 | contig 12160 bp, 6 predicted proteins | sample 011ome_22_FD_133754 | JGI IMG/M metagenome (GOLD analysis project Ga0181558, IMG submission 133754) | Coastal salt marsh microbial communities from the Groves Creek Marsh, Skidaway Island, Georgia - 011507BT metaG (megahit assembly) | ecosystem: Environmental > Aquatic > Marine > Intertidal zone... | reverse complement strand
GGAGAGGGCGAGACGACGCGTTCGAGATCGCCGTCGCCAACGGACCGCGCGGAGACGCGAGTGACGCGACGTGACGAGATCGCGAACGCGACGAATTTCGTGGGATATACACGAAAGCGCACGACGACAGAGCTGTGGCGTGCGTGCGTGCGCGTTTCGTTACGCCGTGTGTGGTGGTTCCGCCGCGTCGCGTTCCTCGCGAGACGCCGATTGTGATTTACATTCCGACACTCGCGGCTCTACCCCGCCCGCAAAAACTTCCTCCGCACCTGCAGCGCGCGCTTGTACACCTCGATGTCCAGCCCGTCCACGCACCGCGCGACGCGCGCTTTGAGCGTCCGGTCGGCGCCCCGCATGTCCACCTCGCCTATGTACTGGTACATCGACCCCACCCTGTGCGGGTCCGCCCCGGGGACCAGCGAGACGTCCACCGCGAGGGACGCCCCGTCCATCGCGATGACACCGCGCGACGCGTCCGGATCGAACGACTCCAGCACGCCCATCACGCGCACGCTCGAGCCGTGCGCGCTCTCGCCGCCGTCCCGCACCTCGAGCAGCGTGCGGATCGTGCCGTGCGCCAGCATCCCGGAACCGCCCCGGACGCCGCGCGCGCGCGAAGTGGCGGGACGCGAACGGAGGGTGCCACGTTTTTGAAGCCTCCTCGCCGAACGGAACGTCGGATTTGTCGGGATTGGGGAAAGCATCTCAAAAAAAAAATTGTGTACGTACCACGAATACGCGTACGTGTTACTTGTACCGCGTCGCGCGTCGCCGCGCGCGATTGCGAAGAACCGATCCGCCATCCGCTCGTATCGACACGCACTCGCAAACACTCACGTGTCCTCGTCTTCCACGCCGCGTTCCGCTTTGACGAAACGTTTTTTTTCCCGGCCGCGCGTCTTCGGCGCCGCGTCTCTCGCGTCGGCGTTCGGGCTCGTTTCCCCCCCGCGCGGCGGAAGCTCGTCTCCGCCTCTCGCCTCCGCCGGCACGCCCGGTCCGCCGCTTCGCGAATCAGACGGATTGCTCGTACCTTCGCGTTCGGCGCGCTCCCTCTCCGCGAGCGCGCGCGCGAACGCGGTCTCCTCGGCGGTCCGCAGCAAACACGCGATCTCCGCGTCGGGAATCGCGTCCATCGCCTCTTTGTCGCACCGCTCGACGAACGTCGCCGAGGGGGTTTTCCACGTCACGCCCCCGGGAAGCGCCGGCGGAGGACCCGACAAAACATCGCGACCGTCTCGCGCGTCGCGCGTCCTTCGCCGAACGCGGCGAACCGCTTCGGACGCGGAGACGTGATCGACGCTTTTTCGTCTTCGTAGGGTCGCGGAGGTTCGTTTCGTTTCGGTCGCGTTCGCGGAACCGCGCGGACGCGACGGCGCGCTCGGCGAACGTACCGCGTTCGGAGACGATCGCGCGTCGTCGGCGTCGAAAGCCGCGTGCAGCGCCTTCTCCTGCGCGAGCGTCGTTTCGGGGACGCCCTCCAGCAGGAGCCGGCGAAGCGCGACGTCGCTCCAGTCGAAGTCCGCGCTCATCGCGCTCATCGCGCGCGACTCGTACGACGGACTCGCGCCGAACGCGGGAAGCGCGAGCGGCTCGGCCGCCGCCGCCGACGTCCGCGTCGGCGCCTCCGCGCGAGCGCGCCGCGCGCGGCGAACGCCGCCTCGCGAGGGGCACTTGATCGCCACGAGACCCGCGGTTTCGCGATCGCGAGGCTCATCATGAGGCTCGTGAGGCTCGAGGACACACGCGAGATCAGTGGAAGGAAGCGTCTGATGTAACGCCGCGCCGACGCGAACGCCGGTTTTCTCCGCGCGGTTTTCTCCGCGCGGACGTTCGAGACGCGCGCGCGTCGACGCCGTCAGCTCTTCTTCCCTGAGGAGCTCTTCCCTCAGCTCAGCGTTTGTCACTCGCGCGTTTGTCACTCTCGAGCGCGTTTGTCTCATCGAGCTGACTGCCGTCTCGGTCGCCGAAGTCTTCTCAGTCGTCTCGTGATGAAACATCGCGTCACCCGCCGCGTCGAGCGCGGCGAGCGTTTCGGCTTTGGCGCGGCGCAGGCGCGCCTCGCGCGCCAGGCGCGTCTTCTCGTGCGCGCGGAACGACGCCGGCATCGCCTCCACGCGCCCGGCGGCGGCGCGCGCGAGATCCGCTCGATCCGCCGACACGCGGTCGTTCGCGAGCTCCGCGGTACGCGTCGCGTTCGATACCGCGTTCCGCGCGTCGAGCGCGCCCGCGACGTGCGGCACGAGCGACGGCAGGAACGCGGGCAGGGATTTCAAACGCACCTCGCGTCCCCACTCGAACGTGTTCGCGAACGCGACCAGCTCCGCGCGCAGGCTCCGCGACGCGCGCGTCGCGGCGAAGACGCTCGCGCGCGCGGCGGCGGCTGTTTTCTCGTGGCTCAGAGATACGCCCCGGGCCTCGGCGGCGACGCCCAGGCTCGCCGCCACGAACGGCACCGGGTTGCGCCCGACGAGCAGACCGCGCGTCTCCGCGAAGCTCAACAACGCTTTGGCGTCCTCCACCAGCGGCGCCAGGTCCTTCGCGCGCGACGCCGCGTGGGGCGCCGGACGCGCGGTCGTCGGCGTCTCCGTCACCGGTCGCGAGACATCGTCGCGAGACCGCGTCTCGTTCTCGCGCGAACGCGTCGAACGCGTCTCCGTTCGCGCCGCGCCTCTCTCGATGCTCTCCTTGGTGAGCTCCGGGACGGCGGCGGCGGCGCGCGCCACGAAGGCGTCGACGCGCGTCGGCGGCACGACGAGCGCGAAGAGCCTCTTCAGTTTGTTGTACACGCGGCCGAGGGCGAAGACGTCCAGCTGGCACGCCTCCGCGACGTCGCGCATGGCGATGGGGAGCGTGTTCTGCCGCGCCGCGCAGTACACGCACGCGCCCACCAGCAGCGTGGTCCAGTCGCCTTCGCCCCAGCGCCCCTCGCTCGCGCGCACCACGAGAGCGCGCGCGTCGGCGGCGGCATCCTTCGTGAGCCGGAGCTGCTGCGCGGCGAAGTCCACCGCGCGGTTGATGTTGGCGAGGTGCGTGGACTGCTCGTCGCGGAACATCGCGCGCGCCACGCCGGGCGCAGACCCGGGAGCCATGGCGAGGCCGGAGCGCGCGGCCGCGAGGTGCTGCCCGCGCGTGCCCCCGTCGTGCAGGAAGACGCCCTGCGCGCCATCCTCGTCGAACTGCACGGAGGCGGTGAGCGCGCGCTCGGACAGGACGTGGCCGCACGCCGCGCAAATCTCGCACCCGAGGTCGAACTCGTGCCGCACGTCCGCCTCGCCGCACGAGGGGCAGCGCGCGGCGCCCGCCGCCTCGCCGCTCATCGCGGCGGACGCACCGAGGAGGGCCGCGCGCGGGCGATTCTGCTGCAAGTCTTGGTTGGCGGCAGATGATGCGCCAAAAAATTTTCGAGCGAAAACAAACTCATGCACGGTCGCCGCAGTGTCCCCTGCGGTCGAGTCCATAAGGAGGTGCCTATAAAACGACGCGTCATGACGTTTCCAAAAAAAAAGCTCTCGGGCGCGCCGATCTGTCTCACGCCACAACCCCGGAGCGCGCCGAAGGAGTGCCGCAGTGGTCACGCGCGCCGCGTCGAGCCACCCCCGCGCTTCGCCGTTCGCCGCGCCTCGTCGTCGCCCCGCGCGTCGCAAGTCTTCCCAGTCTTCCTCGGCGGCGGTGCGTCTCGGCACGCCCTCGCTTTCAAACCACGACTCCCCGCTTTCCCGCGAGAAGGCGCTTCGCTCCTCATGACCGGCATGCGGCAGGACACGATGAAACACATGGACATGGACAAGAGCCTTTCGAACAAGGAGCGCTTCGACAAGCTCAAGGAGTCGCGTCAGAAGTACAAGGACGAGGCGGCGAGGCAACGCGAGGAGGCCCGGAGCGCGAACCAGAAGATAGAGGCGCTTGAGAAGCAACTGCGGATGCTCGTCGCGCGGGTGGAAGCGGGCGAGGAGGCGAAGGCGAAGGCGGACGGCACGCCGCACGCTGATCGGCTCGACGCGCTAAACACGAAGGTCTCGGTGTTGACCGCAGAGCTCGAGCGGCAAAAGGCGGCGGCGGCGCGCGCGACGAACGCGATGCACGCCAAAACCATGGAGGCGAGCGAGTGGCGCAAAAAGTGCGAGAAGATGACCGCCGCGGGCGACGGGTCCGGCGCGGGGGGAAGCGAACGCGTCGGGTCCGGCTCCGGCGGCGGCTCGACCGGCGCTCCAGGTGGTCTCGGCGCCTCGGGAGACTACTACGCCGCGTACGTCTACGGCGCGTTGCTTGGCGCGTCCGCGGTGGCCATCATCGGGTACGGCGCGTTGTCGTATTCCATGCGCGCCGCGAGGTGAGCGGCGTCTGAAGGAGGCGCCTTTGAAATTTTTGTCGAGACGGCGGAGACGGTGCGGGAACCTCGAGCGTAGTAGGCACATTTCCCCGGTTGAAAACGCACACACGCGAACGAACGGCGCGTGAAGAGACACCGAGCACGTGCGTGATCTCCCCATCGCTTTTCTCGTGCCTGACGCGTCTCGAGGCGGCCGCGCGCGGAGGGTCGCGGGTGGGGTGCAGGGGGTCGCAAAAGCGAAAAGCCGCGTGTGCGGGAAAAGTAAACCGCGAACCTGTTTCGCGATTTCGGTCGGCCGGCGCGAATCACGGTGGTTTTGCCTCCGACATGTCGGCTCGTATGGAGGTACAGTCTGACGGCTCCTTGGCCTAGTGGATAAGGCGTGAGACTTCGGATCTCAAGATCCTGGGTTCGACCCCCAGAGGAGTCAAACTTTTGCGACTAATTACTCATACGAAACCTTTACAGCCTAAAATTCTAACTGGTTGTGCTATGGTGCCGATGGTTTTTTTTTCGCGTTGAGTCGCCGACGAGCGTCGAGCGTCCGCGAACGCCGTTTTCTTGTGCACTCATTTATTTTTCGTTCCACGCGAATCTCGTCGTCGGCGGCACTCGATCGGCCGCCGCGCGATGCCGCGCGACGCGAGCGGCGAGGCAGCGGGCGGCGGCGCGCCGCCCGCTGCCCCTCCGCCGCAGACGGGCGGCGGGTTTACGATCCCGAAGCTCGCGCCCGGGCCTCTCGCTGCCGATCCTTCGGCACCCGCGAAGGCCTCGGAGGCGGCGTGTTCCGCGGGCGGTGGCGCGCGGGCCGACGCCGCGCGCGAGGCCCGCAAGGACCGCAAGCACAAGGGCACGCGCAAGCACAAACACTTACTGGTGGTTGACCTGAACGGCTTGCTCGTCGACCGGCGCATGACGCCGTTCGTCGAGCCCGACGGCACGAAGCGCGCGCCCGACGCCGCGTTCGGCAAGTTTCTCATCTACAACCGGCCGCACATGAGCGAGTTCGTGGCCTGGGCGTTCGAGCACTTCACCGTGGGCGTGTGGTCCAGCGCGCAGCAGCACAACGCGAAGACGTTGGTGTCACACATCTGGGGCGAGCACAGGGACAAGCTGGCATTCGTGTGGGGGCAAGACAAGTGCACGCACGTCGGCGCCATGGACCCCGCGAAACCGCGTTCGAAGCCCGTTCTCCTGAAAGACCTGCGTAAGCTCTGGGCGGTTCCCTCGTTCAAGCGCTTCGGACCGAGGAACACGCTGTTGCTGGACGACTCGCCGTACAAAGCCGCCATGAACCCAGAGTACTGCGCGATCCACCCGAAGGCGTACGAGTTGGGAACCGAAGAGTCCGTCGGAACCGACGACGTGCTCGGCCCGGGCGGCGCGCTGCGCGCGTACCTCGCGCGGCTCGCCGAAAAGGCGGACTTCGTGGACGCGTTCGTGGAGGCGTCGCCGTGGCGCCGGTGCGGGGAGGAGGCGCCCGCGTCTCCCTCGGAAATCATGCGCAAGGCGAGGGAGGGCGGACGCGCCGTCGCCGCCGCCGAGGCTGCCGCGCGCGTCGCGGGCGTGGACGCGAACGAGATCGACCTGCCGGAAGACGAGGACGACGAGGAGGATCTCGACGCGAAGGATCTCGACGCGTCCGGTGAGAGACGGAGGAACGGAACGGCCGCGGACGTTCCCGACGACCCAGACGACCCAGACGGCTGGGGTGGGTCCGGGGACGAAGGCGATCCTCTCGAGACGGCGACGGCACCGACGGCGCGCGTTCGCGCGCGAAAACCCGACGACGAGGAAGAAGAAAAAAAGGAGAAGAAGAAACCGCGTCGCGTGTTTGACGGGTCGGGCGCGTGTTTGTTTCTCAAGCGGTGGGCGTGGAAACGTGAGGCGAAATCAGACGAAGAGCGATTCGAGCTTCCGTACGAGCACGAGATGACCACACGGCTGGGGTCGAGAATCCCCATGGGCTTCGACGCCGACGACGGCGATAGCTCCACGCGCGTCGTCGCGTTCGTCATCGAACAAGCGCGCTTCGACGACGCGCGAAACGCCGGCGCGGACGGCGGGTTCGCGAGCACGGTCTGGGACAGCGCCATCGTGCTCGCGAAGTTCGTAGAGAAACACCAGGAGATGTTCCGAGGTTTGCGTGTCTGCGAATTAGGCGCCGGGTGCGGTCTCGTCTCGATCGCCATGTTACACGCGGGCGCGTCCCGCGTCGTGGCCACCGACCTGGCGCCCAACACGCCTCTGCTTTTTAAAAACGTGTCGCGAAACGCGCCGCGGGGCGCGGAGGTTGGCGTGGCATGGGACGTCAAGGCGCTCACGTGGGGCGCGGACGCGGTGCGCGAGGCGCTGGGTGACGAGCCGTTCGACCTCGTCGTCGCGACGGACTGCATGTACGTTCCGGAAAGCGCGACCGCGTTGGCGGACACGCTGGAGGCGCTCGTTTTTTCTTCAACTAAACGGAAGCCAAAAAAAAACGGAAACGGAGAAACATACGCGTCGCGCGCGCCGTTCGGCGCGCCGGCTTTGTTTTCGTACGGCCGGAACAGACAAGCCGAGTCCGCGTTCGAGGCGGCGTGCGCCTCGAAAAGCCGAGCGGTTCGGTTCGTGCCGAGCGACGTGCCGGAGGAGGAGCTGGACGAACTGTACCAGTGCTCGGACGTGCGCGTCGTGCGGTACCGCGCCGAGGCGTCGGACTGATTTCCGAACCAAACGCGTACTGAGGTTACTATTGAAACGAATCGAAACGTTACGTGCGTTACGCGTGTCGATCTACGCTATACCGATCGCGTCGATGAGAGGAACGAACCGAATCGCGGATGACCCAATTGCGTGTGTCTCCGTTCGTCAGATAGTCTCTCCGACACGAGCGTCGTTCGCGCGCGCGCGAAGTCGGAACTCACGAATGGCGCGCTTTTCTTTCAATTCTTTCTCGCCGCGTACTGTATGTTTAAAAAACGTCGACGACGCGCGACGCGTCTCGTCACGCGACGTCGACGTTTTTGAACTTGGCCGCCACCTCCGCCGAGACGCGGCGGGCCATGGCCTTGATCTGCTTCATGGGCCCGAGCTCGTACATCTCGTCCTTGCCCTCCGCCACGAGCGCGCGCAGCGTGTCCTCCCAGCGCACGGGCGACACGAGCTGCGCGGCGAGCGCGTCGGGAATCGAAGCCGCGTCCTTGAAGAACGTACCGGTGACGTTGGAGTAGACGGCGATTTTTGGTTCGGTGATTTTCGCGTCGGCGAGCGCCTCGCGCAGCGCGTCGCGCGCGCTCGCCATGCGCTCGGTGTGGAAGGCGCCCGCGACGGCCAGCTTCGCGGTTTTCATCGCGCCAGCCTCGGTCGCGAGCCTGGCGACCTCATCCAGCGCGTCCGCGTCGCCGGAGACGACGCGCCCGGTGGGGAACAGGTAGTTGGCCACCGCGCACACGACGTCCTTCGAGAAGCCTTCGGTCGAATCGCGCGAGGAGGCTCTCTTGGCGGCGACGGCGCGGCGCGCGTCGGCGACGCACGTCTCGAGGACGTCGTCGGCGAGGCCGACCACGGAGAGCATGCCGTGGTCGCCCTGCGCGGCCGCGGCCTTCATGGCCTCCGCGCGGCACCGCACAACGCGCAGCCCGTCCTCGAAGGACATCGCGCCCGCGAACACCAGCGCGGTGTACTCGCCGAGGCTCAGCCCGGCGACGCGCGAGCACGAAGCCACCGTCTCCGGCGACTCGGCTCTTAGCTTCTCCGCGGCGGCGAGGCCGGCGACGAAGAGCGCGGGCTGCGCGAACGCCGTGTCGTCGAGTTTCTCCTTCGGGCCGTTCACGCAGACGTCCAGCAGGTCGTACCCCAGAATCTCGCTCGCCTTGTCGCACATCGAACGCACGGAAGGGAGCTCGGCGGCGGCGGACGCCAGCATGCCCACCTTCTGCGAGCCCTGCCCCGGGAACAGAAAAGCAACCGCCGAAGACGCCGCGTCCGCCGCGGGCGCCGGCGTCGTCGCCGGCGTCGTCGCCGCGTCCTCCTTCTCGGACACGGTCAGCGCGCCGATGGGAAGCGCGTCGCCGGGCTTCTGCGCGCTTTCATCCCGCGCGGCGATCTCGGCGGCGATCGCCGCGTCCCGCGCGGCTTTGCGCTTGCGCTTCCACTCGCGCTTCTCGGCGACGTCCTTGGCGTTGCGCCGCCGCTCGGGGTAGTCGGGCTCGTGGTCGCTGGGCCAGCCGTACACCGTCTCGGGCCCGTAGTCGTACAGCGCCCACCAGTCCCCGATGTCCGCGTGCGGTTTGGGCTTCTTGGGCACGTTCGCGTATTTCTCCTCGAGAAAACGCAGCGCGTCGCGCGTCGGGCCGTCCTTGATGGCCACCTCGATCGGGGTCTTCCGCCCCGGGTTGAGGTACGGGTCGTAATCCTCCGTCACGGTGGCGGGATCGGCGCCTTCGCTGAGCAAATACTCGTACAGCTCTTTGTACCCGTCGTACTGCGCGAGGTACGCGGCGCGGTGCAGAGGCGTGAAACCCCGCACGTCGCGCTGGTTCACCGCCTGCGGGCAGTTGCGCAGGATGTGGTGCAGCATGTCGATCTGCTTGTACGTGGTGGCGAAGTGCACGGGGCCGCCCGCGCCGTTGTCCTGCGTCCAGAAATACGGGTCCGTCTCCATGATGATCGCCGCCTGCTCGGGGTCGCCCAGGCGGAAGCAGCTGTAGAACGCGAACGGCTCGAACTTCGGCTGGGGGGGGTACCGACCGGTGCCTGGGAAGTGCCACGAAGTCAGTCACGATTTGGTCGATAGTGTCGAAAGAGTGTGAATGACGTCGATCCGGCGGCGACGGCGCGACGTGAGGCGGCGAGACCGGGCGCGATCGAACGCGAGAAGAAAGCGAGAAGGCGGACCGTCCCCGGGAAGTGACGACGCGTGCGTCCCGGGCGCGCACGCGCGGCGCGTGGGAGAGTGACGGGAGGGCGGCCGAACCAGTCAGCGCTGGGATGGACCCCAGCGAGGGGACGCGAGTCGCGCGCGCGTTCCCCGACCTCTCCGGTCTCCCCGGCGCGCGGACCGCGCCTCGCGGCGGGAGGCGAACCAGCGCCTCGGCAGAAACGAATCTCGCGCGCGTCGCGGGCGGGGACGGGGTTCGCGAGACGCGTGAGGCGCGCGTGCGTCCCACCTCGCGGGTTACGCACCGGTCATGTCGCGCGGCATGGCTGCCGAGTGGGTCTGCGGAAGGCCGCGACGGGCGGACGCGCGCGAAGGAGTGTGTGCCTCGACGGGTCGTGGAGCGTTTTTTTGCCTTCTCGTGGAAACGACGAAACTCCGAGGATGTGCCTGGGTCACTCAGTGGCGGCTTGTTACTTTTACACGTTTTCGCGACTGGCCACCATACACAAAGTGTGCTCAATCGAGTCTCCGAAATCCGTAAAAAAAGGCAAGCCGCCAGCGCCAACCGGCGCTTTTCACCTGTGAAAACCGCCGGGGCGCGTCGGCGGGGACAGATCTCTCGCCGCCGCCGTGCCGCCGGCCGATCGAGACCACACACCGACCCAACCTCCACACCGCCCCCGTGACGATGTCGGACTACGGCAGCGACGTCGAGGACGACTCCGAGCACACCCTGGCCAACGTAGGGTTTCCCGCGCTCGGTTTGTTTCGTTTCCCACGTCGGATGCGGTTTTCAAGCGCACGCGCGCGAGGCGAAGGCGTGGACCGTCCGCCCGATTCCCACGCGAGATCGCTCGATCGACTGACCCGGCGTCCCGCTTCACTCCGCAACAGCCCGCCGTGGTGGACAAGTACAAGGTCGCCGCCGAGATCGCCAACAGTGCGTGGACGCGACCCCTCCCCGCCAGCCCCGCTTTTCGCGATCGCGCGCGCCGTTGTCCGTCTCGGCGTCGCGTCCCGCCCTCGGCGGCTCTTCCGCGATCGCTGACCGCTCTCGAACGCGCGATCTCTGTTCCCCGACCTCGCAGAGGCGCTCGCGGCCGTGCTCGCCGCCGCCGTTCCCGGCGCGAAGGTGAGCGACCTGTGCGGCCTCGGCGACAAGACCGTCGAGGCGGAGGCGGCCAAGTTTTACAACAAGAAGGACAAGGATGGGAACAAGATCGACAAGGGCATCGCGTTCCCCACGTGCGTCTCCGTGAACAACCAGGTGTGCCACAACTCCCCCCTGGACGACAACGCCGCGGTCTTGGAAGAGGGCCAGGCGGTGAAGATCGACCTCGGCGCGCACGTGGACGGCTACATCGCCGTCGTCGCCAACACCGTCGTCTTGACGTCTGACGCGGCGGCTCCCGTGACCGGCCAGCAGGCGGATGTCATGCAAGCCGCGGTGACCGCCGGCGAAGCCGCGATCCGCAAGTTGCGGCCCGGCGTGTCCACCACCGAGGTGGCCGCCGCGATCGCCAAGGTGGCGGAGGACTTCGGCGTGAACGTCGTGGAGGGCGTGCTGACGCACGCGATGAAGCGGTTCGTCATCGACGGCAACAAAGTCGTGCTGCACAAGTCGTCGCCCGAGCTCAAGGCGGATGAGGAGACGGTGGCTTTGAACGAGGTGTACGCGCTGGACATCGTGCTGTCCTCGGGCGAGGGCAAGCCCAAGATTCAGGACGAGAAGGAGACGAACGTGTACAAGCGCGCGATCGAGAAGAACTACAAGCTCAAGATGCAGGCGAGCAAGCAGCTCTTCTCGCAGATCACCACTAGGTTCCCGACGATGCCATTCACGATGCGCGCCATGACGGAAACGCGCGGCGCGCGCCTGGGGGTGGTGGAGTGCATGTCGCACGAGCTCCTGCACGAGTACCCGGTTTTGTACGAGAAGCCGGGCGACTGCGTCGCGCACTTTAAGGCGACAGTGCTGGTGATGCAGAACGGCAACGACCGCGTCACCACCTGGGCGCACCAGCCGCTGCGCAGCGACCTCGAGCTCACCGACGAAGATCTCAAGGCGCTCATCGCGCAGCCGCTCAAGTCCAAGAAGAAGAAGAAGGCCGCCGCCAAGGCGTGAGTGTGTCTCGGCGTGGACGCGAAAACGGAAAACGAAAACGGTTCGAGACACGGCGATACACGCGCGGAATGGAGACTCTGTACGGTGGATACTACGTACTACGCGCGGAAAAAACTACTTTCGTACGTAGCTCTCGTCCGCTGAGTTCTCGTCGCGTACGAAATAGACGACGACGAATCGTCGAAGCGTTCTCAGCGTTCTCGTCACCCCATGAGCTCGGACGCGCCGACGCCCATGCCGTCATCCCTGCCCAATCCCGGCGCGCGCACCGCGAGCACCACGCGCCCGATCACCGTGCACGTCCCGTCGCGCTCCATCGCCATGACATCCTTCCCGCCGTACACGTCGAGGATCTCGGCGCCGCCGCCGCCGGCGAGCTGGATGGAGGACTCGCGCACGATGAGGTAGAAGGAGGTCGGGGTGGGGGTCTGGTCCGCCTTGTCCACGATGAGCAGCGCGGGCTCCTCGCGGTCGGAGAGGTCCCCCGCACCGCGCAGCGAGCCCGTGTTCCCGACCAGCACCGCGAACGGCACCTTCGCCGCTGAGAGCGCCGACCACGCCGGCAGCGCCACCCACTGCTGCGAGCCCACCGGCTTGAACACGTTGAAGGAGCCGTTGGGCCGGATCTCCTCGACGGCGATCACGGCGGCGGGCTGGAGCTTCTCCAGCGGGCCGAGCATGGGCACGGGCTTGAACGCGAGCTCATCCGCGTCGAGGCGCACCGCCTGGATCTTGGCGTTGCCCGCGGCGTTGGCCTTGCCCATCAAACCGCCCTCCATCAAGTCGCTGCCCTCCGCTAAGTCGATGCGCCACATCTCGACGAGCGCGTCGAGGCGTTCGCGCG
>Ga0181558_10004716_pt1 | contig 12163 bp, 11 predicted proteins | sample 011ome_22_FD_133754 | JGI IMG/M metagenome (GOLD analysis project Ga0181558, IMG submission 133754) | Coastal salt marsh microbial communities from the Groves Creek Marsh, Skidaway Island, Georgia - 011507BT metaG (megahit assembly) | ecosystem: Environmental > Aquatic > Marine > Intertidal... | reverse complement strand
TACGCCAAATAAAAAAGCAGTATTTTTGAAAGGATTTTTCATAAGATCATTTATCTCAGGCCACGCACGACATATAATATGCCTTCTTAACCACAACGTACAATTTATGTTAAAAACTTATTTAATCATTGGCTTAAGCATGACCTCTTTGGCAATCTTTGCAGCTGAAGTTAAGATGCCTGATTTGTTGGCCACTGGAGATGCTCAAGCGGGAGCAGAATTAGTTGCAACGTGCTCAGCATGTCATGGAGCCGAAGGCCAAAGCATTAATTCTGACTGGCCCAGTCTTGCTGGACAGAACCAAAGATATATAAGTGATCAACTTAAATATTTTCAACAAGGCGATCGAGAAAATGCCTTAATGATGGCTGTTATTCCATATCTTAAAACTCTCTCAGACGATCAGCTTCTTGATATAGCTGCATTTTATAGCTCTAAGCCTCCTGCTGTCGGTCAGGCAAAAGATGATGCTGAGTTATTGGCCTTAGGGGAAAGTCTTTATAGAGCTGGAGATCTAGAAAGAGGCATACCAGCATGTATAGCTTGCCATTCAGTGAATGGTGCAGGGAATGCTCAAGCAGGATTTCCTAGAGTTTCAGGACAACAAAAAGGTTATTTGATAACTACCCTTAAAGAGTATAGAAATCTTTCAAGAGATGCAGGCGATTACTCTTTGGTTATGCAATCAGCTTCTCAAAATTTAAAAGATTTAGACATAGAAGCTTTAGCTAACTATATGCATGGACTATATCAACAATGAATAAAAATATAATTCTATCTACATTTATACTACTTATGATTTCTGTTTCTGTTGCTTCAGAATATAGACTTGGAAGAGATTATGGTGCCCTCTCAAGGCCGCTGCCTGTAAAAGAGGACGGTGTAGTGGATGTAGTTGAGGTGTTTTGGTATGGCTGTGGACATTGTTTCAATCTAGCTCCAGTTACCGCAAGGTGGGCAAAACAACAAGATGCATCTGTTAATTATCAAAAGATGCCAGTAACTTGGGGCCCTGTGCATCAGCTGCATGCAAAACTTTTTTATACTATTGAAGCATTAGGCATAGGTGATACCGCTCACTCAGCAGTTTTTACTGCTATACATAAAGAAGGTAATTTTTTAAGCAGCGAAGGCGCAATTATAGACTTTCTTGAAAAATTGGGGATGGATAGGAGCGAGACTATTAAATATATGAATTCTTTTTCTGTAAAACAAAAGGTAAAAAGAGCAATTGAGCTATCAAAGCAATTTAAAGTTACTGCAACCCCAATGATTTTTGTTGATGGACAGTATAGAATAGAGGCCAAAGGAGGCCACTCAAAGATGCTGAAAGTGGTAGATCATGTGATCGAACTTCAAAAACCCGTTTCTTAGTGAAAAAAATATAAATTATGAAAAAACTTATTCCTATATTTGTTGTAAGCATAGCATTCATCTTATTTTTCAATGGAAAAAAATATGATGAGCTTGTGAGCTCAAGACTAAGCTCTTCCATCGCTATATGCTTAGAGGGCGAGTCTTGTGGACAGGCAACTGCGATGGCTGTTGCTGCAGTAGGCGGTGCTCGATCTGCTGAATCAATTTATGCAAGCGGTTGTGCTGCCTGTCATGATGCGGGCGTTGCAGGAGCTCCTATGATGGGCAACAAGAGTCAATGGGAAACTCGTCAATCTAAGGGTTACGAAATGCTTGTTAATAATGCCTATAATGGAATTAATGGTATGCCTGCAAAGGGTCTTTGTGCAGACTGTACCAAAGAAGAGATAGGTATAGCTGTTCAGTACATGCTTGATACTATCTAGTTTTAGATTCTTTTAATAAATCTTCAAGGGCAGAAACCCTATCTTCTAGTCTTCTGGCTAGGACTTTGAGTGCCTCATATTCTTCGCTTGATACATATCCTTGAGATTTTGCCAGGTCATTAAATTTTTCTTTCAATTCATTTTGAATAATCTTTATATTTGGTTTATTTGCGTCCTCAGAGAGAGCATCAATTTTGTCACGGAGAATACTTAAAAAAGCATCAAAAGAATCTTTAGCCGCCATAATTATTTTTTACTAGGTTTATAAATTTAGACCATTTATTAAATTCAATAGGAGGATTTTCATCAACATCCCAATTAAGATTATTAAGATTAAACCACATTGTATTAATGCCTAAGTCCCTTGCGCCCACAATATCATTAATTGGATGGTCTCCTACATGTAGAGTATTTTGAAAATCTACCCGAGAAAGTTCACGTGCTTTTATAAAATGACCTTTATTCGGCTTATTACTTTTTACATCCATAGATGAAATTGAAAAATCAAACAGATGACCAATACCTAATTTATTTACATCAGCATTGCCATTTGTCAAAACTCCAAGCTTATATTGAGATGATAATTTCTCTAAAACATTAATCACATCTTCATAGAAAGTAACTTTATGCCTTTCTTCTAGAAAAAACTTATATGCTTCCTCAACAAATTCATTTAAATCTTTTTCATCCTTAAAGTACTTTTTAGTATGGTATGCAATAGTCTTTTTTCTTAACATTCCCAGATCATATTCTAAGGAGGAATCTTTTTTTACCAGCTCATTTCTGATCTTCATAAAATCTTCAAATGTTCCCCATTCTATTTTTTCTCCAATTTTGTCTTCAGACCATTTTCTAGAATTCATTTCTGCATTAATAATGGTATCTCTGATATCCCAAAACGTATCATCTAAATCAAAAGTAATGAGCTTAATTTTAGTCATTTCTCTTATGGGCTCTTGGGTGAGAGTTTTCATATACTTTAATAAGGTGTTGATAATCAAGCCTGGTATATATTTGAGTTGTAGATAAAGAACTATGCCCGAGTAACTCTTGAATGCTTCTGAGATCTCCACTAGATTCAAGCAAATGAGTGGCAAAGCTATGCCTTAACATGTGAGGATTTACAGGGGGCAATCCCTGCATGAGAGCAATATCTTTAATTCTTTCTTGAACACTTCTTGTGGTAATTCGATTCCCTCTCAAGTTAACGAATAACGCATCATCTTTCGTCATCAGTTTCTCCCTTTCAACAATCCAATCATTAATGGCGCTTTGTGCGTAACGCCCAACTGGCACCAGTCGAGTCTTAGAGCCTTTACCCATAACCCGAAGGAAACCTTTATTCTCCTCAAAATCATTTAAATTTGAATTCACGGCTTCTGAAACCCGCAAGCCGCTTGAATAGATCAATTCTATAATTGCTATATCTCTTTTTTCTTGAGAATTCTTTGGCTTAAAATTAAGCAATTGAGACACCTCTTCAGGCGATAAAATATTTGGTAAGTGACTTGAAGAGCTTGGGGAGTTAATTAGTTCAAATGGCGAGTCTTGGATCAACCCACTTTTTTTTAAATAATTAAAAAAACCCTTAGCAGATGATATGTGTCTTTGAATGGAGCGGGCGCTAATATTATTTTGAAAGAGATCTGCAATCCAGGCAGAGCATATTTCCTCAGAAATGTGTTCTAAATTATAAATCTCAGAAACTTTAAAAAATTTTGATAACTTTACTAAATCTCTTTGATATGACTTGGCTGTATTCTCACTTAAGCCTTTAATGTTTTCTAGATAATCTAAATAATTAGAGATTAAATTAGAGAGAAAATATTTTTTATCATTCATGCCTCTTTTGATTCAAGGACTCTAATGATGACGTCGCGAATGTACTCTATAAATGTTGTATCCCCATCACCAAGGTATTTGGTGGCTTCAATAGAGCCTACTTTGAGAAGACCAAAACCTTTCTCTAATTTCATCACACTGATTACTGCAGATTTAATTGCGTCATTGGAAAAAAAAGCAGCCATTTTTTCTTTGGATAGAGGCCCCATATGTATAGCGTCTTTATTCATATCCAAACCAGTAATTTTTTCAAGGTTTTGTAATTCAGCATCGGAGAGAGTCTCTAAAATACATGAATCTACCTCAAAGTTCTCTTGGAAGAAAAGCTCAACAGTTTTCTTTACCTCATCAAACTTATTAGAGGAAATTAATGACAAGGTTAAATTTTTAGATTTAAAGAATAGCTCCTCATTTTCTTTGCCGGTTGATACAAACCCAGTAAGCATATCCATAAGCCTTGACTGCTCATCTCTAAGTTTTCTTATTTGCATTTCAAGAAGTGAACTTGCCCCTTCTGCATCATGCTTAAAGCTTAATTCACTTACAAGAGATTCTCTTGAAACAAAAAAGTCAGTATTTTCTAGTAAATAAAGCTCTACATCTTTAGCATCTAGTTTCTTAGCCATACTCCCTCACAGATAAATTCAGCCGGCCCTATCATTTCAAGCTTATCATTTATTTTTCTAAGGCTCAGCTCACCACCAGCAGAAATGATTTTTATTAGAAGTTTATTGTTAAAGTTGAAGCTTGCTGTTGCTGCAGAAGCAGATCCACATGACAAGGTTTCACCAGCCCCTGCTTCATTTGTTCTCAGCTCAAGATTATCTGAATGTTTTGAAAAAAGAGAAATATTTACATCTGTAAAAAATTTTCTTTTTCTTAGTTTTGAAGAAAGCTTATCTAGGTCATAAGAAAAAATTTTCTTTTCTTCGATAACTAAATGTCGATTACCAGCATTTATAAATTTATATTTCCTTAGACCACATTTTTCTAAAAATTTAGACTCAGCTTTTGGAATCACTTCTTGAGAGGGCATGTCTAAGACAGCTTTTACCTTTTTAGATTGAGTAGGTTCTACAAGAACGGGTTTTGATTTTGTGCCAAGTAACAGTGGTTTTTTTGGAGCGAGGCAAGCTTCCCAAAGAAATGCTCCTGCTGATCGTACCCCATTCACGCACATATCAGCCTCTGTTCCATCAGAGTTAAAAAATTTAATATAAAAATCATGTTTAGAATTTTTTGGTGGATTAATTGTAATTAGCTGATCGAATCCAAGTCCTTTTTTTCTATCTCCCATTTTTATTATTTTGGATTTAGGTAATGAATATATATTGGTTAGGTTCTCAACAATTATGAAGTCGTTTCCATTGCCATGCATTTTTTTAAACTTGATCATCTAATCCCTCTTCAAGAACAGTTAGATCAGCATAGTCTTCGCGTTTTCGTATTAGGTAAAAATTGTCTTTATCTACAATAACTTCAGCTGCTCTAGGCCTAGAATTATAGTTAGAACTCATAACAAAACCATAAGCACCAACTGTCTTAACTGCCAGAAGGTCTCCCTCGCATGCTCCAATATCTAAATTTTTTGCCAAGAAATCACCAGTTTCACATATTGGACCTACAAGATTTACATTGGAGATCTGTTCATTTTTAATTATCGGCCAAACATCATGATGTGCTTGATAAAGTGCTGGGCGTAATAAATCATTCATTGCCGCATCAGCAATAAGAAAATTATTTTTTTTGTATTCAACCCGAGTAAGCATAATGCCAGCATTGGCTGATATTGATCGTCCTGGCTCAAGAATTAATCTTTCGTTTCTGTCAGAAAATATCTCTTCATAGATTTGAATTAATTCAAATGGCTGGATCGTCTCTTCTCCAACATAATTAACGCCTAGACCACCACCCATATCTATGAAGTCTAAACTAATATTGAGTTTATCTAGCTCAATTAAAAGCTCTAAAGCTTGTTTGGCAGCATCCTCGAAGCCTTGAAGCTCCATAATCTGCGATCCAATATGACAAGTTAAACCAACAAGTTTAATACTATCGTTTTTGAGACATCTTTTTACAAGATCTTTTGTGGATTCAATACTGACCCCAAACTTATCGGACTTCCTTCCTGTTTTTGTAAATTCATGGACACCTGCATCAACATTTGGATTAAATCTTATAGCTACTGGAGCAGTTTTTTTCATCTCTTTAGCAACTTCACCAAGCCTTTCAAGTTCTTGCTCAGACTCAACATTAAAAGAAAGGATGTTATTTTCTATTCCAGATTCCATTTCTGCTTTTGATTTTCCTACCCCTGAAAAAATAATTTTCTTTGGATTTGCGCCTGCTAAAAGCGCTCTGTGTAATTCGCCACCAGAAACAATATCAAACCCACAACCAGAATTTTTTAAAGTTTTTAAAATTGAAATATTTGATAATGCTTTGACCGAAAAACATACCAACCCATTCATCTTTTTAAAGGAGTTTATGTATGCTTTAGCATGCCTTTCTAGTGTTGCCTTGCTATAGACAAATGTCGGTGTGCCATAGACATCAGCTATGTCTTTTAATGCTACTTCTTCAGCAAATAATTCATTTTTTTTGTAATGAAAATGGTCCATAAGGAACTTAATAATTGAAAAAATTTTCAGCAGGAATCGGTGCTTTCATTCCACAACTTACAGCGACTAAAGAGACAAGAATTAAAAGAAAAAATAGGCGAACTTTCATTCGCCTATTATGAGTAATTTATTAGAAAAAAACTAATCAGATTAGTATTTATACTCTTCTTCTTTAAATGGACCATCGACAGGTACATTTATGTATTCAGCCTGCTCATCTGTTAACTTTGTAATAGTGCCACCAAACCCTTGCACCATAAGCTCAGCGACCTCTTCATCTAATTTCTTGGGTAAGACTTTAACAGTTAACATTTCTTTCTTTTTGTCAGCATCATTAATATTTGCAAAGCCTTGTTCATACAAATACATCTGAGCCAAAACTTGGTTAGCAAATGAACCATCCATTATTCTGCTTGGGTGACCTGTAGCATTACCAAGATTGACTAGCCTTCCCTCAGCCAGAAGCACTATGTAGTTTTTACTTTGTAGATCAGGAGTATCGGATGGAGAGGTATCTCTGAAGATTCTGTGGACTTGAGGCTTAATCTCCTCCCAATACCACTCATCTCTCATAAATTGAGTATCAATTTCATTATCAAAGTGTCCAATATTACAAATAACAGCAGTATTCTTTACTGATCGCAACATGGCTTCATCACAAACATTTACATTTCCAGTCGTAGTAACAATCAGATCTGTGTCTTGAAGAACTCTTAGATTAATATCTTTAGGGTCTCTTGTTACAATGCCATCATTGTAAGTTGATACAACTTCAAACCCATCCATGCAGGCTTGCATAGCACATATAGGATCAGATTCAGCAACTCTAACAATCATTCCCTCTTGAGCTAGACTCAAAGCAGAACCTTTTCCAACATCGCCATATCCAATGACCAATGCCTTTTTTGATGAAAGAAACATATCAGTTGCTCTCTTTATGCCATCATTAAGACTATGTCTGCATCCATATTTATTATCATTTTTAGACTTGGTCACTGAGTCGTTAACATTTATAGCTGGAACTTTAAGGGTATTGCTCTCAAGCATTGCTTTAAGTCTATGCACTCCCGTAGTAGTCTCTTCTGATACGCCGTGAATAGTATCTAGCATATCTGGAAATTTTGTATGAACCATGTGTGTAAGATCGCCACCATCATCGAGAATCATATTTGCATCCCATGGCTGATCGTCTTTTAAAATTGTTTGTTCTATGCACCAATCAAACTCCTCATCTGTTTGCCCTTTCCATGCAAAAACAGGGATGCCGGCTGCAGCGATTGCAGCGGCGGCGTGATCCTGTGTAGAGAAAATATTGCATCCAGACCAGCGAACTTCTGCGCCTAGATCTACTAAAGTTTCGATTAAAACAGCTGTTTGGATGGTCATATGAATACAGCCCATTACTTTTGCACCCTTAAGAGGCTGGGCATCTTTGTATTTGGTCCTCAGAGCCATTAAGGCAGGCATTTCATTTTCTGCAAGAGATATTTCTCTTCTGCCAAAATCAGCAAGGCTCATGTCCGCTACTTTATAATCATTTTCCATATTTACTCCAGTAAATTTAATCGTGCATTCTACCTAAAAAAGAGGTAAAGATGCATTTTTATATGGTTAAACCAATTTTTATTGTGAAATCTTATCTGCTTTATCAGTTCTTTCCCAAGTTAGGTCAACATCAGACCTTCCAAAATGCCCATAGGCCGCAGTTGGAAGGTAGATAGGTCTCTTTAAATCAAGCATATTAATTAAGCTTTTAGGCCTCAGGTCGAATTCTTCCTCAACTATCTTTACAATTGCTGCTTTTGATATTTTTTCACTGTTGAAAGTTTCAACATGTATAGATGTTGGTTTTGCAACGCCAATAGCATACGAAACTTGGATTTCACAATAATCTGCGAGCCCAGCAGCGACAATATTTTTAGCAACATATCTAGCTGCATATGCAGCAGATCTGTCTACTTTTGATGGGTCTTTACCTGAGAAGGCCCCACCTCCATGACGAGCCATACCTCCGTATGTATCTACAATTATTTTTCTTCCAGTAAGACCACAATCGCCAACTGGACCGCCAATAACAAATTTACCTGTTGGATTAATATAAATATTTGTTGAATCAAGAATCCATTCCTCAGGAACAATGGGCTTAATAATTTTATCCATTACCTCGGCTTTAATTTCTTCCTGAGTTACATCTTCGTCATGTTGTGTTGAAAGCACGACAGCAGAAAGCCCTTCAATAGTTTTACCATCATCAGAATAAATGACACTTACCTGACTTTTTGCATCAGGTCTCAACCATTTAATTTCTTCACTTTTCATAACGTCAGCTTGTTTTTTGACCAATCTGTGTGAAAGGTCTATTGGAAGCGGCATCAATGATTCTGTTTCTTTACACGCATATCCAAACATTAATCCTTGGTCACCAGCTCCTTGCTCAAGGTTTTCACCCTCACCCTCAGTAACACCTTGAGATATATCAGGAGATTGTTCAAAAACAAGATTAGTAAATTCACAAGTATCCCCATTAAAGCCATACTCATCAGAGTTATACCCAATTTCATTAATTGTTTTCCTTACTATGGGTTCAAGATCGGGGCTTCCCAAGGATGTTATTTCTCCAGCAATGAAGACCATATTATTTTTAATCATGGTTTCGCATGCAACTCTGCTGTTAGGATCTTCTGCTAAATATGCATCTAAGATTGCATCAGATATTTGATCGCAAACCTTATCAGGATGGCCTCCAGAAACTGATTCGGATGTAAAAATATAGCTCATAATTTCCTCGCTAATATCAATATGTGTAATTTTTAATTTTTCACCAAAGTTGGCGTCCTATTTAGCAGTTTAAGCATGCAATCAGGAACAAATCACTCTTAGGAGGAGAATCTTATTCGTTTTACAAAATAAACTCAAATAAATCTACAAAAAATTATAGCCACATATTATGATTAAGATGTCCTAAAACTATTTACTTAACAATGCACAAAGAACTTGCTAATGCTATAAGGTTTTTATCCATAGATGCTGTTCAAGCAGCTAAATCTGGCCATCCTGGTATGCCAATGGGGATGGCTGATATTGCTGTGGCACTATGGAAATATAACTTAAAACATAATCCCAAAAATCCCAACTGGTTCAATAGAGATAGATTTGTTTTATCAAATGGACATGGTTCAATGTTGTTATACAGCCTGCTTTATCTAACCGGCTATAATTTAAGCATTCAAGATTTAAAAAACTTTAGACAGCTAGGCTCTAAAACCCCTGGGCATCCAGAGCTAGATATAGAAATTGGAGTGGAAACAACAACAGGTCCTTTGGGCCAAGGCATTGGAAATGCAGTAGGGATGGCCCTGGCTGAGAAGGTGCTGGCAAGCAAGTTTAACCAACCAGATGGACTCCAGCCAATTGATCACTATACATATACCTTTCTCGGTGACGGCTGTTTAATGGAGGGAGTTTCTCATGAGGTATGTTCTTTTGCAGGCACTCATAGATTGGGCAAGTTAATTTGTTTCTATGATCAAAATGGAATCTCCATTGATGGGGAGATAACGAACTGGTTTACAGACAATACGGCCCAAAGATTTGAAAGTTATGACTGGCAAGTGCTTGAAGTAGATGGTCATAATATAGAACAAATTTTAGAGGCGATAAAAAATGCACAAGCAGAATCAAGTCGACCAACCTTAATTTGTTGCAAGACTGAAATTGGATTTGGATCACCAAATAAAGCAGGAACGTCAGGCGTTCATGGCTCTCCTTTAGGCGATGAGGAAATTGTAAAAACAAGAAATCAGTTGGATTGGGAGCATGGTCCTTTTGATATTCCAGAGAATATCAAATCTGAATGGGATGCTATAGAAGCTGGCTCTAAAGTGAACTCTGAATGGGATTCGCTAATGAATGAATACTCTAAAAAGCATCCAGTGCTTTTTAATGAACTAAAACGATTAATTAATAATGATTTGCCGAATGACTTTGAACAAAATTATGAAGACTTTATTGAGGGATTAATTGCCGCCGATCAAAAAGATATGGCAACTCGTAAAGCCTCAGAGGTTTGTTTGAATTTCTTTTGTGAACAACTACCTGAGCTCATAGGAGGGTCAGCTGATCTGACCGGGTCAAACAATACTTTTTCTTCAGTTAGCTCTGAACTACTTCCTGATAATCCTCAAGGAAATCATATTTTTTATGGGGTAAGAGAGTTTGGAATGACGACCATCATGAATGGAATGTTATTACATGGGGGCATGAAACCATATGGTGGAACATTTTTAGTATTCATGGATTACGCCAGGAATGCAGTTAGATTGGCTGCACTTATGGAGATTCCAAATATTTTTGTCTATACCCACGATTCTATTGGATTAGGAGAGGACGGCCCAACTCATCAACCAATTGAGCACCTTGTTACTCTGCGAGCAACTCCAAACTTACATAATTGGAGGCCAGCAGATATTATTGAGACAGCAGTGGGATGGAAAGAGGCAATAACTTCTTCAAAGACCCCACATAGCCTTATCTTATCAAGGCAAAACTTACCATATATTCAAAGAGTCAAAGATCAGATTGGTCAGATAAAAAATGGAGGCTATCTTCTTGCTCATGAGGATAATGCTGACATTACATTAATAGCATCAGGTAGCGAGGTTCAGTTAATTATCGCAGCTGCTAAATCGATCAGAGAGCAAGGATTTAAGGTAAATGTTGTTTCTATGCCATGCCTTGATAAGTTTTACCAGCAAGATAAGAAATATAGAGATAGTGTTGTAGATCCTTCGATGCCTAAACTCATTGTTGAAGCTCTGCATCCTGATTCTTGGAAGGGTTTGATCAATCTTACTGATACAGTTATTGGCATGAATACTTTCGGTGAAAGTGCTCCAGCAAGCGAGTTGATGGCAAAGTTTGGTTTTACAGAAAACAATATAATTACTGAAGCAAAAAAACTACTTTTAAAATGAGGAAATTGGGCGATACAGATGTCTTCAATAAGACAGTCGCTCTTAGAGTAGATTTAAATGTTCCCGTAAAAGATGGCAAAGTTCTTGACGATACTAGAATTCTTGCAATCACTTCAACCATTGAGCATCTTAAAAAACAAAAATCAAAAATTGTCTTGATTTCACATTTTGGTAGGCCGGAATCAGGAATTTTTGAAGAAGAATTTTCATTGCTTCCTGTGGCTAAAAGAATTGGCGAAATTTTTAACACAAGGGTTCCATTATTCAAATCCTTACAAGATGTTAATTTTGATAATGATATTTCTTTGATTGAAAATATTCGATTTTTGTCAGGCGAGGTTGATAATAATGCAGATCTATCTAGACAACTTTCTAATTTAGCTGATGTATATGTATTTGATGCTTTTGGAACATCCCATCGTTCTCATGCTTCAACTTTTGGCGCTATCAACTCATCTGAAACTTCTTGTGCTGGACTTTTATTAGAAGAGGAGACAAATGCATTAATTAAAGCAATGAACTCTAAAGAAACCCCCACCTTATCCATAGTGGGAGGCGCAAAAGTGTCTTCAAAATTAGAGGTTATTAAAAGTCTTTTACATGTCTCCAATGAAGTTTTGACTGGAGGCGGCATTACAAATACTTTTTTAAAAGCAAGTGGAAATAATGTTGGAGCCTCACTTTATGAGGACTCTATGATGGAACAAGCCAAGGATTTGCTTGCAACTAAAAAAATATTGTTGCCAGAAGAAGTGGTGGTAACTAAAAGTATTGAATCAAGCGAATCAAGAGTCTGTAGTGTTGATGCTGTTCAAGATGATGAGATGATACTTGATCAAATTCTGAGCCCAAAAGCCTCCGAAAAAATTTCTAAGGCAAAAAAAATTATTTGGAATGGACCTGTTGGTGTATTTGAGAAAAAGCT
>Ga0181558_10004715_pt1 | contig 12164 bp, 10 predicted proteins | sample 011ome_22_FD_133754 | JGI IMG/M metagenome (GOLD analysis project Ga0181558, IMG submission 133754) | Coastal salt marsh microbial communities from the Groves Creek Marsh, Skidaway Island, Georgia - 011507BT metaG (megahit assembly) | ecosystem: Environmental > Aquatic > Marine > Intertidal... | reverse complement strand
TGGCGGTGTCAAAACGCCATCAATGACAGTACCGCCCGGCCCCAGCCCTCCCCTGACATCGTCGCCCTCCAGAAATATGGTGGGCATGGAGTTGCGCCCGCTGGTCCACAAGCCATTCCACTGGGGGATGGTCGCCATGGTATGGGACGTTCCACCGTCGGCGGCTTGCAGAAGGTATTCATAATGGGCCTGCGCCGTGGCGAATTCACGGAGTGGAGGCTCTACCGCTGGCAGGGCACCACCAAAGAAACCCTCAGGTACGCCAATATCATCCTCATCATCCTGTGCTACTACAGCATGCAGAAAGCTGCAGAAAAAAATCAATGTCAGGCTTTTTTTTATCATCGTTATCTCCATCGAATTGATTCCTGTATGAAAAATCCAAATATTTAGAAATATTTAGGGTCAGAGTAAAAACTCATAAAGTTTACTTGGCATAGCCGATATCACGTCTACACTATATAGCAGCAATGCAACAACCCTAACCACGTTCAGGGAAGAACGTCATGCCCAGACAGCCGCGTCCATGCCCTTTAGGTATTCCCCAGCATATCATTCAGCGCGGCAATAATCGCCAGTTGTGCTTCGCCTCCAATGAGGACATGGCGGCCTATGCCCACTGGCTTTATGAAGCCTCGGTGAAGTTTGGTGTATTGGTCCATGCCTGGGTACTGATGACAAATCATGTGCACCTGTTGGCAACACCCGTTAAAGAGTCTGCGGTATCCAGAATGATGCAATATCTGGGGCGGCATTATGTGCCTTATTTTAATTACACTTACCGGCGCTCAGGGACATTATGGGAAGGCCGCTTCAAATCTTGTCTGGTTCAGGCTGATGCGTATTTGCTGGCCTGCCAACGCTATATTGAGCTTAACCCTGTCAGGGCCAACATGGTCAGGGATCCCGCGGATTATATCTGGTCCAGTTACCGGGCCAATGCACTGGGAGTGGTAACAAAATTAAGGACAGCGCACCCGGTTTATGAAGAACTGGGTGCCAGCAAACAGGCCCGCTTGTCCCGTTATCGCGCGTTGTTCGCAGACGAGCTTGATCATCAATGCGTGACAGACATACGTGAAGCCGTCAACTGCGGCCTGGTGCTGGGCACAGAAAGATTCAAGGATGAGGTTGAAAAAATGCATGGCCAGAAAGTGAGACTGCAAAAAAGAGGGCCAAAGCCAAAATTATCCAGGATGGCTTGAATTTTTACTCTGACCCTAAATATCCTGACCCTAAATATCCTAAATATCCCTGACTACCCGAAAGCCCAGGTAATTACGGCCCCGAGTGGTGGCCGGGTACGGGGCACCGCGGCGGGCTGAGCGCTGCATGTAGGGATTGCTGAGGAAGGTGCCACTGCGGAAAACCCGCACCGAGCAGTCTCCTTCAGTACTGGCGCTGCCGTCACGGGGGGCGTTGGCCAGATCCGCTTCAAAACAATCCTGTGTCCATTCAAAGATATTGCCGTGCATGTCGTACAGGCCAAAAGCGTTGGCGGGAAAAGACGCCACTGGTGAGGTTTCATCCATCCAGGTGTCGCGGCCTTCCGTGTGGCCACCAAGACCGTACTCGCGTTTACCGACGTTGCCATAGTTGTAATCGAGCTCATCACCCCAGGGAAACACCGTAGTGCTGCCGGCGCGAGCGCCATATTCCCACTGGGCCTCACTGGGCAGGCTGTACAGATCAGCCACGCCAGCCTTGTTATTGAGCCAGCCCACAAAGCGCAGGGCGTCATACCAGTTCATGCCCACTGCCGGCCGGGAGCCACGTCCGTAGTCCCGATAATTCTCATTGGGGGTACCGTCATTGTTCAGGCGTAGAGCCGCATCAATGGCCTCGGCATCGCACCAGTTATCGCGCACGCAAGCCTCCCACTGGTTCCAGGTTACCGGCGTTGCGCTCATGGCGAAGGGGGTGGCAAAAGTGACCGGGTGCAGGATTTCATTCTCGCGTCGATCGGCTTCATCGGACGGTGATCCCATCATGAAAGTACCGGCAGGCAGCACCACCATCGTCGGGCAATCGCGGCACTCGGCAAACGTAGTGCCGGGCGCCATTTCGGCTGCCTGTAAAGATGGCCAGGCCATCAGCAATAACAGTATTGTCAGTACACGTTTCATGGATTCTCCTTGCTGTACATGCAGTTACTGGGGACAGTATTACTGTGCATGCCTGCTACTCTACCACCTTCAGTTTGCCAACATAAAGACATCGTGGTCCCGGTCCCCGTTTTGTTGAATAGCTGCGGGCATATGATGGTATTATTTTTGCCCACGTACATATCACAATAGAAGAGATTCTTCTTATGCTCAGCATGTTCAACATGACCAGAATAATATCGCAAGTGCTGAAGAAATTTATCCGCTTGTTGCTGCTTGCCAGTATCCTGCATTCCAGCAATGTTTTCTCACATCACAGTGATGCTGCCCTGGACCTGGAAACGGTGCTTACCTTTACCGGGTCGGTGACAGATTACAGCCTGCGCAACCCCCATGCCTATGTCACGGTGGCTGTGACCGGTGAAAATAACACAGTGGCGGAATGGGATATCCAGATGGCCTCGGCCATCACCATGCGCCGGCTGGGTTGGACCCCGGATTCACTGGCCATCGGCGAAACGGTCAACATAGGATTGTATCCTGCCCTTGACGGTCGCCCCTATGGCCTGCTCACCTCTATCACCCGGGAAAATGGTGAGCCACTTGTCGCCTCGCCGCGCGGTATTACTCGCACACGGCCGGCGATTACCCGAGCCAACAGCATCGCCAGTCGCTGGCTGGTAGATCGGGGCAGGCTGCCGGCGGATTATCCGGGTGGGCTTGATGAGTTGACGCTAAGGGATCTGGAACTGACTGAAACCAGTCGCATCATGGAGGCCGCCTACAGCCAAGCATCCGATGAAAACCCTGAATTGGCCTGCATTTCCAAACCAACGCCGGCGATGATCATTTATACGGATCTTTACCCCATGGAAATCGCCATCAACAATGATGAAACCATCACCCTGCGCAGCCAGTACTTTGACCAGGTGCGCACGGTCTACATGGATGGCCGCGACCACCCGCCGGCCAGTGAGTTATTTCATGAAGGCCATTCGGTTGGCCATTGGGAAGGCGAAACCCTGGTGGTTGATACCACAAACTTTGCCCCCCATCGCTCGCCTTACCAGAACGGTATCCCCTCGGGTCCACAAAAACATGTGGTGGAACGGTTTGAGCTTATTGATGACGGCACGCACATGGCGGTGTCTTTTATGCTGGAAGATCCGGACTATATTGTCGGCAGTATGAACTACCGCAGGGAACTGCAGAATGTCCCGGATGCGGACATGTCTGCGTTTAATTGCGACCTGGAATCCACCCGGCGCTTTTTGCCTGATCAGTGATCAGGCAATATTTAGAGATCTTCCCAGCCTGTAGGGGAATACAGATCAGTGGTAAAACCCATGGCTTCGATTTCATGCACCAGGCCATCGGCACCGATTTTGAAAATATGTGCAGCGGGTAAATCAAAAGGCTGGAAAGGGAGATTGTCGGCATTGCGTTCAGAGGTTGAACCGTCGATGTGGATAACCTCGTAAGGCAGGTTGTCCATGGGATGACGGAAATGGGACAAACCCATGACCAGGCCGGTCACCGGATCAACAGCCACCAGACGGCGATTGTCGATGATATCGATATAGGTAAAAGTCAGGCTGTCCAGCTGACCCGCGCAGTCGCGCGCTACCGGAGCCAGGTCAGAGTCAGGGTCGGAGAACGGCCCTGGTCCGGGTTCACCCGGCCCGGCCGTAATCATGCCATTTTCATGTCGCTGGCAATCCTCGGCAAACGGCATGAGCGAGCCGATATTTTCATCCAGTGCATCGTAGTAGGACATCCCCAGTGAGGCGAGGCCCTCATGAGACATGCGTGAATCCTCGGGAACCTCTGTCAGCAAACCAGCGCGTGGCGTTTGTAATCGCCCAAGCATTTCGGGCCTGATACCTGACACCAGGTGCTCGGCCTCGGCAATGAAACCGAACGCGTTGAGCTTCAGGCGCATACCAACAATGACAGGTTGCGACTGGCCTTCATTGGTCCGCGTCATGGCGACGATCATGCCAACCTGTTGCAGTTCTTCGTCGGGCACCATGACAATAAAGTCCCCGGGGCCTTCCAGTGTGGTCTCCCAGAGACCTTCACCAGGATTCAGGCGTGTCACGTTTTCCACGAAGGCAATATCATCGGCCAGTGGCGCAGCGGCGGGATCGTTTTCCCCAAGCGCTCCAAGATAGAGATGAGCTATATCCATGAGACAGGAACGATCACAGTCTGTGTCTGCACCAACAACCTGCGGATTCATGTCCGGCATCTCGCTGGCTGCTTCCTGCTCACTGCCGCAGGCTGTTAACACTAGTGCTGATGCAGTGATAAGTAAAAACCGCGCGTTGATTTTCATAGCTGGCCTCCTGGTTTACGGCAGCTGCCAAAATTACCGCTCTTGATTCTGAGGGTTTCGGTTTCTGAAGGTAGCACTTCTCCCTTTATAATTTCTTCGTCAATCACAGGCAGTTTCCTGGACAGCTAATTCATGGGGTGTACCAGATAGGCGATGAGTATGCCCTTTCCTGGATTGTTGCCGGCCAGCCAGTATCTTCGACGGGAATACCCAGTGCCAGGGCATCAAACAGCGAATGGCGCGGTGTCGGGATCTCGATGGCGCGCACATAGTAAAAAGCATTCTGGTCAGCGTTGAAATCAGGATCTTCCCAGGTCACAGACAGTTGTGGTGCACCAATACTGTTGGCGTACAGGGCTGTGCTCGTATCCACGGTATTGCCAACCGCAGGGAGTTTGCCGTCCTCACCAATCTCCCGATCGCCGGACCAGGCCACATCGTAGACTTTTTCCTGTGGATTGCCTTCGTGATCAATCCAGCCCTTGATGACCTGGACTCGATCCAGGTTGGCTCCCACATGATCCTTGGATGCGTGAATCAGAAGCGTCATTGAGCGGTTACGTGGTGCCGAAGTCAGGTCAGAGCCCATGGGTACACCCTTGCGGTAACCCACGGCCGCAATGTCGTTGGCGCGGGCATCCCGAGCATTGAAATTGAAGCCACCAAAAACCCGCAGTGAGATGCGCGGCCCTGTGGTGCCATAGACTTCCTTGCGCTTGAAGGCGGAAAAGATGGATTCCCTTGTATTATCGTCCGCCCAGACACCCGTGAGTCCGGAAGCGGACATATCCCACGCCGGGAAAATCATGTTGTCGGCCTGGGAGGTTGCGCGGGCACTGAGTTTTGAATCGTTGCCCACTTTGCCCAGGAAATTATCTTCCTCGACGGAAGACATGCCGATGTGACCATCGGAGGCACCGACAAAACCAAACTGGAAAGGGTTCTCACCAATAGTCTGTTCAAGGGCCATGCCGTTAAGCAGTGCACCACGGGCATAGTCGGCACGGGTCGGCGGGACTTCCTGTCTGGTGAGCAGGGTATTACGAATTTCAAAGTTGGCAAATTCATCGGTAGGCGAGAGCAATGGATGCGTTTCCGAAGTGCCCTTCACCTGGGTGATCTCCATGAGCAGTTCCCAACGCATGCGGTTGCGGGCGTACTGGGCATCAATGGGTTCGCCTGCCTGGTCAATTTCGGCAAACATCAGACCGCCGGAAATATTGGAGTTGTGCGGAATAGCCACGAAGTCGATACCGGTTCTTGACGAGGTATCATCCAGGAAAGCCCACAGGTCTTCCGGGTCCAGGCTATCCTGGTTGCTGTAGGGTATAAAACGTCCTGCATCTTCTGCGCTGGCATTACTGATGACATTGCGATGCAGGTTTTTCAGGCCGGCATCACTGGGGATGAGGGAGGTCCATTCCCAGGCAAAAAAGGTCGTAAAGGTGCCCGGTATGTAATTGGCTTCAGCGGCATCGATTTCCATCTGCCAGGCGGTGCTGCGGATTTCAGGGGTAAAGATCTGTTCCTGCAACTCGCCCCGGTTGCCATCTTCGGGCTGGTAGCGCATGAATCCAGGCCAGTTTTCATAACTGCCGCCAACTGCTTCAAGCAGTGCACGTCCGCGTTCGGATGCCTGCAACTGGGGATGGTCAGTGAGTGACATGACATCAATACCCAGGTTGGTGGCATGGTCAGTCACTGCCAGAAAATCCAGAGGTCGGTCAATCTGCACCTTGGTATCAAGATTGGGATGCAGGATGGGAATACCCCGGGCAAAGCGGTAGGCCATGTCCGGCGTGACGTATTTGTTGGTCGTGGCGTAGGCATCTGTGGAAAGATTGGTGTGCAGGTGCAGGTCACCCCAGAGCAATTCAGTCTGGGCACTGGCCTGAACTGCTGCCAGAAAGGCAACCATGATTAGGCCGGTGCGTAACCGACCAGTGAATTGTGTGTACTGCTGTCTCGTCATGCCCTTCCCCCTTTAAAAGCCAACCTGATTACTGCTGCTATATATGAACTTATATATGTAGTTATTGATACAGCTATATATACAGTGAGATATCCCAGGTGAATAGCAAAAGCTAAGGAAATTTCTTCTTAAAAGCAAATGGCAATTCGGTTTGCCGGGGAATATCCCGAGGCAAGCAAACACGGGGTGTTCAGTCGGCCATCGGGACCACAGAGTCGAGCTCAAAGGTCAGGGGGATACCGGGTATTTTCTTTAGCACCACGCTGGTCGGGCCAGAGTCTGACTGTGCCCCGGGAACCAGGATTTCCTGGTTGCCATAGTAGGCATCACAGCTGCCTTCAGGCGCAACGGGCTCGAGCTCTTCAAAGCTGGTCACCGCGTACCAGCCCTGGTCATTACGAGCAAGGTCGGCCTTGAAACGCTGGACTCCATAGTTAACGCTTGCCAGTTGCAAACGCCCTGCTGCCTGGTCAAAACTGAAGCCCGGTGCCACCGTGTTGTCACAGATATTGCCGAGAATATTGTCTATGTTGTCTTCATCGAGTTCACGTGCCTGGTCCAGCAGGTCATCACAGCTGGTGTCGGCATAAACTTCTTCCGTGTAGGTAATATTTTCTTCCAACACTTCAAAACCATCAGCGAGGTTGCCAAAGACCAGACCAACCCCGTCAAATTCCGGCACATTATCGAGCTCAGCAATCTTATCGCGTGTTGTCATCACAAAGAAATTGCTGTCGCGGTGAGTGTAGAGTTCATACATGAGCAGCTCGTTGAGCACAGGAAAGGTCAACCCGACCTTGCCTTCCCTACTGACCAGTGATATCAGCGCATAGGTTTCACCAATTTCACGGGTGGGCAGCACGCGACCACGACGGCTGAGATTAATTTCCTTGCCAGCCACCCGAATGGTCCAGGGAGAAAGACGATTGCCTTCAACCTGGACAGTGGGTACTACAGCATTACTGCGCTCAATGCTGAACAAGGGCTCAGCTTCGCACAACCCGGACTCAATGCGGGAAAGCAGGTTCATGTTGAGATAGCGTATCGCCCCGAGACGGTCGCGATTGGCCGGATCAAAATTTCTTTCTGCAATTGAAGGAGCAAGCAGGTTATCTCCGGCCAGGAACTGCTGTTGATGGCGCACGCCCATTAGCGAGAGCAAGGTAGGACCCAGGTCCATATGAGCGCCAGGTGTCTCAATTATTCCGGAACTATCAGCATTAAGCATGTAGACCAATAACTTGCGCTCATAATCCTCGGGATAATAGTCCTGTCCTACATTACGCATATGCAGATGATCACTCATGACCATCACCACGGTATCGTCCCAGGCCGGGCTTTGTTTCAGGTGATTGATAAAACGCTCCACCAGCTGGTCCGCACAGTGCACTGAATGAAACATCGGGTTGTCGATAACATCGTAGCGGGTACAGCTTCTCGACAGCTGACCTGCAGGTGGATGGGTATCCACAGTGAGCACGGTGAAATTGAATGGCGCATCCGATTCCGCAACCTGTTCATCAAAATGATCCGCCGCGATTTCCAGCAGGCTGTCGTCATACAGGCCCCAGTTATTCGTATAGGAAGGATCATCTATCAGTGGATACAACTCTTCCAGGCCATACACCTCGTCATAGCCGTGATCTGCCAGGAATACTCCCTTGCCCGCAAAACGCGTCGAGGCTCCGCCCATAAAAACCTGGTGGTATCCGGCTGCATCCAGGATGTCGCCAAAGCAGAAGGCTTCCTGCATGAAGCCGTTCTTGAGGATGTCGTTGCCCCCCGGGCCTCCCGGTCCACCGGAAAACAGGAGTGGCGTGCCACACTGGGTGGAGAGAATCCCGGCCACCGTAAAATTTGTTCCCTGGGTTTCCATAATGTTGTTAAAAACCAGGGCCTCATCAGCGAGCGAGGTCAGGTAGGGAGTCAGGCCTGGATAAAGCGCTTCATCGGTATACATTTGCTCAACACTTTCCAGGTAGAGTATGACGACATTCTTGCCAGCGATAATTTCATTGACCGATTTGTAAAGCGCCTCCCGCTTCAGGCCGGTAGCTTCCCAGTCGATTGCGGCCAGTTCCATGTTGGAGGCATTGTTGCGATCCAGGCTGTACTCCGCCATGCGGGTAATATCGGGATCAATCACTAAAGAGAAGAGAATGGATGGGAACAACCACCAGGTCTTGTCACGCGCAGGCCTTGGCTGGAGTCTAAACACCGCAAAATAAGCCGCCACTGCGACAAAGATAAGAAAGCCGAAAGTAAGCGCCGCAAGACCGGGAAAAGTTTCAAGTGCAAATCCCATGGTGTCGCGGTTGAAATGAAACAGGAACTCCTCGTTAAAGCTTTCACCCTGGTAGTAGAAAGAAACAAGTCGGCCCACAGCAAAAATGGCTGCCACCAGGATGCCGAGAACAGCGATAACCTCACGAATCCAGGGATGCTGTATATGCAGGCAGACGCGCCAGAACAGGAATACGGCGACCAGCAGGAATAGCGCCGCACGAACAAACCAGAAAGTGTCATGGGCAAGGTTGAAGGACAGGCACACCAATACTGTCGCCATCAGCATCGCGGTAACGATGCCTGCGGCAATTCGCATAATCAGAGTGTCGCGGGGGTTGTCCTGCTTGAACGGCATTGAAAATCCTGATTGCCCAGCCAATTCCTTGAGAGGCCGATTATATCAGGGGCTTCATTGCACGTTTATCCTTTCTTAATGAAAAATCATCATTTCTGTTTAAAGAATGTTGATAGCGAAACATAAAAAACAGGATAAGTCAGAAATCCTTAATTTGTCTGAATACCAATGACCAGGGTGCTTTCAGATTCCAGCGCGTCATCAAGAGGACCGAAAGCAAACTCGGTCAGGACCAGAATCCTGCCATCACCAGACACCGTAAAGCTGAAATCTTCACTGGTAGACACTGTGCTGCCAGACTGGGACCAGGTGCCACTCAGGGTAACCGGGTCATCCTGGATTAGCAGTGTCAGCTCATTGTTATCAGTATTGAGTTCAGCCTCACTTTCAGTGCCGCTTAACTGGAATGTCCCGTTGCTGCTGAATGTGACCGTGTATTGCTGGGTCAGGTTTGCGGTTGAAGAGTAATTAGCCCCATCTCCCCGATTGATGATACCGATTTCATTGAGCTGGTATGTCCTGCCTGAAATGGAATTGCTCACTTCGCTTGATGATTCAAGAGAAGCCAGACGCTCTCCCAGGCTGTTGACGGCATCGACCAGCACCTCAAAATTGGAGTTAACCTCATCTGCCAAGGCGGGTGTGCCGTCTGTAAAAGTATTCATGCTGGAATCGTCAATTTCGGCAGCATATGGGAGAGGCATATAGCCGGTTAGAATAATTCCGGCTGTAAGCAATACGTTTTTCATAAATATTCCTGTTTTGTTAATCAAAGCTATTGCTTCAATTATCAAACAGGGCCTGATAGGCAGGCTTGATATTTATCAAATTTATTACAAGCAAAAAAAAGCGCCCGTTAAGGCGCTTTTGATTTACTTGAATAGATAGCTATTCAAAAAGATGTTGATGAAAAATCAATTCCTGACGCCTGTGATAAAGGTAATATTAGATTCACACCCTAAATTAGAGTTAGATAAGGTGAATACACTGCCATCAGCAGAAAATGCGCCAGAATCTATACCTGATATTACACCGTTGGAGCCATACGAGACTTCACTGGTCTCTACCAGGATATCGGTCCTGTTTTCCACTTCAAAAGTGCCTTGCCCATCGTCCCTGAGTATAGGATCAATTCGTTCTTCCGAGAGATTCAGGGTCAACACACCATTGGACGCTGTTGCTGTACCTGCGATACCAGAAAACGTCAGCGCGATTGCGCTGGTTGAACAGGCATCAGTTGTAACGCCAACACCACTGATCGTATAGCTGCCACCGATTTCACCGCTGCTCCCACTGCTTGATTCAAGCGAAGCAACACGATCGGCCAGCGAATTGATACCATCCAGAAGCGCCTGGAAATTGGCATTCACCTCGGCTGCCACCGCGGTCGTACCATCAGTAAAAGATGTGATACTGCCCTGCTCAACCTGTGCAGCCACAGGAAGTGCAGCAATTGTCATCAAACCTGCTATTAAAGATTTATACTTCATTTTTTGTTTTCCTTTTTTGTCCGGGCTCAGTTTAAAGTCCCGGAAGAATAGTAATTATTCAACTGTGAGATTGATTGCTTTCGCCGTGTAAATAAGATCGCCGCCATCAGCCCAGTAACCTACGGCCATTCTGTGCCTGCCAGCCTGTAGTTCCCCCTCAAAAATGGTAATGGAATGCGATGCCTCCAGTGGCTCTACAATCTGGGCAGCCCCCAGTGATGGAATTTTCAGGTCCCAGGATTCAAAATTGCCGTCTTCATTCAGGTATGACCAGGATGCATCGCTGCCAATGATGGAAAGCAACACCACTATCAGTTGACCGTCGGTTCCAACATCAACAGGATCAGGATTGATCTCCGCAATGACTGTGACGAAATCAGACGATGAAAAGGTGTCTGTAAAAGAAGGGCTGCCATTATCGGCATAGGCACCTGCTGACATCGTGGCATCTGTATCACCACCGGAGGCAGGACGTACCTTTTGTGATATCGGTACAGGATCCGCTGGAGGTGTAACAAGCGGCTCACGAGCCGGATCTTTTGACTCTGTTGACACTTCGCCCCAGTTATCACCCCAGTTGCCTTCGCCCCATACAAAAGCGTTTGCTGCAGAACTGAATGACATCATCAGCACCAACAGCGACAAGGGTTTTAAAAAGTTTTTCATAACAATTTCCTTTTTTAATACAAATTGGTGATTAATTAGTTCGGACGCCTACCAGGAATGAAGTATCGGCTCTATCACCGGTACTGTCTGTATCTGTTGAAAATTCATTCGCGATGATCACATTACCATCTCCTGAAACATAAAAATCTACACCAAGGTTAGTCGATAATGTACTACCAGATTGGGTCCATGTGCCTGATTCAGATACAGGATCACCATTAGAGTTGATGGAGAAATTTCCAGACTGCGCCTCCAGATCAGCTTCATATTCAGCTCCACTCAAACTAAGAGAACCATCGGCGCTAAATACAACTGTATATGACTGAACCATTCCGGTAATCACACTGACATCATTACCACCTGGGCCGCCAGTAAGAATGTTGCCTATCTGGTTCAGGCGGAAGGTTGCACCTGACACTGAATTGGAATCACTTGAACTGGATGATTCCAGGGCAGCAATTCGTGAAGCATTGTCATTGATAGCGTCAATAAGCGCCTGGAAATTGGCATTAACCTCACCAGCAACAGCTGGCGTACCATCAGTAAAAGATGTGACGCTGGACTCGTCCACCTCATCTGCAAAAACAGACCCGGTTAGAAATAGTGCAGCGAAAATATACATTTTTGCTTTCATATAAAGGGCTCACTTTATTTATGGTTATTGTAATAACTGCAAATCAATTTTCACTTCCATTGCAGAGCTTGCCGGAAAACTTCATTGCGCTGTATAGGATACTGCCACAGATAATTGAAATGTCGCAATTAAATAAAAGAATAGTTCGGAGTTGGGTCGTTTTGAATTTTTTGGACAGAGAAATACTTTGAAGGAAAGTCTCCTGTGGCTCGATAAGTGGCTTCGACCGGCCTCAGGGAGCAGTTAAAGATATTTCTTCTGTTTATACACTTGTGATTCAGGCGAACGGCGTTCGCCCTACCAACTGTGTGTAAACTC
>Ga0181558_10004714_pt1 | contig 12164 bp, 6 predicted proteins | sample 011ome_22_FD_133754 | JGI IMG/M metagenome (GOLD analysis project Ga0181558, IMG submission 133754) | Coastal salt marsh microbial communities from the Groves Creek Marsh, Skidaway Island, Georgia - 011507BT metaG (megahit assembly) | ecosystem: Environmental > Aquatic > Marine > Intertidal zone... | reverse complement strand
CTTTTCGAGTTTTAGCTTGTCTTTGAAAACCCTGTTGATTTTTTTCGAAACCTGTGCCAAATGCAGCGCGCTCTCGACATCCACAAGTCCAAACACCAAGTACCAGAAAAAATCTTCGTCCCTGCATTGCCATGAACTTGGAGCGCTATCAAGCGTACCGCCTGCAGCTGTCGTGCGGTGCCTTTTGGTACGTTTTGCTTGCCAGTGCTTTTTCCGTTTCTTTTTTACGCCTTTTCTTAAAGTTTGACAATGTCCAGTGAGAAGCATTTTTGGCCTCTTTTGGGGCACCGCTGTTGCCCTAACAACCATTTTTTTTGTGTGCGTGTGTGTGGATATATTTGTTTTCTTTCTCGCTGTATTTCACGTTTGACTCCTGCCAAAACTGCTCTACCAAGTTGATGTGGTTGTTTTTTTATTTGTTTTTAAAAAAAACACACAAAAAATGCGTGAGAACTTGTTTGTGTTAAGTAACACACAAACACTGTGTACATCAATCGAAATCGACTTCTTTGTGCATGACATTTGTTATACCAGCCAAAAATATGGGAAGTAAACGCATTTTATTCGTTACAATGTGCAAAAACTACACCCCCTCCCCACCTTTCCGACACATATTAAAAAAAAACAAAAAAAGAAAACACGCGAGTCCACAGACCAAAGGACAAACAAAATACGCTTGTTTTGTAGTAAAAATCGTTTTATTCAATCAAACAAACGTTGGACTGCAATTCCAACTGGTGAACTGCTCCAGAAACATGGACTTTGCGAAACATTCTGGGGGAAAACCTACTGGACTTGAACGAATTGTGATGCGAAGGAAGACGCTTCAGTTCCAACAACTCCAGAGTCCCTTGTTGGCACTTTTCATCGACAGGTTCTGAAGGAAGTTGACCTTGTCTGTAGCACATGGTTGGTGTGCACAGCACAATGTTGTTGAGATCAAAGTTGCCGTCGGAACAATCAATCACGAGGTGTTTGGTACGCGGGTGCACGAGTAGCACCCCCTTGGGCACGCGTTTGAACTCAAACTGCACGCTGCCGCTGAACACCAACTTGTGAGCAGGAACCGGGCCCTCCAACTTTATGATACAATCCTGAAACCGCGCTTCTTGAAGTTGCTGCGCAGACTGAAGAGACCCCTTGACCTCGATTGACGGCACGAACTCCGAGTTGAGGACGTTGTGTTTGTTGATAATCGCGACATTTCTCAGTTGTCTGAAGTGACGTTTTCTTGCTTTTGCACCACTTGCATCAACTTGCAGCCTTGAGGTGCGCCCTGTTTTGTCTGTGATCACGTGGTGGTCCAATTCGGCATCGAACATGATCATTGCACCATTTGTTGTTTGCTCTTGTGTGTGCCACAACTCCAACGATTGCATTGTGCCTGGAACCACAAACACACTCTTTGCTGATTCACAGCAACTAGATGCGTAGCGCGCCTTTACGTCGGTGACCCCTGTGTGCAGCAAACTGGCCAATTGTTTCTGAGAAAGAGTTTCGGCAAGCTGGCAGTCCGTAAACACCGTTAACTGCCTGAACAACACAACTTCCTTTCTGACCACTTTGATCCGTGTGTGGGAAAGTACCAACTCTCCACAAGCCAAAGGCAAAGAGCGAATGCGGTGCTTTTGTTTTGGACCAAGCTCCAGCCGACGTAAGTTTACCGGCAGCTGTTTTCTGTTAACTTTGAGCGAGCCATTCCCAGTGAATTTCAAATTGCAGACTCTGATTTTGTCCCAGTGCTCAGCATTGATGTGACTTCTGACATTAACAACAATTGTGTTAAAATACCGTGCACCCCTTTTGAGTAGTTCTATCAGATAGTGGCCTGCATAATCGCATTCGCAGTGTATCATATCCGCGGTTTGGAATTTTGGGTTTCTGTGATACTCTTTGACACGCCGCGAGTCAAAATTTCGTTGTTCGACACGGAAACTCTTGATGCAGAAACTTGCAAAGGTTTTGTGATAGTCTTTGCACGTTTGCTTGAGGATAGCCATGCACGATCCAGACGCAAACGACGCAATGTAGTTGGCCAAAGCACCACAGAGTAACACTTTGTCCCTGATACGTTTTGAAGACGACGTCCGTTTCGAAGAAGACGACGTGGGTTTTGCTGTGCTAACCAACACTCGTTCTGACTTGTCGCTTTTGCGTTTCTTTACGGGACTCTGTAAACCAAACAGAGAGTTCGGTTTGTCCGATTTTCGGCGTTTGGTGTGTTTTTGACTTGAGTTGGCCCCTTTTCTCTTCCTTTTCTGCTTCTTCTGCTTCTTCTGCGTCGTCTGCATCTTCTGCATCTTCTTCTTCTTTGTTGTGTTTCCCTCCTCTTTTTTTTGGAGTTGCTCTTCGACCATACCAGCAATCATTTCCGCGTAAACATCGTAACACTGTTCCATCAGACAAAACAACAAATACGCCCAAAGTGTCTTTTGTGTAGATACAAAGTAAAAAGGTGTGTGTGTGTATGTATGGTTGTTTCAACGCCCCGGTTCACCCCACTCCTCTTTTTGTGTGGTTTGAACGGTGGTTTTTGGTTTGTTTTTTTCCTGGGTGATGTAAGCAGTCAAAATCGTTTCACAAGCTCAATGTTTTTTTCTCGTGCGAGGTTTTTATGAATGCTTCTACAAAAAAAGGGGTGATATTGTTTTGGTTGAACAAAAATATCGATACAACGTGCAAGACAAAAAAAAACTAACCATTTTAGGACGAAAGTTCAAATTTGAGGCACAGAACATTAATCCAGAAACAAATGTAAGATACGGGGGCCAAGGGAACGACCTAATTTGTTTTTGCACGTTCTGACGGAAAAACTAAAAGTTTTATTTTTTTTTTGTGTTTTTTCGGCATTCGATTTAAACAAAACTCCACATAATCAATCACAAACCAAAAAAAACTACTCAGACTTTCAAGCTTTGTGTGTGTCTGTGTCAAACAAAAAAAACACATCGCAACAAAAAAACTTGTTCAATTATTTGTTTGAGAGGGAAAGGAGGGAGAGCGAGAGAGAGAGGTGGGTGGGTTTGTGGTACAAACTCACATACACACACACACACATATTTGTGTTTTATTGGGGTTTTTGGTGTGTTGTGGAGTGTATACTTTGTTGCATTGTTGAGTGTGTACTTTGTTAGTGTGTTTGGCTTTCTTTGTAGCTCAAAAGTAAACTCACTCACTCACTTCTCTCTTGTTTTGTTTTTGTTTTGCAGAGCATGAGTGCCTCGAACCAAGACGAAAGCAAGAATGCAGAACCCCAAGCTGCCAAAGGCGCTCTTGCGTTGTTGATCAAGCGTTCAATGAGCCACGTGGATCCTTTGGCGCTTCTCAAATCGCACGACATGATCGGCCTCGATGGAACACTGAGCGTGAAAAGTGCATGCAAAGTCGCCGGGGTAGATTTTGGCGTGATTGCACACTCTTGTGAAGCCATTTTCTTGGACCGCGTCGCCGTAAAGTGGATTGGGGGAACCATTGGCGAACCCGAAGACTACCTGGTCGACTTGGATGTTGCCGATGAACTTGCAAGAGACCTTGTGTCCTAGTGCACTTTTCCCAAGACGCCCAAACGTTCTTGTTCCGCAAAGAGCACCGTCGTGCGTGTTTTTTGTGGCGACTTCCAAAAAACGATACCTGAATAAAAACAAGACTTTGCAATACGACAGTCTTCCCAGTACACAAATTGACTCTCGTGGAAAACGTTTCCATCGAAAGATTTCATTTGGACGCGGAGAAACTTTTCTGGTTACCACAAAAAACGTATATCTACAATCCCTGTGTGCTAAACACTTTTTGTAGCTGTAATGGATTTTACGCGGTTTACATCTTTTTTTAAACAAAAAAGGTTTTGTTTATTTATTTTGTTTTATATTTTTTTTTAAAACAAACAGCGAAAGCCAGCTCCCTTTTCGCTGGCTGTGAATTTTATCAGTGCTAAAAAACCAAACCAATAACCATTTCAGTTGGCTTGAACACGTTTGTAAAAAATAAGGAGTTTTTTAGTTGTTTTTTATAAAGCAACATAAAAAAAGCACCGTGTACACAAAAAAAACAAAGAAACTCCCTCACAAACATCGTGAGAAACACCGATGATGAAGCTTTTGGTGTTGACATGTTTTTACGTGCACAGTGCAACTGCATCGACTCACGCGCTCATCAGTTCTTTTGGATTTGACGACGAAACCCCTCCGGTCGTTCCTGCTTATCAAACCCCGAGTGGTGGACCAGAGTGGGTCTGCAACGGCAATGGGTTGCCCACGCCACAATACTGGACAGAATGCTATTGTGACAAAGCGTACGTTGGTCCGTTGTGCGACCGATGCCACCCGCATTCACTCGAACTTTCAAACGTGGATCACAGGTACAGATCCCGCCCAACTTTGACAGGAGCAAATGCGACCGTGTGTTTGGAATGCAAAGGAAACGGTTACCTCCAAAATAACACTTGCGTGTGTCACCACCCTCACTGGGGCGTGGACTGTGGCTCGGTACCAAACACAACAGTCGTGGGGTACATGGATGTATTTGGCAATTTGCCCGAGAACCAGGTCCCGCTGTCTCTCGACTACCCTGTGGCGGTCCCGCCTTTTCACAACGGGTTTTCCCTGTGGGGTGTAGTAGGCCAAGCGTACCCTCCGACCCCGAATAATGGTGCAAGCAACAGGAGGCTCTTAACGACCCACGACATTCTGGAGGGAGAGCCCACGGCGCATTTGTGCGTAAGTACGCGTTTTATTCTCCGGCCAAACAAGTCTGTGGCAGCCGCCTTCGATCACAACGGTATTCAAAACATCATTCTGGACGAAGATACCAGTCGGTCCTACATGCCGCCCATGACCCCAACTCTGCGTAAAGACCTCCGGGTTCAGTTTGATTTCAACTACGAAAAGAACGAGGTTTTGCTGTTCACCACGTACTCGGCGTGTCCTTATCCACCGATCAACGGCACGGACGGTGGCAAAATTCCGGTTGTCAAGTCACAAGGTCCGCCACACAGTGGCGACTGGAACCAAAACACCCCGATGGTCGAAGTGATTGCCTGGATGACCACGGCGCCAAATTACGCGTGTCCTGGCGTCGACCCAGACAAACTGGCGGACGATGTCCCGGTGGACGTAACGGTGAGAATCGAGGCTTCGGACTGGATCGTTCCATCCAATTCGCCTTGCGAGAGCTGTGCGCACATCAGTGACGTGGTCAACAGCAGCAATCCGACCATCATTGCCGGTTGTCTCGTTTGTCCGGGGAATCAGTTGTTCGACCCCACAACGCGCACCTGCGGTGGTTGCGGGCCCTACACGACCACTCCCGTTTCAGGAGATCACTGTGGCAACTGCCCACCTGGTTACCAGCCTGGCCCTCTGAACTCGTTCAACGGAAAAGGTCCGCAAAACCCATGCGAGCCGTGTCCAAGAGGAAGGTTCGGATCGACGGTTACCACCACCGGAGTTCCTGGTGGTCACCTCAAAAGCTGCTTTGACTGCGAGCCAGGGACTGCCATGAACAGCACCGGAAGTGTGTTCGGTTGCGACATGTGTCCGCCTGGTCGCTTTGCAGGCTCGAAAGCACAACACACGTGCGATGCCTGTCCTGCGGGGAAGTTTGCCCCTTCGTTCAAAGCAAGCGCGTGTCTGGACTGCGGTGGAGGAAACACTACCGAGACTGGCGTGGCGCCAGGGGCCACATCCTGCTTTGCGTGTTCTCCAGGGCAGTATTTGGACTCGAGCACTCGCTTGTGCACTGCTTGCACAGAAGGCACGTATTCCGCGACTGGCAGCGGTTCCCAGTGCACCAACTGCTCTGCGGGTTACTTTTCCGACTCTCACGGTCAAAGCGCGTGTGCCATGTGCCTTGCGGGCACGTACGCTCAAGAAGCGGCAACCACGTGCACCGCGTGTGGGGTTGGCCAAGTCTCCAAACTTGAAGCCGACCCTGAAACTGGCGTTGTGTCACGCAACGCCTCTTCTGGCTGTGAAAACTGTGCACCCGGCACACACGCACCAAGCATCGGTTGGGACTCCAATTGCGTGAATTGCGCAGCTGGCAAAGGAACAATCAACGTCGGTGGTGTCGGAGCTTCTGTGTGCACCGACTGCGAGGCTGGCAAATTTTCCAATGGCACAGGCGTGCAGTGTGTAACGTGCGCGTTGGGACGATTCCAACCTGCTGTTGGGCAATCTTCGTGCATCGCTTGTGCGACGCCGGCTCCTTCTCCTTCGGCAACTACTTGCGCAGATTGCAAAATCGGGTACTACAACGACACCAACGGAGGAGTTAAACCAAATTGCTCTCCTTGTCCTGCTGGCACATACCGAGGTCCTGAGGGCCCGCCGAGTGACATGCCTTGTGCACAGTGCCCCGCGGGACGCGTGAACTCGGCGGTGTCCTCTATAGCATGTGATCTGTGCGTTGCCGGGACGTTCCAGAGCTCCACCGGCCAAACGGCGTGTGACGCGTGTGCTGCCGGATTCGCCACTGCCGCAGATGGTTCTTCGTGTGTTGAGTGCACAAGCGGGAAATTCGCTGCAGGGGCTTCTTACGAGTGTCAATCGTGCGAGACGGGTAGGTTTTCCCAGAGTCCCGGCCCTCTCACCTCTTGCTCTGCGTGCGCTGCTGGGAAATTCTCTGATGTTGCCAAAACATCCTGCACCGACTGCCTTCCTGGCAGATTCATGTTTGATTCGCCACCGACATCTGACGACTGCAATCCTTGTTTGGGTGGGAGGTACACGAACGTGACTGGCGCAACTCTTTGCATGAAATGCGAAGTAGGTCATTTCCAGCCATCCGAGGCACAGACTCAGTGCAATGCATGCGTAAACCCGCCTGTACTCCCTCCTTCCTACGACCCGTCGTGGGCAAACGGGGAAAGGTGTCCTTGTGAGCCAGGCTACGACGACAGTGAAACGGTAGGTACTTGTGCTAAATGCGAAGCAGGCAAATTCAGCGCCGACTTCGAGAGCGAGTGTACGTTGTGCCAAGGTAACACTATTGCAATGCTCGCTGGTTCCACTGGCTGCACTCCGTGCAACGCGACTGGTTTTGAGCAAGCCAACGATTGCAAAGACCAGTGTCTCTGTGTCCAAGGCATGGGTCGCGATTCAATAACTGGCAAATGCAGGCATTGTTACGATAATGAGGCGACTGTTGATACTTATGTATACGTTGAAGACGAGAATTCGATCGTCGTCCCTGCTCCTCTTATTCAGGTGTTTACCGGCACTGAGTGTGTTCCTTGTGTCGACAATACCATTATGCCAACCCCAGGGTTGGCTGAATGCGTGGAATGCCCACCTGGTCTTGTGCCGGATACTGCAAGAACGTCATGTGTGCTGATTCCGTATTTGCCGCCTGGTCAGCCTTAACGCATGAGAAACAAAAAATAAATAGGAATGCATAAAAATGCGTCTACAAGTCCCTTTCTCACTCTTCCCACTCCACGAGAAAAATATACAAGGGGGTTTCCTCGCCAATGATTTTTACATCAACTATGGTGTATATTTTTTTTGTATGTTGTTTGTGTGTGTGTACGTGCTTTTTGTATGTTGAAATGTTCTTTTTTTTTGACTGAGTGCTCAGGCAAGTCGGTCTAGTATTGGAACATTTTGTTTTTATAAAGCTTTGCTTACAGCTTTTCACACAACAAACTCCCCTCCCCCCCCCCTTAAAAAAACAGTTTTTTGTGTTTTAAACATCACACCGTTTTATCGGAGTTCACAGTCAGCGAACCATCGATTTTGTTGGCCACAATCAACTATAGCAAAACAGACAACATACACACACACACACATAAAAGATGTCTCGCTCAAAAGTAGACGTCCAGACGTTTATCAAGGACATGAAAACGTTGGCACAAACGCCTGACAGGTCCGATTGCGCGAGTCCTTTACCGCAATTTGCACCATCGCAGAACCCAAGATGCGAGAAAAAAGAAACAAACGTGTCAGTTGCTCTTGTGACTAAACGTCTCAAAACCAATTTCTTTACCAAAAAAAGCTCTCGCAATACGATGCGAATTAGTCCACAACGCCCTGATCCACCAAAATCATTGTATTCACAGCCGTTTTGCATGCCAGAACAAAATGGAGATGTTTGTGCAAGATCAGGATCGATGACAGCGTTGAGACCAGCATGTGCTCAGCACCAAATACAGCAAGCCACAAAGTACCTGTTCAACTCTCAGCAACCACCTGCACAAAAAGATGTTAACGTAACACACATTCTGACCAAAAAAACGTATGCCAAATCCATGCAAATTATTCAACACCTGCTAGCGGTCAAAAAACTCCCACCGATCACATTGGTTTTCCGCACCCCCCTTCTTCAAGCGCATCAGATGACTCTTCAAGTCGAGGGGGTTGCTTCCGTCAAACGATTTGGCAAATTGAGCAGAGAAGCGGTACTTACATGCCTTGCCGCAATGATAGAGTTGCTCAAATCTTACACTTCTCAAAACGGAATGCATAACAACGATGTGGAGTGGTGCTGACGGCATTTTTTTGTTCGTGGAAACAAATGTCTAAAGCTATACAACGTATTTTCTGCAGTTTGGCTTTGACAGCGCCAAGAAACACACAATCCACGAGCATGTGCCAAATAAAACAAAAAAAAGCCTTTTTTTTACACACGCTTCAATCTTCACTTCACAAGTTTACACACACGCAACGCATTTTGCTAAAATCTCCTTTCTTGTTTTGGCTGTGTGTGTATGTGTGTTTTTTCCTTTGCTGATGAAATTGATGTTTTAAACAAAAATCCATTTAGATGTGTGTAAACGACCAACAGGAGAAAAAATATGAGTTTACTTTTTATTTGTGAGTAATGTTTTTACAAGACTGTCCATTTTGGAAATGAGCAATATGGTTGCGTTTGCCGTATCGAAACTAAAGGTATTCCTGGACCTGAACGTGCACATGGAAAACTGGTCAAGACACCTTTGCTTTGGGTATTGAAGAAACGGCAGAAACGGTCTTTGAAGTCGTGTCCTTTGAATTTGAGCCAGTGTCGGAGCAGGGCCTGTCGAAAGCAAAGGATAATAATGCTCTTCCAACAAACCTTTGTGGTGCATCCGCGCCGTGAATGCTTCGTTTGGTTTACCAAAGAGAGTTAATGGATTGAACTGCCATGCATGGTACTGAACTATGCAGGACCGTTTCGGCTTTTCCCATACGTTGCAAGAGTACAGCATGTCGGTTGCTTTGTCAAACAACGGCAATATCCACTTGACAGCACTGACCGAGTCGATGAGATTGTCAAGCTTTGCGCCCTCTTGCTCAAGCAATTGCAGAACCTCCTTGTTCAATGTCCGTTCGTAGCTTGACCCCGCAGGCTGGTTCTTGGATGTTCTTTTTTTGGACTGTTTTTCCCGCTTCTTTGATCGGCGAGTTCGTTTGAGGGGGTTGGCTTGCTTTTTTACAGTTGGGGGCTCAATTCCATTCAACGCGAGTTCGTTGCCCAGGATCGCGTTGAATTGCTCCATCAGCAGATTGGCAAACTTTAACCGCGAACTGTGTTCTAACGCAGGTTGCTTCGAAGCCCGCGTTGGCAAAGGCAATTTTTGTTTCTGTTGCGGACGAGCAGGGGAAGACGCGCGTTTTCTTTTGTTACCAGTCACCTGCCGGCTGCAGCCGCGAGTGTGGTGGCGGTGGTCACTCCCAGCATTCGTAGAATACAGGCCGACAGAAGCTATCCCAGATACAGAAATGTTTGTGTTGACTTTCGACAGAGACGGGTGTGGCCTGGTGTTGTTTTGTGCTTCTTGGCTCCGCATTTGGTCTCGTCCCTGGTCTATTGGTGCCACCGTTGCTGTTTCGCTCTCGCCCGCAGACTGGAAATTGGTCTGGGACTTTCTGTCATTGGCAATAATTTGCTGCACCGGTTCAGCTTCGAAAGCCTGTGCCGAATGGTTGTTTGAGAACTGTTCTTTGTGGCATGTGGTTGTATACGCCGTTTTAGGCAAAGGTGCGACCAACTGTGTAGGCAAAACTGGAAACAGATTCACCATCGGTGGGTCTGGCTCCAACTCCAAGTGACAGGCGTCGAAACTCAGACGCAACGAACTGATTTTGTTCACGAGTTCTGTTTTTGCGAGCTTTACCGCCACAACTCGATCACGGCCAACTATTTCTCTGGACAACCAAAAAACGGTCTGAGCAAAAGCAAGTGTGATGGAAGGCTCGATCTGACTGTCCTTTGTTTTTCCAAGAATGTCTGTGGCGACTTCAAACGCACTGGACCGCAGGAAGAAGGAGCACGCAATGGTCGCCACGAAAAACCACACTGAATCGTAAAACGAGTGACACCCATCCAGTGCCCGGTGCATTTCGTTTTCGAAAGCAAAGCCAGTCCAGGCATCAATCACCTGCGCGGGACACGAGCACAAAAGCGTAAGATTGCAGGCCAGTGCAAATCTTTTTGTGTGCTCCGCCGGAACCGAAACGGACTTTCCCGTCTCGGGGGGGTCGAAGCACTTTTGAATGACCGGGTTGACCAATTTGTACACCAATTTTCGCACGTTTACGCTGGTTTTGTATTTGATGGCGAGGTCTAGCACCCCCTCTATGATATGCGACGATTTTGAACTCAGTGCCATTTCCACGAACGTTTGCATAAACCTCTTCATGAACACCTCGTTTTCCCGTATCAAACGCACATACGCAGCCAACACGTATTTCGAGTCAATGCTGAGCAGCAGACGAGCCATTTTTTTGGACGGTTTCAGAAACACGTCTCCACGGTGCTTCAGTGAGCGCACGAAATCACCGATCAACTTTGGACAAAACACATTCACGATATCTGCCAGCGTGCCAATTGCAATGTCCGCCCCCGAGCAGGAGGCGAGGCGCGCGACGCCAGTTGACACGATTTGATGATCAAGGAACCTCGTGTACAGACAATCCACGTTGCTCGGGACAAAACTCGCGTTTAACGCATCTTCCAGACGAGCCAAACAAGTTGGGGACCACCCCACCAGCAAAGAAAAGTCGATTTGGTAATCCACAAACTTGACCGTGCGTCTTTTGGCCACGCACTTGCACCGGGGGTCTTGACCACAATTGCATGGGATGCGTACATCAAACAAGTTGAAGATTCGCACACACTGAGAGGGCAGCAAGTAATCTATCACGAGCCCGGCCAAGTTTGACGGCAGCCAAATTTCTACACAAGAGGTGTACGGATGCATTGCACCAAACTCTCTTGGAAAGCTTGCGTGGCGAGGTACGTGCAAGCAAGTTTGCCGAATGGCGTCTTCCATGTCCTGTGAAATATCTCCATTTTGAAAGGTCAGCTCGGTTCCATTGAGGTCGCCATCTTCGAGGAAAGCCTGCTCCCAACTATCCTCTTTTTCCAAATCTTGCAGGAATGTTTCTTCTTTTGTTTCTGAGTTTCGGGAAAGTTCTTCGATTGAGATCTCTCTGTGTTCCGACGCCAAGAAACGTTCCTCATCATCTGTATCACCACAAAGTACAATAGATTCAGAAGTTGCGTTGCTTTTATGTTCCATCGTGCTGTTGGGTTTGCCTTCAACCTGCTCCACAAGTATGTCTTGCTGAATGTTCTGGAGCACGATGTCTTGTTCAAAAGGATTCTTGTTCGTTGTCTCGTCGGGCCACAACCACGAGTCGCTTTGAAATTCCACTCCGGCGTGTGGCACATCGGCTTGATCAAAAACCAACTCCTTTGACAAATTGCTTGTTGGAAAATCGGTGCTTTCACCAAACGCACCCATGTCAGGCAGCGTTTCCAATTTGGACCAAAAGTGGGCCGAAAAACATGCATCGTCAACTTCCATTGTTTGTTTGTGTGTGTGTGTGTGTGTGTTTGTTCACTTGTCTGTCTGTTTAAATTTTGCCTTTTTTTCTGTATCTAAAACGAGAAAAAGAAAAGATGAGGCGACTGCGTTGCTGTTGGAGTACTACCGCGCAGTGTCGATGTTTAACTGTGTTTTGTTACTTATTTTTTTTGGGGGCTTTGTATTTCCTTTGTAATTTTTATGTTTGCAACAACAACAACAACAAAACAAACTTTACACAAGTAAAAATGCGTTAAAACGTACAAAAAAAGTCTTCTTCTTGTTCCCTCAACATTTATAACACAAAAAAACCTCAAAGAACGCACAAACCGGACGAACTATGTTTTTTGTTTTTTGGGGGGGGGGGGGGGTGTGT
>Ga0181558_10004706_pt1 | contig 12179 bp, 7 predicted proteins | sample 011ome_22_FD_133754 | JGI IMG/M metagenome (GOLD analysis project Ga0181558, IMG submission 133754) | Coastal salt marsh microbial communities from the Groves Creek Marsh, Skidaway Island, Georgia - 011507BT metaG (megahit assembly) | ecosystem: Environmental > Aquatic > Marine > Intertidal zone... | reverse complement strand
GCGCTCGTCGCGCTCGACGTCGTCGTATACCTCAACCCACTCACCGCCGCCGCCACCGTCGCCGGATTCGCGCTCGCGCCCACGCCGCGCGTCGTCCCGATCACCGCCGCGCGGCGCAGCATCTCTCGCTTTCTCTTTCTCTCTCTCTCTCGCTCTCGCGCGCGCTCGGGTGTTCGGCGTCGGTCGTTGTTTCACGCGCGATGCGATCGACACACGAACCCTCTCGTCGGCGACGCGCGAAGACGACCGAGAGTGGTTTCGCGCCAATCAGTGCCGCGCGAATCGTCGACGACGATCGATCGATCGATCGACATCGATGGCGGACGTCGGTCAACGGCCCACGCGGCGCAAACCCTAATCCTATACCCTAACGTGACCAATCACGACCCCGCGCGCACCCCCTAGGGAGGGCGGGGGGGGCGCTCACCCGCCAATCACGACCAGGGATGCCCAGACCGCCCACGAACGAACGACGCCACCAATGTATCAACCTCCGTGGACGTCGTCGCTTTTACGCCCATCCAGTGAAAGTCGCGCCGGCGCCATTCACTCCCGCACCGCACCCGACGTCGTCGTCGTCATCGTTCGTGTCTCCCGCGTCCGTCACGGTCACGAATATATCGCACGAATATCGCCTCATCACCACCACCCCTCATACCCCAGGTACGTGCACCGCATCCGTCGCGATGACGCGCCAACGCATGCGTCGAATGTGTCGCGCGCGGTCGGCGGCGCGGGTCATCGGCGTGCTCATCGGCGCGTTGACGCGGCGATGACGCGCGATGACGCGCGCCGTGGATGCCGCGCGTCGGAGACGATGGGGAAACATGTTTTGCGCGCGCGGTCGACGCGCGCGCGTGGCGTGACTCGTCGCGGACGCCGTCGCGAGGCTTTCATTCATCCGTGCATCTCTCGATAGGGCGGCGGCGGCGCGCGCGGTCGATGGCGGACCCATCGGTCGGGGTTCGGACGGCGCGCGAGAGGTGCGCGACGCGCGGCGCGCGGTCGATGGCGTGGGGAATGATGGAGACGAATGGTTTCGTGTGCGTTGACGTCGCGCGCGCGGGCGAGGCGCGGCGATGGTGGCGCGAGGCGCGGGCGATGGATGGGGTTGCGTTATCCACAACATGCCCAAACAGGATGGACGGGGTTCGCGCGCGAAGAAAGGCGCGTACGAAGGCGCGAGGCGTGGTGTGGTGCGTCGCGTGTGTGACTCGAGAGACTGACGAAAAGGTGTGTGATAACGTGTTGTAGTGAATAATAATGGCGCCCAAGGGATGCACCGTGCCCGCGGCGGCGAAGATTACGACGGCGGATGTCGCCGCCATCAAGGAGGATTCCGAAAAGAAGAAGGATGAAGACGCGCGCAAGGCTGCGGCGGAAAAGATTACCGCTCTCGCTGGTGCGGCGTCTTTCGCGGAAGAACCGTATTTGATTCAATTGCTTGAAATTGCGATTACGCTCGCGGGTGATAACAAGTCGTCGAATGTTCGCGCGGCGGGCGACGCCGCGGTGGACGCCATTTCCCCAAAGTTGAGCGAGTTTGCCGTGCGCCCGGCTTTGGCTCCGATTTTCGTCGGTTTCGCGTCTCAGTTCTGGCAATCGACCATGGCTTCTATTCGTGTGCTCAACGCGTTCATCGCGCGTAACCGCAAGGCGGTGGCGGCGAACTTGCCGGAGATTATTCCCGAGCTCGCGCAAGTCATGGTGCACATGCGCGAGGAAGTCAAGAAGGCATCCACGGAGTGCATGGCGAACGTTGCCACGTGCGTTGGTAACCTTGACATCGAGCCTTTCATCCCGACGTTGATTGAATGCATTAACAACGTCGATGAAGTCCCGGAGTGCGTTCACAAGCTTGCGTCTACGACTTTTGTTCAGCAAGTCGAGTCGCCGACGTTGTCCATTATGGGTCCGTTGCTTCAACGCGGTTTGTTCTTCCAGCAAGTCACCGCTATTAAGCGCAAGTCTGCGGTTATTATTGACAACATGTGCAAGTTGGTTGAGGACCCAATGGACGCCGCGCCGTTCCTCACAAAGCTTTTGCCGCTCTTGAAGCGCGCCATGGATGAAGTCGCCGACCCGGAGTGCCGTCAAGTGTGTACCCGCGCGTACAAGACGTTGCTCCAAGCTGCCGGTAACGAAAGCGGTGAGGAATCTGCGGAAGGTGAAGGAAAGGGTGTTTACAACGAAGAAACTGTCAAGGAACAATTCGTTACGCTTCTTTGCGAAAACACTGGCGCATCCAAGGATGACATGACCAAGTTTGTCGAATCTGCCGAAGTCAAGGTGTACTTTGACTACATTTGCTCCTTGTCCGCCAACGCTCTTCTCGCGAAGAACTTTGACTTTGACACCTGGAACAAGTCTTGCGCGACGTCTTACATGAAGCTCTTCTTCACTGACGCCGAAGCGATGACCAAGGCTCTTGTCGAACGCGCGTTGGCTGTGTACGAAGCCTCCAAAAAGGTTTTTGTCGTTGAAGACGAAGAGGGTGAAGATTTGTGCAAGTGCGACTTCTCCTTGGCTTATGGTGCGCTCATTTTGCTCAACAACGCCACGCTTCACATGAAGAAGGGTAAGCGTTACGGTTTGTGCGGCCCGAACGGCTGCGGTAAGTCCACGTTGATGAAGGCTATCAACAACGGCCAAGTCGAAAACTTCCCGCCCCCGGAGGAGCTTCGCACCGTGTACGTCGAGCACGACATCCAAGGTGACCAACACACGATGAATGTCGTCGAGTTTGTTCTTGACAACGAAGTCATTCGTGGTCACGGTACGTCCAAGGAAACAGTTTCGAGTACGCTTTCGTCATTCCAGTTCACTGATGAAATGATCAACGGTCCCGTCGTCGCCTTGTCTGGTGGCTGGAAGATGAAGCTCGCGTTAGCGCGGGCGATTCTTATGAAGGCTGACATTTTGTTGCTCGATGAGCCGACGAACCACTTGGATGTCAAGAATGTTGCCTGGTTGGAAGAGTATCTTAACTCTCAAACGCAAGTGTCTTCCATGATTGTGTCTCACGATTCTGGTTTCCTCGACCGCGTGTGCACGCACATTATTCACTACGAAAACCGCAAGTTGGTGACCTACAGAGGGAACCTCACGGAATTCGTCAAGCAATGCCCGGCGGCCAAAAAGTACACTGAACTTTCCAACGATGAACTCAAGTTCATCTTCCCGGTTCCGGGTTTCCTCGAAGGTGTCAAGAACAAGGATAAGGCTATCGTCAAGGCGACCAAGTGCTGGTACAAGTACCCGAACACGACGCGCCAAATCATCCAAGACGCGACGATTCAGCTTTCTTTGAGCTCTCGTGTGGCGTGCCTCGGCCCGAACGGTGCTGGTAAGTCGACTTTCATCAAGTTACTCACTGGTGAAGCCGAACCGGATGCTGGTACTGTCTGGCGTCACCCGAACATGCGCTACGCGTACGTTGCCCAGCACGCGTTCCACCACGTTGAACAGCACTTGGACAAAACGCCCAACGAGTACATCCGCTGGCGTTTCTCCACTGGCGAAGACAAGGAAAACTTAACCAAGGTCACCGCGCAATACACCGAAGAGGAGGAGCGCTTGATGAAGGAGAAGATTCCGGTCCCGCAAGAAGATGGCTCCATTCTCAAGCTCGTCGTCGAAAAGATTCTCTCTCGTCGCCAAAAGAAGAGCAAATACGAGTATGAATGCCAATGGAAGGGTCTTTCCATGGACTCCAACTCTTGGATGGAGCGTGAGAAGCTCGAAAAGTTTGGTTTCACCAAGTACTTGAACCGTGTCGACGAGCGTGAAGCCGCTCGCCAAGGTTTGTACGCCCGCCCGCTCACCCAAGCCAACGTCGAAAAGCACATGATTGACTTTGGTTTGGATGCCGAGTTTGCCACGCACAACCGCATCAAGGGTCTCTCTGGTGGCCAAAAGGTTAAGCTCGTACTCGGTGCCGCTATGTGGCAACAACCGCACATTGTCGTCATGGATGAACCCACCAACTATTTGGACCGCGACGCCCTCGGCGCGCTCGCCATGGCTGTCAAGGAATTCGGCGGCGGCGTGCTTCTCATCACGCACAACTGCGAATTCGCCGATGCGTTGAAGGAGGAAACCTGGAACGTTCCGGGTACTGGTTTCGTTGAAGTTGAAGGTAACAAGTGGGGACAAGGTAAGTCTGGCCGCGCCACCGAAAAGGTTGACTGGGACGGTCCGCAGGAGGACACCGTCGACGCGCTCGGAAACGTCGTCAAGGTGAAGAAGCAAAAGAAGGCGTTGAGTCGTAAGGAAATCAAGGCGACGCAGAAGGCGCGCGCGACGAAACTTGCGGCTGGACAGGACGTTACGACAGACTCGGATTGGGACCTTGATGTCTACGTAGGTGTAGAAGCCGGCGCCGAAAAGAAAGCCGCTCGCGAGGCGAAGAAGGCGGCAAAGTAACGCAATCAACTATTTTTTTAATGCACACCTATAAACATACATACTAGTACATATCATTACTAAACATTGAAAGAACTAATTCGCCATGCATTCATCATATTCCCTTGCGTCCAGGATGATTGATTGATTGATTGATTGATGGCGGGTCGCCTCGGGCGCACGCCGTCCAAAATAAAGCAAATCCCGTCATTATGTGTGATGCTGTGCCCGGCGCACCGACGCCCGCGGGGACCGAACGCGTCGTGCACGTCACGCGCCGACGCCGAGTCCGGACGGACGACTGCGTGCGCGCGCGTCTCGGCGTTCGCACGTTCGCATCCGTCAACGAGAGACGACGACGCACGCGAGAGGAGTCTGTTGTGAGAAGATTTTGATTTGAATCAATCAATCAATCAATCAATCAATAATGACGCTCACCGAGACGCCGCGATGGATGACGACGACGACGAGCGCATCGCGCACGCGCACCATCACCGTCGATGCGTCCGCGTCGGTGCGCGTGTCCGAGGAACCACCGAGCGCGCGCGCGACCCGCGCGAGTAAGCGACAGAAGAGCGAAGATTCATTGGCGGACCACGCGTCGTCGTCGAGCGCGCTCGCTCTCGCTGGTGGTGGCTGTGCGCTTCGCGGCGTCGTCTACGCGTGGGAATTCGATGACCAGAACCATAGCGTGTGCGTGACGTCGAGTGCGGGATCGCGCGTTCGCGTGCGCGCGCCGAGCGCGTTGGCGCCGTCGTGCGCGTTGACGCGCGGCGATGAGACGGATTCATCCTCGACGTCGTCGTCGTCGTCGTCGAGGTTTGTGTGCGCCACCGAGGATGGGTCGTGCGTGATTTCAATCGCTATAGGTAGTGATAATCTTTCAGACGACGACGTGGTCCACGTGGGGCGCGCCCCTTTGGGTGTTATTTCGCGCGTCGCCGCGTTGGGGTCGTGCGGCGCGAGCGGCGTCGTCATCGGCGGAACGAATGGGCATGGCGTCGTCGTGCACGCGTTAACGTTGGCGACGATGTGCGAGCTTAAAGAAGGTACACTGAGTCGAGTGTGGAGTGGGATCAAGGGCGAAGTCGGGCAAGCTATCGTTGATGTGACGCCGCATTCGACGCTGTTGGGCGGCAAGGAGTTGGTGACGACGCTTCGCGCGGATGGTTTCGTGCAAGTCTGGGACGTCACCGCCGCACTCAAAGGGAGCCAATCCTCATCAAAGGGGGCAGCAGCGAAAGCCGTGCGCGTATGTGCGTCGCATCTCCCTCCCGCGCCTGGAACGCCGAACCCCACGCCCGAGCGGTTGGCCCTCGCGCTGGCGTGCGCGCCCGCGCCCAAGGGGTACCATTTGAACGTCGTCGTGTCTTCGCGAGTGGCGCCGACAGAGGAGAATCCGCGCGCCTCGGGCCCGGGCGACGCGACGCTGGCGTTATACACCGTCAAGCACGGGTCGTTGGTGTATGTGTCATCGATCGAACGCTCCAAGGGCGTGACGAGGGCGCTGGCGCTGACTGACGACGTCGTTCTCGCCGCGCAAGAAAAGTACTCTAAAGACGAAGGCGGCGGATCCAACGAGGATCCAGACGTCGTCCATGTGTTGTGCTGGCCTTTGAATGCGTTACATCGCGCGAGAGAAGTGCGTTCGGGTGACGTCGAAGCGACGGAACTCGCGGATTGGGGACACAGCGGCCGCGGGAACGCCGCCGCCGCGGAATTGCTCTCGCGCTTTGGTCAATTGAACGGTTACACGCCATCATCCGTCGCCAAGGCATTAAGTGATGAAATTTCCATGCGAGGATTGATGTCTGAAGATGTTTTAGAGATTGTTGCGCGAACGAGGACGGCGACGATGGGTGACATATTGTCCATGGGTGACGACTCGATGGCGGATGCGACGGTGCAAGACGCGCTGCTCGCTGCCGCCGCCGCCGGCTCCAGCGGCGGCAAGGAGGCGTCTGTGTCTGACGTCGTGCGCGCGTGGTGTAGAATAGCCCCAGAGTACGCTCGCGCGTGGCGCCGCGCACACGCGCCAATCGCGTTCATCACCGATGCGCCGACGCTTCTGCTGCGCGGCGGCGGTTTGCTCAGCGCTTTACGCGTCAACGGCAAAGTCGAAGACGCGGTGTTGCGCGCAAAGATTACGAATGAAGACTCGCCGATGTTGAAATTCAACGTCACTGGCAAACAAGCGGTGGCGGCGCTCACGGCGCTGTTTTCGCGATTGAACGCCGTGCTCGGGACGTCGGCGTGTAGCGCGATGGATTTGATTGCGAGCGGGTTGGCGACGGATACGTCGTGCGAAAGCAAGAGTACGGCTTTTGACGCTCGTGACGAAGAGATTGACGCGAAGAGCCAGAATGCGCAAGATTGGCTCGAGTCTTTCGCTGGCGTGCTCACGGGCGACGTCTTCGCGCAAGTAGATAGCGGCGAGAGCGAAGCGCAGGTGAAAATTAGAAAGGCGTCGCACCGGGCAAAGCAGCGTCTCATCATTCGTCTCTTGCAAGACGCGCTTTCCAACATCCCAGAGCCCGAGCACGCGTTGCGCGCGTGCGTGGAAGCTTTAGACGCACAACCATCGGGTATGCGCGACGCAGGTGAAGACGCCGACGTCATCGTCGACGCTCGAGGAGAAACAACCGCGGAGACGGTGGTGTTGAATGCCGCTCGACAACACGCGCGGGCGCGTTTGGCGGTGAGCCGCGGTATGATTTTGCTCCTCGGCTGCATTCGTCTCGGTCCAAAAGCTGGTTTCCCGACCGCGGCGTTGGGCATTGTTTCCGACGTACTTCCTCGAGCGATGCACGTGTACAGATCCGCCGTGTTTACATCCTGGCTATTGACGGCACGGAGAACGAGCGCGGAGATGGCGGACCCACCAAGACTCGCGGTTGTTTTAGCCAACCTGCGAGACGACTTCGTCGCCTACGCGTCGACGTCGGAAGAGTTGCAAATCGCAGGACACACCGTGGCGGCGCACATCGCCACCGGCAATAACACGAGCGGTGGCTCCTCGGAGGTACAGCGCGTGGTTGAGATTGGTACGGCGCTGTACGCCGCGGGCGAAGTCGACGCGTTGGGCACGCTTCTCGCATTTGCGCGTCAGCAAGTGCCAGGATCAGAACTCGCATCGTCCTCTGACGCACCAGCGTTGTTGTTCTTACAAGCGTTGTGGGTGTGTGCCGACCTCGCTGGCTTTAACGACGCCGAAGACGCCGAGCGCCGCTCGCGCTCCGTCGATAGCGCCATTAGTCTCTTTAGTCGTTCGGCTGCGTTCATCCCAGAAACGTCAAGCAGTGGTGGCACCGACAGCCACGATGACGAGCAACAGCGCGAGCAACAGCGGCCCGTAGATGCGTTGTTGGTGCAACTCTTGCGGGTGATTCGTAGTATTTTGATTGGATGCGATGACCCATCGGAGGAGCTCTACCCGGGCGACGTCGTGTCTCGTTTGGAGTATTACGAAGTCGTCATGCTCTTCTTCGAGCGCTTGGGCTGCGCCGCTGGAGCATCAGCAGCGGCGTACGCTGCGTTACATGAAGTCGTGGATGATGAAAACCAAAGCGCGCGTTTGTGGGCGAATGTCTTACAATACGCCATCGACGCGAAAGATTGGCGAGGGGCGTATTGCGCGGCGACGAGCGCCGTGGGCGACCATCGACAAGCCGCAGCCATGCGACGTTTAGTCGCCGCTGTGTGCTCAAAGGGTGCAAAGAATGGCGGAGCAGTGCTGAGCACGTTATGTTTGGACGACAACGATCGTCATCATTACAAGACGGTTGCAAATGCGCTCGAAGGTCGTGCGGCGACGTCGCCCATCGACGCCTCGCCGGCGCCGAGCGACATTCTCTACGCCTTTTACTTGAGCCGCGGCGAGCCCGCCAAGGCGGCGATTGCCATGCGCAAGTATGGTTTGCGGCTCCGCGTGCTCGTTCAAGAGGTTGCACACAGACCCAATGCAGAGTACGAGGACATCGTCGATGCGTTGTCAAAGCACGCGTCGGCGTTGCTCGCGTCAGCCAACGCGCTCGCCGTCGTCGCCGACGCGCTCTCGGTGTCTTTCGAAGACGGGGGCGTCGAAGTCGATGAGGACATGGATGGAAACGATGACTTGGGCACCGCAAATGTCGTTTCAAGTGGTGTAGACACCACGAAGAACCCATTAGCGACGGTGCTGCGTGAGTACGCGTTGTCGGCGGCGCGCCTCGAGCTCTTACACGCCGGCGGCGACGCGTCGTCTCTCGGTTTCGAGCGCGCCGACGAAGATCCAGCCATGATCTCCGCCTTGAGTGAATCTTTGATTGAATTCGGGTGCTTTGCTGCCGCGACGACGTTATGCACCGCATGGTTAGATGGAGAAAGACTCACGTCTGCGCTGACGATTATCGCGGCAACCTTGGCGGCGCGCGCAAGCATGCGCCAAATTGGCGACGCGCGCATCGCCGAAGACGCGTCAGACTTTAAGCGCTGGGATAACCAAGGCATCAATGTCAACGCTACCGCAGGCTTGATTGGCGTGCAATCATCATCGACGACCGTAGAGACGTATTGGAGCGAGCTTCGTTCGTTTATTGAGCGCTTTGATACGCCAGAGCGCAATTTTGCGCTCGCTGAAGCCGCGGCTCGGGCGATTTTGAGCGTCGACGCGCGCGTCGCCCTACCGTCGTGGCTCACGCACAGGTTTATCAATCCCGCATCGCGCACGAGCGGGGCTGGTATGGCTCGACGCGCTGCCAATCCAGCGGCGCTCTTGCGCACGTATTTGGCGTTTAATCTTGTCGAAGACGCCGCGCAACTTTCGCTAAAAGAGCTCAACGCATGGTCCAAACGCTCGGCTGTCGACCGAACGGCGCACGCGGCGTGCTGGTTTCCCATGCACATGATTCTCGAAGCGCGAGATCGTTGCGCAAAGGATAACACGCTGAAGAGTTTGCACACGACGTTGACCGCCGCAATCGACGCGTACGAAGCGCGTGCGAAGAGCGACAGCGACATGCTTTTGCGAGCCGCCGCCTGATTTCTTTCCATAATTTTGACACGTGAGGAGAATGGACGAGTAGAATGGATGACACATATCTTAGATGTGTAATTAAGAGAGAAGCGGCCCTGGAGGTTGGCGCTTCATCTCATATCCTTCTTGGACTCGTTCTTGTTGTTCGCCTAATTTTTGTCCTCGGTGAGAGCAACGCTTTTCAGCACGCCGTCGAAAATTAGAAACTCATTTTTTAGCAACGTGCATGGTTAGCAGCGGGGTAATATGTGAAATAACAAAGCGCTCTGTCCTTCTATCTCTATACAGGTGAAGACTTTTATTATTAATAGCTCTTGGCAAAGATGCACACCTCCTTGGCTGGGGCGCCAGTCATCAAGCACGCGTGCGGGCCAGCGGGCTGCTCAAACGGAAAGCATCGGATCGTCGCACCCGTTTCTTCCTTGATAGCCTTTTCTTGCTCATCCGTACCTTCCCATCCACATCTCGCCCATTGACCGTTCTCAATCGTCGCCTTCAACTCATCCATAGTTTTCACGTCGACGATATTTGCGTCTCTAAATTCCGTCGCCTTGGCCAACATCGCGTTTTGAATATCATCCAACACCGTTTGTATCTTAGATTGAAGCGCGGCAGTTTCGATGCTCACACCGAATTCCTTGCCTTCTTTGCCCGGAATGTCTCGTCGCGCGACGACACACGCACCCTTGGCCACGTCCTTCGGACCGACTTCGATGCGAATGGGCACGCCCTTCATTTCGTATTGGTTAAACTTCCAACCCGGGGACTTGCTTTGGTCGGCATCGAGGTGCACGCGCACGTTTGCCGCCTTCAAAGAACCAATGATACTATCAACAGATGCCATCACGGCGTCTTTCTCGTCGTCTTTCTTCCAAATGGGAACGACAACGACTTGAATCGGCGCCAAACGCGGCGGCAACTGCAAGCCGGCGTCGTCGCCGTGCGACATAATGATACCGCCCACCAATCGCGTGGACACGCCCCAAGAGCTTTGATGCACGTACTGCGTGTTGCCATCGGCGTCTAAAAATGTAGTATCGAAAGCCTTGGCAAAGTTTTGTCCCAAGTTGTGCGACGTACCGGCTTGAAGCGCCTTTTTGTCTCCCATCATTGCTTCAATGGTGTACGTCACGTTGGCGCCCGCAAACGATTCAACGCGCGACTTGCGGCCCGGAATGACTGGCATCGCCGCTTGCGTCCTAGCGAATTCAGCGTAAATATGTACCATCTCCATCGCCTTATCCTCAGCTTCTTGCGCAGTCGCGTGCGCGGTGTGACCCTCTTGCCACAAAAACTCCAACGTCCGAATAAATGGTCGTGTGCGCATTTCCCATCGGTGCACGTTACACCATTGATTTAACAACATTGGCAAATCCCGATAACTCTGAATCCACTGCGAAAGCATGTTATTCACAATCGTCTCACTCGTCGGTCGCACCACCAACGGCTCCTCCAACTCCTTTCCACCGCCTTGCGTCACGATGGCCAACTCGGGCGCGAAACCCTCCACGTGCGACGCCTCCTTCGTGATGAATGAATACGGAATCAATTGCGGAAAATACGCATTCTCCACCCCAGTCTCCTTAAAACGTGCATCCATGTATCTTTGAATGCCTTCCCAAATCGCATAGCCGTACGGTCGAATCACCATCGTCCCTCGAGCGGGACCGTAGTCGGCGAGCTGACATTCGCGAATGCAATCCAAATACCACTTTCCAAAGTCCTCCGAGCGCTTGGTGATCCCGCCAGCGCTCTTACTGTCACCACCAGCACCTGGCTTACCTTTCCCATCCGCGCCGCCGCCCTTGGCGCGCGTGAGCACGGTGGAGCTCACGCGGTGCGCGCGAGGGCTCACCGTGAGCGCCTGCGTCACGCGGCGTGCGGAGAGCATCGACGCGCGAGACGTCGCGCGCAGGGCGCACGCGCCCGTGGTGGCGCGAAGAGCCATCGCGACTGGTGCGTTTGCGCGCGTGCGGGCGGTCGAACGCGCCCAGGCCACCGACGCGTCGGCGTGTGACGCGCGCGCGCGCGAGAGGCTGATGAGGAAAAAAGCCCTGATGAAAGCTAAACCCTAAATCCACGTATTGGAGACGTTTGAAACCCATGAGCTCGAGCACACGGTCGCGTCCGCGCGTTGCAAAAGCGCGCCGCTCGAGCGCGCACCCCGCAGTCGTTCGCCGCTCGACGTCGACGACGCGACGGCGCACTCCGGGACAGGTGGCGTGTCATCGCACGTTCGCGCGGTGCATCGACGTCCGTCGCGCGCGGTTCGCGTGCAGGAGGCGCGGGTAGACGCTTGGAATATTCAAGGTGTCGTTGGCGGCGGTTTTCGGTTTTTAAAATGACGGTGGCGATGCCCGGCGCGGTGCGCCCGCATGCGGGACGCGCGATGGGTGGGAACACACATAGGGTGCATAATACGCGCACCGTGCGAGTTTCGGGGCGAATGATGGCGCCAGGGGTTGAGCATTTGCGAGGACGCGAGACGAGGTTGGAGGCCGTCGGCGGCTCGTCCGCGGGCTCAAAGGTGTCAACGTCGGTTTCTGGGAATGTATGGCGTTCCAAGGCGCTTCAACGTGCGCAAGTTGTTGTACATTCTACGGATTCTGGCTCGACGTCGCCGTTGATGAATAATATCATCGTCAAGCAAGTGCGAAAGATGGCTAAACCTCTCGACGGCTTGTGGGGACGGTTGGTCCCGATGTCTCTGATGTTTTACTTTATGGCTTTTGCGAATTCAATCATGGATGCCGTGAAGGAT
>Ga0181558_10004704_pt1 | contig 12180 bp, 4 predicted proteins | sample 011ome_22_FD_133754 | JGI IMG/M metagenome (GOLD analysis project Ga0181558, IMG submission 133754) | Coastal salt marsh microbial communities from the Groves Creek Marsh, Skidaway Island, Georgia - 011507BT metaG (megahit assembly) | ecosystem: Environmental > Aquatic > Marine > Intertidal zone... | reverse complement strand
GGCGGCGGCGGCGGCGGCGACGGCGGCGGCGGCGGCGGCGGAGACGCGTCCGCGCCGGCGCCCGCGTCGCTCCCCGGCGTCGTCGCGTTCGCGGCGGTGGTGTTCGCGTCGGCGTCGCCGCGCGGAGTCGCCGAGCTGCCGAGCACGCGCGCGCAGTCGGTGACGGCCATCCCGACGCGCCCTTCGCCGGTCAGGTCGTACTCCACCAGCACGTCGCGCGCGGTGATCCCCCCGAGCAGCGTCCCGGCGCGGCCGTTGTCCATGACGCCGAGGCAGAAGGCGCCGGCGACGCCGCCGTGCGCGAACAGGTAGTTCTTCGGCGGGAGGTTCAGCGTGACGTCGTCGCCCGCGAAGCGCAGCGTGAGGTTCGGGAACGCGTCCGCGAGGGAAGCCTCCGTGAGCGGCGGCGCGGCGGCGACCGCGGCGTAACACACGTCGTCGGGGTACGAAGGGTCCGGGCCGTCGACGCGCTCGAGCGCGCTCGGCGCCAGCGCTCCGGCGGCGTCGAGCACCGCGACTAAGTTCTCATACACCGGCGTCGTGACGTACGTGAACGTCGTGCCGCTGTCGAGCACCGTGCCGTACCCGGTGGTGAAGTCGTTCTCGCCCGCGACGCGTTCGGTGCCGAGCGACCACTCCAGCGTCCGCACGACGTAATACGACGGGTGCGCCGCGGAGCGGAGCAGAGGCGTGTATCGCAGGATAGTGTCGTTTCGCGCCCCGCGCGTCGTTTCGCCCACGTCTCCTTCGACGCCTCGATCGAACCCTGGCAGTTTCCCGAACGTCACCGCGCCGCCCCCCGCGAACGCGCCGTAGCACAGCGAGAACACGTCCTCCAGCCCGTATCGCCGCGCGAGCTGCGACGGAAACGAGTCGACGCCGTTCCCGAGGCCCATCAGCCCGTCAGCGTCCTGGCCGTGAATCGAGCCCGTCTCTCGTGTCGTGCACCCGAACACGACATCCAGCCCGCCTTCGGCTTCGGGGGCGAGCGTGCCTCCCAGATGGACCTTGTCCTTCACCAGCCGGCCGCGCACGGACGAGTGCTCCGCGTACGACTTGGAGTACTCGCATGCGTCCGAACCCGCCGCGCACCTGCCGACGTCGTGGCAATCCTCGGTGCCGCATCGCACGCGCTCGCATGTTTGGCTCCCCGACTCCGGATCGGGATCGAACTTGGGAGCGCCGGTGTGCGCGCCGCAGTCGGAGCCGCAGTCCGCGCAGGGCACGTACGTCAGCGTGCTCCCCGTGTCGACGATGACCTGGAAAGACTTGGGGGGCGTCCCGAGTGAGACGTCCACGTAGTAGTAGCCGTGCTCCTTCACCGAGCCGTGCAGAGGCAACGTGGCGTACGGGTCGTCGGTCTCATCGGAGGCGGCTTCTTCCCCGAGCAGCGCGCGTCGGCGCCGTCTGTTGTCGCCAGCGCGTGCCGCGGCGACGCTGAACGCGCCTCGCGCGCTCAGGGGGACCGTCAGGTGGCGCGCGTCGTTCATCCCGAAGCGCCGAAGCTCCCTCATCTGCGCGTCATCTTCAGCACCGAAATCAAGAGGTGCCGCCTCGCTCGCGCGCGTCGCGACCGCCGCGACCAAGCACAGCGCGAGGCACGCGCGCGCGCCAACATAGCCCGACGTCTCGGGGCGCGCCGTGCGATTCGCGGCCGCCATGCCGATCGCGTCGCGCGCTTCCTGGACTGGAGCCGGTTTCGAGCCTTCTTCTCCGACGGTTCGACGCGACCACGAACGTTTGCGCCCAACAGAGTGGAGAGTGTGGTCCGAGTTCGGCGTTTCCGAAACTCGTGCGAATTAGATATCGCCGCCGCCTGCGGGCGGGACCCACTGTCGCTGGCGCACGCCACAGGTAGCAATGGACGCCCTATTCGCGAAGACCCTCGGCGATACCGCGCTCGTGCAGACCCGCGAGTGCGACGACCCCGCGAAGGGCAAGGGCGTGTTCGCGCTCGTGCCCCTCGACGCGGGCACCGTCGCGATGCGCGATCGGCCCGCGGCGTTCTGCACGTCCCACGAGCTCTCGGCGCTGGCGCTGGAAGACCCCAGGGAGGCGCTCCCCGTGCCGCACCGCACGTGCGCGACGTGCTCCGGGTTCGTCGGGACGCTGCAGAGCCAGCTCGCGACGCTGCTGGACGCGCGGAAGGCGTCCAGCTTCCCCGCCACGACCGCCAAGACCGCGAAGGCGACCAAGAAACGCGCCGCGGCGGACGCGAACACCGCGCGCGCGCCGCCGACGGTTTCGGCGCTTCGACTTCCGAATTCGGCGACGCAGCCGACGACGCTGCGCGCGGCGACGACGAAAGGATTTAAAGGAACGGGAAAAACACTCACCTTCTGCGGCAAAACGTGCGCGTCGGCTTCCGAGCACAAGCTTTCGTCGCAGACCGAACCGTGGTCCGCGTTCGTCTCCGTTCTGGGAGAGATCCCGCGCGCCGATCGTCGGAGCGCGCTCCTAGCGGCGAGGCTCACGTCGCGCGCCGTCGCCGAAGGGCCGGGAGGCGCGGCGTCGGAGGGCGCGCGCCTGCTGCAGAGCGACTACATCTGGACGCTGCTGGACCGCGACCCGGACGCCACGCGAGGCGTGCGCGAGGCGCTCACCGTCGCCTGGCCGGCGCTCAGGGAAGCGCTCGTCGCCGCGCACGGTGAGGCGCGCGTCGCGCGCGCGGCGGCGACGCCTCTCGCCGGGTTCGAGGGCGAGGGGAACGCGCCCGGGCTCGCGACGTTCTTCGGCTTCGCCGCGCTGTGCGGCGCCGCGCAGATGAACGGCATGGCCGTGAAGATCCCCAGCCCGCTCATGCGGTACGTCGCCACCACGCCTGAGGCGGGCGCCGCGCCCGCGCCGCTCAAGCCCGCGGTCCAGTGGCTCCTCGCCGAGCGCGACGCGGACGACGCGCGCCGAGTCGCCGCCGAGGAGGCGGCTGTTTTCGGCGGCGGCGGCGACGACGACGACGACGACAGCGACAGCGACAGCGACAGCGACGAGTTGGATTTCGGGGACGAGCCCGCGGAGATCGACTGGGGCCACGATTGCCAGTTCGAGGCGGCGTCTGTTTTCCCCCCCGCACGCGGCGCGGCGGTGTTCCCGCTCGCCTCCGGTTTGAACCACTCGTGCGCGCCCAACTGCGAGGTGGCCTTCGCGGAGGACAACGCGGTGTTCGTCGTCGCGACGCGCGACGTGGCGCTCGGCGAGGAGCTCACCATCTCGTACGTCGACGCGAGCGGCGCGGACGACGAGCGCCGAGAGGAGCTGCGGGAGACCTACGGGTTCGAGTGCGCGTGCGCGCGGTGCGAGCGGGGCGGGAAAGAGGCGAAGAAGCCGAAGAAACCCGCGCCCGCGGCGAAGAAGGCGGCGAAGAAACCCGCGCCCGCGGCGAAGAAGGCGGCGAAGAAACCCGCGCCCGCGGCGAAGCCGAAGCGTAAGGCGGCGGGCGCCGCGGCGAGCGCGGCGAAAAAGCCGCGAACCGGCGCGGCCAAGAAGCGGTAGACGTTTTCGTATTTTCGTAAAGTATTACGCGGTACCTTCAGTAGTATTTTCGTCGTCGTCGCGGCGTCGACGGTCGCTCGCGAAACCCGACCGTCTCGCCGACAGCCTCACCGCCGCGACTTCCTATCGAGCCACCTCCCCGCGCGAATCTTTCAGATGGCCGAGAGCGCCTGCGTGTTGGAGAGCACCGCGTGCGACAGCGAGTAGGTCTTGCTGGTGAGCGCCTTGGTTTTCTCCACCACCAGCTCGTGGATGGACGGCGCGTCCGCGCCCATCACCACCGTCCCCGCCTCGCTGTCGATCTTCGCGTTGAGCTTGGTGGACCGGATCAGGTTCACGATCCACCGCTCCGCGCTGTCCTTGTCCATGCCCAGCTTGTCCGCGAGCGCGGCGATGTCGATGCACTGGTGGATGCGGCAGTACGTCTCGAAGATGAACAGGCGCGCGTTCTCGGCGAATTCCTCCTTGCACCCGACGAGGAAAAAGTCATTTTCCAGAACCGCGTCGCACGCCGCCAGCCGCTCGCGCGCGCCGTCGAAGTCGTACTCCACGAACAGCTTCACCAAAAACTCGGTGATGGGATCCGCGTACGTCTCGTTCCGCAACACGCGAACCAAGTCTTTCAGCATCGAGCGCCGGCGCTTGTTGGTGATCACCGCCGCCGCGAGGTAGCGCAGCAGATGCGGCGCCTCCGCCTGGATGCTCTGCATGTACCGCTCCTGGAAAAACAAGTCGATGATGGCGTTGCGCCCGTTCTCGTGGTTGAAAAACACGAACAGCGACCAGTGCAATAACCACGTACGCGCGCGCGTCTGCGCCAGCGGGTTGGGGTACGCGCGGTTCTCCACGGCGTCCTTGAGGCGGGTCATGTCCTCGACGGCGGCGTCCCAATCCTGCCGCAGGATGTCCGACGCGAATTTGCCCCACAGCGCCGCCGCGCCCTTCTCCGCGTTCGTGCACAGGCTCCGGTAGTGGTACAGGAACTCCGCCGCCGCGCTGTAGTTCCCGCACTCGAACTGAAACTTGGCGTACGCGAACAGACTCTCGACGTCCTCCGGCCCGACGCCGTGCTCGTCGCGAAGCAGCGCGAGGTTGTGGGCTTTGTCGCCGCGCAGCTGCTTGACGAGCGCGGGGTTGGAGAGGAACGCCACCACCTTGGTCGCCTTCTGCTGCAACTCCTGCAGGTTCGCGATCACCTGCTCGCGGCGTCGCGTCATCTCCGCGGGCGCCTCCTTCGCGCCGTGCAGGCTCTTGTAGATGTCGGCGGCGAAGTCGATCATGTTCGTCTTGCTCAGCAGCTCGATCTTCGCCTCGAGGATCTCCCCCTCGGGGTACACCTTGCGCATCTGCAGGAACTCGAGGAGCGGGAACACCAGGTGGCGGTCCAGGTGCTTACCCAACTCCGAGGTCAGGTCGTACCGGGACGCGTCGGAAGACGCCATCGTCGCAGCTCCCGCGAAGCGATCGGATCGGCGATCGGGCGACGACTCGTGGCGCGGAGAGCCTTCTCGAGAAACCCTGCCGCGGCTGCGGAGGGCGTTCGATGTGTCTTCGAGACGCGACGGGCGTGTCGGAGGTTACGAGCGGCGAGCCGCGGTCGATTCGGCCTGTTGAGGGCTCGAAAGTCGACGTGCGTGCGCGACAGGCGGAGCTAGCCCGCGCCGTGCGAAGAGGGCGAGGCGCGCGCCGGCGGGCGCGATAAATACGTGGCGGCTGAAAAAATGGGGATGCTGGGCTCGACATGCCTATGAAACGCAGTCTGATAAAATGTACATTATTTAACATGAACTAATGACTGATTGATAAGCCAAGCGGAAAAACTCGAAAAAGCCGTTCCAAAACGAGGAGGAAGTCAACACGGTCAATTTCTCTTCGCGCGGCACTTGGCGCGCGCGGACGCGCGGCCGGGAGACGCCTGTCGGAGGAGGGCTCCTGGACCGCGAACGTGCGTTTCGCGCGGGTGGGACTGGCCGGCGGAGGGTGACGCGACGCGACCCCGTCCGTGTGGGGCGTGCGTAGGCGTGCGCGTACCCGAGCGATGGGTCGAGGTGCAGCGGTCACGATGACCTCCACGGCGTCCACCAGCGCGCGCGGCGCGACGGCGACGCCCGGCACGATGTTCGAGACGTTCGAGCCAAAGACGCAGAGCGCGCGGTACGAGCGCGCGCGCGTCTGGGGGCTGGACTGCGCGGACGTGCTGCGGTGGAGGCAGTGGGAACCCGGCGGGACGTACGTGCGATCGGTGGTGCTCAAGAACGTCTCCACCAAGGCGATCAAGGTGAAGTACAAGCTGCCGGCGACGAAATACTTTGAGATGGAGTTCCCCGAGGTGATAAAGCTGAGCCCGGGGATGAGCATCCCAGTGGACGTGACGTTCCGCCCGATCAAGCGCGAGCAGTACGACGACTTCGTCGAGTTCAAAGTCGCGGGGTGCGGGTCGTTCCGGGTCAAGACGCAGGCGCCGCTCCCGGTGCTCTCGCTCGCGCTGCCGAAAACCTGCGACCTCGGGTACGGCGCCGTGAACGAGCTCATGCGCGGCGACTTCGAGTTCGCGAACGACGGGGACGTCGCGCTGGAGTACGAGTGGCGGCTGGACCTTCCGTTCACGTTCGAACCGAAACGAGGGCATCTAAACCCGGGCCAAACCGCTCGAGTGCGCTGCGAGTTCACGCCGACAGACGCGACGTGCGCCGTCGCGACGGCGGCGTGCGTGGTGACCCCCGAGCACGATTTCCACGACGGCGGCGCGACGTGCGCGTTCGTCGTGGACGTCCGCGCGATCGGGAAGTACCCGTTCATCCGGCTGTCGGAGAAGGACCTGGACTTCGGCGCGGTGCTCGTGGGCAAGACTGCGGAGAAGACGGTGCGGCTGCTCAACCAGTCGCCTGTTTCCGTCACGACGTCGTGTCACCGGGATGAGAAGGAGCACGACGGCGTGTTCCGGTGCGGCCCGTGCGGCAAGCCGCCGCGCGCGCTGCGGCGCGAGTCCTACGACTCCGTGCGCGTGCAGTTCACGCCATCGATGCCGGGCACGTTCTCCAACGAGACGTTCACCTTCACCACGCCGGGCGGGAGGCGCGACGCCGTGCTCCGCGTGACGGGCACGGCGATCGGCCCGACGGCGAGCCTCACGGCGACGACGCTGCAGTTCGGCTCGGCGGTGAGCGGCACGGAAGTCAAGCGCGTCTTCGACGTGCAGAACCACAGCGACGTGCCGCTGTTCTGGCAGATGGACAGCGACAAAACCGGCACGTGGCGCCTGGACGTCGACCGAGGCACGGTGCCGCCGCGGGAAAAGCAGAGGGTGCTGGTGACGTTCGCCCCCGCCGAGCCGGCGAACTACCACCGGCGGATCCTGGTGCTCGTGCGCGACGCCGCTCCGCTCGCGCTGGACGTCGTGGGGACGTGCTACGACAACACGCGCCGACCGGCGCCCATGTACCTGTCGCACGTCGAGTCCTACCGCGCCGCGTGCGCGGCGTCGCTGCTCAGCCCGGGCCAGCCGCCGGCGCGGCGCGACCGCGCGCCGTTCGAGGAGGAGCTCGTGGCGGCGCGCGCCGCGTCGGCGACTGCGGCGGAGACGTTCGGCGCGTGCTTCGAGCCCGACCCGCTGTGCGCCGTCGAGCTGGACACGCACGAGGTGGACTTCGGGGCGTGCTCGCGGCTGCGGGTGACGGACGCGAAGACGGTGACGGTGACCAACCGCGCGGCGGCGAAGATGACGGTGTTCTGGGGCGGAGCATCCGGTGCCGGAGGTTTAGCCTCGAAAGAGGCGGGCACGGAGGATCAGGCGCCGTTCGCGGTGTTCCCCGAAAGCGCGGACGTGCGGCCGGGCGCGAGCCAGACGTTCCGCGTCTCGTTCCGCCCGAACCGAGACCACGCGCACTACGCGCGCGCGCTCGAGTGTTTCGCGTACGTCAAGACGATGCGCAGCTTTCGGCAGGTGACGGAGGAGACCTTCACGCCGCCGTGGTGCGCGTCGGTGCGCGCGTTCGGGCACACCTTCGGCCCGGCCGGTTCGGCGCGCGTCGGCTTCATGCCCAAGTGCCGCTTCGGCGTCGCCGAGAACACGCTTCTGTTCCCGCCCACGGTGGTGGGCGAGCTGTCGTACCAGACCGTGGCGCTGATCAACGACGGGGACGTCACGGTGTCCTTCGAGTTCCCGGACAAACGCCGGGGCGGCGTGGACCTGGTGCCGGTGGAGACGCTCGACGAGGACGACGACGCGCGCTCCGCGACGCGTTCCGACTTTTTGCGGCGCTCTTCGTTCGCGTGCTACCCCACGAAAGGCGTGGTGCACGCGCGGTCGTTTGTCCTCATCACGTTTCGGTTCGACGCCGCCGACGAGCACCCGCGACGCGAACCGTTGGTGTGCGCGCTGAACGGTTCGACGGAACACGCGCTGGCGCTCGACGCGCGCGCGCGGGGGTTCTTCCCCAAGCTGCGCGTCGGCGCCGACGACGCGTTCGTGTTCAAGCCCACCTGCGTGGGCGCGGTGGCGGCGCGGGACGTGGACGTGACCAACGTGAGCCGCATCAACGTTCTGTACGAGTGGAGCATACCCGAGAAGCTGAGCGACGTGCTGAGCGTGAGCCCCGCCGGCGGGATGATCCGCGGCGGCGAGACGGTGCCGTCGCACTGGACGTTCTGCCCCCGGAAAATCAAGCGGCTCGGGTTCAAGGTGGCGCTCAACTTGAGAGTGCCCAACTCGTACGAGAAAAACGACCGAGCGCGTCTCCCGGGCGCGCCTCTCGGCGAACGAGGCGCCGACGCGGGCGCGCGCGAGGAGCGCGTGCACGTCTCCGTGACGGCGGAGGGCACGAGCGGCGCCATCGCGCTCCGCCCCGAGTCGCTCGACTTCGGGCACACCATCGTGGACCACCCCGAGACTCGGCAGATCGAGCTGGTGAACAAATCCGGCGGCGTGATTCGGTACCGCCTGGAGACGGTGTGGGACGACGAAGACGGAGGCTTCGACGCGGACGTGCAGTACGACGAGCAGACGGGCCTCGTGCCGGCGCGCGCCGGCAAATTCGTCGAGGTGCGTTTCGTCGGTCGCGCGCGCGCGCGTGTCGGGTTTAAAATCGCCTGCCACACCGCGGACACGCCCACGCAGTTCGAAGACGTACGACGCGGGCGCCGTCCTTCGCGTTCGTTGTTGACGTTCAAAGGGGGTTCGTTGAACGCCGCCGACGGACCGGAGGACGCGGACGCGGACCCCCCCCCCTTCGTCGCCGCGACGGGCCACTCGGCGTACCCGGCGCTGCGCGTGCGCGACGTCGCGTGCGCGTCGCCGTTCCTCGCGAAGCCCGCGCTGTGGAAGCAGCTCTCGGTGAACGCGCTCAACGCGGCGCTCGCGCAGACGCCCTCGCCCGCAGAGATGAAGGCGCACCGCGCCGGCGGCTTGGACGGCTCGTTCGCGTCGTCGCGCTCGATGCGCGCCGTCGACGGCGGCGTCGCCGTCGGGCTCGGCGCGGGCGCGCTCGGCGACGCGCCCACGTGCGTGTACCTTGAGCTCGAGAACGCGTCGCCCCTGCGCGCGGAGTGGCAGCTGCTGTTGCGCAACGAAGTGGAGGTGGAGCTGGAGAACTGGGTGGAGATTGGCGAGCCCGAAGACGAGGTGGACGCGCACCAGAGGCGCGTCGTCGAGCAGCGCATCGTGGAGATTTCCCCGCGCGCCGGAGCGTTGGAACCGGGGCAGAGGCAGCCGGTGCGCGTCAAGTACGCGCACGGCGAGGTTGGCGCGCACTGGCTCACCGCGCTGCTACGCGTCAAGGAAGGGCGCAGCGTGCGCCTGGAGCTGGGCGGGCGCACCACCGCGCCGACGCAGCGGTGCCTGGACGTGGGCCCCGCCAACCCCGCCGCGGCGGTGCACACGCTCGCCCCGGTGCCGCTGGGCGAGGCGGCGCCGCCGGCGCAGACTGTCGAGCTGCGCAACCCCACCGACTTCGCCGTGCGGTACGACCTGGACCTCAGCGCGGTCGAGGACCTCAACGCGGAAGCCTGGGACTTCCCCGTGTTCACCTGCGTCGAGAGGACGGGCGTCGTGCCCGCGCGGGGCAGCGCACTGGTCAACTGGGTGTTCCAGCCGGTGGAGGAGAAGACGTACGAGTGCCGGGTCGGCGTACAACTGTCGCCCACGGAGGAGGACGCGGACGCCGCCGCGGCATCGGGCGAGGCGCTGCGGGTGGAGCACGCGACGATCACGCTGCGCGCGCGCGGGACGCTTCCCGAAACCTTCGGGGGTAAGGGCACTGACGCGTCAGCGCTCGGTGATTGCGCGGGGGACTGCGCGAGGAACAACGGCGAGTGGCCCGCGTACGACCCCGTGCCGACGCTCCCCCCCGCGTGCGACTTCGCGCTGAGCACGCACGTCGCGGTTTTCGGCGAAACCCCGGCGGGCTCGCTGACGCGGCGGCTGGTGCTCCTGCGCTCGCGCGCCGACGACGCGTACACGTTCGAGTGGGACCTCGGCGCGTTCGCGACGGACGCGATCGACGGCACGCTCGTCATCGAGCCGCGAAAAGGCACGCTCGAGCCGCACGGCGTGGCGTTCATCAAGCTCAGTTACCGAGCCGAAGAGAAGCCGCAGGTGTTTGACGGGCGGGTGACGTGCGCGTTGACCCCGGTTCGCCCGACGCGCGCCGAGCGCGAGGAGGAGAAGCGGCTCACCGCGGCGCGCCGCGCGCGGCCGGAGACGTTCGCCGCGCACACCGACCTGCCACAGCCGTCCATGCCCAGCGCGCGCGAGCTCGCAGGCGGCACGGACGTGTACGACGCCATCCGCCAAGGCTCGCAGAACACCAACCGCATGTCCGTCGTGCACGCGGCGACGGTGTCCTCCTCGGCGAAGTGGCCGGCGCTCGCCGAGGCTGGCGCGCGCGCGCACGAGAAGACGATCCCACCGGAGCCGGCGAACGGCGGTATCCCGCCGGACGCGGCGCTTGCGCTCGGCGTGGAGGGGCGCGTGGTGAGCCCGGTGGCGCTCAGGGAGGCTGTGGGCTTGGCGGCGTACGCCAGGCACTTCGTGCCGAGCCACGCCCCGGATGCGTTTCTGCAGATGCAGCGCTCGCGCCGGCTGGCGTCCCTCGCCGCCGCGGACGCGTCGGCGCGGCTGGCGACGCCGGAGCAGAAGAAACTGCTCGCCGGCGTGCTGCACGACGTGCTGGCGGACCCCGCGACGCGGCGCGAGTTCGAGACACTCAAGCGCGAGCCGCCCGAGTACTACCGGCCCGAACGCGCGGGCGAGGCGACGAACGAGGCGACGAGCGAGAAGGCGTCTTTCGCGCCCGTCGTCTTCGCGGAGGAAGCGTCGCGACTCGACGACGTCTCCGACGCCTCCGCCTCCGCGCGCGAAGAAGCTCTACCTGACGAGCTGGACGAGAGCGTTTTCGAAGGCGATTCCCTTTTCGAAGGCGAAAAGGAAAAGGCGCGCCGAAAAGGAAAAGGCTCCGCGGCAGCCTGGGCGGACGGCGACACGACCGGGTTCCCGTCGGACGTGGCGGTGGACCCGCGCGAGACGGCGCGCGCCTGCGTGAACCCCGAGTTTCGGGAACTCGCGGAGTGGACCGTCGAGGCGACGCTGTTCAACCTGGTGCGCGAGCTCGAGGCGGCGCGCGCCGAGGAGGCGGCGTTCGACGGCGTCGGCGATGACGCCGTGCGCTGGGACAGCGCCGGGGAGGATTCCTTCGAGTACGACGGGAGGTCGGAGGAGGAGTAGAGGGGCGTACGAGTACAGGTATGTAGTACAGCGCGCTTCGGAAATGTTTTTTCTCAAACAGAAGGTCGTGACTGTTTCTTCTTCGCGTTTCGTTTCTGAAAGACGTCGCAACTCGTGCGCTCGTCCGGGGAAGAGCGCGCGGGTTCGCGCGGTCACTCCTCCGTGCACTTGCGCCGCTTGGCGCCGTGCGCGTCCGCGTCGTCCACGGGGAGCTCGCCGGTCTGCGGCGGGGCGCGGAGGAGAGGTCAGTCGCGGTGCGCAGCGGGAGCTCGCTCGCGGGACCGCCGAGAAGGTGAACCACGCACCGGGAACAAAGACGCGGGGACAGGGGCGTCGTCGGGGCCCTCGAGCCTCGTGCGCGCTCGGGTCATGGAGTTGGGCGACGGGTCGGGGATCGCCGTGCCGGAGGCGGTGGTGAAGATGAACGCTTGGGGGGTGGGGGTCGCGGTGGTGCTCATCGTGTGCTGCGCCCGGGTGGTCTGAAGAGTTCAAAAACTGCTCTCGTGGTTTCCCACTTTTTTCCCAGAGGTCATGTCTCAGTCGTAGTCCGCTGGTCGTTAGCAAAAGCTTCGTCGTTTGCCGTTGGCTCAACGGCGCGTCATTGCAGCAGGCGCGGGCCCGGGCACCATGGCGGACGAAGGTGCCGTGACGTTCGACGAGGTACACCGCGTCGACGCGTCGCGCGATGACCGCCCGTCCCTTCGCGGTCCCGTCCGCCCCCGCCGGCACCTCCCTCCCTCGCGCGGTCAACTCTTCACGCGGCGACGCATCGTAGGCACATCCTGACCGTCATCTCGTCCGCTCCCCCTCCTCCTCTGCCGCGTCCCCCCAGGCGTACCGCGTCCGCGTGCTGGACTCGGAGAAGTACGCGCGGACGCAGGAGCTCGCGGAGACCGCGCGCGACTTCTGCGACAAGGTGGCGCAGCTCAGCGATACGGTCGCCACCGTGGTGGACGCGGTGGACCGACAGG
>Ga0181558_10004692_pt1 | contig 12210 bp, 10 predicted proteins | sample 011ome_22_FD_133754 | JGI IMG/M metagenome (GOLD analysis project Ga0181558, IMG submission 133754) | Coastal salt marsh microbial communities from the Groves Creek Marsh, Skidaway Island, Georgia - 011507BT metaG (megahit assembly) | ecosystem: Environmental > Aquatic > Marine > Intertidal... | reverse complement strand
TATGAATAAATCGATCAAAATATGGATTGTTGATTTTCTGGTAGATTCCATAAACAGGAACCTTGGTGTATAGCGCTATCGCTCCAGTCCATTCCCAATTTCCTTGATGTGCAGCTAGTATTACAATGCTTCTGTTTTCCCTTGCGAATTGTTCTACTAATTCGACATTTTTCACCTGAAAACGTTTTTTGAAGGTTGAATTAGACATTAAACCATTCTTTAAGCTCTCGATGAATAAATCAGTGAAGTGGAAATAGAATTTTCTTCTAATTTTTCGCTTTTCGTCTTTGTCTAATTCAGGAAATGCAGTTTCAAGGTTTTCGTCAATAACTGCTCTGCGATATCTGAAAACATCAAAAAGTATAATAGCGATAATTGATGAAATACCGTAAAGTATGGGAAAGGGTAAAAAAGCAACTAGCCTTAACAATGGATACGTTGCAATAAAGGTTAGTCGTTTTACAAACATAGGGGTTAAATATACGTATATTTACTACCCAAACTAGATGTTCAATTTGAGCTTTGACCTCGCTACTTTATTATTAGTTCTCACATTCTTAATGTCCTATAAAGGCTTTAGAGATTCTTCATTTTTCAACGCCTATTGTTTTTCAGTAAGTGGATTAAAATCAGGGCAGTGGTATCGATTATTTACCTCTGGGTTTTTACATGTCGGATGGTGGCATTTAATGGTAAATGGGCTTACTTTTTATTTCTTTGCTCCAACTATTCTTAACATTTTTGGCACTGCAGGATTTCTTGGACTTTATCTGTTTTCATTACTCACAGGTAATTTGCTAACCTATTTTTATTATAACAAAGAATACCATTATACTGCCGTAGGTGCCTCTGGAGCAATTTCAGGGATTGTGTTTTCGAGTTTAGTTTTCAACCCTTCGATGAAACTCTATATTCTTCCACTACCATTTCCTATCCCGGCACCTTTATTTGGTTTAGGATTTTTACTGTATTCAATGGTTGGTATTTTGAGAAACTCTGATCGTATAGGTCACGCTGCTCATATGGGTGGTGGAATAGGTGGAACTCTTATCACTTTTCTATTTTATCCGTCTTTACTGCGAGAAAATCCACTACTATGGGTATTTTTGTCATTAATTTTTCTCGCCTTATTCGTAATTAAAAAATTGAGGTAATCTACTATGAAATCAGAGTTGTTCGGTCAATTAATCAATCAATTTGAAGGGGAACTTCGCTCTGATGACTTGTCCAAAGCTATTTATTCTACAGACGCTTCGGTATATCAGATGACTCCTAAAGGGGTTGCTATACCGTCGAATGAGGATGATCTTGTAAAATTGATTTCATGGTCGGCTGACTGTAAGATTCCACTAATACCTAGAGCCGCAGGTACCTCCTTAGCGGGACAATGTGTTGGTGATGGCGTTGTGGTTGACACCTCTAAGTACTTGAACCGAATTATTGCTTTTGATAAAGAAAAGCGTTTAATCACCGTTGAACCTGGAGTGATAAGGGATGAACTCAACCAATTTCTTCAACCCCATGGTTTATTCTTCGGTCCAAATACATCGACGGCTAATCGATGCATGATCGGTGGTATGGTGGGAAATAACAGTTCAGGTACGACTTCTATTCGTTATGGAGTTACTCGGGATAAGGTGGTAGGTCTTCGATCTATTCTATCGGACGGATCTATCCATGAATTCGGAGAGCTCCTTAAAGAATCTAATACACCATGTGAAAAGATCACCTCTGAATTTGGACAACAGATTGAAAATCAAATTATTGGATTACTATCTGAAAAAGATGTTAAAGAGGAGGTTGAAAAGGAGTTTCCTAAGAAAGAAATTCATCGAAGAAATACAGGATACGCTGTAGATGAGCTTCTTGAAATGATACCTTTCGGTGGATCAGAACCTTTTAACCTAGCAAAATTGCTCTGCGGTAGTGAAGGTACTCTTGCTTTTACCTCTCAAATTACTCTTGCATTAGATGATGTGATGCCTATTACTTCAGCAATGGTAGTTACCCATTACCAAACCCTTGAAGAAGCACTAAGTGATGTAGCAGTGGTGATGCAGGAGGAATTGTTTACTTGTGAAATGATGGATCGAGTAATTCTCGATTGTACTAAGGGGAATCATACCTACAGAGAGATGAGATCTTTTATTGAAGGTGATCCTGAGGCAGTTCTGATGCTCGAAGTACGCGATCAAACGGAGGAAGGACTTGAACAAAAATTAGCTTCCTTACTAAATCTTATTGATAGCAAGAGTAAGAGTTATGCGAATCCAGTTTTAAGAGGGTCTAGAATTTCTGATGCAAATCAACTGAGAAAGGCTGGTCTAGGATTACTGGGTAATATTGTTGGTGATAAAAAGGCAGTCGCGTGTATTGAGGACACGGCTGTAGCTCTTTCTGATTTGAAGCCCTTTATCATGGAGTTCTCTGAAATCATGAAGGGATACGATCAAAAGGCGGTGTACTATGCACATGCTGGGGCAGGGGAATTACATTTAAGACCCATTTTAAACTTAAAGGATCAGTCGGATGTTGTTCTGTTCAGAGCAATTACAACCGATGTTGCACATCTTACCAAAAAATACCGGGGCAGTTTCAGTGGAGAACACGGTGATGGAATCGTTCGTGCAGAGTTTATACCATTTTTAATTGGCGATAAGAACTACGATCTACTTCGAAAGGTAAAAGCCGTATTTGATCCGAACAATCTTTTTAACCCACATAAAATAGTAGATCCATTCCCTATGGATCGAAGTCTGCGTTTTGAGCCTGGGAGAACAGAACCTGAGATCGAAACCTTATTTGACTTTGCGGACAGCTTGGGATATCTGAGAGCAGTAGAACGTTGCAATGGGAGTGGAGATTGTCGTAAAACTGAAAAATCTAGTGGAGGAATGTGTCCAAGTTATCACGCGACACGAGAAGAGAAAGACACCACTAGAGCACGCGCTAATGCACTTCGTATCGCGTTAACTGAAAATAAGAAGGAAAAAGTCTTTGCTAGCGAAGATGCTATTGAAGTTTTAGATTTATGTGTAAGCTGCAAGGCTTGTGCTAGTGAATGTCCATCGAATGTGGATATGGCAACACTGAAATCAGAATATCTGTATCAATATCAAGAACAGAAAGGTTATAAATTAAGATCGAAACTGTTTGCTTATAGTACTTTAATAAATCGCCTTTCTAGTAGGATAGCGCCGATTACGCGCTTGATTTTTACTAGTCCTTTTGCTAACGTGATTAAATCACTTTCAGGTATTGCAAAGCAAAGACAATTACCTCTAGTGTATAACGTTGATTTTAAGAAGTATTTGGCAAAGTTGCAGAAGAATCAACCTGTTAAACAAGAGGCTAAAAGGCTAGTACTTTACATTGATGAATTTAGTCAATATATGGATGTGACTATTGTCAAATCTGCAATTAATACCTTACACCGTCTTGGGTATAATCTCGAGTTGGTTTTTGGAGAAAGTGGTAGGGCCTTCATATCGAAGGGCTTTTTAAAACAGGCGAAGGAATCTGCAGAAAAGATGATTAGTAGGTTAGCTTCATTAATCGAGGAGGAAGTAACAATTGTAGGTATTGAACCTTCTGCTGTTTTAACTTTTAGAGATGAGTATCAAAGATTGCTTCCTAAACATCCACTCGTTCAAAAATTGAAGAATCAAACGTTTTTGATTGAAGAATTCTTAGCAAAGTCATTCGAAAATCAAAGCTTGGACAATACCATTTTTCATTCAGAATCTGCAGAGGTGAAAGTACACGTACATTGCCATCAAAAAGCATTGTCAAATACTAAAGTTACTTTTGATTTGCTTAATCAAATACCTAACTACAAGGTCTCTATTATCAATAGCGGATGTTGCGGTATGGCAGGGTCTTTCGGATATGAGGCCGAGCATTACGAAGTCTCTATGAAGATGGGAGGATTACGCCTTTTTAAATCAATTCAAAAGACAGAGGAGAAAACCCTTATCGTTGCCAATGGCACAAGCTGTCGACACCAAATTAAGGACGGTGCCTCGCGCGATGCGATACATCCGATTCAAGTTATTGAACGCGCTTTGATTTAGACGTTATCTCTTCATTATCATCGATAACATTAATATCTTTTAATCCATCTTCTCTAGTTGTTATCGAAGTAATTAAATCTTCAAGGTTCATTTCCTTAAGGTCTTCGTCAGCAAAGAATGGAGATAGTTTATCGTGGTTGTAGTGATAAATTCTCCAGCGCTTGAAATTGTACTCAAGGGCGGTCAAATTCTCTATCCAGTCCCCAGAGTTCAAGTAGGTGGTTTTACCCTTTTTATTTGTGTATATCTCTTTTTTCGGCTGATGAATGTGCCCACAAATAACATAGTCATAGTCGTTATCGATAGCCAAGTCTGCAGCTACTTTCTCAAAACTTTGTATGTACTTCACCGCTCCTTTGACACTATTCTTTATCTTTTTAGAAAGCGAATACTTTTCCCTACCAAACTTTAATAAGAACCAGTTGATCGACCTATTTAATAAAATTAAAATATCGTATCCCCAGCCACCGAGCTTCGCTAGCCATTTTGCATTTTGAATGGATATATCAAAAACATCACCATGAAAAATCCATGTTTTTTTGCCATCTAAATCAATAACCAGTTTATCTAATATTTTTAATCTACCTATCGAATTGCCAGAGAATTTTCTCAGCATTTCGTCATGGTTTCCAGTAATGTAATATAAGTCTGTACCCTTTGAAGCCATCCCTATGATCTTCTTCAAAACCTTCATGTGAGAGGCTGGAAAATATCGTTTTCGAAATTGCCAAATATCAATAATATCTCCATTAAGAATTAACTTCTTGGGTGAGATGCTGTTCAGATAGGTTAGTAATTCATCCGCGTGACATCCGTAGGTTCCAAGATGGGTGTCGGATATAACCGCAATTTCGATTTTACGTTTTTTCAATGAAAGGATATTTATTCTACAAATAAAAGTGTAGATAAAATGAGCAACCTTTCTTAATTACTAAGAGTATGATATGAAATTGTTAACTTTTCGTACGATTTCTGTATTTATATTTTAGAGTCAAACCTAAGCAGAGTATTATTGCAGCATTAAATCTTTGAGCGTTTAATTATGTCAGCGAACACTTTTGGAAACCATTTTCGAGTAAGTACTTTTGGAGAATCCCATGGCCCGGCCTTAGGAGGAGTAATCGATGGTTGTCCGGCTGGCATTGAATTAGATCTTGAGTCAATTCAAAAAGAACTTGATCGAAGAAAACCAGGACAGTCTAAAATAACTACCCAACGCAAAGAGCCTGACACTGTAGAGTTTTTATCAGGAATATTTGAAGGCAAAACTACTGGTACACCAATAGGTTTTATCATCAAAAACACGAACCAAAAGTCAAAGGATTATTCTCACATCAAGGAAACCTACCGTCCTTCGCATGCCGATTGGGTTTACGATCAGAAATATGGTTTTAGGGACTATACAGGTGGGGGAAGATCCTCAGCAAGAGAAACGGTTTCACGAGTTGTTGCTGGAGCTATAGCCAAACAACTTATTTCACCGATGAAAATTACTGCCTACGTTAGTCAAGTAGGCGATATCAAATTAAATAAAGATCACACTGTCTTAGATTTTGAGTCTATCGAAAGTAATATGGTTCGATGCCCTGACACTCAAACTGCTGACCAAATGATTGATTTAATCTCCAGCATAAAGAAAAAAGGTGATACTGTCGGTGGTGTGGTTAAATGTGTGATTCAAAATGTTCCGGTTGGCTTGGGAGAGCCAGTCTTTCAAAAGCTTCATGCAGCCTTAGGTTCTGCAATGCTTTCCATTAACGCGGTTAAAGGATTTGCTTATGGTAGCGGATTCGATGCTCCTAGAATGCTTGGTAGCGAACACAATGATTATTTTAATGAAGATGGTACTACCAAGACGAATTATAGCGGAGGAATTCAAGGTGGAATTTCAAACGGTATGGATATTTATTTTGAGGTTGCTTTCAAACCAGTTGCAACCCTTCTGCAGCCCTATGAAACACTAACACGAGACGGATCGTTAACAGATACCCATGGAAAGGGCAGACACGACCCATGTGTGGTGCCGAGAGCTGTACCTATTGTAGAAGCTATGGCTGCTCTGGTTATGGCTGATTTTTTACTACTTCACAAACTATCAAAAATTTAAAGCATGGCGTTACACTGGAAAATTGTTCTTGGACTAGTATTAGGTCTTCTGTTTGGGTTTGGAATGACATTTTTCGATTTTGGACCTGCCTTTGTTTCTGATTGGGTACAACCCTTCGGTACCATTTTTGTCCGCCTTTTAAAGCTTATTGCCATTCCACTCATTCTTGCTTCATTGGTTAAAGGAATTGCTGATCTGAAAGACATTTCTAAGTTTAAGAATATGGGTATCAGAACCTTTGTAACCTATATGATTACCACAGTGGTAGCGATACTGATAGGTCTAAGTTTGGTTAACATTATCAAGCCTGGAATTGGAATTTCGGAGGAAACTGTTGCAAAACTGACAACCACGTACGCAAATGACTCTGGAGTTACTTCGAAAATTGCTACTGCTTCGGCTCAAAAGGATGCAAGTCCTTTGCAGTTCATTGTAGACATGGTTCCTGATAATATCTTCTATGCGATGTCCAACAATGGATTAATGTTGCAAGTGATCTTTTTTTCGATCTTATTTGCTATTTCATTGCTACTTATTGGAGAAAAAGCCGCTCAACCCATTAAATCCTTCTTTGACTCACTCAATGAGGTGGTTTTGAAAATGGTAGATCTTATTATGCTTTTTGCGCCTTACGCAGTTTTTGCATTATTGGCGAGTGTTGTTGTTTCTTCTTCAGATCCCGAGTTACTTCTAGCTTTGTTGAAGTACGCTGGGGTGGTGGTCTTAGGTCTTACTTTAATGATCGTTTTCTATCTTATTGTAATAGCTACAGTTGCTAAGAAGAGTCCTATTTGGTTCATTAAAAATATGAGCCCCGCTCAATTACTTGCCTTTTCTACATCATCTAGTGCAGCCACGCTTCCAGTAACTATGGAGCGTGTAGAGGAGCATATTGGTGTCGATAAAGAGGTGGCGAGTTTTGTCTTACCCGTTGGAGCTACGATTAATATGGATGGAAGTAGTCTGTATCAAGCGATCGCAGCAGTTTTCATTGCACAAGCACTTAGCTTTGATTTAACATTGGGCGATCAATTAACGATAGTTTTTACCGCACTTTTGGCCTCGATTGGAGCCGCTGCCGTACCTGGAGCAGGAATGGTAATGTTGGTAATCGTTCTAGAATCTGTTGGTTTTCCAGCTGACAAATTAGCAATTGGTTTGGCACTTATTTTCGCAGTGGATCGTCCACTGGATATGTGTAGAACTGTTGTGAATGTAACAGGTGATGCCACAGTTTCTGTTCTGGTTGCAAAGGCTTTAGGCAAACTAGGTAATCCTAAGGTTAAAAATTGGGATGACCACTTGGATGAAGTGAGCTAATTAGGTTTTATACCTGGGTACTGGGATAAATTATATTCTGAAGGTTTGAATAAAATTCTAAAGTATAATTCGTTCCTCATGAGAGTTTTCAAGAGTAAAATCACATTTAGTTTTCCTTGTGCGATTGGATGCAATCAATCGATAAAATATATTCAATAGCCACTCTGGCGTCATCCATAATAGTATTTTAAAAATAAAAGGCAGGCCCTTTAGATTTTTACTTATCAATTTTAATGCTTTCGCTTCCTGGTACCATAAAATACTAGGCCGAAAGTAGACGATAGATTTCTGAAATAGTTCAATTCCTAAGCCGCGTTCCTTCGCCCATGAAGCTGCAATCGTTGAATGAGCTGAGATCAAAATAAAAACACCTTCTGTATCCCATTGGAGAATTTTCCTTGCCCAATAGGAACACATTGGACAATGACCATCAAAAAAGACGTAGTGACGATTCTCTTGAAATCTCATCTAGAGTTAAACCTTATTCAATTTCTCAAGCGCTACCTTGGTAGTAAACATACCGTAATTCACAGTAGCTATTCCCTTTTCTATTTGGTCGATAGTGCCTGTTGATCGACTATCCTCTAGCCTTACGCGATCGCCAACTTTTAAATCAACTGGCTTAGGCAAGATTTTTTTTGGTGCCTTTTTTTTAATAGTAGCTTCTTTCTTCTTTACAGTCTCGACCGCTTCTTTGATTTCTGATGTCAGCACCTTTTTTTCGGCACGCTCTTTTTTAATTACCGGTGTAGCCTTCTTTTACGTTTACTGTTTTCAGTTTCTACTAATCTGAGAAAACCGGATACCAAGTTTCTTTTTCTCTGATCCTGAAAGTATTTTTCTGATAATTCATCAACCTTTTCACCAAGTTGAATCATTTTACTGTGATACTCGTAAAGCTTTTGATACGATTTAAGTTTTTCTTCGAGTTTACTATTCAAACGCTCTAGTTTTTCACTTTCAACCGAAGCTTTTTGAGCTTCCTTACTCAGACGATTCTCGGTTTTGGTGATTTTCGATCGTTCTTTTTGCAGCTTTGCAATAGTAGCATCAAAACGAACCTTACCTTTTTCAATTTTCTTTTTTGCTCGGTTAATTAAACTGTAGGGTATTCCGTTTTTCTGTGCTACTTCAAAAGTGAATGAACTACCCGCTTCACCAAGCACCAATTGATAGGTTGGCTCAAGGGTTCGATTATCAAATAACATATTCGCATTAGAGGCACATTCAAGCTCATTTGCTAACAGTTTTAAGTTTGAATAATGCGTCGTGATTACCCCATAAGATTCTTTCTCATAAAAGGTCTCTAAAAACGTTTCAGCAAGTGCTCCGCCTAACTCTGGGTCAGAACCGGTACCGAATTCATCGATAAGAAACAAAGTTGAATCATTACATTTTTTCAAAAATTGATTCATGTTCTTCAGACGATAACTATAGGTACTTAAATGGTTTTCAATGGATTGATTATCACCAATATCCGTTAAAAAACGATCGAAGATGCATACGGTACTTGTACGGTGAACAGGAATGAGAATTCCAGCCTGTACCATTAATTGCAATAAACCGACCGTTTTTAAAGTAATACTTTTTCCTCCAGCATTTGGCCCAGAGATTACAATGATCCTATTTTCTGAATGTAGTTGGATACTTTGAGGAAAGGTCTCCTTCTTTTCTTGCTTATTTTGTAGATATAAAAGGGGATGAAAGGCATCCTTTAAATTTAAACTACGATTAGTGTTTAGTTGCGGCTTTATTCCATTGATATCTCGTGCAAACTTGGCTTTTGCAGCAATCAAATCGATCCCTACTAGATAGTCTTGAAACTTTATTAGATCTGGCTTAAAAGGTCTAATTGTATCGGTTAGAACGATAAGAATTCGTCTAACTTCTTCGGCTTCCTCATATTCTAAATCGGCGAGTTCTCTAACATAACGTTGGGTAGATTCAGGTACGATGTATACGATCGATCCTGTTTTCGAAGATCCCATGAGTGTACCTTTTACTTTCTTACGATACGTGGCTTTAACAGCCAATACACGTCGGTTGTCTATAAAAGATTCTTTAATCTCATCTAGGTAGTCATTAGATAAAGCAGAGGATAGTGCAGCCCCAAAACTTTGATTGACTTTTGATCGAACCTCTGACATTTGTCTTCGAAGATCAGTGAGGGCAGGGGAGGCGGTATTTTTGATTTCACCGAAACGATCAACGATAAGATCAATTTCTTTTTTCAAAAAAGAAAGATCTTCTAAAGGTTCGGTTTGAATGTTTAGGGTGGGGTAGTACTCTTTAAATTTTTTGAAGAATTTTTGATGTCCTTTAACCTGGTCAACAATACTCGCTATCTTTTTGAATCCAGTAGGTTCGATAGCGGTATTTTCGATGCCTAGTAAACGGAGTTCAGCATCAATTGCGTCAAAGCCATGATTGGGTATTACATTATCGTTTTCAAAGGAACTGAGATACTCAGAAGTTTTATTCAGAGACTCTTCGATGGTTTGAAAATCACTGGATACCTCAATAGTATAGGCAACTTCTTTTCCTTTATCGGTATTACATCTTACAGAAACTTGATAACAAATCTTATCAAATTCGAGGTCTTGTAATGCTTTTTTAAATAATGAATTCATAGCTCATACAAAGATAGGATGAATACTTATCTTTAAATGATGTTTGACTTACCGAATAACGATTGGAATAACTTCGTCACCGCTGAAATCGAAAAGGATTACTTTCAATCCCTTGAAAAAGACTTAATTTTAGCCTATCAAAAAAGTTCTATTTTTCCTCCAAAAGAACAGGTTTTAAGAGCTTTCGAGCTTTGTTCACTAAATAACCTATCTGTTGTAATTGTTGGGCAAGACCCTTATCCACAACCAGGACATGCAGAAGGTCTTTCGTTTTCGGTGAAAAATGGTACCCAACCACCCGCTTCCCTTAAAAACATACTGATTGAAAGTGAAAATCATCCGAGCCAAGTCAATCCTAGTTTAGTGCCATGGGCCGAACAAGGGGTTCTGCTTTTAAATCGAACATTAACCGTTAAAAAGGGAGCGCCTAATAGCCATTCAAAATTAGGCTGGCAAAGCTTTACCCTTAACTGTATCGATTACATTAACGAGAGAAAAGAAAATGTAGTCTTTATGCTATGGGGATCTGCAGCTATAGCTCTAGAAAAGCGTATAGATCACGAAAGACACCTTGTATTAAAAAGTGGACATCCGTCACCACTTAGTGCTAATAGGGGATTGTGGTTTGGTAACCAACACTTCGAAAAAGCAAACAATTATTTAAAGGAGAAAAATCAGAAGGTGATCAATTGGAGTTTACCCTCCAACACGTTTAACCGTGAACCCACACTCTTTTAAAAAAACCATGATTACCTCTCTGTAATCGCCTTGAATAACAATATCATCAGACTTAATACCGCCTCCGATATTGAATTTTTTTTTAATGGCACTCGCTAATTTCTTGAAGTCTGCTGGTGTTCCTTGATACGATTTAATCACTGTGGTAGCCTTTCCTTTGCGCTTCTCATAGCAACATTGAAGCGTTGGGGTAGTGTGTACATAAAAGTCAAACGACATCTCCTCGATCGACTCTACTGTTTCTTCAGGTTCGTGATCTGGAAAAGCATTTCTTAATGCATCAGCTAAATCCATTGGATATTTATTTTAGTAAGCCTAATTCTCTTAAGCGCTCATCAAGATACTCACCAGCAGTACAGTCTTCGAATTGCTTAGGTAAATGGTCACTTACGCAAGATTCCAAACAATTAAGTGGCATTTCTCTTTTTGGATGCATAAAAAATGGAATAGAGTACCTTGACTCATTAACGATATCCTCATCGGGATTAACCACGCGATGAATGGTTGATTTTAAACGGTTGTTCGTTAAACGAGAAAGCATATCGCCAACATTAATCATCAATTCATCCGGTTCAGCGATCGCATCAACATATACGCCATCAAGTCGTTGTACTTGTAATCCTTTACCATGTGCTCCCATAAGTAAAGTGATCAAATTAATATCCCCATGTGCAGCTGCTCTAATGGCTTTTCTATCCTCAGGTTTTACAGGCGGATAGTGGATAGGGCGCAGGATTGAATTACCTCCAATTACCCATTGATCGAAATAATTAGCCGGCAAATCAAGGTGCTCAGCTATAGCACGTAGTAAATGCAGACCTGTATTTTCAAGAGCTTTGAATGCTTTTTCACCGTAATTATTAAATGAATCTAACTCTGAAACAGTGCAATTGGGAGGGTAAATACCGTTCGGGTCATGATATTGACCAAAGTGCCAGAACTCCTTTAAATCAGCGATCTTACTTCCTTTAGCAGTTTCTCTTCCGAAAGAGGTATATCCACGTTGACCGGCCATTCCTTCAATTTCGTATTTAAGCTTAGTAGCCTCTGGAAGCGCGAAAAAATCTTTTACGGACGCGTAAAGATGTTTGGTGAGGGTATCATCTAAAAAGTGGCCCTTTAAAGCGACAAATCCAATCTCAGAAAATGCTGATCCTGCGGCATCAATGAAAGTGAGTTGTTCGTTTCTAGAACCGTTTATATAATGGCTTAAATTAACGGATGGGATAGCTGATTTCATATTCTATTTTACATAATATAAATTATGGGACAATTATTTTAAACGCTTCATTGCGCGAGCTCTAAGATAAACTCTAGGATCTCTTTTCATATTTATAAAGTA
>Ga0181558_10004680_pt1 | contig 12239 bp, 9 predicted proteins | sample 011ome_22_FD_133754 | JGI IMG/M metagenome (GOLD analysis project Ga0181558, IMG submission 133754) | Coastal salt marsh microbial communities from the Groves Creek Marsh, Skidaway Island, Georgia - 011507BT metaG (megahit assembly) | ecosystem: Environmental > Aquatic > Marine > Intertidal zone... | reverse complement strand
CGTCAAAGCGTTGTTGACGCACCCGGCGTTTGACATCAAGAACCCGAACAAAGTGTACTCGTTGATCGGCGGCTTCATGTCCAACCCGACGACGTTTCACCAAAAAGACGGTCAAGGCTACGAGTTCTTGGCGGATGTCATTTTGCAATTGAACGAAATCAACCAACAAGTCGCGGCGAGGATGGCTGGCGGGTTCACGCGCTGGAGAAAATACGACCCGAGCAGACAAGCGCTCATGAAGAAACAATTGGAAAGAATCATCGCGACGGAGAATTTGAGCGAAAACGTTTACGAGATTGTGAAGAAGTCACTCGATTAAATTTTTTTCAAGTCAAACACACTACACACTAACTATACAACATACTACTTATACACACACAGCTAACTAACTACGCGCACGTATCTCTTCTCTACGAATACATTTTAGTACAGTTCGGACAAAAATTGCTGAGAATGTCTCGCATTGGTCCTTCTCACGCGGACGTTCAAAAGCAAATGGACCCTTCTTCCTAAAAGTGCCTCCAACACGTGTCTAGCTTTCACGCCGATTTGACCAATCGTTCGTCCATCTTTGCCGACGACTATTTTACGATTTCCACCAGACTTGACGAATAAATCATGCTCGATTCGCACGGAACCGTCTCGAAAATCTTCCCAGGATTTGTGAACGATTTCGATGCCGTAGCAGATTTCTTTGTGCACTTGGTCGTAGACGGATTCTCGAACGACTTCAATCGCGCGGCTTCGATCGTTCATTGCGGTGGATTCGGAAGGGGAGTAGTCCCAAGGTCGATATTTTGCAAGAGTGAGGAGGTGGTTAAATAACGCCTCAGTGCCCACAGAGTGTAATGCGGACACAGGGAAGGCTTTAGAGAAGGTTTTCTTTGGATCCGTCGCGAGCGATTGGACGAGCTCGGGGAGTTGTTCCGCACGTTTGCTTCGATCCATCAAATCGACTTTGTTGAGGACTAATATTCCCGGTGGCGGAGATGTTTTGTTCGTCACGAGGTCTTCATCGTCTTCACCCACGTCGTCTGCGTCCTCGTACTCATCTTCCGGCGAAAGAAACTCCTCGTATCGTAACTTTCTCATCTGCTCCGTCAAGGAGTCAATAGCCTCTCTCACTCGCCAATCTGCTTTCCTCGCCTGCCTATTCGCGTCTACGACGAACAAAATCGCATCGCAAGTGCTCGCCGCTGCCCACCCCATGGTCACTTTACTCTCGTGCGCTTTGTTCCTGTAATGCTCCGGCCCGACAATCCCGGGTAAATCGAGAAATACGAGCTGCGTGTCTTCTCTCGTTGTCGTGCCGATCGTTTCCATCCTCGTCGTGTTCGTCTTTCGCGACACCGCGGAAACCTTCGCGCCAACCAACGCGTTCACCAACTCCGACTTCCCCGCGTTCGGAACGCCTAAAATACCCACGCGGATAGATTTCTGACGTTCAATCGGTACCATCGTTTCGTCTTCTGATTCGTTTTCCTTCCTCGATGACGTTAAAATCTCGCCTTCTTCTTCTTCTCCCCGTGGAGCATCAACTTCGACTCGATTCCAATTCGCCGCTCTCACCGCCGCGTGCGCTCTTTTCGTCGTTCGTTGCACGTCGTCTCTCAAAATCTCCTCCCTCGTTCTCCGTCGATTTTTTTCCTCCAACATCTCGAGCATCGCGCGCTTCTTCTCCGCCATCATCAATATCGCTGTTCGTTCTTTCGGTGTTTCTTCTCGCTCGAAAATCACTCTCGGGAATTCTTTGTTCTTATTCGTGTACCGTCGCTCTCTCTTGGACGACGCGAACGATCTCGTCCCGAAGAAGAACGATCGCGAGTTTCCGCTTTGAGGTGAAACGTCGATTATCTTCTTCTTCCACGCGTCGTTGTTCGAGAGAAGACGAGTAAAAGCGACGACTCCTCGTCGCGAAAAGAGCTTCGCCGCCGTTGCCATTTTTGGAAAAAATTATGAAGCAAAACGAGTTCACAAGGGAGAAAAAAACTAACATCTCTCTCTCTCAATCGCGCGTAAACCCGGATGAAACCCTTCTCTCTCTCTTCATCTGAACCCTAACAAAGCGGCCACGAACGTCACTCCGATAGATGCGCCTATTCCCATCATGAAAATAGACCCCACGTGCACCAAGGCGTCGTTCGAAGAAGAAGAAGAAGAAGAAGAGTCATCATCGCGTAACTGTAAGAAACCGCTCTCGTCGCTTCTTCTCTGTCGTCTCGAAGAAGAAGGTTTAGGATCGCCCAAACGCGTGGTTTCGTTCGTTCGAACGTTCCAGAAATAGCGTTTTCCGGTCTCGTCGTCGATTATTTCTTTCCAGTAATAGTCGTCGTCGTCGTCGTCGTCTTGGTCGTCGTCGCGAGGGACGATGAGTTTTGTCGAAGAAGAAGGTCGTTTCTTGATTGGTTTCTTCTTCTTCTTGTTGTTCTCCCGCGCGGAGGAGGACGCGTGGAAGTACTCGACGTTCAAAGACGCGGAAGACGCGGAAGAAGAAGAAGAAGAAGTTAAGGAAGAAGAGAGGATGCGCGCGGTGAGTTTTCTCGAACTCCCGCGCAACATGTGCGTTCGTTTCGCGCGGTATTTTATTCTGAAGAGTTCTTTTTCTCTCCTTATTTTCTAAGTACTTTTATTCGTGTTATTCAAAAATTTTTCCTCGCGTCTCTCTTATTTTAATAGCGTCGGTGAGACGAATGGTGGTGGTGGTGATGGTGGTGGTGGTGGTGATGGTACCCTCCTCCGCTGCCGCCTTCGTTGAGATGCGCGCCGCTCGCAACCGCGTGCGCCAACTGGTACGTTTTTGACAGCATTGTTTTCGTTCGTTCGATGAGTTGGTCGTGCGGCGTGTGCGTCTCCGATATCATCGTGACGACGCCTTGGTCCATGTCAATTTTCGCTCTAAGTTTGCTCGTTCGAATCAAGTTTACGATCCATTTTTCCGCGGATTCGATGTCCAAGTTTAATTTCTTGGCTAACTCTTCGATTTTGATTGTTTTCTGAACTCTGCAGTACGTTTCAAAGATGTGCATTCGCGCGTGCTCGTTGAACTCGTCGACGAACTTCGAGAGGAAAAAGTCGTTTCGCATCATCGTTTCGCAGTTTTCTAAAGCTTTTTGCGCCGAGTCGAAATCAAACTTCACAAACAATTGGTCGAAGAATTCCAACACCGGATCTCTGTACGGTTCCACTTGGATGATTTTGGCGATATCTTTGATCATTCCGCGTCTTCTTTTGCTCATGATGACCGCGCAAGCGCAATATCTCAGCAAGTGCGGCGCTTCGTACTGAATCGCTTGCATGTATCTCTCTTGGAAAAACATGTCGCACAAACCCAAAACGCCGCCGCCGTGCGGTTGCTGTTCTTGGTGGTTGAAGAACACGAATAAACTCCAGTGGCACAACCAGCATCGGTTGCGCATTTGCTCCAAACTCGTTTTGAAGTGACCGTTATCGATCGCCTCTCTCAAGCGAGTTAAATCCTCCATCGCGTGTTCCCAGTTTTGTAACAAACAATCCGACGCCAACTTCCCCCACAACGCTGCTCTTAATTTCCCTTGATCTTCGCTCAGTAATCGATATTGCCCCAACAACTCCGCGGAAATCTCGTACTTCCCGCAATCGAACTGATATTTCGCGTACTGAAACAACCCCTCGATCTCTTCCTCTCCCACGGAATGTTGCTCTTTTAATAAACTCTTATTCGCTCTCTTGTCCGACCTCGACAACGTCTGTCCGTTTTCTTTAAGAAACGCGAGTAACCCAGAGCACTTATCGTTCAAACTCTGCAAAGACGAAATAACCTCCGTTCTCTTTTGTTTCATATCTTCCGGAATATCTGACGCGTTGTTGATTTGCTTGTACAAATCCCCGGCCAAATCGACCATGCGCGTCTTCGAGAGCAGCTCCAGCTTCGCTTGCAAAACCTCCTTGGCGTCGAAGAGATTTCTCGTCTCGACGAATCCAATCATCGGGTACGATAAATGACGGTCCAGGAATTGACCAATCTAAACATAAAACGCGCGCGGAAAGATCGAAAGAAAGAAACGTTTCACAAACGCGCAGAGAAAGAGAGAAAGAGACGGTCAGCGTCCGAGAGAAGAAGAAGAAGAAGAAGAACAAAGAGAGAGAGAGAGAGAGAATGAAAAATGAGGGCTTAGAGGGAGAAAATGAAATTTGAAAGAGAAGAAGAGACGCACCGTGGTCGTGAGATCCCAACTCTTCGGGTCGTTGTTGTCTGAACTCATATCTCGCGCGTTACTTATTTATGCGTGTGTGTGTGTGTATCTACCGTCGCTCTGCTACTTTCCAAAATAACTAAAAGTGTGTTCTCTCTCTCTCTCTATGCGCTTGCGTGAGTCGTGCGTTGAACTTTCTCGTTCCGGTCTTCTCAGAAAAAATGTTGTTTAGGGTTTCAAGATTGAACCTAAAACCCTAAATTAGATTTTTTGAGAGATTTTTTTGTTCTTCTCGACCGCGAACGCTTATCCTCCACGTATTAAATAAACGCACACGCTCTCTTCTGGTGAGTCGCGCGAGTTATTCTTTTTGTCGTTGCTGTCGTCGCATCGCCGGCCACGAGCGACGATAGAGAGAGTGCGCAAGAGAGCCTCGTTTTCACTTCCGTCGTTCTCTCTCTCTCATATTCTTCTGTGTTGTGTCGCGTCGAGAACGAGTTCTTTCGCGTGGCATAAAGAGAGAAATTTGGTTAACTCCCCAGTTTTGTTTTCTCTCTCGGGATAGACACGTGACGAGGACGCACACTGCGCGGGGAAGAATACCGAGAAGAAGAAGGAGCGCTTTTGTTTACCACCACTACTACCAACCCGAGGGTAGACAACAGAGAGTCAGGAGAGGAGATAAAGGAAAGAAACGAGAAGATGGGGAGAGAAGGACGCCCGTCCGGGCGCCGGAAGAAGAAATCATCCTCCTTCTCTCGTCGAGTGACGGAATTTCTTCTCACGAGAGAACAACTGGCGAGACGAAACTATCTCCCCGTGCGCGTGCGCATGGACGAGTCCAAAAGAGAGGTTGTCCGGGAAACGAAAGCGCAAATTGGCTCGTACTCGATCAAGTATTCCGTCGTGTGTCAGGAAGGGTGCTATCCGGATAAGAAACACGCGAATCAAGACGCGTTTTGCGCGAACATTATGCACGACGGTGAGAGTTTGTTGTTGGGCGTGTTCGACGGCCACGGCGCGGAGGGCGAGTCGTGCGCGCAGATCGCGTCGAGTATTTTCCCTCAGATTTTAACGCAGTTGAGCAGAGAGAAAGAGGAAAAGAGAAAGGCGGATAGCGCGATGCGCGATGGGGAAGACGACGATGGAGAAAACGAATCGGGGTCGGTGCAAACTGAGGAAGAACGGTTGATGAGATTATCTTCGTCTGGATCGGAAGGGACCACGACGGCGAAGAAACGCGACCGATACAAGTTCTTAACGGCAGCAGATTTGGATGTGAAGAACCATTGCGATTCGCCGCAATCGAGTTTGTTCGCGCACCGAACTATCAGCGCTTTACTGTCTGCATCAAGAGGAGGGGGATCATCGTCAAATTCGAACTCGTCTAGAGAGAGATCGGAAGAGGACGCGCATCGCGGCGAGGAAGAAAGCGGCGGCGCGGACACGAGCTTCAACGCTACGAATGCGAGTGGAAATGAAAATGATCTCACGAGCGGCTCAGGCAGAGCGAGTTCCACGAGCGAAGACTGTAATAGCAACGATAATAATAAAACTACCGAGACGGAAAGCGAAGGCGCGAGAACGACATCACATTTTGATGAACACATCTACTCCAGCGCGTTTCAAACGGCGAATGCGATCGTCGTTAAAACGTTAGGGCCCAAATGCTACGCCAGTGGAACCACCGCTGTAACGGCTTTGTTTGGACGAGATAATATCGTCCGTTTCGGTAACGTCGGCGATTCGAGAATCATATGCGCGGTGTCGGATTCCGCTGCAATGCCACGAAATAAAAACTGGAGAGCTGTGCAATTGACTCGAGATCAGACGTGTTTCCGCCAAGATGAGCGCGAGCGCATGCGCAAAGAATCGACCAAAGACCTCACATTTGCTTCTATTGGGATGGTCTTGGGTGAGTGCGAGTATCACGAAGACTTTGAGGAGTCGCAAGATGTGCAAACTGGTGTAGCTGGCGAACGCTGCGATGATCCTCCGAGAGTATTTTTAGGGGGACATAAATTTCCTGGATGTGCATTCACGAGATCGCTCGGTGATTCCATCGCCAAAGAATTGGGCGTCTCCGCTCAGCCGGAGTTGACGAGTCACGATCTCAACGATGGGAAAACAAAATGTATCATCGTCGCTTCGGACGGCGTCTTTGAGTTTGTCTCGAACGATGAAGTCGTTGGCATTTGCGAGGAATTCTATCCAGATAGTGACAGAGCGTCTAAAGAAATTGTGAAATTGAGCTACAATAAGTGGGCAATCGAAGATGAACGCGCAGACGATGTCACGGTAATCGTTGCGTACGTGAGCTCTACCAACGATGTGGACATGCTCACGCACGAGTACGACGATGAGAGTAGCGATGAGAGTAGCGACGACGACGACGACGACGACGATGACGAGTATCATTCATCCTCCTCTTCTTTGGATGGAGATCACGATTACGAATACGACAACGACAGAGATGGTTCAATGGAGAATTCCTCTCCGTCATCCGCGGTAAGGGGATCGTCCTCTTACATTCGAGAGCGTCTTCAAAGCGTCAACATTTTTGGAAGATAACTGATAATATGACAAGGATGATGATGATCATCATCATCATTATAATAATAAGACGAGAAAAGAATCTTGATGACGTGCAAGGTGTATGTATTAATAAAAGTGTAAAAGAGAGAGAGAATAGTGTAAAACAGAATGGCGTGCCGAGTTGAGAAAGTAAATTTTGTAATGTTGTACGACGAGTTCAGACGTATTACTTAAAATGAAAAGGCTGCTTTTACCGCGCTCTAGTTTTCTCCGCCTCAACGATTTGCTCCGCCGCCGCGATCGATTCTGCCGCGTCTTCTAACTTCCCGCTTTGCGTTCCGTTGCTACCGCCGGCGTGTGGATCCCCACTCGCGACGTCGATGTCGTCCAACTCGTCCAAAGATTTGTACACTGGCAACGAGTCTTTCGTCGACGCGGTGTATTCTCCATTCATCTCCTCGCCGCCGTGATTATTTCTTCGCTTTAATTTCACGTGTAAACCTGTGGTCGTGTGAATAGTTGCCCCAGTGGTCATTCCACACTCGCCGTCTGGGTGAAACTTCGGGTCCAACTCGAAATCGAAGCGTCGCATGATCATGGCTAAAGTGACGATGGATTCAAAAATCGCAAACTGATCTCCAATGCATTTTCTTTGCCCGCCGCCAAAAGGTAAATACGCAAAATCCTCCGTGTACTCATCCGGCGCTTTTCCGTCGACTGGGAATCGTTCCGGGATAAACTCTTCCGGCTTGTCCCACAATCTCGGGTTTCGGTGTAAATTCCAAACGGAGATGAAAAAGTCAGTCCCTTCCGCGATGTCGTAGCCGCCCAATTTCACCGGTTCGATCGCTCGGCGAATCAACACCGGCGGCTGTGGATACAATCGCATGGACTCGTTGATCACTCTGGAAGTGTATTTCAATTCTCTCATATCTGCAACCGTCGGTAATCGATCGCCGCACACCCGATCGACTTCCTCGAAGACTTTTTCCTTCACCTCTGGGTGTTTCGCCAATAAAAACGTCGTCCACGTCAACACCGCCGCGGTGGTTTCGTGTCCAGCGATTAACAAAGTCATCAAATCATCTCTCAACTGTTTCGAAGTCACGTCGTCTCCAGAGGCGATTAAAAAGTGCAAAATCGACGGGTCCTCTTTGTTCATGTATTCCTCGACGAATTCGTCGTCGGATTCCTCCACGATTTTCTTGCACCGTTCGATCAACACGTTCAGAGTATCGTTCACGACGACTAAGGCTTCTTGGCACGCGCGTTGCCTCGGCACCAAATAAGACAAAGGAGGCACCTTCCAGTACGGAATAAACGTCACCGACCTGTATTCGGCTTCTCTCAACACCGTATACACGGCCTTAATCACGGGATCGTCCGTTTTCAACGAATCGAAATCGTAATTAAACACCGCCTTACCGATGATATCCAACGCTAATCGAGAATAAAAGTTCTCCATCTCCACGGACGTCCCGTCAATTTCCGCTCTCGCCAACTGCGCGCTTCCTTTCAAACCACAATCACCAAACATATCTACCATACTCGCGACGTATTTTCGATGCAACGCTGGGACGATAATCTTTCTGCGAATCTTCCACACCTCGCCGTTGGCCGGGATTAACCCTTGTCCCATGACGAAATCCAAAATCTCGGACAGTAAACCTTTCGAGAACGACTTGGCTTGATGCAACAAAATTTCCTTCGCGACTTTATTATCGGAAACGACGACGAATTTCTTCGGCCCTATCGCCAACACGAACTGTTCCCCGTACGCTAAGAAGAGCTTATACAGCGGCACGAACACCGGCTGCCCGGCAATCTCTCGGATATCGCCCGAAGCGACCGGCATCTGACTATCCGCCTCTCGCTTCCATTTTTGTTGCGTTTTCGTCAGCGTCAAAATCAAAGCCTTGATGAGTGGGTTTTCCGTCTCTTTAAACCCAGGCAAGGCGGATTTGATGGAATCCGCGACTTTGCGCAACGGGCCCGTGGACGATTCTTTGGTAAACTCTCCCGAGGCGATGCGTTCTTCTAAAGTCATGTTATTTTTGTTCTTCTTCTTATCACTGCTCGCGCCGTCGCTTCCACCCGCGGCTTTCGTCAAAACATCTCTGCCTCCGCTCGACGTTCGTCTCGTTCTCGCACGTCTCGACGACGACGACGACGATGATGTCGTCGTCCTCGCGATTCCCAACGATCGACCGCTTTTCGCAAAGCGCATCATCTGTTGCCGATTAAGGGCGACGACGCGGGATGACGACGACGACGCCGACGACGAAGACGACGACGGACAGCAACAAGACGACGCGCGCATTCTTGATTCTCTCTCTTTTGTTTCTCTGTTTTGTGTTGGGTGTGCACGGCGCGCGCGCACGGTTTACGTCGTGTTTTTTGGATAAAGTGTCGTCGTCGCGTCCAAAAATCGTTTTTTTTTCGAGATCTCACTTCTCTAAACCCTAAACCCTAAACCCTTCAAATGGGCGGTAAGAAATATAAACTCGCATCATTAATTATTTCGTAAATCATCATCGCGCGTATTATATTACTACTATTGCACACATCAACTACTCAAATTACAAAACTTTTTCTCTGTGGGAGGATGTTTATTCCTCCTCGTCGATTTTGGAGGCGAAGGAATCTAGAACGCTGATCGCAAACTCGTAGACGCCGAAGGTGATGGCGGAACTCGGCGCGGATTTACACAAAGCCGGGACTAAACCTTTGTAGAAACCGCGCGCGCCTTCGGTTTTGAGAATGGAGAGGACGAGCGGAAACGCCTTGTTTGCGGTTTCGGCGGCGCCGTACGAGGCGGCGCGTTTGAGGCCGACAACCTGTAGTCGCTTTTTCATGACGTCCAAAGGGTGGATGGCCACGCGGGCGCACGATCCGGCGAGGAAACCTTTCGCGAAATGGTTCAACTCGAAACTACTCTTACTGCTATCACTACTGTTTTTACTACTGTTCTTACTATCACCACCGATTGAATTCAAGTACTCGTACACGCCGAATTGCACTGACGTCGCCGGAACTATTTCAATCAAAGTAATCCCCAAACCGGCGTATAACTTTCGTCTTCGCAACAGTCCAAAAAACGCGTCGAATACTCCGTTGTACGTTTTCGGTATCCCTTGAGACGCTAATTGCGTTCGGATGATATCGAACGGGTACGTAGCAACTGTCGCCGTCGCTCCAGCGACGGCACCAAACACAAAGTTGTTGTTTAAAAAATTCGAAGAAGTTGACGCCGCCGCCGACGAAGAAGAAGCAGAAGAATTCAACGCGTTCAACACTCCAAACTGAATCCCGGTGTAAGGTATCCACAAGCACAGCGCCGGTATGGTCCCGGCCCACAACCCTTTTCTAATCCCCTCCTCTTTGGCAATCGTCGCCATCGCCGAAAACGCGCCTTTATATTTCGCATTCGTCAAGGAATAGTTTTCTTTTTGTATTTGCAGACGGATTTTAATCACGTCGAGCGGCGCGACGAGTACTCTCGCAACTGCCCCGGCAAACGCGCCGGCTACTATTGGGTTTATGCTGTTGTTCTCCTCGTTGCCTTTTCCTCCTTTCGTTACTACCGCCGCTTCGCATTTCGATGGGTACGCTAAAGAAGAAAGCGTCGTTAACATGACAGTCGTCGTCGCCGTCGTCGTCGCGACGGCAGCAGCAGCCAGAAAGAGTCTCGATTGGTGTCGTTGTCGTCCCACGCCTCTTCCTCCTCCCGAGAACGATTTCGACGACACGCGAGCACCTCTTTTAAAACCGCAACGATTACACTCGTTCGCGTCGTTGTTCTTCTTCTCGTTTCCTATTCTTCTTCTCTGTTGACCGCGACGATTTTGATGTGGAGGAGGACGGTGAAAGAAGTTGTTGTTAGTGCCGAACGAATTGGAAACGAAGTTGTTGTTGTTGTTGTTCCAAATCATGTATGCGTATTAAAAAATATACAACCGCGCGTGTTGTTGAGCGCGCTGCTCTGTGGCGGCAAAAGGAGACGACGAGGAATATTTTGTCGACGCCCTTGTTGCGCGCGAGATGTGGGAGAAGAGGCGGTTGATGACGACGACGACGACGACGACGACGACGACGACTATGCGAGAGAGAAGACTGATATTGAACTGAAGCCGTTTCAACAAAAAAAAACTTTAACAGCGAATGTCACGGCAGTAGAGGGGTGCAAAAAAGAAGAAGCTCTTCTTACCGGATTCGAACCGGTGACTTCGGGATTAACAGTCCCACACTCTACAGAGGTGAAAAGTTTAGAAGTTGCTTTCGTGTGTGTATTCGTCTAACCAACCTAACCAACTCTACAGAGGTGAAAAGTTTAGAAGTTGCTTTCGTGTGTAATCATGCATTTCTTACGAGTTAAAGAAGACGACAGTGCGCTGTGCCCTTAGAAGTCGTTTTTAAGAAACTTATTCTTATACTATTTTAGGGTTTAAAAAGTGTCGTCTTACAAAAAAAAAAGGATAAAATCAAAATCAAGGAAGGAAAATCACACGATCACACACGCGCACGAACGAGAGCTTTTGACGATCTGACGCAACCATTCTCGTCAGAACATAAGCTGTGCAAATTGTAGAAAGTTTCAGCGTCAACGAGCGACTCCAACTTGGATATCTGATATGCCTGTTTTACGCTCCGCCTATAAAATTGTTCGGAAGCGAAACCGACAACGCGACAAACTGGATCGGTATGTCTCGGATACGGCGCAAGCGACCGCGATGTTGGTACGAATCGAACTGTCGTGAGTGTGTTTACTCGAGATGGGACGCTTAATCGCAACAAAGAAGCGTAACCGCGTCATTCATGCGGATTTGTGTTGTCAAAAATTGAGCGCCGAATTTTCTATTCTGCATGCGGAAATATTCTGCCTGAGTAGATGAGGATATCAACAACAGTTTCCCACGCTGATTGAGCGCCCTTTAATCGGTTAAGTTCTTGAGTCTCGCTTCTTCAATCTTTGCTAGCGCTCTTTCAGCTCCCGAAAGTCCGGGTTCTGGACTCGCGCGAACGCCAAACGTGGACACCTAGACCCATGATGGCGCTATTCTCCATTACCGCTTTAGTCGCAATGATGGGTAGGTATTACCACCGTGGACCACTTAACGATCGACGCATCATGGAGGGGAATATTCGGGATGGGAATATAATCAAAACGGCTGATGAATGCTCGCCATTGGCTTGCGTGCGGCGTCTCTCTGCGCTGTTATTACAACTATTTAATCTATATTTTTGATATCTAATCCTCCTCTTCCATCTCATCGTCTCCACTTGCCAGCTACCGTACTTGTGGTTTAGTGGTATGTATGTCTCTCTCTCTGTCTCTTCATGTCGCGCCATTTCTGAGCGATGATGATATCTTTTATTTTTTCCAAAAGCCTCCTTTCTCGTAATGCTCGTTCATTCGTTCCTCTCCGACGTTCGCGTAGCACGTCTCCCCCTTGTCTCTCCTTTCGTGGAAGAGCAGTCTCAGATTGTTGTACTTATCGCTGATACATTTGATACATTTTTTCCCCATGTTGT
>Ga0181558_10004677_pt1 | contig 12247 bp, 10 predicted proteins | sample 011ome_22_FD_133754 | JGI IMG/M metagenome (GOLD analysis project Ga0181558, IMG submission 133754) | Coastal salt marsh microbial communities from the Groves Creek Marsh, Skidaway Island, Georgia - 011507BT metaG (megahit assembly) | ecosystem: Environmental > Aquatic > Marine > Intertidal... | reverse complement strand
AGCTTCGGTTTGCTCAGCTGGAGCTTCGGTTTGCTCAGCGGAAACTTCAGGCTCTTCAGCAGCTTCGGTTTCCTTAGCCTCTTGCTCAGCTTCTTCAGCAACAGCTTCTTTTTCTGTTGTTGCTTCCTCAGCCGGGGCTTCAGCAGCTTCAGTTGTAGCTTCCTCAGCTTCGGTGGAATCAGCGGCAGCTTCTTCTGCCGCAGCCTCAGCTTCTGCAGCCGCTGCATCAGCTAATCGCTTGTCGCTTACTGCTTTTTCGTCAGCTAATCGTTTGGCTTTTAACTCACTTTCACTTTGAGAAAGACCGTCTTTTTTGGATTGAATTTTAGCTTCTTTTTCTTCTAACCAAGCCGCAAATTTTTTATCAGCTTCTTCTTGGCTCAAAGCACCTTTTCGAATTCCTCCGTTAAGGTGATGTTTAAGCATCACACCTCTGTAAGAAAGTAAAGTTCGAGCTGTATCTGTGGGTTGTGCCCCTTTTTCTAACCAGTTTACAGCATTGTCTAATTTGACCTCGACTGTGGCTGGATTGGTGTTGGGGTTGTACGTACCTAATTTTTCGAGATAACGTCCGTCTCTTTTAGAGCGGGCATCTGCGGCAACGATCCAATAAAAGGGTTTTCCTTTTTTACCGTGCCTTTGTAGTCTAATTTTTACTGGCATATCACATTAATTGTGAGGATACTCGACCCTCTGGTTATTAATTCATGGACGCAAATATAATTTAATTTATGACTCTAGAGGTATTTCAATGAATATTTGTTAAATGCAGGTAAAATAATTTATATCAGCAGTAGTAATGGGTCCTAAAAAAAAGAGAGGAATAATAGCCCCCGGTTGTTCCGCCAAAAACATACACGCGCATTACCGTGTTACCGAGGGCCTAAATTTTAGATTGCGGTAGTGCGTAGTAATGTTTTTTGGCTTGGAGCAATATTAATAAAAATCATTGTTTAAAAACAAAAGCAATTATGTTAAACTTGTTCAAGGGAATAAAAAAATGTAATTTTGCGCACTAAAATTTATTCCAAAATGAACATCAGCAAAACAGATTTAGACGCCTTAAACGCAGTAATAAAAATTACTGTAGATCGCTCTGATTACGAAACTAAAGTAAATACCGTGTTGAGTGATTATAGGAAGAATGCCAACATTCCTGGTTTTCGTAAAGGTCATGTCCCTATGGGTATGATTAAAAAGCAATACCAACAAGCTGTCATTGCTGATGAGGTTAACAAACTTCTCAGAGAGAATCTTGAAAAATTCATCAAAGAAGAAAAACTTGACCTTTTGGGAAATCCCCTTCCTAAAGCTGCTGCTGAGGAACTCGATTGGAATGCAGATCAGATGGATTTTGAATTTGAATTGGGTCTTGCGCCTAAATTTGAAGTCAAATTAGACCAGCTTAAAAAAGTAGTTCGATATGAAATTGACCCCGAAGTAAAAATGATCAATGAGCAATTGGATTATATTAGAAAGCAGTACGGTAAACTAGTTTCGCAGAAAAACCCTGATAAAGATTTTGAAATCACTGCTCAATTTAGAAACGAAGAATTAGAGATTGAAAAAATCAGTAGTTTTAAACTCGATGATTTTAAATCTAAAAAAGCACTTAAATCCCTAAAAGAGGAAACGATTAATTCAGTAGTGAACTTTCCAGTAAAGGGATTGTTTAAAGAGGACGAGTTACTTAAGAGTTTACTTTCTTTAGATGATGATAAACTCAAGGAACTCAAAGACTCAAATATCACCTTGGAAATCAAGGAGATCAACGAACGAATATCAGCTGAACTAAATCAAGAGCTATTTGACAAGCTCTATGCTCCTGGAACAGTGACTTCAGAAAAAGAACTCAAGGAGCGAATTAAAGAAGATCTCCAGAAGCAATTTGAGCCCCAAGCAGACCAAAAGCTTCTAAACGATATCACTGAGTTTTTAGTCGAAAAAACAAAATTTAAATTGCCAGCGGATTTTCTTAAACGTTGGATGCAAACCTCTGGTAAAGAAGAATTGACTCCTGAGCAAGCCGCTGAGGAATATGAAAAGTCTGAAAAGGGAATTCGCTATCAGCTTATTGAAGGTCAAATCATTACCGAGAATAAACTCGACATTTCATTTGAAGAGTTAAAAGACTTTGCAGGAACTTTGGTAGCCAACCAAATGAGACAGTACGGACAGGAACCAGACGAAACACAAATAGAGGGTATCGTTTCAAACGTACTTAAGAATCCAGAGGAGACAAGAAGAATTTCCGAACAATTAATGAGTAATAAAATTTTAACCTTTTTTAAGAAAAACGCTCCACTGAAACAAAAGAAAGTCGGTTTTGATGCTTTTGTAAAAGAGGCTTACGGCAAAGCATAAAATTTTCCTTATTTTTAATAAATTTAGAATATGAACTACGGTAAAGAATTCAAGAAATACGCTACAAAACACCATGGAATCAATGCTATGTATTACGATAAAATCGTAAGTAGTATGACTCCCTATATCATTGAAGAGCGCCAACTTAATGTAGCGCAGATGGATGTTTTTTCTAGATTGATGATGGATCGAATTATGTTTTTAGGAACTGCCATCGACGACAATGTAGCGAACGTAATTCAGGCACAGCTTTTGTTTTTGCAAAGTACGGACGCTAGCCGTGATATTCAGATGTACATCAACTCTCCAGGCGGTGGTGTCTATGCCGGTCTTGGGATTTATGATACGATGCAATTTATCAGTCCAAATGTAGCAACCATATGTACAGGGATTGCTGCCTCCATGGGTGCAGTACTATTATGTGCTGGTCACGAAGGAAAGCGTTCTGCATTACCTCACGCAAGGGTAATGATACACCAGCCCCTGGGTGGTGCTCAAGGACAGGCTTCAGATATTGAAATCACAGCCCGTGAGATTCTTAAACTCAAAGATGAATTGTATCAGATCATCTCCAAACACTCTGGTCAGGATATGGAAAAAGTGACCAATGACAGTGATCGTGATTACTGGATGAAAGCCGAAGAAGCTAAAAAATACGGTATGGTCGATGAAGTGCTAAAAAACAGCCCAAAATAAACCCCAGCTGCCATGAGTAAACCTGATTTAAACTGTTCTTTTTGCGGTAGGCCAAAGCCCGAAACCCAGCTCCTTATTGCTGGATTGGATGCCCATATTTGCGATCGTTGTATCACTCAAGCTCATGGAATAGTTCAGGAAGAAGCAAGCCTAGAGGAGGGAGCTGAAGCAGATAGTATAGAGCTTAAGCCGCCCAAAGAAATTAAATCGTTTTTAGATACCTATGTTATCGGTCAAGAGGCTTCAAAGAAAGTTTTATCCGTAGCGGTTTACAATCATTACAAGAGATTGATCCAACAAACTTCAAAAGAAGATGTTGAAATTCAAAAAAGTAATGTTTTAGTTGTTGGTCCTACTGGAACAGGTAAAACCTTATTGGCTCAAACCATTGCGCGTTTGCTCAATGTGCCCTTAGCCATAGTAGATGCAACTGTTCTCACTGAGGCAGGATACGTTGGCGAAGATGTTGAAAGTATCCTTTCTCGTTTGCTTCAAGCAGCAGATTACGACCTGAGCCGAGCACAAAAAGGGATCGTTTTTATAGATGAAATTGACAAAATTGCGCGAAAAAGTGACAACCCATCAATCACCAGAGACGTTTCTGGTGAAGGAGTTCAGCAAGCCTTGCTAAAACTTTTAGAAGGAACAGTTGTTAATGTCCCACCTAAAGGAGGAAGAAAACATCCAGATCAGAAGTTCATTGAGGTGGATACCTCAAATATTTTATTCATTGCTGGAGGGGCATTTCATGGGATAGAGCGTCACATCAACAAACGATTGAATCTTCAGGCCATCGGTTACAATACGACTGTAGAGCAAAATAAGATCGATAAGGAAAATATATTACAATATATTACTCCTCGCGATGTACGATCGTTTGGATTGATACCTGAAATCATTGGTAGATTACCGGTGTTGACCTTTATGAAACCGCTTGATAAAGCCACACTTTTAGAGATTTTAACCACCCCTAAAAATGCACTGATAAAACAATACATTCACCTCTTTGACATGGACGGCATTAAATTGCAATTTACCTCAGGGGCATTGAATTACATCGTAGAAAAATCAATGCAATACAAATTAGGAGCGCGTGGGTTACGCTCCCTCTGTGAAGCAGTTTTAAACGATGCCATGTTTGAATTACCTGACTCTGATGTCAAAGAATTAAAGGTTACCAAGCAATATGCCGATCAAAAACTTTCCAAAATAGAACTGCCAAAACTAAAAGTAGTTTCTTAATCAGTATTCATTTTTAGCAGTTCTTCCAATAATTCTCTTGAATTTGAGAGTCTGGGTATTTTGTGCTGCCCCCCTAATTTGTTTTTATTTGAAAGCCATTGGTAGAACAAACCTTCTTTTGCTTGATGGAGGTGTAAAGCTTCTAAGCTTGAGTTTCGTTTGGCTTCATAATCTGAATTTTCTTTTTGAAGCTCTTCGTCTAAAAGTTTCGAAAACAATTCCAAATCCTGCGGTTCTTTTTCAAACTCAACGATCCATTCGTGTGCACCTTTTGAATTGTTTTTCATAAAAATTGGTGCCGCACTGTAGTTTGAAACAATACTTTTTGTCTGTATGCTCACTGCTGAGATTGCTTTCTCCGCATTATCGATGATTAATTCTTCACCAAAGGCATTGATGTGATGTTTTGTTCTCCCTGTGACTTGAATGCGATAGGGGGAGAGATTCGTAAAACGGACGGTATCACCAATTCTATAGCGCCATAGACCAGCATTGGTAGTAATCACAAGTTCGTAATTAGTGTTTAGCTCAACTTCAGATAAAGGAATAACCTTTAATTCATTTTTATTGGAATTGGGTTGGAAAGGAATAAACTCATAGAAAATACCATAGTCAAGCATTAAGAGAAGATCGTCGGCATCGTTGCGATCTTGAATACCAAAAAACCCTTCAGAAGCATTGTAAATTTCGTAAAACTTAAAGTCTTTTTTTGGAAACAAACTTTTGTATAATTCGTGATAGGGCTTAAAGCTGACTCCTCCATGAAAATAAACTTCTGCATCTGGCCAGATCTCAGTAATGGTCTTACTCGCTGTTTCTTCGAGTACTCTTTGAAGGAGTATAAGCATCCAAGAAGGTACACCTGCCAAACTTGTTACTTTCTCAGTTAAGGTTTCCGTTACTATCGCTTGCATTTTGGTTTCCCATTCAGAAATTAATGAGGTTTTATGACCGGGTGTGCTACTCAGTTCTGCCCAAAAAGGCATATTCTGAATGATGATGGCAGATAAATCTCCAAAATAACTGTTGTTTTCGTTATAAAGTTCGTGGCTACCACCCAAACGAAGACATTTTCCGCTCAAGAGTTGAGAATCGGGATTATTGTTAAAATAGAGGGACAACATATCCTTTCCAGCCTTGTAGTGACAATCTTCAAGAGCTTCAGTACTAACGGGAATAAATTTACTTTTCGCATTCGTAGTCCCACTAGATTTGGCAAACCACTTTATGGGACTGGGCCAAAAAATATTTTGGGTTCCGTTTCTACACCTTTCAATTTGAGCAGCGATAGACTCGTATGTACTCAGAGGAATTTTTGATCTAAATTCATCGTAGTTTTTAATATTAGTAAAATCATAACGAATTCCCATCTCAGTATTTTGAGCTTTATTTAAGAGTATGCTGAGCAATTCATTTTGCACCTCCTGAGGATATTTCATAAAGAGTTCCATCTGGTGAATTCTTTTTTTCAGAATCCATGAGGCAATTGAATTAAAGATCGAAGTGGGCATAAAATTATCGTTATCTTACCAATGTAAATTTAAATAATATTCCTTAGGACATGTTTCAAGCAACCTTAAAAAAAATGAGGACCGAAAATCTTCAACCCATTAATTATTTTTTGGATGTAGAATCTGGATTTCTTCACCTCAATCAGTTGTTGGGTAAAACTATTCGAGTGGAACATAGCGGTTCTCAGTGTTTAAATTGCGGTTTGAGTAAGCCAATTTTTCGGCAGGGTCATTGCCAATCATGTTTTTTTGACAGTCCGGCAACGGGTGATTGGATTATGCGTCCTGAGTTGAGTAAAGCTCATTTAGGTCAAGAGGATCGAGATTTGGAATACGAGTCTAAAATGCAATTACAACCCCATACGGTATATTTGGCATTGAGCAGTCATCTCAAAGTAGGGGTAACCCGCAAAAGCCAGTTACCCACACGATGGATTGATCAAGGGGCTCACCAAGCTACGGTAATTTTAGAAGTGCCTAATCGATACCTTGCTGGAGTGGGTGAAGTAGCGCTCAAAAACTTTTTTTCTGATAAAACCAATTGGCGTAAAATGTTACAAAACAATGCTGAAGCGGTGGATTGGGGAAAAGCTCGAAACCTTGCAATTGATAGCATTCCAAACGACTTAAAACCCTATGTAGTAAGAGAAACAACTGAAATACAAAGCTTGACATTTCCCGTATTGCAATATCCTGAAAAAGTAAAGAGTTTAAATCTCAGTAATACTCCTCTTTACGAAGGGAAATTGATGGGAATTAAGGGGCAATATTTAATCTTTGAAGATGCAACGGTATTCAACGTTCGCTCGAATGAAGGCCAATGCGTCAGACTTTCAATCAATTAACTTAAATGCTTTTTAGAATCTAAGAGTAAACGATTGAGCTCGCTTAATTCTTTTTTCGTGAGATCTCGGTATTTTCCAACACCTAAATTGAGTTCAATATTCATTATTCGAATACGCTTGAGCTTGACTACTCGGTAATCTAAATATTCACACATACGTCTAATTTGCCTATTTAAACCTTGAGTGAGTACAATTCGAAATTGTTTTTTATGAATTTGTTCTACTTCGCATTTGCGTGTCATCGTGTCTAGAATGGGCACTCCATTTACCATTTGCTCAATAAATTCTGCTGTAACAGGCTTATTCACCGTAACGATGTATTCCTTTTCGTGCTTGTTTCTTGCTCTGAGGATTTTGTTTACAATATCACCGTCGTTTGTCAATAATATTAAACCTTCGCTAGGCTTATCGAGTCTTCCAATGGGAAATATTCTTGAGGGATAATTGATGTAGTCGATGATGTTGTCTTTTTCAACCCTAGTGTCTGTCGTACAGACAATACCTACTGGTTTATTAAAGGCCAAATACACATTGCGTTCTTGAAGGTTTTCAACCAACACACCGTCTATTTCGATCCGGTCTGAGGGACTTACTTTTTGTCCCATAACTACTTTTTGTCCGTTGACCTGTATCCGTCCTGCATCAATTAATTTATCTGCAGAACGTCTTGAACAATGTCCAATTTCACTAAGGTATTTGTTAAGTCTAACGCCCTGTTGTTGATCGTTCATACAGTTTAAATTTTTAGTTCATCAGTAGGTTTGAGATCAAACTTTTTTCTAAATAGAAAAACAAATAAATAAAGCAACGGAGTATCCAAAGCAGCTACAAATACTTTAAATAAAAAACCTGAAAGTACAAGTCCCCAAAACAAATCCCATTCTAAAACTCCAAAGAGGCTAAGCAAACTGATGACTGAGAACGTATCAATGAATTGAGAACTAAAGGTTGAAAAATTATTCCGCAGCCAAAGCATCCGACCTTTGGTGAGTTTTTTCCAAAAGTGATACAGACGAATATCGACAAATTGTGCGCCGAGATAAGCCATCATGGATGCCAAAACAGCAACTGGTGAAAGCGCAAATACAGTTTGAAAAGTAGCATCGTCAACGGGAGAATTTGAAAGTGCTGGGACGACATTCGCCATCCATAAAATACCCATGGAAAAGAAGGAGGCAAATATTCCAGCAATTACAACCTGATTGGCTTTTTTCTTACCGTAGATTTCAGAAATTAAATCGGTGATTAAAAACGTGATTGGGTAGGGGAGTATGCCTACTGAAAGCTCGAAAAGTTGATTTCCAAAAACAGTAAGTTCAAAAGGTCTCCAATAAAAAAATTTTTGAAAGATTAAATTCGAAACGACTAATGAGGTTATAAATAGCCCTCCCAAATAGAGGTATATTTTTTTAGCAAGTTCAGTTTTTTTTTCTGTCATCCTAATGAATCTTTAATTCAAAAGGCAGCAATAACTGCATACGAGCTGCTGGCTTTACTTCAATAAGTTGATCAAATTTGGGTTGAATGGTATAGGGTAAAAATAAATTCCACAAACGGTCCAGACCGAGTGAAATATTCATATCTGACAAAATAGCGGTCAGATCATCTTCAAACTTTGGATAGTCCATGACGTTATAATTTTCAATATTAGCGAGTTTAGCAGCAGCCTGGATTGCGGCTTGAAGTCCTCCCAAAGAGTCAATCAGTCCATTTTCTAAAGCTTGTTTTCCAGTCCAAACTCGTCCTTGAGCAAGCTCTTCCACTGTTTCCTCAGGAAGTTTTCTGCCATCAGCTACGCGCTGTTTAAAAGTTGAATAGGTTTTTTCAATGGATTTTTTAGTTTGAGCTTCAAAGGCAGGACTCAGCGGTTGAAAAATGCTGTAACCCATGGCATTGGGATGGGTTTCAACAGTCTCTGCATTGATTCCCATATTTTGCATCAAACCGCTGGCATTTGGTAGGGACGCAAACACTCCAATAGAACCAGTGATGCTCATGGGATCAGCAAAAATCTGATTGGCTCCTGCAGCTATATAGTAACCACCAGAGGCCGCCACATTTCCCATTGAGACCAGAACAGGTTTTTGTTTTTTGACCTCATTGATCGTCTGCCAGAGCAATTCGGAAGTTAGCGCACTTCCTCCTGGGGAATCTACACGAAGTACAACTGCTTTTATCCAATCGTCTTCAGCTAGTTCTTTTAAGGTTTCAATAAAGACCCCTTGAGCTATGATGTTTTTTGTGCCTTCACCGTAAAGGATGGGTCCCTTGGCGAAAACTACTGCGATTCGATCTTTTATTTCTTTATTGTAATCCGACTTGCTTTGGTTTACAGCAGAAACTGAAGTAAAGTTAAGCTCATCTTTTTCTTCAAGTTGCAAGCGTGTTTTGACCATTTCCTCAAGGTCTGACTCATAGCCAAGCAAATCGATTAGGCCTTGGTTGACTGCATCTTCAGGTGTAGCTATTTTTTGTTTGTTGATTAAGTCATCTAAAGTATCAACGTTTAAATTTCGTGCTGATCCGACTTCTTTATTTAGCGTGCCCCACAGGTCCATGAGTAAGGATTTAATTTGAAGACGATTGGCATCACTCATCTTGTTATCCAAAAATGGTTCTACGGCGCTTTTGTATTTTCCTAAACGAACAACTTCCATTTTAACTCCGTATTCATCTTGAAAATCTTTGTAGTAAAGAACTTCTGAAGCCAATCCTTTGAATTCAAAAGCTCCTACTGGATTGAGGACGATGGTATCAGCAATTGAAGACAAATAATAACCCTTTTGGGTGTATATATCTGCATAAGAATAAATAAACTTACCCTCTGCTTTAAAGTTTTCGAGAGCTTTTCGAATGCTACGGGTCTGAGACCAGCCGGCAGTTATGAAGTCAGATCGGAGTCGAATCCCTTGTATTTTTGGATTTTGAGCAGCTTTGTCAATTGCACTTAAAATCTCAGGAAGCCCGAGGACTTCATCGTTTAAATCGAGGATAATTTCTAACTCGTCAAAAGAGGGATTGCGGTCAGTAATGGGTACGTTGAGGTTTAGGTCTAAAATGCTATTTGCTTGAACGGCTTTACTGCCAGAGGGGGATACAATTATACTGGCAGCAGCAGACACGAGCATAAGGATTAGGGCAAAGAAAAGTCCAATTGCTGTTAGCGTGCCTAAAACCGAGGCAAGGAAATTCTTAAAAAAATTCATGAGTAAAGTATTTATGCTACAAATATAGGGTTTTGTAGCTTTGCTGAATAGGAAGGAAACCGTGAAAAAAAACCAAGCCGTTATCTCTTTAGGAAGCAATTTGGGCAATCGTCTGGAGCTGCTTCAAAAAGCACTGGTGTTGTTAGAACAAAACGACATCAAATTGACTGCGATTTCTTCTTTATATGAAACACCAGCCTGGGGGTTTGACAGTACACCCTTTTACAATGCTTGTGCTCAGATTGAAACTGACTTCAATCCAGAAGAATTACTTTCTGTTTTTTTGGAAATAGAGGAGCAACTGGGTCGTGTTCGACAACAAAGTGACCGATATACTGCACGTCAGATTGATTTGGACTTGTTGTTCTACGAAAATTTAATCTTGAACACCGATGGGCTTGTACTCCCTCATCCAAGACTTCATTTGAGAAATTTCGTCTTGGTGCCTCTTAAAGAAATTGTGCCTCAATGGCAACACCCTGCTCTGAACTTAACAGTTAATGAATTACTAGAACAGTGTTCAGATCAAGATGACTTAGAAAAGTTGCCCTTTCGTAAATGGTCACCACCGATTTTTGATTTATTTCCTTACATCACCATAGATGGCAACATTGGAGTTGGTAAGACAACTCTTGCCCACAAAATGGCTACTGTCTATGAACTCCCTTTACTTAAAGAAGCTTTTGCCAAAAATCCGTATTTAGAAAAATTTTATGCTGATCCAGTCGCCTATGCCCTAGCAGTGGAAGCGTATTTTTTAGAGGATAGGATCAATCAAACCCAATTGTTTTGGAAACAAAATAAAAATAAGGCAGTTTCAGATTATAACATTCATAAGTCTCTAGTCTTTGCTCGGCAAAATTTGAATTCAGCCGATTTTAAAGATTATCAAAGTCGTTTTACCGAAAATTTACACAGTCAAAAATTACCAAATTTGATGGTTTACCTCCATACAGACATTGACATTCTTCAAGAGCAAATCAAAAAGCGTGGGCGTCCGTATGAGCAAAAAATAAAAAACCAATATTTAAAACAAATTGAGCAAGGTTATCAAGATCTAATTCAATCGGATTTACCATATCCTGTAGTTTCCATTTCCACTAAAAATTTAGATTTTGAAACTAAAGAAGCTGATTTTCAGTCTCTCTTAAGGATTATTTATCGGGCATCATTTTCGTAAAGAAATCCCAAAGCACCACTCCAGCGGAGACACTGATATTTAAAGAATGTTTGGTCCCCAATTGCGGTATTTCAAGGCTTTGACCGCAGGCATCAACGACCTCTTGAGATACTCCTTTGACTTCGTTTCCAAGGACAAAAGCGTATCTAGTATCCTTTTGAGGTATAAATTGATTCAGCTGTACTGCTTGCTCTGTTTGTTCCACTGCCCAAACAGAGACCTGTTCTTTTTGGAGTTGTTGAACAACTTCAAGTGTGTTTTCAGCATATTCCCAGCTTACATTATCGGTTGCTCCTAGGGCTGTTTTATGGATGTCTCTATGGGGTGGGGTAGCTGTTATGCCACAGAGGTATATTTTTTCAATTAAAAAGGCATCAGCAGAACGAAAGACAGAACCGATATTGTTAAGACTACGAATATTATCTAATACCAAACTAAGTGGGGTTTTTACGGCAGCTTTAAATTCAGCTATCGTTTTTCGTTCCAATTCTTCGTTTTTAAGTTTGCGCATAAGTTGTTAGAAAAAACAAAAGTACAATCTCTAATTTTTTCTATGCTATTTGCATCTTTGTTTTTCATAGGGCGGTAAATTTTAAATACATTCGTAAAAACCGAAATTGTTTTGGCAAAAGCAGCAAAAGAGACACCTTTAATGAAACAGTACAACCGCATCAAGGGAAAATACCCTGATGCCTTATTGCTTTTTCGCGTAGGTGATTTTTATGAGACTTTTGGATCGGATGCCATCAAAGCTTCAGGGATATTAGGAATTATACTGACCAAGCGAGGTGCTGGGAGTACCAGTGAAACCGCCTTGGCAGGCTTTCCCCATCACTCACTCAATACCTATCTACCTAAATTGGTTAAAGCAGGCTGTCGTGTAGCTATTTGCGATCAGTTGGAAGATCCTAAGATGACCAAAAAAATAGTCAAAAGAGGAGTGACTGAATTGATTACCCCGGGCGTATCACTTCACGACGATGTACTGGATCAAAAAAAACACAACTATCTTGCAGCTGTATTTTTTAATAAATCATGGGGGGTTTCTTTTCTTGATATTTCAACTGGTGATTATTGGGTTGCTCAAGGCAGTACTGAGCAAGTAGAGCAATTACTCCAGAGTTTTTCTCCAAGTGAAGTTTTAGTTCCCAAGCCCAAAAAGAAATCATTTATTGAAGAGTTTGGAAGTAATTTTCATTGCTT
>Ga0181558_10004668_pt1 | contig 12253 bp, 10 predicted proteins | sample 011ome_22_FD_133754 | JGI IMG/M metagenome (GOLD analysis project Ga0181558, IMG submission 133754) | Coastal salt marsh microbial communities from the Groves Creek Marsh, Skidaway Island, Georgia - 011507BT metaG (megahit assembly) | ecosystem: Environmental > Aquatic > Marine > Intertidal... | reverse complement strand
TTTTAGGGCTGCTTGGTGTGAGTGAACTTGCTATTGCGATCTCCAAGATAGATCGGGTAGATGCCACACGCGTGACGGCAGTAAAGCAGGAACTTGAGATGTTCCTGCAATCTTTTCAATTCGAACGGGTCCACTTTTTCACTGTATCCAATATCAACGGTGATGGCATAGCTGAGTTGCAGCGGCACCTCGAAATGCGTGCTTTTAATCTTAGTAACAGGACAACAGACGCCGGAAAAAGCGGTACTCGATTTTTAATTGATCGAAGCTTCTCCGTAAAAGGGATTGGTACCGTGGTGACCGGTAGCTTGCGGGCGGGAAAGCTCGCTGAGGGAGATCAGCTAGTACTGGCCCAGCATGAAGAAACAGCGCGGATTAAGGGTATTCGTTTGGACAAAGACCCGATCCCAATGCTTGATCCCGGTCAAAGAGCCGCATTGAACATCACCCTGTCACATGACCTGGTGCAGCGGGGCAGCTGGCTGATAGAGGCGGATATGCTGCATCCCGTAATCCGCTTTGATTGCCGGATCACGCCGCTGAAGCAGGACGCTTCGTTTCGACCAGGTGCCCAGTACCATCTCTACCATGGCAGTTCCCATTACCTGGTCAGTATTCGCAGTCTCGACCCTGTGGCAGAGTATTTTCAGATTCGCAGCCATGAACCATTGCAAGCCTGCTATGGCGATCGCTTCATTATTCGCGATCCGGCCGCAACGGAAACCCTTGCAGGGGGATATGTGATTGACACTTACGTACCCCGTCGCGGTCGCAGCAGCGAAGCGAGGTTGCTGGAGCTTGCAGCGAAAGACAATAAACCACCAGTTGCGCTGGCAAAACTGCTGCACGAAGCCAAGCTTGGAGTTGATTTGCAGCAGTTCAGCCGCAATTACAATATCCCGTTGAACAATGTCCAGGTGCTGCTTGAGAGCAGCGCCTCTGAGGCAATAGTTTTTCCAGCAAACAGCCTGCTGGGGCATCGCGCACTGGGACTTTCGCAGTTTGAATCGCTACAAAACGCCATATTGAAATTGATCAGTGAATATCATCAAAGCCACCCCAGTGAAACGGGAATCTCAGAACCGCAACTCTCACGACAGCTGGAGATACCCAATATCCACATGATTCTCAGTCTGGTGATTGAGCATTTACGAAGCAGCGGTAAAATTTCACGTGAAGGCACCTTGCTGCAGCTGCCCGATCACAAGGCAGTGCTAAGCAAAGAAGAAACGGAGTTCATGGAAAAAATCCATCCGCTGTTACTGAGTGCCGGCAATGTCCCACCGCGCACGCGAGAACTAGTAGAGATAACTGGCATTCCATTAAAGGCGTTAGAGCGTATTCTGAGAGAAGTGACCAAGTCAGGCAGCCTCGTGCAGATAGCACAGAACCGCCACTTTTTACCCGCAACCGTTGCCGAACTGGCAAGCTTCACTGAAGCGCTGGCAGCCAGCAAAGAAGATGGGGCTTTTTCAGTCATCGAATTTAGGGATGCAACAGGCATTGGTCGGAATCTCTGCATCGAAATTCTTGAATATTTCGACGGCCGGGGGTTTACCAGACGCGATGGCAATGCCCGCCTCATACGCACCGACAAAGACAATATTTTCGGTTAACGCGGCGACCGAGATTTAACCCACTGGTTCACGGCATTTAAAAATTGACCCACATCAACTGTGCGGCGGTCTTTGATCGTGCAAAACAGCTATTGGTCGCACACTAAACCAGTCAATCTATCCATTATCAGAGGGAAGTCGAATGAACAGTATATCCCGAGCAGTGTACAAGCCTGTATTGACCCTTAGTCGCACTGCTATTCCTGTTGGGCGGTTGCATTCAGCAGGCATCTCAGCAAGAAGAATTTCGACTTCCCATAAGCATTAACGAGGCCATGATACCAACAGCCACCATCGAATGCGGCGGTTCACAAGATGCCGAATCCAACCTGATGGCGGTAGACGGCTTGATCAAATATTTGACTTATGAAGACGTGCTGTCCAATGAGCACACGGATATGTCACTTGAGTTTTTCCAAAATTCCATGCAGCTTGAACTGCTTGAGAGTAGTGATATCGCTTACGGCGATCATAGTCAGATGGAATGCGGCGCCACCCGACTGCCAGATATAGAAAATCACAATTTTGGCTACGTGGATTCGGGGGATCGCCTGGGATTTATCGCAGGAATTCTATCCGAGAATCTAAAGGTCTCTGACCCAAACGGAAACGAGGCTATCAACGATTATTTAGAAGTGAGAGAAGGCGTTCTGTTTCCGAAACGACGCCTCAAAGTCTTTATGGTGATAACCAATCCGGAGATTGCCCGCAAGGACTGCCTGCCGTACCTGCCGCTGGCAGACTAGCCCAAAGACTAGCGCCAGCACTCGAACAGATCAGTTTAATGGGTGCAGACGAACAGGCAGGTGGGTGTAACCCTTTACGAAACTTGAGTAGACCCGCTCTGGATCGCCAACAACTTCGACCTTGTGAAAGCGCTGCATGATCTCTTCCCAGAGAATTCGCAGCTGCATCTCCGCAAGTCGGTTACCCATGCAACGGTGCAGACCAAAACCAAAGGAAAGGTGCTGCCGCGCCTTTTCTCTATCGATAAGAAATTCATTGGCGCGATCTATGGCTTCTTCATCGCGATTACCCGAGGCGTACCACATGACGACCTTGTCACCCGCCTTGATCTGCTTACCACCAAGCTCTGCATCCACCAGCGCGGTTCTGCGCATATACGCCAGTGGCGTCTGCCAGCGGATTATCTCGGACACCATGTTAGGAATGATTCCGTGGTTGGCCCGCAGCTTGTCATACTCAGCCGGGTTTTCGTTCAGTGCCAACACGCCACCCGAGATGGAGTTTCTGGTAGTGTCGTTACCACCAACGATAAGCAGGATGATATTCCCCAGATACTCCATCGGCGGCATATTGCGCGTCGCTTCCCCATGGGCAAGCATGGACACCAGATCAGAACCAGGCTCGGCATTAACCCGCTCATTCCAGAGTCCCGTGAAAACCTGCAGACACTCCTCCATGGCGGCCCAGCGCTCCTCGTTTGAGTTCACTACCCCGGCACCGGGAATGGCAGTCGCAGCGTCAGACCAAAAGGTCAGCTTGTAGCGGTCTTCAAACGGAAAGTCGAACAGCGTAGCGAGCATTTGCGTAGTCAGTTCGATAGAGACATGTTTTACCCAATCAAATTCTTCATTTACCGGCAGCCCATCAAGGATATTGCATACCCGCTCACGAATTATGCTTTCCAGACGCTTCAGATTGGCAGGCGCGACAACAGGCTGGGCAATACGTCGCTGATCATCATGCTTTGGTGGATCCATGGCGATGAACATGGGCAGGGTGTACTCCTCATAGGAGTCGATAATGCCTACAGTGGGTTCAGATGAATAGATGTGCGGTGAGGTGTCCACCTCCATGATGTCGCTGTATTTCGTGACAGACCAATAGGGGCCGACAGCAGACTCGGCACAGAAATGGACAGGATCTTCCTTACGTAGCCTTTCCAGGAACGGCAGAAACTCATTGGTATGCCAAATTCCTGGGTGGGATACATCTATTTTCTCAATCGGCATGGTCCAGGGATCTTTCCCCACCATACTCCACCTGCTTTGCTCTGCAGACTCGGTAGACCGCATCTCGGTCGAATTTTCACTCATTGGTTCCTTCCCCCTCGAACCTCACTTTCGTGTACTTCAATCTAAAACTGAAACTCCGGCGTGGTAACCACTAGGCCATCGAGTTCATCAGTGATTTCTATTTGACAGGACAGGCGCGAATTATCCTGCCGATCTGTGCTCAAGCTCAGCATGGCTTCCTCGGTAGGGCTGATATCTCCAACCTTGTCCAGCCAGTCCTCCTGGACGTAGACGTGACAGGTTGCGCAAGAGCAAGCACCACCGCAATCTGCGTCGATACCGGGCACGCCATTGGTGAGGGCCGCCAGCATGACAGATCCTCCAGCCTGGGCCTCGACTTCATGCTCCTCACCTGTGTGTTCTATAAATCGAATTTTTGCCATGAAACTACCATTTCTTTCATATTTAAGATGGCGCAACCATACCAATTTGTAGGGCTCAACAAAAGCATGGGCTTCAAGAATTACCCCTGAAGTACCCCATCAGGCTGGGCTCTCAAAACATTGGAACACAGCGACGAAAGGTGTGCATATGTAGCATGAAAAATCACCAATTTCAGCGCAAGAATCACCCCCGATTCAGCGCATCGATCAAGCGCGCCGGTCTGTGACAAACTTGTAATAAAATCAACCAAAAAATTCTACTATTCAAGCCTGCACCACTGGTTCTCGCGAGCACGTAATGTTTTAATACGGCGCATATTGAGTCAGGCAATCAAGATCGTGACAAACCCCATCGGAGCACTGTTTGGCCGTTCCCCCGTCCGCCCCCTGCAGGGCCATATGGGTGCGGTGCAATCCTGCGTCGCCTTACTGCAAAAACTTTTGGAGGCCAGTATTGCTGCAGACTGGCAATCAGCCGACGCGATGGCCCAAGAGGTCAACAGCAGCAAGCAGGATGCGGACGAGATCAAGCGCGACACCCGCATGCATCTCCCCCGCAGTGTGTTCCTTCCCGTTGCCCGCACCGATCTGCTCGAGCTCGTCTCAATTCAGGACCAGATCGGTTATAACTGCAAACAAGTCGCGCAGCTACTGCTGTTAAGCAAGCCCAGCTTCCCAGGAGATCTTGGCCCCGCTATACCAGGCTTCTTTAGCGCGACCTTAAAAGTCTCCGAAAGCGCGCTGGCCACGATTAACGAACTGGATGCATTGCTTGAAACCAACTTCAAGGGCCGGGAAGCAGTATTTGTTGAAAAACTCATTGACCAGCTTCAAGAGATGGAAGCCCAGAGCGAAGAAGGTAAATCGGCGATTCAGGGTCAGCTCCGTAAATTAGGAGATAGCCTGAATCCCGTTGACGTCATATTTCACTATAAGTTGATAGATCTGCTGGCTGATATTGCGCACTCCGCTCGCAAGGCGGGAAGTCAACTGCTTATGTTCATGGCCCGTTAAGAGCAAGAGCCCTATCGAGTAACGCCTCTAATGTCAGAAATACTTGCGCAGTACGGTACGCTATTGCTGGCTCTTGCCTGCATCTTTGGGTTTTTCATGGCCTATGGTGTGGGTGCGAACGACGTGGCTAATGCCATGGGGACGTCAGTCGGCGCCCGTGCGATCACCATCAAACAGGCAATCATTATTGCCATGGTGTTCGAGTTTGCCGGGGCCTATCTCGCGGGTGGCGAAGTCACCTCCACCATTCGCAGTGGCATCATTGACCTTGAGACTGCTGGCTTTGATACCAATCCAGAACTGCTGGTTTACGGTATGCTGTCCTCATTATTGGCTGCCGGCACCTGGCTTCTGCTCGCCTCATGGAAGGGTTGGCCCGTCTCAACCACGCATTCAATAATTGGTGCGATTATTGGCTTCGCTGTAGTCGGCGTTTCAGTCGACTCGGTAATGTGGGGTCAAGTCATCTCGATTGTCGCCAGCTGGGTCATTTCCCCGGTGTTTTCAGGCGTCATCGCCTTTATTATTTTCCTCAGTGTACAGCGTCTGGTTCTCGACACCGACGACCCATTCCAGAATGCAAAGAAGTACATCCCTGGCTATATTTTTCTGGTTGGCTTCATGATTTCAATGGTTACGCTGATCAAAGGCTTGAGCCACGTCGGGCTTGAAGTCAGCTTTGTTCAGGCAACGATATACGCCGTAGGCATTGGTCTCGTCACCATGACCATAGGCTACTTCCTGATTCGCAACATCAAGGAAAATGTTACCGATAATCCCGATGACCGCTTTGCCAGCCTTGAGCGCTTATTTGGCGTGCTAATGATTTTTACAGCCTGCTCAATGGCATTTGCCCATGGCTCCAATGATGTCGCCAATGCCATCGGCCCATTGGCGGCTGTTAACGGCGTAATACAGAGCGGCGGCGTGTTTGCCGCGCAGTCGCAATTGCCGGTTTGGATCCTGTTGCTGGGTGGGGGCGGCATCGTGATAGGCCTGGCCACACTTGGCTATCGAGTAATTGCGACCATAGGCCGCAACATTACCGAACTCACTCCCAGTCGCGGTTTCGCTGCAGAGATTGCTGCGGCGACTACTGTGGTGATTGCATCGGGCACTGGGATTCCAGTCTCCACCACCCACACCCTGGTTGGCGCCGTGCTGGGCGTCGGACTCGCGCGCGGAATTGGTGCCTTGAACCTGGGCGTGGTGGGCAGGATATTTCTCTCTTGGGTTATCACCTTACCGGTAGGAGCAGCCCTTTCAATCCTGTTCTTTTTCCTGTTCCGGGCCATTTTCGGTTAGCAGCTCAGCTATTTTTGGGGCTTAATTGTGCCAACATCTTTGCTACCCTAGCCTGAAATCTGTCTTGAGTCTGATCTGCATGTCTTCAGCTAAAGCAAACGTCCGGCCTTATCAATTTGTGCTCGTGAGTGCGTGCCTGCTGTTAATCCTGTCTTTTGGGTACCGGGCTGGTTTCGGCCTTTTCATGGTGCCAATGACAGAAGCTCGCGGATGGGGCCGCGACGTACTTGCCATGGCATTGGCAATACAAAATTTGTCCTGGGGCATCTGTGCGATTCTTGCCGGCGCTTTAGCGGACAAGTATGGCAATTTGCGGGTGCTTCTAACCGGCGTTGTGCTTTACGCCATCGGCATGATGGGCATGTCAATCTCAGCCACTGAAGTGCACATCATCAGCACGGCCGGTCTGCTGGTGGGCGCTGGCGTTGCCGGCACTTCTTTTGGCATCGTGCTGCCTTCCATTGCGCGCGCTGTGCCTGAAGAGAAGCGCGCCTGGGCAATGGGCATCGGCACGGCAGCTGGCAGCTTTGGCCAGTTTCTGGTGGTTCCCATCATTCAAACCGTGGTCGACAGTGTTGGCTGGATGAGTTCCCTGCAGTATCTCGGGCTCTCTGCGTTCCTGATGGCGATATTCTGCATCCCCCTCGCTAAGTATGGCGGCGCCAGTGAGGCCCAGAGTGGCGAAGCACAGGCACCTGTCAGCATCACCGAAATTGCACGGCGCGCCTGTGCAGTCAGGTCTTACCAACTCCTGATATTCGGCTTCTTTGTGTGTGGCTTTCATGTCGCTTTCATCACCGTGCACATGCCTGGCTATGTCGTCGACCTCGGATTCGACCCACAGGTTGGCGCCTGGAGTATCAGTCTGATTGGACTCTGCAACGTGATCGGCGCTTATTACTCCGGTGTCTTGAGCGGCAGGCGCTCCATGCGCGCTCTACTGACCTACATCTATCTCGGGCGTGTGATTGCCATTAGCCTGTTCCTGGTGATGCCGGTTACTCTAACCAGCATCATGATCTTCAGTGCCGGCATGGGATTTCTGTGGCTCGCAACGGTACCCCCCACGTCCGGCTTAGTGGCCTTGTTTTTTGGCACCCGCTACATGTCATTTCTTTATGGCATTGTTTTCCTGAGTCACCAGCTCGGTAGCTTCTCGGGTGTGTGGCTAGGCGGCTGGATGTACGAACAATACGGCAATTACGACGGCATCTGGTATGCCGGCATCTTGCTGGGCATGGCTGCTGCGATTTTACATTGGCCAATCAAGGAAGAGGATTATTCCGGACAACTCACAACTGCCAGGGCAGCCTGATTCATTAGTGAATTAATAATTATTGAAAATAAACCACATCAGACAGAAGTCTTGATCCAGCGCTTTGGGGGAGACAAACTGATGCCCAGATTTACCGCTCACCCGGCCCTAACACACTACTGAGTAACTGAGATATAGATGGCTTTAACAGTGCTGTATTCACCGACTCACCACCCTATCCTCATAGCAAGGACGATACTCCTACTGGCAGCGCTTTGGCTCACTGCATGCAGCAATGTTGTTGACGTGCCTTCCAGCAATTACGGCAGCCGAGTCAAATACCTGGTATTACACGCAACCTCTGAAGACTTCGAGGAATCATTACGCTTGCTGACCCAACCCACCGCTAATCCGGTCAGCTCACATTATCTCGTCCCTACCCCCGGCGACCCAAGCTACACACGCAGCAGTTTGCGAGTGCATCGATTGGTACCAGAGCTGGAAAGAGCGTGGCATGCTGGAGTCAGCTATTGGGCCGAAGAAACCGGCTTGAATGACCGCTCTATCGGCATCGAGATAGTCAACGAATTCAAGTGCAGCGGCACCAGTGATCCCATCAATGAAACAGTACCTGAAGACATCAGCTGCGAATTCCCTGGCTACGACGAGGAACAAATTGCGCTGGTCATCGAACTGGTCTCAGACATCCTGTCACGTTACCCAAGTATTAATCCCATTGATGTGGTTGGTCATTCTGACATTGCCATCCTCAGAAAATCCGATCCTGGGCCGGAGTTCCCCTGGCAGCGCCTGTATGAAGCGGGCATCGGTGCCTGGTATGAGGAAGATCTTAAAGCTGACTATAAACAGCGCTTCTCGCAGCGCCTGCCGGACATTGCTATGATTCAGGAGGCACTCAATCGACTCGGCTACTTCGTCGAACCTACGGGCCAGTTTGACAACGCGACCCGCTATGCCATGCGCGCCATGCAGTTACACTTCAGGCCCCAGAACTACACCGGTGAAATCGATGCCGAATCTGTTGCCATCATCTGGGCGCTATTGGAGAAGTACCGGCCACGGGAGCTCGAAGAGCTATTAAAAATCTGATTTGCCGATTTACATTCAGGAAATTACAATTCACGCTTTGATAGCCTCATGGAAGAACTCATCCCTAACATCTCTTCTCGCGGGGAGGTTGTAGCTGGGGTGCCTGTCGCTATAGAGGGAGAAATTGTAAACTACTTATTTCTTGCACCCACCCTTAAACTGAGCAAAGGTATTTCCTAAAAGGTACCACATTGCCTGAAAAAACTTGCTGAAACTTAGCATTGGCAAGGCTTTTGATCATGCGTCCAGGGGTTTTTGCATAGGTATGTAAGTCGATCTTTGAGAGTTGCGCGGAATGAATATTTTTAATCTGTAGTTACAGCAAAAGCGCAATGCGGAAGCCGCCAGTGTGCAAGATTTTGAGTTATTGCAGGACAAAATCGCTGTCGTTGTAATTCGCTTTTTGTTCGTGTTCATAGTGATTCCGATGCTTTGGAACTATATCAATGGTTTCTATGTGAGGAGTTTTATTCAGCTTCTCGCTGTTGTGGCTTTTGCTATTTGTATCTTTTTGGCACATAAAAATATTTATAGAGATGCCAGAGACTGGATTATGATCGCTGGAATGTACAACATCAGTATCACAAGCCTTGTTACGAATGGCGGCTTCACAGCACCAGCAGGAATGATAGCTGTTGCTGGCTTTGTAGGGGTGTCGATGACTTGCACTGGGTCAAGAAGAACTAATGAGATCCTTTTTGTTGCGTTAGTCTCTGTGGTCATAGTACTTCTGCTTCAAGTATATGGGTATATACCAGCCTACGATAATACAGCTTTCGCGGGAGGTTGGACGTTTATGTTGTCCTTTTTGTTGGCGATGTTTGTGCTGGGGTTTTCTCATTCAACACAGCGCCAATTTTTAACGCAAGTAGTAGCTGCTAAAGAGGACGCTCTTAAAGCGTCGCAAAGCGCGCAACAAACCGAATCACGCTTTTTATCTAATATGTCTCATGAAATTCGCAATCCCCTAAGCGGTGTGCTGGGACTTATCCAGCTGTCGTTAGAGGAGAGTGATCCGACGAAGATCAAACAGAATTTAAAAACTGCTTCGTTGGCTGGCAAACATTTGCATAACATAGTTGACGATATCTTGACTCTCAAGAAAGTTGACTCAAAGGGTATACAGGATCATAAGGCACCAATTGATTTAGTCGAATTTATTCAACACTGGAATAAACTATTTTCCTCACTAGCAGAAAGAAGTGAAATAACGTACCAAGCACCCAACCTAAGCGATTGTCCCCGCTATGTTATCGCGGATAAGCAGTTGTTAGGGCAGGTATTCAGCAACTTAGTCTCCAACGCAATTAAGTTCACGCCGAAATCCGGATTCGTCATAGTCGATATCAAGTTTGATGCAACAGCAAGTGAGCTTACCCTAATCGTTAAAGATTCTGGAATAGGTATGAATGAGGCGACTCTTAAGACGCTTTTTACACCATTCAACCAGACAGAAGACAGCTCTGAGAAAGTTTTTGCGGGCACAGGGTTGGGATTGGCCATTTCAAAAGAGTTAGTTACTTCTTTGGGAGGTGATATCTCCGTGGTTACTGAACTTGGAGAAGGGTCAACATTCACCGCCGTATTACCTTTGCAAATAGATACGGAACGTGAAGATGCGTGGCGATCTGGAATTCCTGCGGATGATTTGATACCTGTAAGAAAACCTATCGCAGACCTGTCTGCAGTTCGTGCTCTGTGTGTGGATGACAGTGAAATTAATCTCGTTGTCATTGCAGGAATTTTGAATAAGGCTAATGCGCATGTCACTACGGCATTGTCTGCCCCAGAGGCTTATGAACTGCTTACAAAGGGTGATTTTACCATAGTGCTAACTGACATCAGCATGCCGGAAATGGATGGTGAGAAGCTTCAAAGCATGATTAAAGCTTATAACCCAAAGTTACCTGTGATAGCGGTAACTGGAAATGTTCTCGAAGACGACAAGAGGCGCTTTCTGGCCAATGGATTTGTTGGCGTGGTCGACAAACCTTTTGACTCAGATGAATTACGAAACCTTGTTCTTGAGCATCATGCGCCTTCAACTACCGACTAAGCACACATCCCGAAGCAGGCGGCCAATTGCTGCTTTGAAAATCAGTCTAGGGTTTGACGATTTTTGGCATTAGTATCATCAACCAGTCAATTTTGGATAATTGTTGCTATATGGAGTGCACCCATAAAGCCCCGCTGGACACTGTTCAACGGGAAGTTACTCTAAAGTGTGGAAATCCAGTCTCCGTTGGTGACTTATCCCGCCGACTAGAAATCACTGTTGTCGGTTTCATAGCTTCCTGTCGGGTTACGAGCGTCATGCGGTGAGCGACGAGTGAGAGCTGTATAGGTTTCTAATTCACGAATTGAGAAACACTCTCGCTTTTTTCTTTGAAATCTCCCATCGATGAAACCCCTAGAAGGCCCAAAGCAGACAATCTGGTCAGCAGCCGATTGAAGCAAGTTGTAGCGAATAAGCTCATACTCATTCATTTCTTCAAAACGCACATCTTCAGTCGACGAGCAAGATTGAATTGTTAAAGCCAAAGCGAACATGCTGTTTATCTTAATACCTTTCATAATAGCTTCTCACTTACCGAAGCAGTTTTGATTCTTTTCACCCTGTTTGTTTCTCTCGTCGCGCTTGGCCATCTCTTGACGCAACCAATAGAGGGTTTTTGCTGGATTCCATTAAAAATGGTATTTGGCGGAGGAGGCAAGGGGCTATAATACATATTATCTGACTGATATAATTAATATTCATAAAAAATACTCCCCTGTGATGTTGCCCAGGCACATTGAGTTTGACTGCGTGCCGGCCGCTCAATCTTAGGGACACTTTCATATCACTAGGCTCGATTTGGCGTTTATGCGATGCGCCCTAACTTCTTCTGTTTGCGAGAATCTACAGGACTTCCTTTAAAAATATGTACAGAGCATTAGGACATGGAGACTAGCTAAAAGGTTCTACAGAAGCAGTTTGTGTCCATGCCTAATTGTTTGCGCCTAAACTGAAAAATACCCCGCTTTCCAAAAAGTGCGACGAATAATTGGAGGGGGGATGCAGGCCATAGTCCAACGCCCAGTTTTTTAAGTTTTCCTAGAGTGGCCGCTTTTGAACGACAGAGGGGGAGATGATTCTGAATTACTTTCGAGCAATTCACCTAAAGCGAGCTACTCGTGCTGATGATCTCGCGATACGTTGGTCATTAATCTGTCCGAGTAAGTAGGTTGATACTGATGGGCGTTAACTTAGAGCCCAAGTTGGGCGATGTAACTAAAGCTCGAACTGCTGAGCGTCGTAGCCAAGCCAGTTGTCAATTTCGTAGGGAGATGTGCCTTTTTCTACGACTATGGCGTGCAGGACAAAGACTTCATTCGTTAATTGCCGCGCTTCCACATGCAAAGGGTCCAAGGCGTGGGCATGAAATGAGCTGGATTCCGTGTGCTCAATCAACGGTGCAAATGGAGTGCCGATTTCTAGCGATGAGACCTTCCAAGCCGTGTCAAAGTACCAGTAGGCGCCTGACGCAGGCT
>Ga0181558_10004660_pt1 | contig 12261 bp, 7 predicted proteins | sample 011ome_22_FD_133754 | JGI IMG/M metagenome (GOLD analysis project Ga0181558, IMG submission 133754) | Coastal salt marsh microbial communities from the Groves Creek Marsh, Skidaway Island, Georgia - 011507BT metaG (megahit assembly) | ecosystem: Environmental > Aquatic > Marine > Intertidal zone... | reverse complement strand
TTTCACACTCCTTGAGTCATGACTCAGTGCGGCTAGGGACTCAATTACCAAGTTGGTACAAAACTCTCAATTTGTAGCAACGTGACCAGGCGTGCGCCTCGCGAGCTCCGAGGAATCAATTTTTGCGCGAAAAGTCGTACAAGTGTGAATACATACCATTTCCTACCATCTTGAAAATCGACAGCGTCATAAGCTCCACAGAAGCGACGATATGAAAGTGCACAAGCAGCACACTCAAAAACACCTTTTCAAAGCGGCTGGAGCTTCGTCCACGTACACGCCTCTGTCGCGGATCTATGACAACTAAAACGTCGTGTATCATATTAAAACATGTTTTGTGCGTCCCCTGTCGGCAGTGAATTCATGTGTTCGCCATGATTCCCGCTTTCGTGTTCGATAACGCAGCGACGGTGGTTGAAATCGCTTTTACTCGTCGAACGTACTTCACGTTGCAGCAACGCCCATCCGACGTAGAAGGTGCGAAACGCAACGTGGCACTATCACAAACACATTCATCCGCGTGTTTCTTTGCCTCGCAGACACGCGCCGCGCGCGCGCCGCGACAGACGCGTGAAAGTGGCGCTCGTGTGCGACGCGCCGCGCGAGTTCAAAAAAAGGGCGAAAGTGAAGCTGATTTGAGGTTCGAGTCGACGGTGGGCCGTAAACGGTCATGATTGGTCAACTTAAATACGTAAAATAATAGGAAAACCTTAGTGGAATGGGTCTATTAAGTCGTTATATTTTAATAGTAAATTTGCAATTCCAATGCTGTTCAATATGAACGGCAAACTAAGAAAGTATTTGTTAGAAACATATTTAAAATGGAATCTCTTCGTCTAATAAGTACTCTTCAAAATCTGAAAAATCGCGCTATGGGAGCACTGTTATAATATCTGAAGTTAGAATACAACATGACAACATTACAAAAACTCATCATTTATTTGATTAGAGGAGGGGTTAATTGCCGGCGGCGTAAAGAAAGAAAGAAAGAAGCTTCCCGAAAGCTGCGTGACCACTCCTGCGCGCGCACGCCGAACGAAAGTTCGTAAAGATTAAACGCGACATGTCCACGATTTCGATTCATAAAATTTCGAACTCTAGCATGGCAAATCGAATGACATCGAACTCTTTGAGGACGAGCTCCTACCGAGGAAACAATCTCGTTTTGCATAAACGCGTGGTCTTACGCAAAGCATCAGCCAAAGGGCCCGTGGTTCGAGCCGAAAAGGTTGTCGGTATCGATCTTGGTACAACCAATTCTGCGGTAAGTTTATAAAATAAATCGTCGGTGAAATCACGCGAAACCAGAGCACTTCTCTGGCCACCAAATAACGGGTCTATCTGTACATGCTTGCCTCTTGCTTGGCTGACCATTTCGTATGAAAACTCATTCCAACAGGTGGCCGCGATGGAAGGCGGTAATCCAACCATCGTAACGAACTCCGAAGGTGGTCGAACGACACCATCAGTTGTTGCCTACACCAAGAATGGTGAGAGGTTGGTTGGTCAAATTGCGAAGCGCCAAGGAGTAGTGAACCCTACAAACACTTTTGCCTCTGTGAAGCGCTTTATAGGCCGAAAATTCGCTGAAGTCTCGAATGAATCGAAGGAAATCTCTTACTCTGTTCTTAACACAAGCGGATCCGTCAAAATTGATTGTCCAGCGCTTGGAAAGCAATTTGCCCCAGAAGAAATCTCAGCGCAGGTACTGCGCAAGCTGTGTGATGACGCTTCAACTTTCCTTGGCGACAGTGTAACGAAGGCGGTTATTACAGTTCCTGCATATTTCAATGATAGCCAGCGTCAAGCAACTAAAGATGCCGGACAAATCGCCGGTATTGAAGTCCTTCGAATCATTAATGAGCCAACTGCAGCTTCATTAGCGTATGGCTTTGAACGCAAATCAAATGAGACCATTCTCATTTTTGATCTCGGCGGTGGCACATTCGATGTTTCTCTACTTGAGGTTGGGGATGGAGTGTTTGAAGTATTGTCGACCTCTGGTGATACTCATCTCGGTGGCGATGACTTTGACAAACGAATTGTTGACTGGCTTGCCGAGGATTTCAAGAAAGCAGAAGGTATCGAGCTTCTCAAAGACAAGCAGGCTCTCCAACGTCTTACAGAAGCAGCAGAAAAAGCGAAGATGGATCTCTCTTCAACAACGAGCGCTAATATCTCATTACCCTTCATTACTGCCACAGCTGAGGGTCCAAAACACATTGATACAACTCTTAGTCGTTCCAAATTCGAACAACTTTGTGAAGACCTCATCGCGCGGTGCAAAGTTCCTGTTGAGCAAGCTTTGAAAGACGCCAAATTAAGCCTGAGCGAGGTTGATGAGGTTATTTTGGTTGGAGGTTCTACTCGCATCCCAGCTATTCGCGAACTTGTTCGAAACTTGACTAAAAAAGAACCAAATATGAGCGTCAATCCTGACGAAGTCGTAGCTCTTGGGGCAGCCGTTCAAGCGGGTGTTCTGGCTGGCGAGGTTTCTGATATTGTTCTCCTCGATGTGACGCCACTTTCCTTGGGACTTGAAACTCTGGGGGGGGTGATGACGAAGCTTATCCCGAGGAACACAACGCTTCCTACTTCTAAGTCAGAGGTCTTTTCGACGGCTGCAGATGGTCAGACAAGTGTTGAAATAAATGTTCTCCAAGGTGAACGTGAATTTGTGAAAGACAACAAGAGCCTTGGCACGTTTCGGTTGGACGGTATCCCCTCAGCACCAAGAGGCGTACCACAGATCGAAGTCAAATTTGATATAGATGCAAACGGTATTTTGTCCGTGGAAGCGTGCGATAAAGGTACTGGTAAGAAGCAGGACATCAAGATTACGGGCGCCTCTACATTGTCATCTGATGAGGTCGAAAGAATGGTCGCTGAGGCCGAAACATTCGCTGCTGAAGACTCTAAACGCCGCGAGGAAGTTGAGGTACGGAACAGCGCAGATTCTATGGTATATCAGACCGAGAAGCAACTGAAAGAGCTTGCAGATAAAGTTCCAAGTGACATAGCAGATAAAGTGAATGCTAAACTTGCCGAACTCAAGGAAGCTATTTCCTCTAACGATGTTCAGAGCATGAAATCGGCACAAGAAGCGCTTCAACAAGAAGTTATGGCCCTCGGCCAGGCCATGTATCAAGGAGAAAATGCTGGAAATACCTCCTCATCTGCGACTCCAGATGATGTCATCGATGCCGAGTTCAGCAGTGACAAGTAAAAATTATTCACAAGAGGCACTGTCGCACCATTCTTCTCATTCTACTAATTTAATTTAATTCAATTTATGCACCTTATAAAACATAACTGCTTCACTGACAACAAGCAGCATAGGGGTCTGTCTCCCTTTGATCAAATCTCTTACCCGCTTTCGCGGCGCGAGTCAAGTACTGAGGACAACATGATTGAGTGTGAATTGTGAAAGGCTGATTTGGGATATGTGCCATTTGTTCGGGGCTGGGATCGGACACATGTAGAGGAGATAAAAGCCCCGAATATTTGTCTAACATCTCCCTAGAACAAAAGTACTTTATGCGAGGCTGTCACATCTTATGTATGATGTGTGTATCGCGCATTCTACTCATGTAGCATGAAAATCAAATATTGGGTGGAATTACGGCTTCTCATATTAAAAATCACCAGATGTGATTAAAAAACTTCTCGATGACTCATGTGGTTTAAAATTTTAATAATTGAATTGCGTGGTAATATACAAAAAGTGCATACAAAGTTTTCATAAGAGTAATTTCAATTAATAACATGTTCATAAGCACCAAGTCGGTACTTAATATGGGACGAAATGGCTAGGCACGTGTGTTTAAGCGTATTCCGAAACTCCGTTCGTTTGCTCCTAGTGCGCACGCACTCCATTCGCGCGCTGTGGTCTCAAAGCAGTTAGAGGTTACGGTGCCGCATGCAACCGTATGCGCATATCGGCGCTATCTGCCTAAATGTTTTACTTCTCAGTGGAACTGCAGACGGTTGCAAAAGATCAAGTTCTTCCAAGGCGTTAACATTCTTTCTCAGGTACACCCGTTCGAAATTCTCAGTTCTTAACTGTGTAACTTCACAATCTCAAAGTTTTGCGGCTTGGTTTCTTCTTTTGACGACGTTTTCGGCCTTTTATTCAGGTGAACTCTTAACAACAACATACGTCAAATAAGTGTAACTCGGTTTAGTTGTACAACGTGCCTGCTGCGTCCAAGCACGACTCTTAGGCGCGCTGTCTTTTACGTGCCTACGTATTGTGCTTTCAGAAGCGGTGCAGTCCTTTGCTAATTCGGAAAACTGTGACAGCAAGTCAAACAGGAATATTGCCGGTACTCCATCATATCCGCTGTGTGCTTGATATAAAATTGATTGATGAATGAATAGCCTTTTTCGCAGGCGAGATTGCTTCGTCTTTTGTTCTTAGTTCAATGATTTTGTCCAGTGCACCTATTACAGCTAGCTCTGGTGCAATAGAGAATGGATGGAATCAAACTTTTCTTAGTGGTGAGACGCTAACGATTCTGAAGTGAGTGACATAATTTTTTAGATAGCTGCGGCACTGGCTTCATTTTCCGGACGACTACTATTCTTTCACACGGTCTTGATGGCTAGCGGATCACTCCATAGTCGTTTGTTTGTACGCGTCAGTGCTGATGTTCTGGCTTGTATAGGATCATGGGTACGTCCGCAGCTTATTTTCTTCATGAACATTCACCCATGATAATGAATAGCTTGTATTCGGTTCGCGCACGTGAGATGTAAAAATATTGCTTTGTCTTATTGAAATGTTCTACTGTACCACAAAAGAAAAATTATCCTCCTCACGCTAAAATAACGTAAGCATGGCGGAACTAGGCGATGGACTTCTGCACGAGACCGGCCGCTGTATCCCAATCCCCAGTACTCAAAACTTTGTCTATTGTTTCTGACGGCTTGTCAATGATTTTATCAGCTATGCCGTATGCAATCGCGTCTCTAGCAGTCATATACAATGGTCGCTGAATGTCCTACAGAAGAAGAAGAAGAAAAGTGAGTCCATAAAATTCCACCTTTTGCTAGTAACTCATACCTGCTCAACTTTGCTAGCACTTCGACCAGTCGTCTCGGAAAGAATTCTAACTAAAACTTCTTTTTGAGCTTTGACCTCCTTCCATTTAATCTGTACTTCCGTTGCCTGCCTCTCACCAGTGCTGGGGACCTTAGGCTGGTGAAGCATTGCTGTTGCGTGCGGCGTCATGAATCTCTTTCCCTTTTGTCCTGCCGATAAAAGCATGCATGCTTGACCGATGGCTACTCCAGTACCAACAGTATAAATCTTCGTTTCGAGACTTCAGGTTTTATTTCGAATTTTATGAAGGTCAGATTTACCTCATTTCCTATATACTTCATCGTATCATAGATAGCCGTGGCCTCTGTATCAAACCCAACTACTTCACCATCAGCACGTGTGCAACCTGTTGAGTTGATATATATGTAGCACGGTTTGGATGAGTCGGTGTACTGTAGGTAAAGCAGTTCAGAGACTATTAACTCTGTTACAGCTGGTACGAGCTGCAAAAGGTCTCAGTGAGACATTCACAAGAAAAGGTATCACTTTACCGGCATCCCTATGTATATGATTCGGCTGTCTAATAATAGTGATGGGAGATCTGGCGGCGGTGTTTTCGGCTTATGTTCATTGTATGATGTACCAGGCGTTGCACTGGCAGGCGAATTTGAGTTCATAGTCACCCTCCCGGAATCCCTTGTCCTGTGAAGGTATGACAGAAGCCCTAAAGCGAATCACGTTTCTACCGCGTTAGTGCTTCAACGATGTGAAATATTCACGTAAAATCGATCGGAGTACGAGGAATTTGCCATGGGCAGTGTTTTCTTCTTGCCAACTGCGCGCTCGAAGTCAGTACCTTTGTTCCGTAGCGTGATGCGCGATGTACACTTGGGGGATATGCGGACGCGGGCGTGTGTGTTTGTGTTTGTGGTCATCGCGGACTATATCGCAGACGTTCTGGAAAATTCACAGCAAATCAGTGGAATCTCTTTGAATCACTCGACTTCCTTGACGCGTGCTATCCGCTGAAACCCGTAGCGGGTGCGAGAATCCTGTGCTTGTAGGTCTGCTTTTATTAGTGTCGAGTAAAACTTTCCAGAATGCATCAACGACGTCATGTTAGTACTATTCGTACTGTACGCAATAGTGCTGAAATCAATCATCAACGTGATTGATAAATTTTTCAAACAAATTTAGAGCCTATTCCTAATAAATAATAATTATACATGACGAAAGGACAAGGTGCACTCCGCGCGCCTCGGTCGCTTATAATATGCTAATAAGTATTATTTTATGGTGTCTGAAAAAAGCCCGTATTGGACACATGTGTAATAGCAGCATATAGCATATACAGGTCCCAAATATGCGGCATGGGCCTACGCTGTGCGAATCCATGCCGGTGCGAAAACAAGCCCTAGCGGCGCTACATGCTCAAAGGGTGGGTCGCCTAAGGCGCCGTCTTAATCGTTTCTACTAAGACGCGTACAATCGTAGGCCATGGAGTGTCGTATGTATCAGCGATGCTTTCCTGAAGTAGATGAGGTGGTCATGGTTCAAGTGCGTTGATATTCTGGTCAGAGATTCTTCGCACTCACCTTCCTGTTTAGGTGAAGAGCATCGCTGAGATGGGCGCGTATGTCCAATTACTGGAATACAATAACATCGAAGGGATGATTCTACTATCTGAACTCACCCGTAGGCGTATTCGCTCGGTTTCAAAGCTTATCAAGGTATCCGTGCGTGTAAACTTCGAAAGTCCTGGTTTTACTATCAAAAATGCAGGTTGGGCGCATTGAACCAGTTATGGTGCTGCGGGTAGATAAAGACAAAGGTTATATCGATCTTTCGAAAAGGTACGTCATTTATGAATAGTGAGTACGATTTATTTTTCATCCGTCTTCTTACAGGAGAGTCAGTCCAGAAGATGTCCAGGCTTGCGAGGAAAAGTATAATAAAAGCAAAATGGTTCACTCCATACTCAGACATGTGGCGGAAACTACCGTATCCTACGATCTAGAATCACTCTATAAGGTAAGCAAGTGCTATTATCCCTTAAAACTTTTGACACGTCTGCAGAACCTGGGATGGCCGCTTTACGATCTTTATGGACATGCTTTTGAGGCGTTCAGACTTATGGTCACGGATGCAGAAAATATTCTGAATAAAGTTGCCTCGGTCGCATCCGATCATGTGATCCTTGAAGACCACGTAAAACAAGCTCTCATCAAGGATATACGCCGTCGCATGACTCCGCAGCCTCTTAAAATCAGAGCAGATGTTGAGATCACGTGCTTCGGTTACGATGGTATAGAACACATTCGAACAGCACTGCGCGCGGCAGAAGCAGTTTCTTCTGAGGATTGTGCAGTTAAAGTGTCTCTCGTGGCTTCACCATTATTTGTTTTCACTACTCAGACTGCTGAGAAGAATGTAGGCGTGGACGCCATCACCAGAGCAATATCTGCTGCCACAGTGAGTAAAATGCAAGTGTTTTTATCTCATCGTTTTCACTTTTTACTAGGCTTGCATCACAACTGAAGATGGCACGATTTGCGTTAAGGAGGCTGCTAGAGCTGTCAGTGAAAGAGATGATAGACTTTTGGCGGAAAGAATTGAGAAGTTGACCTCGGAACAGACTGAATCTGACAGCGAGGATGAAACCATTGGGGACGTTGAAATTGAACACTAGACTGAGGGAGAAAATAAAATACTGATTATTTTTACAGAATTAGAAACCTATCATTTCTGAACCGATATTTAGCCTTTCTATGCTGTGAAAATCGCTTCAATGCATCGATTCATGTACTTAGCTTGAGTTGCGCCTATGCCTCCCACAAGTTTCCCCACCTGCTCATTTTTAGAGCCCATGTCATAAAAACATTTCTCAGTACACTGCAACACAGGACCGTACATGTTATTATTACTTTTTGGTAGCCACAGATCGATTTACCCTAGAATCTTTGAGAAATACTGGAGAACCAAAAAATATAGGTGCAGCACCAGTGAGCCATCGTAAACGACACGAGTCCCTAGCACATGAAGCCGCTGCAAAGCTATAAGTTCCATCCTTTGAACATCCATCCATCCACGTGTCTAAAAGATTGACCGAAAACCTATCAATATCTCTATCAGTAACGTCCCATAGATTCGCAAGAATCGATGGAACACCGGAAAGTAGGTATGTTAGTATGTCTCCATCAGGTTCCAAGTCACCTTCCAAACGCACTACAGCACCACTTGAGCAACCCATGAGAACCACGACTGCATACAACACGTTATTAGATACTACCGAATTGAACACGTACTGCTTTCCAGAACCATGGCCAAAGTACAGGAATAAGTCACTTGTCGCAAGTATATCAGATACGTGCTGGGGTTGTAAATCGTGGGGTGTTATGGACTTCCACTCCTCGTTAGTCACAACGAAGCGGGCCAAAGCTTGTTCAGTGCTCAAGAGATCTCCGGATGGGTTCAAAAGAATTGATGTCTTGGCGAGATCAAAGCACGAATGCAAATTGCAGTACTTTCTTTGGTTTATCGCACGAGAGTCAGAATACGTAACACAAGGGATACGAAAGAATTGATGCTGAACCAACTTTGGCATCGACTCCCATGGTAATGAAGCAACTTTGTCATCTAGAAGAAGATAAATTGGTCCAAAAGTCGATTGATATATATTTGTATGTTTCGATTTTACACGTTTCTTGCCACAATTGAGACTTTTGCAATATTCGGCCAAAGCATATATTTCACGTTCGAGCTGCTCGTGATTTGATAATAAACCCAGTTGCTTCGACGTGGAATCAGATACTATGAACATTCGTCTCAGAACAGAGGAAATCTCTTCTACACGTAGTTCGTCAATATACTGAAGCATCAAGCGGAGCAAATGTCGAGAAAATTTCTGCAGCTCAATACCACGTCGCTCTGACATATGCTGTAATTCACTCAATATCTGTGCCAGTGTAGTTGATTCTTTCACCTCATGAGCTTCATGTTCGCCGAACATAAGAAAAACGAAAGGTCCGAAAACATCCCGCTGCAACGATATGAGAAGTTGATGCAACTGATGATCTCGCAGTAGTCGTTCCTCCCACCAAGCAACTCTTTCCGCTCGAGTAAGCTTTTCACTACATGAACAGCTTCTGGCGTGATTTAAAATCTCTTTAAAATGTTCAAACATGTCGACGTGCACCGAGCCACTATATTTCACTTCGGGCCAAGGTAATTCAATGGTGATCGGTGTTTCGCTGGCCAAGCAGGAGCAACGAGTGAGCATGAGAGTCTTTGCGACTCCTTGGTCATAACCAAAGAAAGCTGCACTCAAACAAGATTCACCTAGTGTGACAACTGGAAATTCAGCGTGTGCCTGGACTTCAGGATCCAATATTTTACTGCGCAGAGATGCACTCGAAACATTAAGTGCACTCTTAGGAATATCAATGGCTGCCCGTTGTCTGAAACTAGCACTATATGACTCATGGGCCGCGTGTGTAAGCCCCTCAGTGTTTATACTGGTACTCGAAATCAAAGCTCCATACAAAATCGCCGACTTTTTCACAAAGTACGGTGAGCAGTCCCATAATTCGAGTGCCGACAGTAACATCTCTACAGTTTCATGATATATCTTGTGTGACTTGGAGACGCAGCAATCTACCGTTTGTAACATTTTACGCAGCTTACGAACATTAAGCGCGCTTCGAGCCAAAAGGGAGCAAGCTGAGTCGACAGTAGAAGTCAAGCTCGCTGAACTCATCCAGTCTTCGCTTTTCGTGAGAAGTAGCTCTGCCAAATTGACATCCACATACATGGAGACATCTATCGCGGATCTACTCAACATAAAAGAACACCAAATGTACCAAGTAGAGCGACGCCTTGTAAAGTTTTCCATATCGTGAGAATCCATCATTTGTGTGAGATTCACAACCAACGCATCATAAGCGATTTTACCGCTCAAAGCATCGCCACGCGCGTGATGTATTGAGCAATTCAGGGCAAGAAGTGAAACATCCAACGCTTCCTGGAGAAACTGAGTGAGCGTAACTCGCAAGCGGGCTTTTCGCAACAGTGTTTCGACACTGTGCATTAATCGCTCCGCATCATTCATAAGTGAGCGTTCAATCAAGTGCTGTGCTTGTCTGATGTTGATGGCAGCCGTCAAATAAGGCAAATTCATACGTTGGGAAATACACAAAGCTTCACTAAAAGCGTCATTTGAAGGTTTGTGGATCCCTAGCCAATACGTTATGATAGCGTGGAACGTTTTAATTTCCAAGTAAAGTCCAATTATTTGCCACAAGCTTATTGCAAAAGATACTGTGAGCCCATCATAATGAATGGAATTTTGAAGTTGCGAGTGGATTTCTTCATTATTCCACGCTTCCATGACGCTTGTATGAATGTATGGTAAGTTGTGACTTTTGAGCATAAGTTCAACTAGGTTGAGCACCTCCATATTGTATTCGAATGCACTTGACAAATCGCCATTTGTAACGTGTACACATACTTCAATGATTTTCATGCGAACTCTAACTTCGAAATCACTAAATTGTATGCACCAAACAGGCACAGAATCTTGCTTCAATAATGACTCATTCGATGCACTTATTGGAAAAGTAACGATATTGCTAGCATATGACCGTGTTTCGAGCCTCATGCCAGTCATTTTATGAATACTAGATGAAATGCAGGCGGTCTGCTCAAACTCGTCAAATAAGTTCAGTTTGTGGAACATGGAAATCAGGGTAACGATGAGATTTATCCAGCTTTGTTTTACACATGCGAAGATTTCATGTGATTGCTTCTCAGCCACTTGACGTGCAAACTGCGCATATGCATCGTTTGATTGTTTTGATAGTTCATCAATCCTAATTTTCATATCCATATATTCTTTTTCACTCATTTCTTGTCCAGTCAGAATCGAAAGTACACAAGCTTTGATTTCTATGCATTTTGTGGTGAGGCATAGATTTTGTTTGATAACCTCATTAATATTCCAGTTTTCCTTGGTCATGGCGAGTATCTGACGCAATAGAGAAGGTTTCAGGCAATCGCACTGCTGGCGTTTACATTGACGACGCAGCAGGAAAAGGAGAGACTCCAAAATCTCGTTCAAAATTTTGTAATCCACAGTTTCATTCGCTTCAAGGATGCATAAAGCGGTGCAAAGTGTGATGGCTAACTTGGACTCTAAAGCCACTAGATCGGCACTGTGAGGCGCTTTCAGTTGAAGGATTTCATTCCAAACGCTGAGGTGCTCGATCAATAAATCCTGAAATGCTGAGACAGAGAGTTCATGGTCATGATTACGTTCGAACGCTTCTAGACACAGTGGCTGTATGAGAGATTCTGGAACTTTGCATAAGCATCTTGCAAGTTCAAAATTGTATAGGTAACGTAGTTGTGGTTGTCCTCTGAATTGGAGTAATTGCGTGACAGATGTCTGAAATGCCATATGTGGCATTCCTTTAGTGATACAAATATCACTGAAAGTAATTAAACATTCTGAAATTTCGTCTAACTCTGGGTCACTGTACATGCCTTGAGCTCTCATGGAACAAAAAGCGCAATACAAGCGCGTTGTAAACGACGCTGATTTTGTAGAGAATTTTTTCAAAAGTTGAACAGTAGTTTGCTTCAAGGCCATCTTGACCATTTTTGAATGATCGCTTTCCAAAACTTTGGCTACTTTCGAAAACATTTTGAAAACCATATATTCTTTATCCGTCACTGATTCTTCACATGTAAGGGTACAATATGCACGCAAAAGTGTCACCTGGGTAAGACTCAGGCTTAGCATACATTTCTGAAACAATGAATCACTGAAGTTGCCGCCCGCAACACTCATCGTGTTATAAATGGCATCGACAAACAAGACCATATTTTCCACGAGCAAGCCGATGAGATGAGGACTATGAATTGATGCTGCGCGAAACACGACTTCTTGCAAGTATTTCATGCAGTCGCAAGAAAAAAAGTTCAATGTGCGAGTTATTCGAGGTACATCACTCGCATCACACCCTTGTGATAGTATAAGTTCAAAATTCTTTCTCGTATTACGAATCCACTTCTCCAATTGTTCTCTATCGTCGGGGATACATAAACCTGTCAAACTTAAGCCAAGAAAAATAATTTGCACAAAACTAACACTTTCTAAATTAATACCAGTAGCTTCACCAATCAGATACATGATGCGGACATCTTTTGACTGTAATCCT
>Ga0181558_10004645_pt1 | contig 12272 bp, 10 predicted proteins | sample 011ome_22_FD_133754 | JGI IMG/M metagenome (GOLD analysis project Ga0181558, IMG submission 133754) | Coastal salt marsh microbial communities from the Groves Creek Marsh, Skidaway Island, Georgia - 011507BT metaG (megahit assembly) | ecosystem: Environmental > Aquatic > Marine > Intertidal... | reverse complement strand
TAAGACAACAACTAAGTTTTTCACTTGATGAACTGTGTGACGAATAACAAATTTCATGCAAAGCTTGTAAATTTCTGAAATTATAAATTTCTATTCCTGCGATTATTAGCACTGTCAGAATTAAGCCAATTAATCCAAATATTTTAAAAACTTTATTAAAAATACTTTTGATATGAATTTTTCTAATCTGAATAATGAAAAAACAAATTGGTAATATAGAATAAAATATTATGACGCCTATTAAACCATAGAGCGGAAGAAAGGTTTGTATATTTACTTCATTCTCAAAATAGTAAATTGTAAATGGAACGTAAGTTAAGAAAGCAATGTAAATAATAACTAGTAAAAAAATAGTATTTATATAAAGCTTAGAAAATGACCTGTTGCTCTGTACAATTTGATTCAAATAAACTGGTAAAAATAGAAAAATTATAAGTTTAAGTATTAATATTAGATAAAACATTAATTAGTTTTTTGAAGCTGCCATAAGCTGCCCTTGCTATCATCAATAATATAAAATACTTCACCAAGACTGTTTACCTCTACATCTCTAAGACGACCTTTTCTCTCAAATAAAGTTGTTACATTTTTAACTTTTCCGTCTTCATAATCGAGTTTCAATAACTTCTGAACCTTTAAACTAGAGAGTAATACATCACCCTGCCATTCTTTAAATTCATCACCCTCATAAAAAAATATATCACTTACGGCAATTGACGGTATCCATCTATAAATTGGCTTCACTAATCCTGGTAACCATGCGCTTCCATCGCCAATAATAGTACCATCATAATCTGTTCCGCCCCAAGCGACATCATCCCATCCGTAGTTACCTTTTTCGATTACTTTGCCAAAAAAATCACCGCCTTTGGGTCCATGGTTTGTAATATATATTTCATTATCCTCAGATGAAAATGCCATACCTTGAGGATTCCTAAGACCAATCATATAAATTTCATTTAACCCACCTTCGACGTCAACATATGGGTTATCCTTTGGAATAGATCCATCTAAATGAAGTCTTATAATTTTTCCAAAATGATTGTCTATTTCTTGTGTTAATTTTCCAGTTTGTCTTTCACCAACTGTAATAAATAAATGATCATTTTTAACTTCTAGCCGTGAACCAAAATGTATTTTTGATTTAATGGGGGGCTCAGATTGGAATATATTTTTAAAATTAATCGAATTGTCTTTGAGTTCGCCTATAGCAACAGATGTGCTGTATTGTTCATCATCTCTTTTTTCAGCATAAGATACATAAACTTTTTCATCATAATATAAAATATCTAATAACCCGCCTTGACCATATTCTTCTACAATCAAATTATGTAGAATTTCGGTTTTTGTTTTGCTTCTTATATTAATCTTAAATAACTCACCAGACTTTTGAGTTATCAGAAGATGATCATTGTCAATAACAGCTATACCCCATGGTTTGTAGAGTTTATCAGCCAACTTTGTATGTACAAAGCTAGTCTCAGCATAGATATACGAACCATAAAAAATAAATAAATTAATAACTAAAATTTTTATATACTTCACAAACAATCAATAATTATGCTTATTAAAATTATAATGGTGATATATCATATATCTTAAATATACGAAGGAGAATATCGATGGAATTTATTAACATTGTCAGAGTAAAAGTAAAACCAGATCATATTGACGAATATATGCAACTCAATGAAGAGTTTCCTGTTTATGAAGGACAAAAAATGAGTCGACTCGTTAAAACAGGTGATAATACTTTTTGTTACGTTGGAATATGGGAGTCTGAAGAAGCAATAGCAGCTCAGCGTGATGCAATGATTGCAGGACTTGATACAATGAGACATACGCTTGAAGAAATTTCTCCTGACTTAGGCGTAACAGATCCAGTTTCTGGACCAGTTGTAATAGCTAAATAATAACTAAAGCGATTTACTAGTAATTTCTTTTTTGGGATCAAAAAAAGGTTTTTGAACAACTGTTCCTTTAATGAGCATATCATCAATTTCAATATTAAGTTCATGACCCAATTGGGAATGGTCAATATTGACCATTGCTAGTGCAATATTTTTTTTTAATCGCGGAGAATAAACAGCAGAAGTAACTTTTCCAATATTTTCATTGTCTGCTTTAATTGGCCAGTGAAGAGTGTTAGGACCTTTAAGCGGATCACATGCTAATTCTAATCCTATTTGAATGCGATTGATTCCGTTTTGTGTAATTGTTTTAAGAGCATCCTTTCCAATAAAGTTAATATCTGAGTCTAGATTTACTAATCGATCCAGTCCCAATTCAAAAGGATTTGTTTTAATGTCTGCATCTGCGTGATAAGAGAGCATTGCACCTTCAATTCGTCTAATAGATGATGTGTGACCTGGTTTCAAATTAAATTCTTCACCAGCCTCCATTATTTTTTCCCAAAGCTCATTACCTTTTGATCCATCTCTTAAATACAATTCATATCCTAATTCACTTGACCATCCTGTTCGTGATACAATTAAGGGGATTCCATCTAGATCTAATTCTCTTAACCAATAGTATTTCAGATCTTGAATGGACTTGCCAAATAATTTTGTCATGATCATTCCTGATTTTGGACCTTGCAACTGTAATGGCGATACATCTGGTTCATTAATCTGAACGTCCAGTCCTGAATTCACGGCAACACCTTGAGCCCACAATAATACATCACTATCGGCTAAAGATAACCAAAAATGATTCTCATCAAGTCTTAATAAAACTGGATCATTAATAATTCCACCTTCATGGTTAACGATTAATACATATTTACATTGTCCAATAGCAAGCTTAGATAAATCTCGAGGCGTTAATAACTGAATAAATCTATAGGCATCTGAACCTGTTATTTCTACCTGACGCTCGACAGCTACATCACACAAAATAGCATCATTTATTAAATTCCAAAAGTTTTGCTCAGGATTTCCAAAATCTCTTGGAATATACATGTGATTATAAACAGAAAAACCTGTTGCACCCCACCGAACGGTTGAGTCAAAATATGGCGATTTTCTTATTTGTGTTCCAAATCCAAAGTCTTTATCTGTCATAGTCTTTACAATTAATTTTTATGAAATTATCTGAAATAAGTTAAATATCGGCGTAGGTATGAGTTTCTTCCTCAGCGCCAGGGTGAGTAATTGCCCCTTTAGATGAACTGCCAACGGTTTGAGCATATTTCCATAAAGTACCACTGTTGTAATCAGTTTTTCTTGGCTTCCATTTTGTTTTTCTTTTAGCAAGCTCCTCATCTGATAGATCAACTGACAAAATGCCCTTGTCTCCATCTAATAATATTTTATCTCCATCCTCCAATAGTGCTATTGGGCCACCTACCGCTGCTTCAGGCCCAACATGACCAACACAAAAACCTCTTGTTGCTCCACTAAATCTACCATCAGTTATAAGAGCGACTTTATTGCCCATTCCTTGACCAGATATCGCTGCAGTTGTCGATAACATTTCTCGCATACCAGGACCTCCTTTTGGTCCCTCATATCTTATTACTATTACGTCACCTTCTTTATATTCTTCGTTAACAACACACTTAAATGCATCTTCCTCACAATCAAAGCATCTTGCAGATCCTTCAAATCTTGTATTTTGCATTCCAGCCACTTTTACAATTGCTCCTTCTGGGGCAAGATTTCCTTTTAATCCAACTACTCCTCCTGTAGGACTCAACGGTTTATTGTAAGGTCTGATAACCTTCTGATCATTATTAAATTCAACACTCTCTAAATTCTCAGCAATTGTTTTACCAGTAACTGTTAGACAATCTCCGTGTATAAAACCACCTTCGTATAAAGTCTTTATGATAATTGGAACACCGCCAGCTTCATATACATCTTTTGCAACATATTGTCCGCCAGGTTTTAAGTCAGCTATGTACGGGGTTTTTTTAAAAATCTCTACTACATCATCTAATGAAAAATCAATACCACACTCGTGAGCGATGGCAGGCAAATGAAGGCCTGCATTGGTTGATCCTCCAGTTGCAGCTACTATGGTTGCAGCATTTTCAAGTGCTTTTCTCGTTACAATATCTCTGGGTCTAATGTTTTGCTCAATTAAATTCATAATTTGTTTACCTGACTCATATGCATACTTATCGCGGTCTTCATAAGGGGCAGGAGCGCCTGATGAGTACGGTAAAGCTAGGCCCATAACTTCTGAAACACAAGCCATTGTATTTGCAGTAAACTGTCCCCCGCATGCACCAGCGCTTGGACATGCAACTTTCTCTAAATCTGTTAGATCTTCGTCAGTCGTTCCTCCAGCAGCATGCTTGCCAACGGCTTCAAATACATCAACTACCGTTACATCGTTTCCTTTATATCTGCCTGGTAAAATTGAGCCTCCATACATAAACACACTCGGAATATTAAGACGACACATTGCCATCATTAATCCTGGCAAAGATTTGTCACATCCTGCAAGTCCAACAAGCGCATCATAACAATGTCCTCTAACAGTTAATTCTGTCGAGTCTGCAATGATTTCTCTTGATACTAATGATGACTTCATTCCTTGGTGTCCCATTGCTATGCCATCTGTCACAGTAATAGTACAGAACTCCCTTGGAGTTCCATTCATTTCATTTACACCTTTTTTTACAGATTGAGCTTGTCTCATTAAAGCAATGTTGCATGGAGCTGCTTCATTCCATGTTGACACAACTCCGACAAAAGGTCGATTAATCTCCTCCTCAGTCATACCCATTGCATAATAATACGATCTATGTGGGGCTCTTTCAGGCCCTACACTAACATGTCTACTTGGTAATTTTGTTTTATCAGCCATAATTAATTTTAACTCGAAAAGCTTTTAATAGCATCTTCAATTTTTAATTTTGAAGATAAGTATTCATCTAACCTATCTTTTTGTTCCTTTATTATATCTTCAGGAGCATTTTCGATGAAATTTTTACTATCTAATTTAATCCTAATTTTTTCTATTTCAGAAGATACCTTAGAAAGATTTTTTTTCAATCTTATACTTTCTTCTTTAAAGTCAATAATGTTAAAAAGTTTTAAAAAGAAAGTTTCATTTTCATGAATAATTTGAATATCGCCTTCTGATCTAGGGCCTTTAAAGTCTTGAACAGACTTAATCTTTGCAATTGAACTTAGCGCTGTGCTGTATTTATTAAAAATTTCATTAAGTCCACTCTGATTATTATCACAACAAATTTCAACCATTGCTTTAGGTGGGACGTTTAGCTCAGATCTTGTTGATCTAATTGAGCTAATGATTTCAATTAACTTATTAACTTTTCCATTATCATCTTTATCAGTTTCAATGATTTTAGGCCATTCTGAATGAATGATTTTTTTAGAATTATTTTGATTTATAAAGTCTATTTCTTTCCAAAGATGCTCGGTTATAAATGGCATAATCGGATGGAGCATGATCATAATATTCTTTAAAACATATGAAGCAACATTCTGTGTCTCAATCTTATCATCATGACTAGGTTCACTTAATATAGTCTTTGAAAGTTCGATATACCAATCACAAAAAATATTCCAAGTAAACTTATATAATGTATTTGCAGCTTCATTAAATCTATAGGTTTCTAATGCTTTTTTTGCTTCATTTTCACATTGAGCAAGCTGCTTTAAAATCCAAATATTGAAATCATTTTTACATTTTTCTAAATTAGTATTTGAATGATGGCAGTCATTTATCTCAAAATATTTTATTGCATTCCATATTTTAGTAATAAAATTTCTATAACCTTCAACTCTTTGAGCAGATAATTTAATGTCTCTACCTTGTGCAGCCATTGAACATAATGTCATTCGTAAAGAGTCTGCCCCGTATTGATCCATTAAAACAATTGGGTCAATTACATTGCCTTTTGATTTTGACATTTTTTGCCCTTTTTCATCACGCACTAAAGCATGCACATAAACATCTTTAAAAGGAATTGTTTCAGTAAAATGCAAGGCCATCATCATCATTCGTGCGACCCAAAAAAATATGATATCAAAACCTGTGACTAAAACTGAAGTTGGATAATATTTATCAAATTCAACTGTTTTTTCTGGCCAGCCTAAAGTTGAAAAAGGCCATAATGCAGATGAAAACCATGTATCCAATACATCCGTGTCTTGTTCAATATTTACATTTTTTCCATAATGATTTTTAGCCAATTTAAGGGCGTCTTCATATGAGTTTGCTGCAAAAGGCTTTCTATCTGGTCCATACCAAACCGGGATCTGATGCCCCCACAGTAGCTGTCTTGAAATACACCAAGGTTGAATATTCTCCATCCATTCGTAATAAGTTTTTTCCCAATTTTTAGGTATAAAATTAGTTTCCTTGTCCTTTACTTTTTTTATTGCCTGAACTGCTAACTTCTCTGCATCAACGAACCATTGATCGGTTAGTAAAGGTTCTATTACTACGTCTGATCGGTCACCATATGGAACAGTGTGTAAATTCTCCTCAATTTTTATAAGCTTCCCAATTTCTGTTAAGTCTTCAATAATAATCTGACGTGCATCATATCTATCAAGTCCTTGATATTTTTCTGGAACATTTTTATTTAAACAGGCGTCTTCATCAAAAATATTTATAATTTCTAATTTATTTCGCTTACCTACTTCGTAGTCATTAAAATCATGTGCAGGAGTAATTTTAACTGCACCTGACCCCTGATCAGACTTTGCATATTCATCTGCAACTATTTTTATTGATTTATTAACCAAGGGAAGAATGGCGTTTTTCCCAATTAGATTTTTATATCGATTGTCATCAGGATGAACAGCAATTCCAGTATCACCCAACATGGTTTCAGGTCGGGTCGTTGCAACTATAATCTTTTCATCAGAATTTTCTATATCATATTCTATATACCAAAGGTTTCCTTTTATTTCTTTTTGAATAACTTCTAGATCTGAAATTGTTGTCTTTAATTTAGGATCCCAATTTGAAAGTCGCTTGTCACGATAAATTAAACCCTGGTTAAATAGCTCAATAAACACATATCTTACTGCTTCAGATAAACCTTCATCGAATGTAAATCTCTCTCTATCCCAATTGCAAGAAGCACCAAGTCTTTTCAATTGATTGAGTATTTGACCACCAGAAACATCTTTCCACTCCCACACTTTTTTGACAAATTCATCTCGTGAGAGATCTGATTTTTTAATATTGTTTTTCGCTAACTCTCTCTCGACAACCATTTCAGTTGCAATTCCAGCATGGTCCATACCAGGTTGCCACAAAACATCTTTACCTTGCATACGTTGAAAGCGAATTAATATATCTTGTAACGTATTATTTAGCGCATGACCCATGTGCAGTGTTCCTGTCACATTTGGTGGAGGAATTACTATACAAAAGGGTTCTGAATTTGGCTGGTTAGCTTGAGATACAAAGTCTTTATCTTTTTCCCAACTTTCGTATACGTCTTTTTCGACAAGTTCATGTTCGTAATACTTATCCAACATTTTAACTAGCTAGATTGATTATCTTTAAAATCAACTCTTATAGCTGATAATTTTTCTGAAACTATACTTTCAATTTCGTTTTTTATAATCTCATCAATTTTTGAAGAGTATTTAGATCTAATTTCATCTTTAATAATTAGTTCAATTTTTTTTATATCGATATCTGATATATTTTCATTGTCATCAGTAACATATTGCGTCTTTTCCTGTTTATTGTCATTTATAATATTTGTGAGCTCTAAAATTCCATTTTCAACATTTTCATTGTTGTTACTAGAGGGTGTTGTTTCTAAATTCACTTTTTCTGTAAGCTCTAATACGTCCTTGGGAAGAGACTCTTTTGTGGTTTCTTCGCCCATCATTTCTCTTATGGCTTTAAGTATATCTTCGGTTTCTGCAGTATTTGAACTCATTTCTTTCTATCTTACTTTCTTTAAAAATTAAAACTATCTGTTTTATTAAAAGCCTTTAATTTTGGAGCTTCACAATTGAATAAAAATTTTGATCCAATATTTTCTTCGACTTTATTATACTCTCTAACTTCAGATAAATCACCTTTTGATATAATCGCAATCATCTTTCCATTTTCATCTAATTGATCAAATAGGTATTTTGGAATTTCTTCAACTGCACCCTCTATTAATATTTTATTAAAAGGACCATGTTCTGAACACCCTTCATTCAATTCTTTCTTTAAAAAGACCACATTATCAATGTTTTTATTTAATACAGCTGTCTCAGAAAAGCTTACTAATGCATTATCTTCTTCAATAGAGATTACTGTTTCAGCAATGTTAGATAAAATAGCAGATGAATAACCTGTAGAAGAGCCAATAATTAGAACTGTATCGCTTAGCTCAAATTCAGCAATTGAAATTATTTTAGCAATTAAGCTTGGCTTTAAAAGAAAACGATCATTATCAAGTTCAAGATTTTTTTCTAAATATGCTAAATTTTTAAGTTCTGATGGCACAAATTGATCTCTTGGCGTAGACAAAAATGCCTCCAATACAACAGGGCTTATTTTTCCAAGCGGCTTAATTTGACCCTCCACCATTTTTTTATTTAAATCCATACAGTTCTTATAATCATTCATACGTTAAGATCAATTATTGATTAATTCTTAATCAATTATCTTTCACATAAACAATAACTTATATATATTGTCGCCTTAATGGCCACGTGGCGGAATGGTTACGCAGAGGACTGCAAATCCTTGTATCCCAGTTCGATTCTGGGCGTGGCCTCCACTAGATATTAAATCTTTCTAAAGCAGAGCAAAGTTTTTCTGATTGATCAGTTCTTATCCATGAGTGAAAATTTTTGATCATACCTGAAGAAAAATTTGGTATCTTTTCAAATATCTTTTTTACATAAGCATCACTTGCTTTAGTTTTTTTATCCAAGGAAGCAAGAATTGCTATATAAGATTGAGGATAGTCTGGTTGAAGTCTAACTATATCTTTTGAAATTTTTCTTGCCTCTTCTAAATTATCATCATGAAAATTAAATCTCCATAATTCATACAATGTTCTCCATTTGCCATATTCATCTTTGTTTAAATTTAATGCTTTATTAATCTCAGTATAAGCTCTTTTCTTTTCATCAATTTGAAAAAGACTTGAAGCAAAAAGTCTTCGTGCGTGCGCAAACTTTTTTTCACTTTGAATTGAATTGTATGCGTAGTTTAGAGACAAATCATAGTTTCCACTATAATAATACGATAAACCAAAAGAAAATTGACATAAATAATTTTTATCATTCATTGACACCGCACTTCTTGCTAAATTAAAAGATGTTTTTCTGACTTGATTAGGATCTCTTACATTAAACATCCACAATTTATCTGCATAAGACATAGCAATTTTAGATATTGTTATTGCTAAATCTTCTTTTGGGATTGAATTACTAAGGGTATCAAAAGCAGTTTTAGTTAATAAAAAAGTTATTGTTCTTTTATCTTTTTCATTTTTAGAACGCTTAATAACATTCTGTTCTTCTAAATATTTAAGTCTTCTCCATAGTGTTCTTTCTGGAGATTGGGTGAAGTAATGAATATCATAAAATGATAATCCCTTGAGGAAATTAATATAGAGACGAAATACTATTTCTAGATCTAAGATGCTATTTAATGAAAGTGACTTCAGAACTTTAAATAGACCACCGTATAAAAAACTGAAAACTGCTTCATCTAGAAGATTGACGTTGCTAGAAAGATTATCACTTCTCCCAAAGCCAAATTCATAAATATTGTCTTTTTGTACTACCATTTATCTAAACTATATTATTAAAGTAAATCTGGATAAATTGAACAGTTTTTGATATAAATCAATTCTCTTCCCCAGTAGCTCAGTTGGTAGAGCAAGCGACTGTTAATCGCTTTGTCGCTGGTTCGAGTCCAGCCTGGGGAGCCACTTACAAGATCTGACTTAAGAAAGTCTTAGTTCTTTCATTTTCAGGATTATTAAAGAAGTCATCAGGACTTTTTGCTTCAACAATCTGCCCCTCATCCATAAATATTATCTTATCCGCAACTTCTTTAGCAAAGCCCATCTCATGTGTAACAACTATCATCGTCATACCACCTTCAGCTAGACCTACCATTACATCAAGGACCTCTTTGATCATCTCAGGATCTAATGCGGAAGTAGGTTCATCAAATAACATAATTCTTGGTTCCATACATAAAGCTCTTGCTATAGCTGCTCTTTGTTGTTGGCCTCCAGATAATTGACTGGGATATTTGAATGCTTGATCGTCAATTTGTACTCTCTTTAGATACTGCATTGCTTTATCAATTGCCTGTGCCTTAGGAGTTTTTCTTACCCAAATAGGAGCAAGTGTACAATTATCTAAAATAGATAAATGAGGAAATAAATTAAACTGCTGGAAAACCATTCCAACTTCTCCTCTTATTCGTTCAATACTTCTGCTGTCATTTGTTAATTCAGTACCTTCAACTATAATTTGGCCTCGTTGATGTTCTTCAAGTCTATTAATGCATCGAATTAGAGTAGATTTACCACTACCTGAAGGACCACAAATTACAATTTTCTCACTTTTGCTTACTTGCAGATTTACATCATTTAGAACATGTAAATCTCCAAACCATTTATGAACACTATTCATTTCTATCATTAACTCTGTAGTCATTACTTACCTTCCTGTATCTAATTTTTTTTCTAAACGTTGACTGTATCTGCTCATACTAAAACAAAATATCCAAAATATTACTGCCGCAAAAACATAACCTTCATGTGAAAAACCTAGCCACTCTGGATTTGTTCCGACAAACTGAATGATACCAAGAAAATCAAATAATCCTATAACTAATACTAATGTCGTATCTTTGAATATTGCAATAAAACTTCCAATAATTGCTGGTATCACCATTTTTAGTGATTGAGGTAATATTACAAGGCCCATCATTCTCCAGTAGCTCAAACCAGTTGCTTGCGCGGCTTCATATTGACCTTTTGGCATTGCTTGTAAGCCTCCTCTTACAACTTCTGCAAGATATGCTGCTGAAAAGAACATTACACCAATTAAAGCTCTTATTAATTTATCAAAATTAACGCCCTCAGGCATAAATAGTGGAAACATATTGGAGGCCATAAATAAAACTGTGATTAGTGGAACACCTCTCCAAATTTCAATAAATATAGTTGAAAGCAGAGATACTACTGGAAGTTTTGATCTTCTCCCTAGTGCAAGCATTACACCTATTGGAAGTGATAGAACTATGCCTACTCCAGCAATTACAAGAGTTAAGAATAATCCCCCCCACAACCTTGTTTCAACTGTCTCTAAACCCATACCTCCCGAGAACATCACTACAGATAAAATAGGGAATAAAATAAGCAAAAAAGATCCAACCCATCCTTTATATTTTAAATTTGGAATTAAAATATAGATGCCACAAATCAGAAGGATAAAGTACATTGTATTTATCCTCCATAATTCTTCAGATGGATAGAGACCATAAAAAATAAGTTTTAGATTTTCCTTAATAAAGATCCAGCAAGCTCCATCCTTTGAGCACTCTTGTTTTGTAGTGCCTACAAAATTTGCATCAATAAATGCCCAAGATATGAATGGAGGTATAATAGAATATAATAAATAAATTCCAATCAAGGTCAGAATTGTATTTGACACTGAAGAAAACAAATTTTTACGTAACCAGCCAACTAGACCAATACTAGCAATCGGTGGCTTCATAACTTCTGTATTATTTTTTATTTCAGTATTCATTTTTATCTTTCAGCTACTCGCATAAATCGGTTGAATAAATTCATTATTATTGAAGTCAGTAAACTTAATAATAAATAAACACCCATTACCATACCAATTATCTCAATTGCTTGACCAGTTTGCATGAGTGCTGTACCTGCAAAAACTAAAACTAAATCAGGATAAGCAATAGCAGCTGCCAATGATGAATTTTTAGTTAAATTTAAATATTGATTTGTTAAAGGTGGAACAATTACGCGTAATGCTTGAGGTATAATCACCAATCTTAAAATCTGACCTTGATTTAAACCCAGTGAACGAGCAGCTTCCGTTTGCCCAAGAGATACCGCTTGAATGCCCGCTCTAACTACTTCAGCTATAAATGATGCAGTATACATTGATAGAGCAAAAGTTAACGCGACTAATTCAGGTATCAATTTAATTCCACCTTTGAAATTAAATCCTTTTAACTCAGGATAATCAAAGGTAACTGGAAATCCGGTTGCAAATAAACTTAAAAATACAAATAGAATTATTAATCCAACTGATGAATAAAAGACTGGAAATGTT
>Ga0181558_10004639_pt1 | contig 12278 bp, 9 predicted proteins | sample 011ome_22_FD_133754 | JGI IMG/M metagenome (GOLD analysis project Ga0181558, IMG submission 133754) | Coastal salt marsh microbial communities from the Groves Creek Marsh, Skidaway Island, Georgia - 011507BT metaG (megahit assembly) | ecosystem: Environmental > Aquatic > Marine > Intertidal zone... | reverse complement strand
GTATGTTGTCTATTTTATAAGTCTGTCTACAGGTAAATTATACCCGTAAACAACCCCTTTCTCAGGTTAATCTTTTTTGCCTTACATCACTTCAAAGAACTTAGTTTCCAATCATTTTTGGAAAATAGAGAGACCCTGGTCCCAAATGCGAGCGCAAAGATCGTATTTAGTTTCTTCTTTACAAAACCTAGTTCTATAAAAAATTTTAAAATCACGAAATCAACACTTAAAATTTCCCGTTTTCCAAGACCTATTCTTGAACGGGAGTGCAAACATAGCGTACCCAAACAGATTACGCAAGAATTTCACCAACAAAAATTACAATCTTTACTAAGGCTTTTACTTAGCCACTAAAAATCAAGACTTTCCCCTTTTATATAAAGGAACAGTACTGCATGGCTCCCCAAACATTAAACTCTTGACCTCCCGCTGAAGCAAGGACACCAAACGACCATAAGCAAACAGTGGAATAGCCACCTTACTGCAACCCTTGACTACTACCGCACGATCTTTAAAGGACGCTAACGGGAGGTTGGAAAAAGTGTTCTCAACAATGTATTGCTCCAAAGCCACCAAATCACCAACACAATAACCTTTGGCCACCCCCTCCAAATAGGTACAAACCAACATAAATGCCCAAGTAGGTACAATCGCATCAGCACTACAACCCACTGCCACCCACTTGCCCTGATAGAAATCCCAATCCATGGATTTCAAGGCAGCACGAAACTCTTTTTCACGAAGCACCAAGCCCTGAAATAAGTAATCTGCCAGATCAAACTGGATACGCTCCTCCTGAGGATAAAACTCCTCCATATTTAAGGAAACGATAGCACTCGCAGCAACTCGATTGATTAACTCACTCATGGCTTCACTAACAGATTCTTTGTGGAATGCATTACCTTAAACTCCTTTAAATAGTTGGGTACAAAATAAGCAAGATCTTCCCATTCTTGGCGAGCATATTTTTCTGATGCCAACACCCCCATATTTTTTGCTGAAAGGGATTTTTTCCAATCCATCTGAAAGCAGGCATTAACATGTTGGATTTCTTGCTTTACCTTTTCCACTCCATCCCCAACAAAATAAACCTTCCCTTTATCCAAAATGGAACCAAAAGAACCCTCCTCCAAAACCAAAGCTTCAATCGAGGAGATTTCCTGCAGCAAATTCCCAAAGGTTTGCGTATAAACTTCCTTTCTTCGCGCATCCAAAACAGCTACCACAAATTCCCCCTGACTTAAAGGCTGACTAGCTGCCATGGCTTGCAAGGTATTGATGCCAATCAAAGGGATCTCTAAGGCATAGGCAATCCCTTTGGCAGTGGAAACTCCAATGCGAAGTCCCGTATAAGATCCTGGTCCTTGAGAAACGGCCACTGCATCCAAATCCCCAAAACTTTGCCCTGCTTTTTCAATCACTTCCCCTACCAATCGTAATAACTTTTCTGCATGGGCTCCAGGTTCTTCGATTTCAGCCAATGCAAGTAAATTCCCTTGTTCGTGTATGGCTACCGAACAGATAGATGTAGAAGTTTCTATGGATAAAATACGAGACATCCCAAATTAGTTGCTAGACCCAGCCAAGGCCTTGGTCATCCGAGCCGGCGAAGCAAAGTACTCCTTGGCCAATTCAATCACTGGATCTCCTTGAAGGCTGGCTTCAATCATCCCCTCCTGGAAGTAATACCGGGAAATCAGCTCTTCACCTAGAATTTTTTTGATTTCTTTTTGATGGGTATCCAAATCATTTTCCTTACTATGATTGACCTTAGATTTTATTAGCTCCAACTGCTCTTTAACTTCATCAAAATAAGATTCTTTCGCTAAGAACTTTTCCATATCCTGAACCGATTTCTCCGTGTAGGTCGTGTAATCGTATTCTTTTCCTTCCAGAAATTTCTTGAAATCGGCATATACCTCCTCGCTCACCTCAAAAGTACTGGGACTGCCGATGGTGGGATTTTTGTAAAAAAAGGTGGTCGCATAATCGAAAACATGATTGCCCGCTACCAAGGTGTAAGAAATGGGGGCATAGGACTTTTCAGTCACCTTTTCATCAGGTTCGATCCCTGCACCATCCAAGACAATCCTTCCGTTAGCCGTCTTGAAAGCCTTTCTCAAAGAATCTGGAACAGTACCAGTTGAGCCATCCTCCCGCGATTTGGCATAATCAATGGCTTGAATACAACGTCCACTAGGAATGTAGTACTTGGCAGTAGTCACTTTGATTTGGGCATTAAAACTCAAAGGCAAGGTGGTTTGAACTAAGCCTTTACCAAATGATTTTTGACCCAATAAAACCGCCCGGTCGTAATCTTGAAGGGCGCCTGCCACAATTTCGGCCGCAGAAGCGCTTCGCTCATTGATTAACACAATGACACCGATTTCTTTGTCTACAGGCGTTTTGGTAGTTTTGTACGTATAATTAACCTGCTGCAATTTGCCAATTGTCTTCACTACTTCCTTGCCCTTTGGAATAAATAGATTGACAATCTCCACCGCCTCATTAATCAATCCGCCTGGATTGTCTCGCAGATCCAATACCAATTGTTTTGCCCCTTGGGCCTTCAAACTCACTAAAGCATTTCTTACTTCTGCAGAAGCATTGGTTGTAAAATCTGAAAGTTTGATGTACCCTGTCCTCTCATCCAATTTCCCATAAAAAGGAACATTCTTTAAACTGATTTTTTTCCGGTTCAAGGAAAATCTCAAGGTGTCTTCCCCACGCTTTACCATCACCGTGACTCCCGTATTTGCTGGGCCTTTCAACAATTCGGAAACTTCGGAGGTAGACTTTTTCTGGACTTCCACGCTATCTACTTTTAGAAGTACATCACCAATTCGCAAACCCGCATTTTGAGCTGGAAATCCAGTGTATGGCATCAATACGATATTTCCACTGCCCCGATTTCCAATCAAGGCCCCCACACCAGCATATTCTCCAGTAGTAAGCATACGGAAATCATCCGATTCCTCCTCTGGAATATATTCTGTGTAAGGATCCAGCTCCTCAAGCATCGCTTCAACACCCACAGTTAACAATTTCTCTGGATCAATTTGGTCCACATAATAGGTGTCCAACTCCCGAATGAGTGTAGCAAAAATATCAATGCTCTTCGCTAGCGCAAACAGCCTGTCATTCTTGCTTTGAAATGCAACCAGTCCTCCCAAAAAAAGGAGAATTAGTACCCCAAAAAGTACTGGTAATTTAATTTTTCGAATCATTTTGCTTTATATTTTTCGATAACTCATTCGGTAATCTTTGTAGGACTAGCCGCATTTTGGGTTCTAATTCACCAAAACTTAATTTACTTCCTCCCACAAAAATTACACCCAAAAGCATTCCTGCTGACGGAAGTAAGGCTTTATTTAACCGATAAGCTTCCCTTAATCTCCGCTTGATGTAATTTCTTTCTGTCGCTTTTTTGATTTTTTTCTTAGAAACCGAAAAAAGCACCTGGTTGGGATGGCCATCTAATTCTTCATCTACCCAAAATAGGATCTTGAATGGGTACAAAAAAAAAGAGGAACCTTTATCGAAAAGTTCCTTTATACTTTTTTCGGCATGAAGCCGCTCTGATTTGGGAAGTGTGTACTTCATTGCAAGAAAGCTATCGTATGGTAACATACGAAAAACAACCCAAAGAATTACTTCTTCAATGTCTTTTCGTCAGACACAGACAATTTACGTCTGCCTTTTGCTCTTCTGGCTCTCAATACCCTTCTACCATTTGCAGTCGCCATTCTTTCTCTGAACCCGTGCTTATTTTTTCTCTTTCTGCGAGAAGGTTGAAATGTTCTTTTCATGATCGAATATCTTTAATCTAGTTGCTTTCTTGACTTTCTTAATGGACTTTGGCTCCAAAAAGGATTGCAAAGATAAGTACCATTTTCTTAAATACAAATGGAGGTCCTACATTTGTTTACTTCAATTCTAGAAAAATGATCCACTACACCATTTCCTGCCCCAATCCAGCTTCTCAATTTCTACGAATTGACCTTTATTTTTCCTGTCAAGCAGGTGAACCAGTACTACTTCAACTTCCTGCTTGGCGAGCTGGAAGGTACCAACTGGCCAATTATGCCCAAAATCTTCGTGGCTTAACTGTGCGAAATCTAGAAGACCAACACATTGCCTTAAAAAAAATAACAAAGGACTGTTGGTCGATTGAAGTCGAAGAAACCACACCAGTCCACCTTTCCTACGACTATTGGGCAGGAAAAATGGATGCTGGAAGCGCTTGGGTTGACGACCAACAAGTCTATGTCAACTTGGTCAACTGTTGCTTTGAAATCCTAGGAAAAAGCGAAGAACCTTTTGAAGTACTCTTGGATCTCCCAAACTATCCCAAGCAAATCCTGACTCTAAAACAAACAGGAACCTCCACCTGGATGGCTGAAAATTACCAAGTGCTTGCAGACGCGACGGTTTTGGCCGCAAAAAAGGTAGAACTGGAAACGTACACCATCGGAAATACCCAATTCCTGGCATGGCTTCATGGAGAAATCCATTTTAATCGCTCCCGATTTATCAAGCACCTTCAAGCCTTCACCTCTCGGATGATGGAGGATTTTGGGAGCTTTCCCGAACCTGAATACCAGTTTACCTTTCAGCTCCTGTCCTACCCACACTACCATGGCGTAGAGCACCGACGTGGAACAGTCATCACCTTTGGGCCTGCCAATTCCTTGAGGGAGGAGGAAGTCATGGAAGAACTTTTGGGTATTAGTTGCCACGAACTCTATCATGCCTGGAATGTATGCCGAATTCGCCCGAAAGAATTTTTGCCTTACGATTTTTCAAAGGAAACCTACACCCAAGCTGGGCTAATTCTGGAAGGAGTAACTACCTACTTCGGGGATCTGTATCTGTTGAAATCAGGGGTATACGATTTGCCTACCTACCTTCGGCATTTGGAAAAAATTGTCCAACGAGAAGCAACCCACTACGGCTGGAAAAATGCCTCAATCCAAGAATCATCCATAGACCTCTGGCTAGATGGCTATGTAGCAGGAATCCCCGATCGAAAAGTAAATATCTACAGCCATGGTGCACTGCTAAGCCTATGTTTGGATGTACTGTTATTGCAGGAAGGGAGTTCCCTCGCGCAAGTCATGAAAGGGATGTGGGAAAATTTCGGTCTTCCATTTAAAGGATATAAACTCCAGGATTTTGAAAAAGAAATTTCTTTACGAGTGAGCCACCCAGAAAAAATTAATGCTTTTTTTGATGCTTATGTGCGCGGAAAGGAGGACATTTTCCCGGTACTGATAAAATCATTAGGTGCATTAGGAATTGAAGTCAAAAAAACCAACTCCGATAACGGACTCCTTCACCAGGCAGGAATTCAAGTGAATGCGCAGCAAGTAATTCAACTCATACACCCTGAAAGTAGGGCTTACCATTATCTGATGTGCTCTGATCAACTGTTATCAACGCATCAAAACTCGGAAACATCTAATTGGGAAATAGAAGTCTTGCGAAAAGGAAGAAAAATCAAGCTCAATTTTGCGCTTGAAGAAGGCAGCTATTACCCCCTTATCCATTTGGAAATTGGTGTTCATAGCCCGCTCCTTACCTCCTGGATGAATTAAAAAATAGGGATCGGTATCACTACCAATCCCCAAATAAAATAGAAAAGCCTACCCTCCTATTTAAATCTTAATTGATGTCTCCTTCGATTACAGGCACATTTACCTCAAGTGAAGTTACTTTTGCTTCAAGAGGCACTGGAATTTGCGGAGATTTGATAGTCCAAGCCATCGGCATCAACACTCCGTCTTTGGCTTGGTAATCTGAATAGAAGGTATCTCCCGAAGCAGGATTTTCATACTTGATCTTCAGTCCTGAATCCTGTGCATAGTAGTTGATCAACTTAGCACCGGATGCTGCTGTAATGATCACCTTGTAGGCCGGCTTGCCATCCACATCCTTCAATCCATCAAGTGAAACGGTGTAGCCATTGGCTTTGTAAACTGCTTCTGGGAAAAGAAAAGAATTCAACTGCGCCTCAGCGAGCTGCGTCTCATTCATTTCAATCACATTGCCCTGTATAGACATCGATCCTTTTCCGTCGGCAAGAGTTGTCTTTTGCATGACATTGCCTGCAATGGATAGCTTCTGCCCATAACGGCCGTTTCCAGAATCATAAACAAAAGCAATAGTCAATGGCGTACCCATCACATTCGCATCCATACTGATTTTTGTCGTTTTGATAGCTGCTACCTTATCCACGCCCCCTATCGCATTGAGGTAGTTTTCAAGCACCTTTTCAGCGGTCATATCTGCTTCAGCAACCAACTGCTTGGCTGGCTCACCCATGATATCGTATTCGATTACTTCTCCAAACTGGGCTAGTTTTTCTTTAATCTCTGCCCCATTCCCTACCGTGGTAATAATAAACTTATCTGGCTCAATCAAACGCTTGGCAGTAGCATTGATGTCTGCCACGGTATAGGAATTCAATTTTTGTAGATAAGTTGCATAATAATCTTTGGGCAGGTTGTATCTAGCAGTATTCAAGGCAAAGTTGGCCACCGTACTAGGCTGCTCCAGGGAACGACCAAAGCTACCGGCAAGCTCCGCCTTGGCTTTATCTAATTCCTTTTGGGTTACCCCATTTTCCACTAGATTTTTGATCTCATAAACAAACTCATACACCGCCGAGTCAGTTACTTCACTACGAACGGATGCAGAAGCTGAGATCGTCCCCACCAATTTATCCGCATCAATGGAAGAATAGGCCCCATAGGTAAAACCCTTGTCTTCACGTAGGTTCATAAACAAGCGCGAGGCAGAACCTCCACCCAAAATCTGGTTCAACAACCTACTGGAAATGTAATCAGCATCTCCAATTTTCATCTGCACTGGTTGAGTAACATCAATGACAGATTGTACGGATGAGCTGCGGTCTACCAGGGCTACGGCCTGCTTTGCAGCACGCACTGGCATTGGATAGTTAAAGGTGGGAACCATCCCCTTTTGCCAAGCGCCAAAATACTGATTGACAATTTTTTCTGCTTCCGTTTTGTCAATATCTCCTACGATAGCCAAATAGGCAATATTTGGTTTGAAATAGGTTTGATAGTACGCTTTCACATCCTCCAAGGTGATGTTCTTGGTAGTTTGCTCTGTTTGAGACTCCCCATACGGATGATTTTTTCCAAAAAGCACAGCACGAGAAAGCCGGGAAGATATCGCTTGTGGATCGTCTTTAGTAGTGGCCAGTCCGGTGAGTGACTGCTTTTTTAACTTCTCTAATTCGGTTTCTGGAAAAATAGGATTGAACAACACATCCGCCATCAATTCCAATACCTTTCCTTGGTGTTTTTTCAAAGAAGAAGCAGATACAGAAGTTGCAGAAGCCCCTAGACTAGCACCAATAAAATCAATCTCTTGATCCAATTGATCTTTGGTTCGGTTTTTTGTACCTCCCATCATCATTTCTCCCACAAAGCCAGAAAGTCCAGCCTTATCTCCTTCCAAAATTGGATCACGATCCAATACCAGCGTGAAAGAAACGCGAGGAAGTTTGTTGTTCTTTACCACAAACACTTTCAATCCATTGGCAAGCGTGAAGGTTTCCGCCTCTCCAATCTTGATTTCAGGAGCTGGTCCTGAAGCCGGTAACTTACTTCTATCTACTTGCGCAAAGGTAATTCCCGTGGCCAGTAGCATAAATCCTATTCCTAATACAAATTTTTTCATGTCTTTTCGATACGTTAAATCAACGAATTATTCAGTTACTGGCTGAGCTGATTTTGGCAAATAGTACAACACCACGCGTCCAGTCAAGTCCATGTAGGTTTTAGCTACCCGCTGAATATCCTCTTTAGTAACCTTGCTATACGCATCCATCACCTGGTTGATGTAGTTAGTATTTCCATAAATTACCTTCGCTTCTGCCAAGTTTTCAGCTATCCCAGCTATGGTGGAGTTTCCACTCACAATGTTGTTTTCCATGATGTTTTTCAACTTGGTAAACTCCTCATCACTGATCCCTTGGTCCTGAACTTGCTTGATCAATTTATCTACTTCTGTCTCCAGATCTTTTGGATCTACACCCATGTTGGCAATGCCATACATCAAGAATACGCCTCCGTCTTCCAATTCAAGAGGAATTGCTGCGACTACTAAGGCTTTTTGCTGCTTATCCACTAGCTCCTTGGTCATCAAAGAAGAATTGCCACCCGTTAAGTAGGTAGAAAGCATGGACAAGGCATAACTATCTGGGTGATTTCTTGCAGGCAAGTTGTATGCCTGAATTACTGCTGGAATCTGAATGTTGTCATAGATAATGTCACGAACCTCCACTGTTTTCTTCGGCTCGGTGATGTTTGGACGGTACACGGACTTAGTACCTTTTGGTATTTCTGAGAAGTACTTGCGAACCATAGATTCGGTAGTCGCATAATCTATGTCACCAGCAATGGTCAAGGTAGCATTGTTTGGCACATAGAAGTCCTTGTAAAACTGCTGAAACTCCTCAATGGTTGCTGCATTTAAGTGATCCATGGAACCGATAGGTGCCCACTGATACGGATGCGTGGTGTAAGCTCTTTTCAGTGTCTCGGGAAGAATGGTTCCATAAGGCTGGTTTTCGTAGCGCTGTCTGCGCTCTTCCTTTACTACTTCACGCTGGGTCTCTACCCCAGTCAAGTCCACCTTGGAGTGGAGCATGCGCTCACTTTCCATGTACAATGCTAGATCCAATTCATTGGAAGGAAGCAACTCGTAGTAATAAGTGATGTCGTTGGAAGTGTAAGCATTGAGTGTCCCTCCTCTGCTCTGAATAATGTTCATGTATTGACCGCGGTCAATGTTCTCAGACCCTTCAAACATGAGGTGCTCAAAAAAGTGTGCAAAACCCGTGCGCTCAGGGTTTTCATTTTTGGAGCCTACGTGGTACAAAACCGAGGTTACCACAATCGGGGTGGTATTGTCCTTGTGCATGATTACATGAAGTCCGTTGTCCAAGGTAAACTCCTTGAATTCTATTTTAGTCTGGGCAGCCAGTGGAAGGATTATCCATCCAAAGAGGAGACTCAGCAGAAGATTTTTTTTCATGGTAAAATGGATAGTTTTAAAAAGGTATTGGATTAAGTACGTAGTTGAACTTAGATTAGTTTAGACAAACATAGGCCCTTTTTTCAGAAAGCGCTACTGGGCTGCATTTTAGAAAAACAGGACCCCATTTTTTTTATTTCAACGAAGATGGTGGCGTTAGACGACTCCGCAATTCAATTCTAAATTGATGGTTTTAATTGGAAACTATCGTAAAACGGAAAATTAGATGTTCGAATTTGAGTAACTCAATAGGGATTATTCCTTTCCCTTTAGGGCTTTAACTTAGTCAAAATCTCCTTCGCCTCATGCCACTTCAAGCGTGGCCCAAACTGGCTCACAATTCTTGAGCTGGCCATGGAGGCTAGCTTTCCACTTTCTGCATAAGAATGTCCATTGGTAATGCCATACAAGAATGCGCCTGCAAACATGTCCCCAGCACCGTTGCTATCAATCGCGGTAGTTGGATACGGCTCAATATCGATAAAGGTATCGCCATCAAAAATCATGGCTCCATTTTTACCCATGGTGATGACAAAATGCTTCGCAGCTTTTTTCATTTCTTCACGAGCTTCAGCCAAGGTGGACTTGCCCGTGTATAGCATGGCTTCTTCCTCATTGGCGAAAAGTAGGTCTACGCTGTGTCCGATCACATCATCAAAGTTGGCCTTGAAGTATTTTACCATAGCAGGATCTGAGAAGGTCAACGCCACTTTCGTTCCTGCTGCCTCGGCTACTTGCTTAGCATGAAGCATGGCTTCTTTCCCATTGGGAGAGGTCACTAGGTAGCCTTCGATAAATAAGTAGCTGGAATCCTTGATCGCAACATCGTGCACATCTTGGCTGGAAAAATTCTGAGTAATTCCCAAAAAGGTATTCATGGTTCGTTCCGAGTCTTCGGTCACCATCACCAAGCATTTGCCTGTCACCCCGGTCTGGAGTTGCGCGGCAGTCAAAGCAATGTCCACTCCAGAATCAATCAAATCTTTTAGGTAGAATTGGCCCAATTCGTCATTGGCTACACGGAAGCAGTAAAAGGATTTTCCTCCAAACTGGCTTACTGCCACCACGGAATTGGCTGCGGATCCACCTGCTTGCTTTTTGGCTTCCGCATGGTGAATCACCTGCATGAGGTGGTTTTGCCGCTCCTCATCCACCAAGGTCATCAAGCCCTTTTCTACTCCATTGTCCGTAAAAAATTGGTCAGTTACTTTAAACTCAATATCCACTAAGGCATTACCGATGCCGGTTACGTTGTACTTTTTCATGCGTTGTTTTTTGGAGGTAATTTTTTTTAATCTGCTTTTGTACCAGAATAGTTCCGGTCATTCTATTGTTTTATATAGGGTTTTGCCGGTTTGGCTAGTCAAAAATCGGATGTCTTTCGAACGTTTTTTCTCGATCAAAAAGGTAACGATAGGTATGGTGAGTTTTGTAAATCTCTGCCAATAATTGCTCGCAAACGCGCATCATCTTTGGATTAAAGTCGCCAATCCAATTCATCTCAATGGTCTTGTATGGGAAAGAGGCCTTGCCACTCATCTGGTCATAACTTAGTACTATCGCACTTTCCACCCCTTTACCCTGATGCGCTGGAACGACCCCAAAAACTAGCCCAAGCATTTTATTGGGTGGAAAAAAGGTCTTGTACCAAAGAAATTTAAGTTTTCCAATCAGGTCCATCTTCCCGTTGACATGCTTGAAGATCTGATTGATCTCAGGAATTTGGATGAAGAATCCTACAGGCTCACCTTTGAAAAAGGCAAAGTATATCAAACGCGGATCTAGAATGGGTTTCATTTTGGCAAACATCAATTGTGCCTCTTTGAGTGCAATAGATTTACCTAGATGCCGGGCCCATGCCTTGTTGTACACCGTCATAAAATATTCTGGCGCCTTCTCTCTAAGTTCTTTGCCCTTGATGTAGCGAAAGCTGTAGTCTTTATTTGCCAAGATTACCTGTGCGCGCTGGACCATCTTTTGATCAAATCCTACATTTTGCACATTACGTGCATAGGTGTATTGCTTGAAATACAATTGAAATCCATAGTTTTCGAAAAAGGTTTGGTAGTACCCAAAATTCCAGGGCATGTTGTAATTGGGCTCTGAAAATCCGTCCACTAAAAGCCCCCACCACTTGTCACGTTCCCCAAAGTTGATGGGGCCATCCATAGCCTCCATCCCTTCGCCTTGGAGCCAGGTTTTGGCTTGATCAAACAGCAGAAAAGCTGCGTCTTGGTTTTCTATGCATTCGAAAAACCCAATACCCCCTGTGGGTTGCTTTTCTTTCATTTTTGGATTGACAAATGCAGCAATCCGTCCAATGGTCTTTCCAGATTCATCCTGGAGCAACCAGCGATTGGCCTTGGCACCATTTCTAAAAAGTTTATTGGTCTCCGCATGGAAAAGCCCCTCTATATCCTGATCGATAGGGCGTATCCAATTCTTTTCATTACGGTACAACCACATGGCCATCTCAATAAATTCAATTTGATGGGCGGAGGTGGTTACTTCGATCAGTTTCATTTAGTGGGGTTTAATACAAAGTTACTAGGAAAGAACCATTTGGAAAAAAAGAAAAGGAAATAGAATGGAAACACAGTGGGAATAAACTGAGGCTACCTTCCCCATTTAGGCGAAGCGGAGTTTATTTCTATCGTATATTCGTAGATTAATTCCAACGCTGAAACATTCCTGGACCAGAAATACCTAGCGTCCCATCAGGGGTAGTAACTAAAACTTGTGAGTTTACCATTCTTCCACCAGTGGCCTGGAGTGGCAAGTAAGACCTAGACTTAGGTGAATCAGATGCAGTAGCTGAATCTACTGTACGTTCAGATTCATTAGAGGAAGTAGTAAAAACTTCTTCACTCACCAATTGACCAGTAAAATCATAGTATCTCCAAGTTCCCCGCTTTTGTCCATTGACATAAGCTCCGGCCCTTGCAACTAATTTGGTATCTGGAAAGAAAGCATACCAGGTTCCCGAACGCAAACCATTGGTGTACCTTCCCTTTTCTAGTCGGTTTCCTTCAGCATCGTAAAAGACTCTTTTTCCATCGCCTTCTGCCAAACTTCCCCCATCTAGCTTATCCCCGTTGCGCGTCAGAAACTCACTGATGGCTAGCAATACTCCTTCTTTAAAGGTCTCTTCTTGATGCACAAAATCGTCAGCTCCTAAAACCTGCCATATTCCATCCTTTAAGCCAACT
>Ga0181558_10004636_pt1 | contig 12283 bp, 8 predicted proteins | sample 011ome_22_FD_133754 | JGI IMG/M metagenome (GOLD analysis project Ga0181558, IMG submission 133754) | Coastal salt marsh microbial communities from the Groves Creek Marsh, Skidaway Island, Georgia - 011507BT metaG (megahit assembly) | ecosystem: Environmental > Aquatic > Marine > Intertidal zone... | reverse complement strand
TTCGGCACCCCCTTCAAGCCGCTGAAGAAGTCGCTGTGTTAGACCGGCTGTCCGGTGGGCGGGTGATTCTTGGTGTTGGTCGAGGTACTCAACAGAGCATGTTTGATGCTTTTGAAGTACCGACCAAGGACAAGCGCAGCCGCTTTCAGGCTCATCTTGAAATTATGCTACGCGCCTGGCGCGGTGAGCCTGTCGGCTGGGACAACTCAACGGACGTATCGCGCCCCATCACCTTGGCCCCCTTACCTCTGCAGGCACCACATCCACCTATCTGGATTGCGGCATTTGGCCCCCTGGCGCTGAAGCAGGCTGGCTCCCTTGGTCTGCCCTACCTGGCATCACCCATAGAAACCCTGGAAACCCTTTGCCAGAACTATGCGCGCCATCAGCAATTTGCGACCGCCGCCGGTCATTCGACCATCACAACAGTGCCCATTATGCGCACCGTCTTTATTAGCAAGCGGGCCAGCGAGTGTCGCCAGGTCAAGGCTGCGCTGGCCGCGACCGGACCCCACTCTATGCGTGACTCAGCTGCCGATATCGACGATTGGAGCATCATCGGCGACTCGTTCTATGTGCGTGATAAAATCGCCGAGTACCAAGCCAGGCTGGCAATTTCCCATCTTATCGTTCGAGGTCGATTGCCCGGCATCACGGCCCAGACCTGGTTAACCAGCCTGGAGGCGTTAGTCGCTGGGCGTTAGTCGCCGAGAAAAAGTCTGTTTCGAAACAACTCATCTCGGCTGACGCTTGAGCTAAAGAATCAAGCGCCAATTATTTTGCCGCAAGTCGTGGCAGAATAGGCTTACCGCAGGTAACTCAACCACGAAACCATGCAACTTCACGATACTATGACCTGTCCACACCAGTTGAATCCCGCAGGCGGTCTGGCGGGCTGGCGTCTATGCGCTATGCTGTTAATCACCCTATGGCTGCACGGCTGCCAGACGCCGCAGCTCGTCGATCCCGTGACCGTGACGCCCTCTGCGACGCCTCATGTGTCGAAGGCCAAAACCATCACGCCACCAAAGGCGCTCAGCTCAGCCTCAGCGGATTCGGCCTCCACGCCGGATGCATCGAGCGCTGCGACCACTGGCTCTGGTTCCGCAGGGCAGCAGCATAATCGCTCCTCACTCGAGTCCGACACCCAAGGGCAACCAGACTCGAAAAACCAACACCAACAACTGGCCAGCGAATTACGGCTGCAGAGTCAGGCACTCATTGAAAACGCGCAGTCATTGCTTGATGCCAACCAAACGGCCAGTCCTATGACAGACCTGTCACGAGAAGTCGCAGCCGACACTGGTACTCGCGCCTCGATCGCAGCAGACACCATCCGTGCTGCAGCAGACACGCTCGATCTGGCTGCCGTCGCCGTCGTCAATGCCGACTCGACCGCCGCTCGCGCTGTCGCCTCGACCCACCTCGCCGAGGCTCGATTGGCGCTGATTATTGCGGCTCAAAATCTCGATCAAGCCCGCGCCGACAAGGATCCCCAACCAGCGCTGGCGCTGGCAGAGCGTACCTTGGCGAGCGCAACTCGCTTGGTTGTTTTGGCAACTGGCCTTCTGGACGCCTCAGTATCAGACACAGCGGCCACTGACACACTGCCGCCCCTCGCCTCTTCAGCAACCAACGCAGCAACTCATGCACTGGATGAAGCCTTAAACGCATCGATCACGCAATTTGACGGACAACTCTCAGTCTCTCGACAACAGCTACTTGAGACCGCAGCACCGCTTCCATCGGCGGCGCTTGTTATCCAACAATCACCTTCAGTGACCAATGCTTTGACTCAGACAATCGGGCTCGGCCAGAGGGGTTCCCTCGAGCCGCTGACAGCGACTTTTTCTGCACCGCAAGACGACGACATCATTGCCAAACAATTGTGGGAAGCAGCATCCGCGGAAACCGATATTGAACGTCAGGAGAAACTCTGGGAAGCCTATCGACGCTACAGGTCCGGGCAATGACCCAGCGTTTCGCTGAAGGCCAGGAGTTTGAAGAATTCAGGTTACTCCAGGCACTTGACGAGAAGGGTGACACCTGGCTGGCGCTGGACCAGGCACAAAACCAAGCCGTGTGTCTGAGGCGCCTGCCGACCCTATTGTCAGTGACGGAGCAGACTTTTCTGCGCGATAGCATCGCGCGCCACCGGGGTTTGATTCATCCCCATGTGCTGCGCACCTTCGACCTGTTACGTTGGAATCATGTGGATTTTCTGGTCTGCGAATATATCGAGTCGGCTCGAGTGTTTTCCGGCACGACTCCCTTCGTCGAAGCTTGGCCTATCTTGCTGCAACTGATTGATGTCCTTGAATATGCTCAGGGTTTCGATCTCGTCCATGGCAACATTCAAACAAGCAACCTGCTGGTCGACAACCAACAGCAGTTGCATCTGGCAGGTTTTGGTTTGCAGTGGTCTCAACCGAGCGCAACTGTGAACTCAATGGCAGGCGCCCTGCCGTCACGGGTACTCGTCGATAGACAGCCATCTATCAGCGCCGACAGCGTCGGGCTGGGCACTCTGCTCCTGCGATCTCTGACGGAACAAGTCTGGCACCCAGGCTCAGACATTGACCCAGACGACACCCTGCCAGCAGAAGTTAAAGCCCTACTGCAGAACCTGCTCGAGCCTGAAAGGACAGAACTGCCCACGCGATTCCTGATCACGCGCAATATCCTGCAGGCGCATTACGACCGACTGAGGGCCGGACCGGCTCAAGAATTAGTCAGGGAGAAGTCGTCGAACCACAAGACTAAGCCCGACTCGATCGCGTCTCAACCTAAACCCGCCACGCTTGATCGCTCGACGGAACTGCCTCCACAGAGGGAGCAGCACCTAGCCCCTTTTCAGAGACCCACAGTCAGCACCTTCACCGCTATCATGCTGACGCTACTGTTAGCTCTGATCAGCGTTGGGTTCTTTACCCTTCTGCCCACCCCCGACTTTGATTCGGTTAACCCAGATTCGACTAACCCATCTACCCGCGAGCCGACTGCCAGCCGCGAATCAGCGAAGAACCCGATCCAAAACGGTGGTCTTCCAGCCTCAAGCATGTCTCCTTTCGAACTATCCCGTCTCCAAGCACTGGCAGACAATCTTTTGCGACAGCAAATCAGCCTGGAAGACCAGGGCGTTCAAGTTTGGGCACCAGCAGCCTACGACCAAGTCATGGCAGACGGTCTGGCTGCAGATGAACACCTTCAGCAACGCCGATATGACCGTGCCCATGCGCAATACCAGGCAGCCCTCGAGGCTACCCGGGCACTCGAGAACCGCATTCCTGCGATTATCGAGAACCAGGAGACGATAGCCGCAGAGGCGTTTCTACAAGGTAACGCTGAACTGGCACTGAGCGCCTTAAAAACCCTGATTGCTATTCGGCCAGACAACGCTGGTTATCAAGCGGAGCTGATTCGGGCTGAAAATTTTGATCAGGTGCTGACATGGCTACGACAGGCGCAGGCTGCCGAGAATTTGCAGGCATGGCCGAAGGCACTGGCATGGTATCAGCAAGCGCTGGCCTTGGACCCTGAAGCATCGAGTGCTCAAGCCGGGATTGTCCGCATCACCGAAACGCTGAAGCAGATGCACTTCAGTTCAGCCTTGTCACTGGCTTTTGACCTACTTGAACAGAAGGACCTGGCTGGTGCGCGGCAGGCCTTTGTCGAAGCCCAGTCGATACTGCCCGACGCCAAGGCACCCAAGGACGGCTTAATCCAGGTTGGCCTGTATGAAGACCGCCAAAAAATCAGCACCTTGCGCCAGCAGGCAGAAGAGGCAGTGCGTGCGGAGGACTGGCCATTAGCTATTCGCCTACTCGACCAGGTGCTCGACTTGGCCCCCGGCCTGACATCGGCCAGTCTCAGTCTTGAACAGGCTCACCAGCGCCTCGCGCTTGATCAGACGCTCAATGGGTTTCTTCGCGCACCCGAGCGCATGCGTCTTGACGCTGAGCTAACTGCTGCTCGGCAAGCACTGATCAGCGCTGCACAACTGTCCCAGCGAGGACCTGGTTTGGAACAACAGATCAGCCGCCTTTCTCTACTGATCAGCCAAGCGAGGATTCCTTTGCCAGTAATTCTTGTCTCGGATAATCAAACGGACATCACGGTTTACCAAGTCGGTCACTTGGGGACGCTCTCGCGTCAGGAGTTGGCGCTGGTACCGGGCACCTATATCATCGTCGGCAGACGCCAAGGTTATAGGGACATCAGGTATGAGCTTCACCTCAACGGAGACGTGAAAGGCGTAACTGTTAATCTGATTTGCGATGAGGAACTCTGATGCCATCGAGTCGTGAACCGCACCCAATTATCGAGGCCGCGGCCTTTTCCCCGGCTACAGAGGTAGAACTCGATCGCGGTTTGCGCGTAAAACGCTGGCCTTTTGCTCTGCTATGCGTCTCGTTGGGACTGGTCTCAATTGCGCTCTTTACCTTCAATGCTAGCGCGGTCCGTTTCGATCTAATGCCCGATTCTGCCAAACTGGAGATCACCACTGGCATGCCAAGCTATCGACTGGGTGAGCGCTACCTGATGCTAGCGGGAGACTATACAGTGACGGCCAGTGCCGAGGGCTACGCGCCACTCAGCGCTGACATTCGCATCGAACAGCTGGCCGAGCAGAACATTTTTCTGCAATTAACCCAACTCCCAGGCACCCTGGTTGTTTCAACGGAACCTGCAAGCCAAGCGCAGGTTTTCCTCGACCAAAAGCCCGTTGGCCTCACGCCCATCGAGTTAACCAGCGTGCAAGCCGGGCGCCATCACTTGACTGTGCACGCCGAACGTTTTCTACCATTCGACACAGATATTGAAATCGAGGGCCAGAACAGTCGGCAGCATCTGGTTGTTAACCTGAAGCCAGCTTGGGCGCAAGTGACAATCACCAGTCAGCCCACAGGCGCCTCGATCAGCCTGGATGGTATTGCTCTGGCTAAGACGCCTGCCACCCTTGAGGTGCTTCAAGGTCCACGCGAGCTTCTGGTCACTCAACCAGGATTCAAACCCTGGCAGACTCTTCTGGATGTGGTTGCGCAACAAGATCTGACCCTGCCAATGATCAACCTCAGTAGCGCAGATGGCCTGCTCAGGGTCAATTCAACACCTCACTCGGCTAGTGTCACTATTGCTGATGCGTATCGCGGCCAGACTCCCCTCAGCCTGAGCCTGGCACCCGAGCAGGCTTATCGAATGCGCCTGTCAAAACCGGGCTACCAAACTGTCGAGCATACTGTATCCGTTAATGCTGACAAAGAAGCTCACCTGGACATTCAGCTGACGCCCATTTTGGGCAATATCCATCTAACAATTTCGCCACAGGAGGCCAGCCTGTCAGTTGATGGGCAGATCTTGGCGGTAACTTCCCGTCGCCTGGAGCTTACGGCCGTGGCGCACACGATTCGAGTGGAGATGCCGGGCTATCAAACACAAGAGTTTACGGTGACTCCACTACCTGAGCAGACTCAAGTGTTTGTCATTAGGCTCAAGACGATCGCCGAGGCCAAGCTCGCCGCCATACCGTCAACTATCACCAATGATCTGGGGCAGGAGCTAAAACTCATCCTGCCTGGCACCTTCACCATGGGTGCCGACCGACGCGAGCCAGGCAGACGGGCAAATGAGATTGAAAAACAGGTAGCGCTTAAGCGTCTGTTTTATCTAAGCAGCCATGAGGTCACCAACGCTCAGTATCAGCAATTCGACAGCCAGCACGAGTCTGGCATGCTCGGCCGAGCACTACTGTCGGGCGGCGATCGGCCGGTGGTGAACGTCAGCTGGGACGACGCAGTAGCTTTCTGTAACTGGCTCAGCGCAAAACAGGGTTTGGCGTCAGCCTATGAACGCCGTGATGATCAATGGCATCCAGTGATACCCATGACTACGGGTTATCGGCTACCCACCGAGGCCGAGTGGGCCTGGGCCAGTCGCTATGCGGCAGGTTCGACGCCAAGCCGTTTTCCGTGGGGCGATACTATGCCTCCTGTTGAAGTTCTCGCCAATTACGCTGACGAATCTGCTGCAAACCTGGTACCAAATATCCTCATCGGCTATACGGATCACTTTCGCGGAACGGCTCCGGTAGGCAGCTTTGCGGCCAATCCGCTGGGGCTTTATGATCTGGCTGGCAACGTTTCCGAATGGATCCATGACTATTATTCACAAGAAGCTGCAACGAGCCTACTGATAGATCCCACTGGCCCGAATGAAGGCGAAAAACATGTTATCCGGGGGTCAAACTATACCCATGGACGCTTGAGCGAGTTACGCTGGACTTTTCGTGACCTTGGTCAAGCACCAAGACCGGATGTCGGCTTTCGAGTTGCGAGGTATGTTGAATGAGAATACGACTGAATCGCTGGCTATGCCTGTTACTGATGACCTTGGCCGCCGGCGTTCTCGCGGCGACCCAGACAGCACCCATTGAATCGGCATTAACCCTCAAGCCGCCAACACTTACTGCGAGCCCAGTCGAGGCAGGCCATCCTGGGGCAGGCCAATCTGGGGCAGGCCATCCTGGGGCAGGCCATCCTGGGGCAGGCCAACCTGGGGCAGGCCAATCTGCACCTGGCACCACTTTTAATCGAACCCTGGAAACTTTCGTGCCCAGCCAGGAAGTTGACACAGATCAAGCGGTCGACTTTCCCACTAACATCTAGGTCCTTATTGTGCGCAACCAGTTACCCATTGAATTTCTCTACCAACTCTTCTCGTTGTTCGTCGCAGTGATATTGATACACAGCGTCTATGTCTCGGTTATTCGACCAGAAGCCAACCAAATTCTTCAGCAGCAGGCGCTGGAGATCAATGCTAATCCCAACTACATACCCGAGCGCTCGACCTATGTGGTCATTCGCGATTTTGAGCAGGAGGCCTGTTTTATCTTGATGCTTTGGGCCCTAGCCTTAATGGCATACAAGGCCAATCTGACCCGCCAGGAACGCCAAATCCTGAACATGAATTTGATCGCCATTGATTCAGGTACCAGTATACTGCCGGAGGACTGCCGTGAGTACGCTCGACCCGTTCAGGCCTTGACGGCTGTGCAACAGACGTTGCTACTACCAAGAGCGCTGCTCACTGGGTTACACAGATTTCGGTCGACGCGCAACATCCAGGATGTCGCGACTGCAATTCGCGGCATCTGTGAGTCAGAGTCTGATCGTCTGGATTCAGAGTTGGCCATGATTCGATACATTGCCTGGGCGATACCTTCTATTGGTTTTCTTGGCACAGTCCGCGGTATCGGCCAAGCCCTTAGTCAGGCTCACCAGGCTGCTCAGGGGAATATAGCCGGTGTCACTCAAAGCCTTGGTGTCGCATTTAACTCGACCTTCGTGGCGTTATTGATCAGCATCCTTGTGATGTTTTTGCTGCATCAACTGCAGCTGGCACAAGAACGTCTGGTGCAGGATGCTGAGGCCTACTGTGATAATCAACTGATCGGGCATTTGCAATCCTGACGAGGATCACAGTTTGAGAATTGGTCTGATCGAAATCAACGACAGCGGCCTTGATGTCAGTCTAGATGGCAGGCCGCTCATGCGGAGCCCGGGCTACGCGGTCATTGCCAACCAGCGTCTGTTGGTGGGCGCCGAGGCCATGCAAAACGCACGATTACTGCCACGCTGGACCCACACGCGTTTTTGGCAGCAACTTGACACTCAGATGCTGAAGGTAGGTCACCCGCAAATTCGGCATAGTGCGGATCTCGCCTATGCTCACCTTGCGTCGATCTGGACGGCGATCAAGGACCGTCGTCCAGACGCCGTGGTTCTGGCAACCCCCGGCGACTATTCTCGAGAGCAACTGAGCCTGCTACTGGGTATTGCCAAGGAAGTGGGCTTGCCGGTTCAAGGCTTAATTGATACCGCACTGGTCGCAGCGAACGGTCACCCACTCAATCAGCAAGTACTCTTTCTCGACATCCACCTTCACCGAGTCACCTTGAGCGAATTACAGACTCGGAATGAACGACGACACGCAAAAACAGTCACAGTGACCGATTCTGGCTTGCATCGCCTTTGGGATCGCTGGGCTGACAGCATTGCCAAGCAGTTTATTCGAAGCTTGCGATTTGACCCGCTCCACGACGCTATCAGTGAGCAGCGGTTGTTTGACGCCCTGCCGGATTGGATGCGCAACCGAGAGGAACACGCCGATCTACCCTTTGAACTGGTACTCGACACTCGAGCCTACCAAACGCCTGTCTCCACAGAACAACTGCTGCCAGCGTGCGAGAGTCTCTATCCATTGATCCTTCAGGCTATCAAGGCTCAAGTCGCGGATCAGACTGCGACTCTGTTGATATCACATCGTTTCATGGGCTTTCCGGCGCTTATGGAGGCCCTGTCGATGTTGAAAAACGTCACCGTCGAACGCCTGGGACCAGCCGCCGTAATGCAGGGTACAGGCACGCACCTTGACGAGATTCTCGGTGAGAATGGACAGATTAATCTCGTCACCAGTCTCGCCAATCCGGCAGCCGATAACCACGAGGTCTCGCCTGCAATCGATCGAAGCGCCACCCATCTACTCTTCAACTATCATGCAACTCCCATCGGTCAACTGCTGCGGCTCGAGGGCATTCATCAAGGACAACTGCTCAAAGCCACCGAGCAAGCCCGATGCGTTCTCAATAGTCGAGGTGGCTCGGTCTTTGTTGTGGCTGCGAGCATTGATCGCGTTTACCTGAACGATCATTTGGTGGACGGCGAACTGGAGGTCAAGCCCGGCGACCAACTTGTCATTGACCAACAGTCCATCCGCTTTATATCGCTCGACCAGGCTCCTTCGACTCGGCCATGACAAGACGACGAGAACTCAATGTTTTCAGCCTGTCATTCCTCGACATTATGTCCTGTGGTTTCGGCGCGGTGATTCTGATTTTCGTCCTGATCAATCAGGGCTCAGTCGCGGAGCAACAGACAGCCAATCTCGACCTCATATTGACCGCGACAGATCTGCAAAAACGCTTGACCGAAGAACAGGCTCGTCTGGATGAGCTACAGAATATCACCCACCGAGCGAGCCGTGAAACAAGGCTGGCCAACCAGATCACAGAGCAACTGCGCAATGAAATGACCGAACTTCAGACCCGTATCGATGCCGCCTTGCGCTCCAGCGCCGACAAATCCGCCTTGGTCGAAAAACTTCAAGTTGAACTGGCGATACTCGAACAAAATGCGTCGAGCCAGCTACAGCAGTTGGACCAAACTCGGGATCAGGGAGCAAGTCTCAGGTCTGTCGCCGGCGATGGTCAACGACAATATCTCACCGGCTTGAATGTCGGCGGCAAGCAGGTTCTGATTTTGATCGACTCATCGGCAAGCATGCTCCACCAGAGCATTGTCAACGCTATCCGGCTCAGCCTGGCACCGAATGCTGAAAAAAAAGCCGCTACAAAGTGGCAGCGCGCAGTCCGGACCGTCGACTGGATCACGGCGAACCTGGCCCAGGATGCCCAACTTTCAATCGTCGCCTTTAACACCGAGCTTATATCATTGGTCAAGGATAACGCCTGGATCTCTGTCTCTGACCAGGCAGCCGTGGATCACGCCTTAAATAATCTCTACGCTCTGGCTCCTGCTGGTGGCACAGCACTTTTCCCGCCCTTTGCTCTGATCAATCAGCTTTCTCCTCGGCCTGACAATATCTTTCTCATCGTTGATGGCTTGCCGACCCAGGGACAAAACCCAAGCACTCGCACCGTGATCAGCAGCGCCGAGCGCGCCAAACTGTTTAGTGCGGCCGTAGCTGAGCTGCCACAAAACATCCCCATGAATATTATCCTCCTGCCAATGGAAGGTGATCCATTGGCGACGCCATCCTATTGGATTCTGGCACAAAAAACCGGTGGCGCCTTCCTCAGCCCTGCCAAGGACTGGCCGTAATGCGGGCAAGACGTCGCGAAATCGAAGCCATCAGCCTCTCGTTTCTGGATGTCATCAGCTGTGGATTCGGCGCCTTAATTTTGCTGTTAGTTCTGACCAAGGTCTACGAACCCTTGCTATTCGATCAAGCCTCGCTGGATATTCAACAGCAGATTACCGAGCTTGAACAGCAGTTGAATTCTGTCCGTGACCAACGCCGAAACCTGCTTCGAGACAGCATTCGTCAGGAAGAGGGCAAACAACGACAGGAACTTGAACTGCAGGAGCTTGAGAACCAGCTGGCGCTGCTGAAAACCCGGTCTGCTGAAGTGCTAAATGAGACACAAACCAGCGACAACATCTTTCGGCAACTGAACCAAGCCCGGCAGTCCCTTTCCGAAGAAATGCAGCGACTACTGGCTGAATACCAAAAAACTGCCGTCAATCATTTGATTGGCGGAATTCCAGTCGACAGTGAGTATATTATTTTCATCATCGATACTTCTGGCAGCATGCGCGAGTTCGCCTGGCCCCTTGTCATGCAAAAGGTCGAAGAGACCCTGGCTGTCTATCCAAACCTAAAAGGCGTGCAAGTCATGAATGACCAGGGCCAATATATGTTCAGCCAATATGCGGGCGAATGGATTCCGGACACGCCGGCACGACGTCGGGCTATTCTGAGCCGGCTTGCCAGTTGGACAGCCTTCAGTCGCTCCAGTCCCGAACGGGGAATTACTGCCGCTATTTCAACCTTTTACCAGCCAGGCAGAAAAATCAGTCTGTATGTTTTTGGCGATGACTTCAATGGCAGCTCTATTGCCAGCGTCCTCCATCAGGTCGACAGCATTAACCTTCAGGATGCCACCGGTGAAAGATTGGTCAGAATTCATGGTGTCGGATTTCCCGTCATCTTCGATCAACCGACGCAATTCCAGGCTTCGGCATTCCGCTTCGCCCATTTCATGCGGGTACTTTGCGAACGCAATGGTGGAACCTTCGTCGGTCTCAGCCGTTTTACAACAGATCCAAGCTAGTAAGTTATTCTGGCCGTGTAGACTATTTTGGTACTCGACTGCGCCTGCAGCTGAACTTGATAGGTTTGCGTGACGCCATCGGTTTTTTGGCCCTTGAGGCTTTCCTGAGTCACCTGCCAGTCCCCAAACAGTTTTTCATTTAAGGTAACAAAGACTGCCTCGGACTTTCGGTTCCACAGCGTAACCTCGGTTGTGATCTCGATAACACGTTCTGCCAAACGGCGAAATGCCATTTGCTGATGCTCCGCCATCAGGTCAAAGGTCTTACCGACGCTCAACTGGGCTACTTCACCGTTAGCCAAGCTGGCCATTTGGTCCTCGCCAACCAGCTGTAGATCGCCGTCACCATCCTTCTGATAAACTCTGATGTTGCCGAACGGCAGTGGCTGACCGAGTTGATTCGATTGGCTGTTGGTAAAGGTCAGACGCATATCGAAATTCGCCTTTGTGGGCTCTATTGCTTGGTAGTTCTGCAGCGGTGAATTCAGAATATATGACTTCGAGTAACCTACGCCGCTGGCGTTCATCAATCGCTGTTGTTTCGTCTCATTGTTATTCATCGTCGTCTTCAGCGGCAGACTATAAAGATGGTAGTCAAAGAAGGACTCCTGACGAGGTACCTGACTCTCCATTCGCATTGCCGTCAAAGGCCGATCCATATCTGGGCGTCGATTCTTGACGCGGTTGACCTCCCCGGCGACCAACTTAATTGAAGCGTTGGGATAACGTGCCCCGCTTTGGTTCTTCAGACTGACCCAAGCTGAGAGGTCGAACACTGGTTTATCCTTATCGAGGACCATGACGTAATCTGTCACCCAGCTGATATTATTCGTGATATAGCTGGTCTCAAGCAGGCGGGGGCCAGGTCGTTTGTTGTCGACAAGCCATACCAGGGTCGGCACTGACTTCAGATCGTTTGGCACAGAGCCAAGCGTGATAGTGCCTTCAGGTGCGATTTCCACCTCATCACCGAAGCTAACTATTTCCGGATTGGTCGCCAGCAGATAACCTTCCCGGTAAATGCGTTCGAACTTACCCTCTGCGGACACGCTTCGGGCGTATTTCAGTTTATGGTTGATGAACCTCTTCAGCAGCGATTCGCGATTTAACAGATCATACCGATAGCTTTGTTCCAGGACGGTGAAGTCGCCGAACTCGCCTTTCGAAGAAACCGCGACTGAGGTTGGATCTATACTCGCGGCGACATCGCCATAATTCAACTCAAAGCGCCCTTCGGGCAGCTGGGCCTGTCTAACTTCACGAACCAGCGCAAAATTGTCACTGTAGATCGTCAGACTGGTCTCAATTTGACTACCCTGGCCTACTTGCAATATTGCTGAATCCAATGGCTCAGCCGCAGACAGGCTGGGC
>Ga0181558_10004634_pt1 | contig 12284 bp, 5 predicted proteins | sample 011ome_22_FD_133754 | JGI IMG/M metagenome (GOLD analysis project Ga0181558, IMG submission 133754) | Coastal salt marsh microbial communities from the Groves Creek Marsh, Skidaway Island, Georgia - 011507BT metaG (megahit assembly) | ecosystem: Environmental > Aquatic > Marine > Intertidal zone... | reverse complement strand
TCGGCATCAAGGACAACCTGGTGCGCATGGCGTGCGGGATCGAGGACTACGAGGACATCGAGGCGGACATCCTCCAGGCGCTGGACCAGATCGAGTGAGGAGGCCTGGAGAAGCAGGTAGAGAGACCCCGTGAGGGTCGGAGCGCGACGCAGCGCGCCGCCGCGGCGGCGCCGTCGCGCTCCTTCCCCGTCCCCCGCCCGCGCCGAGTACGATTCAAACGCGCAGGGACTCCGAGGCTATCGCAGCTTGGGGTACGGATCTCTCTTTTGAGTTTTTTTTTAGTGAAAATAGGAAGAGTTTTGTGTTATGAAACACACAGGTAGAATCAGTCGAGCGCGCGCGCCGCGCGCGTTATTAAAACCTTACGCGCGCCTTCTCTCACGCCTTTCTCCGTCGGCGAAAAAAGCCTCGCCTCGCCCTTCACGCCGCGACAGCCTCCTCCTCAACCTCCTTCTCGACCCACCGCCCGTTGTCCTTGATGAGCTGGATGAGCTCGTCGCACGCGGTGTCGTTGTCGATGCCTCTCTTGACCACCTCCTTGCCGACGTACAGGTCGATCTTCCCGGGGGCGCCGCCCACGTACCCGAAGTCGGCGTCCGCCATCTCGCCGGGGCCGTTCACGATGCACCCCATGACGGCGATGGCGACGCCGGGCAGGTGGCCGGTGCGCTCCGAGATGGCCGCCGTCACCTCCTGCAGGTCGAACAGCGTGCGGCCGCACGAGGGGCACGAGACGTACTCGGTCTTCGTGTTGCGCATGCGCGAGCCCTGCAGCAGGCCGAAGGACGTGCGCCGCAGGTACTCCAGGTCGGCGCCCGGCTGCTCGATCATGACACCGTCGCCGAGGCCGTCGCACAGCAGCCCGCCCGCCTGCGCGCCCGACTGAATCACGAGCGAGTCTTTCACCGCGTCCTCCGGGAACACCATGTGGTGGATCACGGGCGTCCTGGAGCCGAGCTTGTTGAGCTCGGTAAAGACGCGGCGCGAGGCGTGCAGGCGCGAGGTCTCGGGCGCCGTCTCGATGAGCGCCATCACGGGCTCGAGCTCGAGCGCCGCCTTGACCTCCTCGGCGGACTCGGTGCCGTCGAAGACGACGGCCCAGCGCACGGCACCCTTCGGCATCGCCATGTCGCCCTTCGCCTCCTTCGCCGGCACCGCGGCGACGGCGTTGTCGATGGGGGTCGCCGCGAGCGCGGCGACGGGCGCCACCACGCCCACGCCGATCTCTTGCAGGCGGCGGAGCGAGCGGTTCGCCTTCTCGTCGTCCGCGGCGGGGATCTCGCGCAGGAACACCGAGTCGCTCGTCGCGATGTCGCGCAGGGGCATGCCGACGGCGAGCTTCGCGCCGAGGTCGCGGTAGAAAGGGTCCTCGGAGGCGAGCTGCGCGGGCGTCACCGCGGACAGGACGCTGCCGTCGCGGTGCAGGATGTTGCGCATGTCGATGGGGTCGTCCTCCTTCTGCACGGGCAGGTCGCTCTCGCGGCGCTCGAAGGACTTGAAGTCGCGCCCCGCCTCGTCGAACTTGTCGACGCCGGCGGCGTCCGCGCACGCCTTCATGCCGAGGTCGCGCAGGCGCGTGCAGGGCTCCATCTCGAGGTGCGACGCCTCGGTGAGCGAGACGCGGATGGTGTCCCCGAGGCCGTCCAGCAGCAGCGCGCCGATGCCGATGGAGGACTTCATGCGGCCGTCCTCGCCCTCGCCAGCCTCCGTCACGCCCAGGTGCAGGGGGTAGTCCCAGCCGAGCTTGTACATCTCGTGCGCGAGCAGGCGATACGCCTGCACCATCACCAGGGGGTTGGACGCCTTCATGGAGAAGACGAAGTTGTGGTAGTCGTGCTTGCGGCAGATGCGCGCAAACTCAAACGCCGACTCCACCATGCCCGCGGGCGTGTCCCCGAAGCGCGACAGCGTGCGCGCGCTGAGCGAGCCGTGGTTGGTGCCGATGCGCATCGCGACGCCGCGCTCCTTGCACTTCAGGACCAGCGGCGTGAAGATCTTCTCAATCTCCAGAATCTCAGCCTCGTACTCCTCATCCGTCTCGTACAGAATGTCCTCGAACTTCTTGCGCCCGTCCGCGAAGTTGCCGGGGTTGACGCGGATCTTGTCAAAGCACTCGGCGACGGTCATCGCAACCTTGGGCGCGAAGTGGATGTCCGCGATGAGCGGCGTCGTGTACCCCTTCTCCAGGAGCGTCTTCTTGATCTCGACGCACGCCTTCGCCTCCTGCATGCCCTGCACGGTGATGCGGACCATCTCCGCGCCCGCGTCGGCGCACTTGATCACCTGTTTGTCGTTTCGAGTCGTTTTGAGGGGAGAAGGCGGCGCGTTTCAAAACGAGCGATCGGTCAGCCGCGGAGGTGGACGGCGTAGAGAGCGGTTCGCGGTTGAAGAATGTTCGCGGTTGAGATTTCGCGCGGGAGGCGGACGGACGGGGAGAGCGGTTCGCGCGAAGTGGCGACCGAACCGATCCGGATTTCGCGGGAAACGCGGCGAGTCGTTTTTCCAGCCCGGCGAGAAAAACAGCGCTGCGACCGCGCGGGGAGATAACGAGAGGGAGACGCACCTCCGCGACGGTGGCCTCGACGTCGCGCGTGTCGGAGGTGGTCATGGTCTGGCGCACGATGGGGTGCTCGGAGCCGAGCTTGACGTCGCCGATGGTGACGGTCCTACGCAGAAAGGAGGGCCGGGATGTCAGTCGAGGACGTCAGGCGCGCGCCGTGGCGAACGCGCGATGACGGTCCGCGCGTTTCGCGTCTCGTCGGAGGATTTCGCGTCGCGTGGACGATCGCGCGTTTCGCGCGTCCCCGCGATCGCGCGCCGCGGAAGCCGCGTCTCCTTCGCGCGTACCTGGTGGGGCGGCGGATGGCCTTGTAGTTGGACTCGCAGTAGAGTCCCTCGGGGAGGAGCGCCTTGGGGTCGACCGCCGCGGCGACATCCTCGATCTTGTTTTCCGTGGACGCCGCGCGCACGGGCGCGCATCTCGCCTTGGTGGCGCGCTTCGCCTTGGCCTTCCACTGCGCGGAAGGCGCGCGGAGCTGCGTGGAGAGGGCGGAACCGAGAGCCGCCATGGTGTTCGGTGGTGGTGCCACGCGCGGGGGGCTCGAGAGGCCGGACGCGTCGCCGGGTGGCGTGTGGAGTGCGCGTATGTGACGCCGGGCGCGTGGTTATCCTGGAGAGCTGTGAGCCTCAAAAGAAGCCAGACGGTGGATTTTGTCCGAGATCGACTGAGCATTCAGTCTGAGATTCCGAACCGATGACGAAAGATCTCTCCGTGCGAAACAAAACGCCGGTCTCTGATTCGCCGTCACGAATTATCCGATCCGATGTATGGCGAGCAGTCTTCGTTTTTTCATCTTTTTTAATTCGTGCATTTTTGAGTGAAAGCGGCCGGACGCGCGGACGCCGCCAGCGCGGCCGAACAGCGGGCCACGCCTCCTCGTTCTCTTTTCGCCTTTTTCGATGACGATTATCGCGGTCCACGTCGGTCGCGCCTTCACTCCGAGCAGCGCCCCTTCGCGCCACTCCACACACAGAAACATGGCTGTCATGATCGGTGCCCCCGTGCGCCTCGTCGTTCGCGCGGCGACGCACGTCAACCCCAAGGCCACCAAGGGCCACACCAAAACCAGGCCCAAGAAGGTGCGTCGTGCGGATAGACCCCCAAAACCCTGAAACCTGAAGTCGCGGGGGCGCGGACGCGCCCCCGGAGGCGGCGCACGGGGACTTCCAGCGCTCGTGGGGTTCAAGGGACCCCGCGCCGACGACCGCTCGCGCGATGTGTCGCGGCTCGAGCGTTCTTCCCGTCCGACCGACCGCTGACCGACGCTTCGTCCTCGCCCCGTTCCGTCGTGACTCGCGTCGTTTCTTTCCATCGCCGCGCCTCTCTCGCGTCCGAACTCTGCGTGCGACAAAAATCTCCCCCGCCGACAGCACCGCGCTTCGGACCGCAACCGCAAGAAGGTCGAGTACCCGGAGATCAAGGCCGAGGAGGTCCCCCCCCTCATGACCATCGTCTCCGAGAAGTAAGCGCGAGAAGCAGACGCACTTCCGGATGGTGTGGAGCTCGGCGGGCGACGACGAACGGACGCGGCGGCGGGCGTCGTTCCATCCGTCGAAAAAGAAATCGCCGCGGCGCGACGCGCGCGCGCGCGCCCGGCGCTCATTAGAGCTACTCTAGACGCATTCTTTCCCCGGGTTCGTTGTAACACGACTCGGTAAACGGTCACGCGCATCGCACGTTCCATCGACGCTCGTCTCGTTCTCCAGTCGCGCCCTTCCCTTCTCTCCCGCGCGAGGAAACCGGACACCGCTTACGGAACGCACGCGTGAAAATGCTGCGGCGTTCGGGCCGTGTCGGGTCCTCCTGTGACGCGTCAAACTTCTGAGACGTCGCGTCCACGATCGTAACGGGGCGTCTCTTCTTTGGCGCACGCGTCCCCGCGCGTCTTTCGCGGCACGATGCGTCGGGCGACGCTGGCGGCGTTTCGAGAGGCCATCTCGGCGGCGGCCGCGGCGACCTCGCGTTGGGGCGGGTCGTCCGCCGGCGCACACGCGAGTCGGGCGCGGTGGGCACCGCCCCGAGCTCGGGTCGCGCAAAACCACCAATGGCGGTCGCTGGGCTCGAGCGCGCCGTCGCGCGCCGCGCAGCCTCGCGGGGGGCGCGGCGGCGGCAAGCCCGGCGGCGCGCGCGGCGTGGGCGCCGCGGATGGCGCGCGCGCGGGCACGGGCAAGAAGCCGTTCAAGAAGGGCACGGCGGCGAAGGGTTTGCCCGATCGGTTCGCGGGGTTGCTCGAGGATGAGCGCGACGACGGCGACGCGACGGAGACGACGACGAACGTTTCGGCTTTGTCGAATCGCGCTGCTTCTTCTTCTTCTTCTTCTTCGGACGAACGAACGAAGCGCGGGATGACGAACGACTCGAAAGCCGCATTCTCCGACGACGACTCGAACGACTCGAAAGCCGCCCTCCGATCGAGCCGTTCGCCTCCGATGGAGCTCGCGGCGAACGCGACCGTCGCCGAGCTCGCCAAGAGGCTCTCCGCGAAACCGGAGCGCGTGGAGAGGATCCTCGCCGAGCTGGGCGAGCCCGTCGCCTCCGCCGAGGACGCCGTGGGGTCCGCGGACCTCGTCGAGCTCGTGGCGCTCGAGCTCGGGGCGGAGAACGTCAAGGTGGTCGACGCCCCGAAAAGCAAAAGCGCGCACCGAAAAGGAGCCGATTCGAGGATGTCGTCGGCATCCTCCGCGCCCGTCGACGACGGCGCGCGCGCCGATCCCCCGCGGCGCGCGGTGGTGGCGGTGATGGGCCACGTGGACCACGGCAAGACCACGCTGCTGGACGCGCTGCGGTCCAGCTCGGTGGCCGCGGGCGAGGCTGGCGGGATCACGCAGCACATCGGCGCGTTCGTCGTGCCGCTGCGCTCCGGAGGCGCGCTGACTTTCCTGGACACGCCGGGCCACGCCGCGTTTGGCGCGATGCGCAAGCGCGGCGCGTCGGTGACGGACGTCGCCGTGCTGGTGTGCGCGGCGGACGACGGCGTGATGCCGCAGACGCGCGAGGCGGCCGCGCACATCATCGCCGCGGAGTGCCGCTACGTCGTCGCGCTCACCAAGTGCGACGCGCCGGGCGCGGACCCCCAGCGCGTGCGCGGCGAGCTCGCCGCCGCGGGGATCCCGCTCGAGTCGTCGGGCGGGGACGTGCAGAGCGTGGAGGTGTCGGCGGTGACCGGGCAGGGCATGGAGGACCTGGAGATGGCGCTGTTCCTGGAGGCGGAGGCGCTGGGGCTGACTGCGCCCGGCCGTGACGAAGGCGCGGACGGCGTCGGCACGGTGCTGGAGGCGCGCCTCGACAAGGGCGAGGGCGCGGTGGTCAGCGGGCTGCTCCGCCGCGGCGCGCTCGCCGTCGGCGACGAAGTCGTGGCGGGCGCGACGTTCGGACGCGTGCGGCGGCTGCGCGGCGCGGACGGGCGCGAGCTCGACTATGTGGGGCCCTCGGATCCCTTCGAGCTCACCGGCCTGCGCGCGATGCCCGCCGCGGGCGACCCCATCCAGCGCGTGGTCTCGGAGGAGCGCGCGCGCCGCGTCGCCGCCGCGCGCGAGGCGCGCGCGGCGGCGGCGGCGGCGGCGGCGGACGGCGGTTTCGGCGCGCCCCGCGTGTTTGACCTCGAGCACACGCACGCGCCCTCCGGCGAGCGCGGCAAGGCTGCCGCGAAGAAGACCGCCGCGAAGTCTAAGCTGCGCGCCTCCGGTGTGGGCGCGCGCGAGGGCGCGGCGAGCGGCCTTTTGGAGGATGAGATGCGCAGCGGCGCGTTCGGGGAGGACGGGAGCCGCAAACACTCTGCGTTGCGCGCGAACACTCTGTGCTGCGTCGTGAAAGCGGACGTGCAGGGCACGGCGGAGGCTGTTCGCGACGCGCTGCTTTCCCTGTCCACGGAGCGCGTCGGGGTGAAGGTCGTGTACCAGGGCACGGGCGCGGTGACCGAGTCGGACGTCTCGCTGGCCGGCGCGGTGGGCGGCGTGGTTCTGGCGTTCAACGTCAAGCACGGCGCCGAGACGGAGAAGCTGGCCAAGGCGGAAAACGTGCTCGTCGTGCGCCGAACCGTCATCTACCACCTGCTGGACGCCGTCGGCGAGATGCTCGGGGGCCTGGCGCCGGAGACGCTGGAGGAGGAGGTGTGCGGCGAGGCGGAGGTGCGGCAGGTGTTCGACTTGTCCGCCCGCCGAGGCAACAAGGCGAACACGGTCGCGGGCTGCGTGGTGAACCGAGGCTCCCTGGACGGCGACGAGAAGTTCCGCGTGGTGCGGGGCGGCGCGGTGGCGCACGACGGCTTGCTGGACGCCGCGTCCATACGGAGGCACCGGCTGGAGGTGCGCGTGGTGGGTAAGGGCACGGACTGCGGGCTGAACCTCGCCGGGTTCGAGGACATCAGGGCGGGCGACATCGTGCAGTGCGTGCGGTTCGTCAAGAAGAAAGCCGCAGTGGAGAAGGTCCAATCCGGAGGGTCTAGGGTCGTGTAATAAGTAGCTGAAAGTACCTTAGTTTTTTTTTTCACTTTCACTAAAAAAAAAAAACCAACCGCGCGTCTGCGTACGCCGCGCGCTCCGAGACAGTCCCGGGAAAACGCCTCGCCCCGGCTTTTGCTTTCGCGTCCCCTTTCGCGTGCGGAAACGAATCCTCACAGCGGGCACTCCTTTTCGAACTCCGCCTGCTCCGCCCGGCACTTGTCGAACTTGTTGCTCCGGTAATCCATGCACTCCGCGTATTTGTTCATCGAATCCGGGCACTTCGCCTTGAGCTCCTTCAGCAGATCGATCATGCACCCGGTCACCTTCGCGCCCTCCTCCAGGCACGCCGCGGGGTTCTGGTCGTTCTTCTTGCACGCCAGGTACGCCGCGCTTTTCTGAGCGCACCGTTGCTGCAGGTGCTTGTGCACGGAGAACAAAACCGAGCTCGTCGCCGCGCCGTCCTCGCTCGCGCCGGACATCCTCGGCGTCTGTTTTTCCTCACTCTGCGACGCAAAGAACGTGTTTCGAGGGACGCGCGTGTCAGCGGGTGCGCGACGATGATTCGTACACCGAGGCGATCGCGATCGTTTAGGTTTGGGCGGTGGGGTACCGAGGGAGCACAGGCGTGCCGAGTTCGGGGACTCGCGGCCGCGGACCGCGCGCGCGCGCGCCAGTCCGGAGCTGTGCACCGCGCGCGGGAGGGGTCGCTCGGCTGGCTCGAGCGCGGAGGGGGGATGGGCTCAAGCGGTACCCACCTCTGCCGGGCCTGGTTTCCTGCGTCTCGGATGCACGCGGACGGCGCGAACGCGCGTGCCCTCGCCGTAACCCGGGGGTTTCTGATGCGCGTCGCGGAGCGAACGCGAGAGAACGAGACGGGTCGCGTGCGTGCGGCTCTCCGCGCGCGCGAGTGTGGCGGCACCCGGCAGGCGGCCCCTGCCCAAAGGAACAGGCGAGGAAGAAAGGTGGACTTCACTGTGCCTCGGCCCTCGGGAAAACGGTGATTATCGCCGCCTGACTGTTTGCTCGTACGAATGTGACTCATCGGGGCGGAAGCGGGAGTCGGCGACAAGTTCTCGGGGGACCGATCGTTTCCCGAACGCTCAACTGTCGCGAGAAAAACCGAAGGAGTAACAACGATCGCCGTCCAATTGGCGCGCCGCGTAGAGCAGCTCGCGCCACGCACGCGCCCGCGATGGGGAACATCGTCGGCCGGCCGCGCAGGCGCGGTTTGCCTACGTCCACGCGCGCGCTCGTGCCCGGCTCGACCCTGAGCGACGTGCGCGACGGCGACGTCGTGGTCCTCTGTTCCTCGGACGGCACGCCTTTGCGTCTCGAGGTCGCGGCGGACGCGGACCGCGCGGCGGGCCGCGCGTCGACGTCGGGCAGGCACGGCGCCGGCGCCGGCACCTCCGAGCACGCCACGTTCACCCCCGCGTTCACGCTCGTGCCGGGCGCGGATGCGCTCCCCGATGCGCTCGCGGGCTCGCTCGCGAACGCCGCGAACCACGTGGTGGTGGATGTGCGGGGACGGCACGTCGCGTTTCGCTCCGTCGCCGCCGGCGACGCGTACCTGTGCTTCGAGACGAACGACGACGAACGCGGAGAAGAGAGGGAGACGACGTTTTCCGAGACGCATCACAAAAAAAGCAGCGCGCGGCTGCGGTTCCGCGGCGGCGCGAAACACGTCCGGCGACGCGGGCTGTGGCGTTGGGCGTACGACGAGACCGCGGACGAGGTGCGGTTCGCGCCGCGGGGGATGGAATTCGTAAACGAATTCTTCGTCGTCGCCGTCGGACCGCGACGCACGACGCGCGTCGCCGCGGCGCGCGCGTGGGCCGAGCACCTGCGGCTGGAGCTCGAGGCACGCGCGCGGCTCGCGGACGACGTGCGGCACCTGCGCGCGCGCGCGGCGGACGCGCGGGCCGGCGCGCTCGCGAATCTCGCGAGCGCGCGCGACCGCGCGGAGGCGCGCGCGCGTTTGGCGGAAACGCGGCGCGAGCGGCGCGAGCGGCGCGAGGAGCTTCGGTTCCTGGACGGGCTGACGGGCGTGGTGGACGCGCTGCGCGACCAGGTGAAGGGCGCGGCGACTGAGCCCGTGAACGCGATGGAGGTGTTCGAGGCGAGCTTCGAGCGCGACGAAGACGCCGGCGACGAATCAGAATCCGAAAAAGAAACGCGTAAAAAACGCGCACCCTGGCGCGTGGACGCGGCGCACCTCGCGACGGCGGCGGCGGTTTGGGACCTGAGCGTGACCGATTTCCGCGCGGCGCTGCAGAAGCACGGCGTCGAGGACGAACCTGTGGCGGCGCTCCAGGAGGCGATCCAGAAGAGTGCCTTCGAGCACTTCGTCGCCGCCGGCATGCGGCGGTACCTGCTCAACCGGGACGAGGAGGACGAGGAGGACGAGGAGGATGAAAACGACGAGGAGACGCGCGTGTCGTCCGCCTCCGCCGCCGCTTCGACCGCTTCGTCCCCTGTGTCGTTTTCGTCGCGCCGCGGAAGTCCCGCGGGCGCTCTTTCGCCGGCACGCACACGTTTCGGGGAGGTAAAGAAAGCCCCCGAGTGGGAACGCGCCGTGGGTGCCGAGTCGCGCCGCCGGCGAGACGCGCGCGCGCGCCGGGCCGAGCGCCGCGCGCGCCTCAAGGCGCGCGCGCGCGCGGGCGAAGCCGCCGTCGATTTCCGAACGTGGAAGGTTGGAAGTCTCCGCGCGCAGCTCGAGCGGTCGGGCGTGGACGCGGGCCCGCTCGCCGCGCTCGTGCACTGCCTCGCGCACGCCGCGCGCGTGCGCGGCTCGGACCTGTACGTCTCCGCGGCGTCGGCGGCGTTCTCGGGACCCGAGACCGGTGAGACGGTGGGCGACGAGGATTCGCCGCGGAGGACAACCTCCGCGTCGGACGCGTTCCGCGCCGTTTTGGCGCGCGAAAAGCTCGGGGAGGATCTGCGGTACCTGCGTTCGGAGCGGCTGGACGTCGCCGCGGACGCCGGGTTCGCGGCGATGCCACCGACGAGCCCCGAGCGCGCGCGCGTCGCCGCGGCTATGGCGTCCCCCGCGAAGGGAAAAGAAAACGGCGCGCTCGATCGCGGTCAGACGACGCCGTTCTCGGCGTCGCTGCTCTCGAACAAACACACCACCGTGCGCGCCGCCGCCGCCGCCGCCGCCGCCGCCGCCGCCGCCGCAGAGGCGGGCCGTCGGGCCCCCGGAGGGGGGCGCGAGCTGCCCGCCGCCGCGCTTGCCGTCCTGACGTTCGTGGGCTCGCTCTCGCTGGCGGACCTGCGCGCGGAGCTGGCGTCCCACTCGCTGCTGGCGGGCGGCCTGGACGAGTGCGTGGAGGCGCTCGTCGAGACGGAGTGGGAGTCCGGGGACGACGGGTTCATAGCCGCGCGTGGCGAGCGCGCCGCCGCGATGACGCGCTCGCTCACCGTCGAGCAGTTCCGGAGGCGGCTGCAGGCGCACGGGCTGGAGGGGAGCCTGCTGGAGCTCAGCCTGCTGACGGACGCGCTCGCCACCGCGCTGGGGGCGCCGGAAACGCGCGCGTCGTGAGACGCGCGACACGCGGCGCGGTTCCATTCTTCATCACCTTTTACTAGTACTTTCTATCATATTAGGCTATCGGAGACGTAGCGTAGCGTAGCTATCCCTTCACCCCGACTAGCTCATACCGCCGCCTTAGAACATGGCGTACTTGAACGTCGCGTACGTCTCCCCGAACGCGATGAACGACCTGGTCCTGTGGTCCATCACCGGCGCGACCCGCACGGCCGCCGCCGTGACCCCGCGCGAGGGCGTCACGCACTCCACCTCCGTCGCCGTGGCCCACCGCGCGCGCACCGCCACCGGCCCGAAGAAGCACCCCGCGTCGCGCGCGGCGTCGCCGCCGGCGGCGCCCCATCCCGGGTGCGCGCGCGCCGCCGCGACGCGCACGGGCGTCCCGCCAGCCACGGACCCGCGCGCGGGCGAGATGGCGGCGGCGACGCGCGCGCTCGACCCACTCTCGAGGTCGCCTCCCTCGACGTACGCGACGCGCCGATCGATGGAAACGTCCATCGAACCGTCATCGGACGTAAACGCGCGCGCCGGCGGGATCTCGCACGCCACCAGCGCCGAGCTCACCGCGTGACGCGCGCCGGCGAACCCGCCCCCGAAAAAGTCGCTCTTGTCCACGGCGACGCACGACGCGCGCGCGCTTGACCCTAAACCCTCGACGCCAATCACAAAATGGCTGGGGCCGCTCTCCGCCTGCGACGCGCCGTCCGCGGCGTCGCGCAGGTCCGAACCCGAGACCCACAGCACGCCGCCACCGGCGGCGGGCGACCGCGCCGGCGCCGACGATGTCGCGACGGCGCGCGGGCGCGTCGCGATTTGCGTCGCGCGCGCCGAAGCGTCGCCGACGGCGAAGGGCTCGCCCGGCGCGGCTACGCGAACCACCACGAACGCGGTCGAACGCGACAACGCACCGAGCGATAACACACCGCCGCAATACACGAAACCGGAAGCCGAACGATGAGGAAGCCGTTCCTCATCGTTTTTGACGTTTGTGACGATTTCGAAATCGAAAACGCACGCGGCGACGGCGCGCCGCGCGCGCGTCACCGGAGCCAGACCCTGACTGACGTGTTGACGATCGACGTGTTGACGATCGACCGCCTCGAGCGCGTCGAGGCCCCAGCCGTACACCATCGCGCCGCTCCCGCCGCGCCCGCCGAGGAGCGCGCCTGCGGCGGCGCCGGCGCCGCCCACCGCCACCGCCGCCACGGCGGCGCCCGAGCCGGCGGCGTCGAGCGCGGCGGACGCCGCGGCGCCCGGCGGGCGCCTCGCGAACAGGTGGCTTCCCCCCGCGCCCGCCAGGAGCGCGACCGGCAGCACGCGCCGCGGGCGCGTCGCCGGCGCCGCGCACTGCGCGCTGGTCGAGCCGCAGGCGGCCGCGACGGGTCCGACGGTCCCGAAGAAGCACGCGCACTGATTGCCGACGGCGCTGCGCAACGCGTCGCCGGCGAGCGAGACAATCGCGCCGCCCGCCGGCGAGAGCGGCGAGAGCGGCATACCGGTATGACTCGAGAATGACTCGTCGGCGCCGTACGCGATCGGTCGGCGGCGGGAGATTAGAATCGCCCCCGCGTCGTCGTTGTCGTTCGTCGTTCGTGTCCCACGCGCCGTACGCGAGCTGGTCGTGGGCGCGTGGTCGTGGGAGCTGGTCTCGTGACCAGCTCCCTGAACGTTCGGCGCGACGTCTCGGAACGTCTCGGAACGCGGACCCGACGCGAACCCGGAAAACCCGAGGCTG
>Ga0181558_10004630_pt1 | contig 12290 bp, 5 predicted proteins | sample 011ome_22_FD_133754 | JGI IMG/M metagenome (GOLD analysis project Ga0181558, IMG submission 133754) | Coastal salt marsh microbial communities from the Groves Creek Marsh, Skidaway Island, Georgia - 011507BT metaG (megahit assembly) | ecosystem: Environmental > Aquatic > Marine > Intertidal zone... | reverse complement strand
CGACGCGCGCCTGGTTGCCCATGCAGAGCGAGCACCCGGGCATCTCCGTGCGCGCGCCCACCGCGCCGAAGGTGGCGTAGTAGCCCTCGGCGGTGAGCTGCGCCTCGTCCATCTTGGTGGGCGGCGCGACCCAGAGCCGGGTGGGCAGCTGCGCGCCGTCCGCGTGCGCCTTGAGCAGCTTACCCGCGGCGCGGAAGTGCCCGATGTTGGTCATGCAGCTCCCGATGAACACCTCATCCACCTTGTCGCCCATCACCTCCGACAACAAGCGCGCGTCGTCGGGGTCGTTGGGCGCGCACAACACCGGTTCCTTGATGTCGTCCATGTTGACGTCGATGGTGGCGAAGTACTCCGCGTCCGGGTCGGCTTTCAAAAGCTTGGGCTCCGCCAGCCACGCCTCCATGCCCGCGATACGACGCTCGATCGTCCTCCGGTCGCCGTAGCCGGCGTCGATCATCCACTTGAGCATCACGATGTTGCTCTCGAGGTACTCGCGAATGGGCGCCTCGTCCAGCGCGATGGTGCACCCCGCCGCGCTGCGCTCGGCGGAGGCGTCCGAGAGCTCGAACGCCTGCTCGCACTTGAGGTGCTCCAGACCCTCGATCTCCAGAATGCGCCCGCTGAAGATGTTTTTCTTGCCCTGCTTGTCCACCGTGAGGTGCCCCTCCTTGATGGCGTAGTACGGGATGGCGTGCACGAGGTCGCGCAGCGTGATTCCGGGCTGCATCGTCCCCGAGAAGCGCACGCGGACCGACTCGGGCATGTCCAGCGGGATGACGCCCGTCGCGGCGCCGAACGCCACCAAGCCGGAGCCGGCGGGGAAGGAGATGCCGATGGGGAAGCGCGTGTGCGAGTCCCCGCCCGTCCCGACGGTGTCGGGAAGCAGCATGCGGTTGAGCCAGGAGTGGATCACGCCGTCGCCCGGGCGCAGCGACACGCCGCCGCGGGTGCGGATGAAGTCGGGGAGCGTGTGGTGCGTCACCACGTCCACCGGCTTGGGGTACGCCGCGGTGTGGCAGAAGGACTGCATGACCAGGTCGGAGGAGAACCCGAGGCACGCGAGGTCCTTCAGCTCGTCGCGCGTCATCGGGCCGGTGGTGTCCTGCGACCCCACCGTGGTCATCTTCGGCTCGCAGTACGTCCCGGGCAGGATGCCGCCGTCCACGCCGCACGCCTTGCCGACCATCTTCTGCGCCAGCGTGAACCCCTTGGCCGAGCCGGGCGGGTTCTGCGGCAGGCGGAACACGTCCGACTGCGGCAAGCCGAGCGACTCGCGCGCGCGGGTCGTGAGCCCGCGACCGATGATCAGGTTGATGCGCCCGCCCGCGCGAACCTCGTCCAGCAGCACCTCGGTCTTCAGCGCGAACGTCGCGATGACCTCCTCGGTGCCGTGCCGCTTGGCGACGCCCTGGTACGGGAACACGTCCACGACGTCGCCCATGTGCATGTTCGAGACGTCCATCTCGATCGGCAGCGCGCCGGAGTCCTCCATGGTGTTGAAGAAAATCGGTGCGATCTTACCGCCGATGCACAGACCGCCCGTGCGCTTGTTCGGCACGTTCGGGATGTCGTCGCCCATGAACCACAGCACCGAGTTCGTGGCGGACTTGCGCGAGGACCCCGTGCCGACGACGTCGCCCACGTACGCAATCTGGTGGCCCTTCTGTTTCAGCGCCTCGATCTGCGCGGGCGCGTCCGTGATGCCCTCGCGCGGGTTCTTGAGCATCGCCAGCGCGTGCAGGGGGATGTCCGGCCGCGACCACGCGTCGGGCGCGGGGCTCAAGTCGTCCGTGTTGGTCTCGCCCGTCACCTTGAACGTGGTGAAGGTGATCTTCTCGGGCACCTCCGGCCGGCTCGTGAACCACTCCGCCTCCGCCCAGCTGCGCATCACGCGCTCGGCGTGTGTGTTCCCGGCGCGCGCCTTCGCCTCGACGTCGTGGAACGCGTCGAACATCAGAAGCGTCTTCGACAGCTTGTCCGCGGCGCCCTCCGCGAGATCGTCCACGTCCAGCGCCTTGATCAGAGGCGCGATGTTGTATCCGCCCTGCATGGTGCCCAGGATGTCGACGGCTTTCCGCTTGGACACCAGGGGGGAGGAAACGGTGCCCTCCAGCACCGCGGTGAGCCAGCTCGCCTTGACGTACGCCGCCTCGTCCACGCCGGGAGGCACGCGGTTCTCGAACAAATCCATCAGCGCAGCCTCGTCGCCCTTTGGGGGGTTCTCCAGCTGCTCCACGAGAGAAGCCACCTGCTTCGCGTCCAAAGGCTTGGGCGCGATGTTCTCCGCCGCGCGCTCCGCGACGTGCGCGTCGTACTCGGTCAGGAACGTGGACGCCGCGCGCGAGGAAAGCGCCGCGCAGGGGGGGAGGAGCGAGGAGGGGTTCAGCGCGCGCGCGCCGAGCCCACCGCGCGCGGCGGCGAGCGCCGCTCGGCGCGCGGACGAGGCCACGGGCGCGATCAAGGTGGCGACCCCTCTGGATGCCCCAGAGACGCCCACCTTGGCGCAGGGGCGCGCCAGCAGGCGGCGCACCGCGCGGCCGTTGCGAAGCATCGTGGCTGCGGTGGGGTTGGGGCGAGACACGACGGGAGAAGAGAAACGCGACGGTCAGTCTCGGGTTCTCGACGCGAGGAGCGCCGCGGCCCCGCGAGGACGCACGCCGCCCGAACTATGGGGGAAGATGGACAAAAGTGTCCATCGGGATGTTGAGAAATATCAGGCGATCGATCGAGAACCGGCGCGCGCGCGGCGATTCAGTCGTGGGGCGCGCGCGCACCTCGCGTGTCTTCAAACCGGAGACGAGCCTTTCGGACGGGACGGTCGGGCAGTCGCCGCGTGCGCGTCCAGTTCTGCCGGGGGGAGGAGAGAAAGCGCGAACGCGCTGCGCTTTTTGCCTGATTCGTTTTCGGGGCGGGTCGGCGGAGGTTTGAGATTTTTTGGGCGACGCTTCGGCATGTTCGGCTGTTCGCTCGATCGGGCCCGGACGCCGGGAGATTCTGGGATTCGCGGCCCGTCGCCGCGGCAGCCACCCACGTCAGACAGATAAGTCGCGTCGCTCATCACTTCGCCGTGCTCGTCGCGCCGCGACCGACGCCCGTCCCGGCCCCGCCCGCACGGAGGCTCTCCGTTGACCCGCACGCCCCCGCACGACCGCGATGTTCGCCGCGGGTGTCGCGACTCGCCCCACGGGGCTCGCGTTCCGCGCCTCGCCCGCCTCGGCGCGGATAGCGCCGGCGCGACCCGGCTCGTCGTCCCCGCGCGGGCGCGCGCTGGTGGTGCGCGCCGGGAAGAACCAGAAAGTGAAGAAGATGAAGGCGAGCAAGGTGAACAAGAAGCGACAGGAGTTCATCGAGGCGGATAACGAGAAGGACCAGCTCGCCGCGCAGATGCGCGCGGCCGCGCGCGCGGCTTCCCTCGTGTCCGATCCCGATCGCTCCGCCGACGACGACGCCGGCCGCGCGCCCGGCGCGTCCTTCGAGGACAAACTCGCGGCCGTGCGCGAGCGTGGCGCGGCCGCGCGCGAGGCGAAGGCGGCGGCAGCGCCCACGGTGATGGACGAGATCATCGCCGGCGGTCAGGGCGGGAAGAAGCTGGGCTCCATCTACGACCGCGCGCCGGAGGCGCCCTCGGGGATCACGCTCGGGCAGGTTGGCGGCAAGACGGAGGAGGACGACGAGTTGAACGGGCTGGTTCGCGTCGCGTCCGGGATCCTCGCCGTGGGGCTGCTTCTGGTGTTCCTGCCCTCTGACCTCACCGCGGGCGCGCCCGTGCCCCAGAAGCAGCTCACGCCGGAGGTGCTGGAGCAGGTCAAGGACCGCGCGGCGGAGTACGAAAACCAGCTGGCGTCGGCGGACGCGGGCGAGGTGGTCAAAGGGCTGCGGGGCGCCGCCGAGTCGTACGTCGTGCTGGAGGACTACGCCGCCGCGGCGCCTCTGCTGCAGCGCCTGAACGAGCTCGAGCCCTCCGTGGAGAACACCGGCAACCTCGCGGACGTGTGGCAGGCCGCGGGCAAGCCCGCGAAGGCTGCGGAGGCGTACCGAGACGCCGTCGCCGCCGAGTGGTCCGGCGAGCGCCCGAGCCCGACGCTGCTCAAGGGACTGGTGGACGCGCTCTCCAAGGATGGGCGGCACGGCTTAGCGCTGAGCTACGTGAACGACTTCCGCGGCAAGGGCACGACGGATGACGTGGACGCGACGCTGCTGGAGGCGCGCGTGTACAGCGAGTGGAAGGGGCACGGCAAGGACGCCGAGGCGGCGTACGCGAAGGTTATTGCCGAGCACCCGGAGGATTTCCGCGGGTACCTCGCCAAAGGGGTGTTTTTCCGCGAGGTGGGCAAGCCCGGCGAGGCGGACAACCTGTTCAGGCAGGCCAAGAGCCTGGCGCCCAAGGAGATGGCGGACGTCGTGAACGTCGTCGTGCAGCAGGCGAAGCAGCAGAACTGAGCGTCGTACATATCAGAGGAGTGACGACACGTGCCCGTCGCGAAACGAAAGAATCCTCCTCTTCTGCCTCTGAAACGCGCGAAGGCCCCCCGATTTCTGATGTGATTTGGTCGTTCGTCCGCTTCGTGCCTCGTCCGCTTCTGGTGACACTCTGTCGCGGTTTTTATTTTCGCGCGATTGTTGCTCCCGCGCGCGCACTTCGACGCACGCAGCACACGCGCATCGGACGACATGGCGGCGGTTCAGTACTTCGGCAACGGTACGGACGCGTCCCCTCACCCGCGGCGCGCAGATTTCGCTCGGAACCCGCCCGTAACGCCGTTCGACGGAAACCCTACTCGATTCGTTTTCGTTTTCGTGCACGGCGCGACCGCATCTGACCACTTCCCCCCGACCCGTCCCGACGCGCAGCTGCCAAGGTGTACGTGGCCACGGAGGCCGCCATCGGCATGGGCCTCGGCCTCGTCGCCGGTGCCGCCTGGAAGGTACGCCTCGAGACCCGCGAAATTCGAACCCCGACGCGCACTCGCGGGCCCGCGGCACCCCGCGCGCCTCACCCCGGCTGAGACGAAAAAATATCCGCACGGACCGCCGAGTGCTTTGCCACAAAACGTTCGAACCCGAGGCTGACCCGACCCCCGCGCCTCCTCCCGCAGAACTGGCACTGGCAGACCAAGCGCGAGGTGGAAGCGTTCTACGCCAAGGGCAAGTGAACGGTTTCTGGCGCGCGCGTAGAGCGACGACGCGACGACACGCGCTCGGCGAATGTAACGCAGATCGCGCTTCTACTGTGTCTACGTCCTATTTGTATTACACGCGCTTGCCGCTCGACGACCCGCGCTTTCGGATTTTACGGATGTGCCCGTCGTCGCGGCGGCGCAACCACGGTGACGACGTCACTCGCTGAACAGCTTTCTGATGTCGTCGAGGCGCGCGGGCAAGAGCGTCACCGGACACGCGCCGTGTTCGCGGATGTGCGCGGTCAGGCACGCGTGGCAACACACGTACCCCGAGCACGCCGGCGCCGCGGGCGCCGCCGCCGGCGACGCGCCGCACAGCGGGCACGCGCCCCCCTCGAGGCGCGGCGCGGCGCCGTCTGGGTGCGGCGGCGGCACCGGCGGCGGCGGCGGCACCGGCAGCGCGAGCGAGCCCGCGACTTTCTCCTCCGCCGAGCCGTACCACCACTCCACCAGCTTGAACCCCACGACGCACAGCATCAGCCCCCCCTGCGCGTAGTCCGCGGCGAAGTGGCGCGCGCCGAGCAGAGGCGGGCCTAGCGCGCGCGCCGCCAGGGACGGGCGCGCGCGCGCGCGGGCGACAGCCTCCGCCCGGGCCGTCTCCAGCTCCAGCCGCCTCTGCATGGCCTCGCGCGCGGACGTGCGCGCGACGCGCACGCCCACGAGCGCCAGCGCGGGGTCGTGCGTCTCGCCGCCGCCCAGCAGGAACCGCACCCAGTGCGCGAGCGTCGCCGCCTCCCAGGCGGCGTGCGCGAGCGGGAACGCGCGCACGAAGAGGTTTTCGACGCCGGCGCGGCGATAAAAACGGTGGCGCGAAAAACGCGAAAAACGCGTCCGTCGCGGGTCCGCCACCGCCGCTTCGTCACCGTCACCGTCACCGTCACCGTCACCGCCCTCGCGGGAACGGACCCGCGCGCTCGCGGTGAACCGCCCGAACGCGCGCGTCAGCCCGCGCCGCGTCGCCAGCGACGCCTCGGCGGCGGCGGCGCGTTCCGACGACGCCGACGTCCCCTCCGACGTCCCCTCCCGGGCTCCCCCGCCCGCATCCGCGCCCAGGATGGCGCCCGCGACGGCGTCCGCGTCCGTGGCGTGCTCGAGCCCGCGCGCGCGCGCGAGGCGCGCGTACAGCTTGTCCAGCTTCGCGCGCGCGTAGGGAACCCCCACGAGGAGCGCCACGGACGCGATCCTCTGCGCCTTGGTGATGCGTCTCGCGGCGCTCTCGCGGGGCTCTCGCCGCGACGCGGGTTCGGTCCTCTGGGCTCTCGAGCCACGCGCGCGCGTCCTCTGCAGGCCGTACAGGCCCTCTGCCAAGGACCCGTCGCTCGTGGCGAAGCTGTGCCATTCCACCAGGAGCATGAAGAGCGCGAAAGCCTCGTCCTCGTGGTCCAGGAGCCGCGCCAGCGAGGGGCGGCGGGACACGAGCACGCCCACCGAGTACACCAGCGCGGCGCGCAGCGAGGGCACGAGCTTGTCCGCGGCGACGAGCTCGAAGAACGTGGGGCGGTCATCGCCCCCCTCCGACGAGGAGGGAACCTGCATCGCGCGTGCCCTTCTGGAAGACGACAACCGGCTGACGTGTTGTTCGTTTTCTCGAGTGTTTCGGTGAAACGTAGTTTCGTACGTGCATTCGGTGCCGCGCCGCCGACGCCATGTACGGCGGCGGGCGCGGCGGCCGGGGCGGGGGGCGGGGCCGAGGTGGCGGCCGAGGTGGCGACTTCGGCGGGCGCGGCGGCGGCGGCAGAGGCGGTGGTGGGCAGAGATGGTGGGACCCGGAGTGGCGCAACGCGAAGCTCGCAGCCATGCGAGAGGAGAGCGGTCGAAATCGCGTGGCCCTCGATGAGCACGCGTCGCTCGAGGACATGCGCGCGATGTTGCGGGACCCGTCGCGCGAGGAGATCGTGATGCGCGAAAACGTCGGCCGCGAGGGCGCGGAGGCGGTCGAGCGCCTCGCGCGGTCGCTCGGGCTGCACTTCAAGCCATACGGCAGAGGTACCAACACGGTGCTGGTGGTGAGCAAAACGCCTCTCCCCGACTACCGCGCCGACCTCGACGCGAGGCGGAACGCGACGCGCGACGTGGAGATGTCGGACGACGCGCGGCGCGTGGTTGCCGCCGCGCTGGAGCGCGCGGAGACGCACCGACCCGCGGCGACGAAACACGAACAAGTCCAGCGACTCGGCGAGGAGTCCGAAGACGACGTCTTCGCGTCGTCTTCGGACGCCGCCGCTTTCGACGCGGCGGAGGCGGCGCGCGAACGGACGCGTCGCGCCTCGCCTCGCGCGCTCGCGTCCGCGCTTGAGCGCGCGCGTCTCCCCGCGGCGGCGCGGCGCGACGCGTTCCTCGAGGCGGTCGCCGCGGACCAAGTCACGGTGGTCTCCGGCGAAACCGGCTGCGGAAAAACCACGCAGTGTCCCCAGTTCGTGCTGGAGCGCGCGCTCGCCGAGGGCCGCGCCTCGGCGACGTACGTCGTGTGCACGCAGCCGCGGCGGATCAGCGCGGTCTCGGTGGCGGCTCGCGTGGCGCACGAGCGCGGCGAGGCCGTGGGTGCGACCGTGGGGTACCGCATCCGGCTGGAGGCGCGCGTATCGCGGGAACGCACGCGGCTGGAGTTTTGCACGACGGGCGTGCTTCTTCGGCGTCTGGCGAAGAACCCGACGCTGCGGGGCGTGTCGCACGTGTTCGTGGACGAGATCCACGAGCGGGGCATGCACGAGGACTTTCTGCTGATCGTGCTGAAAGACCTCTTGCCGAAAAGGCCGGACCTGCGCGTGGTGCTGATGTCGGCGACGATGGACGCGGGCGCGTTCGCCAACTACTTTGACGTCCCGCCGGGCCGCGCGTTCCACGTTCCCGGGTTCACGCACCCCGTTCGCGAGGCGTTCCTGGAGGACCTGCTGGCCGGCGTAGGGGACGTGTTCGGGGGAGCGAACGCGATCTCGTCCCCCGTGGTGATACGGGACCGGCGGGACCAAACCCTAAACCGCGGGGAGCGGCCGTTCGGGGACAAAACCGGGCGGCGCGGTCACGGGCGCGGGCGCGGGCGCGGGCGCGGGAGAGCCCTTCGGGAAAGGCTTTCGGGAAAAGAAGCGCCGTCGGTTGAGACGGCTTCGGAGAAGGCGCTCGGCGAGACCGTCGCGGTTCGCGATGGCGATTTCCCTAGTGAGTGGTCCGCGTACGCGCCCGACGTCGTCGCGAGCCTGCGGCAGTGGGCGGCGAACTGCGCCGCCGACGACGCGCTCGACGTCGAGCTCGTGCGCGACGCCGTACGCCGCGTGGCGGCGCTGGCGGAGGAGACCGAGCGACGAGAAGAGACGGAAGCGAAGAGCGCGCGCGCGCGCGAAGAGAGCTTCGTCGCGGGCGCCGTGCTGGTGTTCCTGACCGGCTGGGACGATATCGTGAAGGTGCGCGACCTGTGCGCGTCGGACGAGGTTCTCGGCGACGCGTCACGGTTCCTGATCCTGCCTCTGCACGGGCAGATGCCTTCCGCGCACCAGCGCGAGATCTTCGATCGGCCGCGGCGCGGCGCGCGCAAGGTGATCCTGGCCACGAACATCGCCGAGACCTCCATCACGATCGACGACGTCGTGTACGTCGTGGACTGTGGCAAGAGCAAGGAGAAGTCGTACGACGCGCTGAACGACATGGCGTGCCTGCTGCCCGCCTGGATCAGCAAGGCGTCCGCGCGCCAGCGCCGCGGACGCGCGGGGCGCGTTCGGCCCGGCGTATGCGTGCGGCTGTACACGCGCGCCGCGCACGCGCGCATGGCGGACCACGCCGTCCCGGAGATGCTGCGCACGCCGCTGGAGGAGCTCGTGCTGGCGGTGAAGAGCCTCAGCCCGAACGCCGAGGCCGCGGCGTTCGCGGCGCGCGCCATCCAACCCCCTCCAGCGCGCGCGGTGGCCAACGCGATCGATCTGCTCGTCGCCGTCGGCGCCTTGCGCCGGAGCGACGAGACGCTCACCGCGCTGGGCGCGCACCTGGTTTCCCTGCCGGTCGCGCCGCGTCTCGGGAAGATGCTGGTGGTCGCCGCGGCGCTCGGGCAACTCGAGCCCGCGCTCACGGTCGCGGCGGCGACCGCGACGCGCGGCTTCTTCGTCCTGCCGCTGGATGCGAAGCGCGCGGCGGACGCGTCGCGCCGCGCCTTCGCCGGGGACGCCGCCAGCGACCACGTCGCCACCGCTCGCGCGTTTGAAGAGTGGCGGAGCGTGTTTGCGAAACGGGGCGCGAGCGCGGCGCGCGCGTTTTGCCGCGAGCGCTTTTTGTCCCGCGACGCGCTCGAGCGCGTCGCCGAGGTGCGGGAACAGCTCCGGTCGTTGTTGCGGACCGCGGGGTTCGCGCGTCGCGAGCCGCCGTCCGCGGGCTCGGCCGGATCGAGTCACGATGAAGCGGGCGCGTTGGACGTCGAGGTGTTCCGAGCCGTGGCGTGCGCCGGCTTGTTCCCAAAAATCGCCGCCGTGTCGGTACATAACCGCCGCGTCGAGCTGAGGACGCACGAGGACGGCCGCGTGGAGTTCCACCCCGGGTCGGTCAACGCGCAGCCCGGCGCTTCGTTCCCCTTCCCCTGGGTTGTTTACGGCGAGAAGGTCAAGACCGGCGCGGTGTACCTGCGCGACAGCACGTGCGTGCCCGCGTGCGCCGTGCTGCTGCTCGGCGGCGAGCTGGAGGCGGCGCCGCTCGAGCGGGACGCCGCCGCGAAAACTTTCCGCGACGAACGCGTACGCGCCGACGATCGACGATCGACGATCGATCAACCCGATCAAACCCTCGATCGCGTTCGCGTTCTGAACGGCGCGTACGCGTTCGTCGCGCCGAGCGCCACGCTGGACGCGATCAAGCGGCTCCGAACCGCGCTAGACGCGACGCTCCGCGAAAAAGCCGAGAACCCCGCCGTCGACGTCGCGGCGCGGGGCGCGGCGCTGGTGGGGGCGGTGCGGGCGCTGATGGCGGACGAGGCGCGCGCCTCCGCGCGCGAGGCTGTGGCGCATTCAAAAAATTCTTTTCAAAAAATTCCGAGGGACTGGCCGTGTCCGCGCGGGTGCGGCGTGGTGTTTGCGGCGAAGAAGAGGTGCTTCAGATGCGGCGCGGCGAAGCCGGAGGCGGCGGAGACGTGACGCGAAACGTCTTTTCGATTCGATTCGTTTTTTACAGATTTCACACAACGAAGTCTTCCGAGTTCTGAACCTCGATGCCTTTGAACGGCGCCGGCGGTCGGCTCTGTGCGGGACGGTGGCCGGTGACCTTCCGATCGGGTCCCTGTCCCTCGACGCGCTCACTCGCCCTCCGCCTTCTCCGCGGGGGGGCTCTCTTCCTTGGGTTTCGGGGGCGGGGGTTTCTTCTTCTTGGGTTTCTTGCCGATGCCGATCTGCGAGGAGGGAAGGGGAGGTCAATGCCGCGTCGGGGATGGGGAGACGTCAGGCGGGAAACGCCGCCCGTCGAAAAACCCACGCGAAAATCGGGTCGACGACGAGGGCACGCGGGTCCCGGGACGCGCGTTTCGCGTGCCGACCGCGCGTCGCGCGCGCTGGGACGACGGTGGTGGCCACTTTTAATACGCGGCTTCGGTCACGCGCGGGACTTGTCGACGCGTGGGACACGCACCTCGTGCTCTATGTGTCCGATGTCGTCGTCGATGTCCGACTGCTTCAGCAGCGGCTGGAACGCCTCGCCCTTGGGCCCGCGCGCGCGAGCCATCGGCGCGCACGACCCGTCCTCGTTCCACCGAGCCATCGGGCGCCGGTAGAAGCCGGGATAGATGGCGAGGTCATATTCGTCCAAAGCCGCGGCCGCCATCGTGCGTGTGCGCTGCGGAGTGCCGCCAAACGCGGCTCAACCGCCACCGAAGGCGTCAAACCGCGCGACTGATTTCCACGGATTTCAACTCTCAGAACACCTGCGCCGCGATCCGCCGACCGTCTCGGAAAGCCGTCTCGATTCCGAGAGCCCCTCGCTCGCACATCATGAGTGCGCAGCCCCGCGCGTTGCCTCTCTCTCCCCGCACGTTCCCGCGTCCTTCGCGCGCATCCCCGAGGTTGCGCGCGATGCCGACGCCGTCTGCGGCCGCCGAGGGCGTCGGCACCGTCGTCTCCCCCGCGTGGCTGGCGGACGCGGTGAAGGAAAAAGAGCGACGCGTGCGCGTGCTCGATTGCTCGTGGTACCTGCCCGCGATGGCGCGCGACGGGATCGAGGAACACGCCGCGCGACGCATCCCCGGCGCGCGATACTTCGACGTGGATGCAATCAGTGACCCGAGCAGCGCTCTGCCGCACATGCTGCCGAGCGCCTCGCAGTTCGCCGCGGCGTGTGACGCGCTGGACGTGCGAAACGACGACCAAATCGTGGTGTACGACGGCGCCGGACTCTTCTCCGCCGCGCGCGCGTGGTGGATGTTCAAGGCGTTCGGACACGACGCCGTCGCCGTGCTGGACGGCGGCATGCCTGCGTGGCTCGAAGCGGGGCTGCCGCTGGACGAGGCCACCGTGGATGATGCCACCGTGCGCGCGGCGGCGGCGGCGGCGGCGGCGGCGGCGGCGGATTCCGCGAATGCCGAAAAGAAAAGCGCCGACGAGCTTCGTTTCCGCGCCGTCCTCGACCCCTCGCTGGTTCGCTCGAAACAGGACGTGTTGACCCGGTGCGTCGAGCGCGAAGGAAACGCTATAACGGAAAGACTGGTGGACGCGCGTCCCGAGCCGAGGTGGAGAGGCGCCGCGCCCGAGCCCAGGAAGGGCGTGCGCAGTGGCCGCGTGCCCGGGTCGAGCTGCGTCCCGTTCTTCTCGCTTCTGGACGAATCCAAACGCGTCAAGTCCGGCGCAGCCATCGAGGCGACGTTCGCCGCCGCGGGCGTGGACTTGAGAGACACGTCCACGCCTCTGGTGGCGAGTTGCGGGACGGGCGTGACCGCGTGCGTGCTGGCGCTCGGCGCCGCGCAGCGTGCGGCGCACGGACCTAGCTTGATTCTAGCTCGTCTTGTTAACACTTCTCGATTTGTGCGTGTCACCCTTGCGCAGGGGCCGAGCTAATCTTCTCTGTCTCGTTCCAACTTTAACGGATGATCCCCGAAGGGAATCCTAGCTTGATTCTAGCTCGTCGTACGTGTATATACATATATGTATAGAT
>Ga0181558_10004629_pt1 | contig 12291 bp, 10 predicted proteins | sample 011ome_22_FD_133754 | JGI IMG/M metagenome (GOLD analysis project Ga0181558, IMG submission 133754) | Coastal salt marsh microbial communities from the Groves Creek Marsh, Skidaway Island, Georgia - 011507BT metaG (megahit assembly) | ecosystem: Environmental > Aquatic > Marine > Intertidal... | reverse complement strand
TCTAACCGGTGGCCGCGACGTAGGAGTGTGCATCAACATCTAGGGCACCGTCAATCAAAAAGGACTAAATGATGATATATCCACAACATGTTGTGGATATCCTGTGAGAACGGCGGAATTCGGCAGGTTCTAAAAACGGGGACAGTTGTGCACTAAATTCGCGACCTGCGTTACAACCATTCAGAGCGCCTTTCAGGCCGGATTTCGATTCGTTAGGCGAATGAAGGATTCGTTCAGCGTCCCTTCAGAAAGCGCTCGAACGCCGCGAGTGTCTCTTCCGACACATGATGCTCCAGCCCCTCGGCATCGGCGCGGGCGATTTCCTCGCTTACCCCGATCGCGGTGAGAAACTCGACAACGATCTGGTGCCGCCGCCGCGATGCTTCAGCAACCCGCCGGCCGTCCTCGGTAAGAAAAATAGCCCGGTATGGCTGCGTTTTGATCCAGCCGGTCTCCTTGAGCCGGCCAATCATGCGGGCCACGGTCGGTGTCGTGACGCCGAGACGCTTGGCGATATCGACAGATCGGGCTTCCCCGGTCGAATCGATCAGATCCGCAATCAATTCGACATAATCCTCCATCACCTCGCTCTGGCGCGCAGCGCGCACCTGTCGATGATGATCCGCCTGCATGTCAGGCTCCGGCAATACCGGTGCGACCGGCGGCCTCGTATCGGATGGGTCTATTTTCAGTTTACCGGACATCCCGTTACTATGCCGGAACAGGGTTCGTCTGCCAACGGACCGCGACAGGCCAATTTTTGTGCGATCCGTCTTGATCATCCGGGTACCGGGGTCCTAGTTACCGTTAGTGAGGAACTTCATACGCCATGCCTGAATTCAGGCCCAGGAAACAAATTTTGTCCGACCGGCCATCTGCCCAGCGACCTGCACGAGAGATAGACCGCCGCGGCTTCCTGTCGGCGGCGGCGGCATCGGGCATAGGCCTCTCGCTTGGCGTGATGCCCGCCCGTGCGGCGAACGCCCGGATTTCAGACACCCCGGTCCTGCGCAGTATCCCCGGCACCGCCGAGCATATCCCGGCGATCGGAATGGGCACGTGGATCACATTCAATGTCGGAAACAACCGGCGCCTGAGGGATGCGCGGGCAGACGTTCTCCGGAGTTTTTTCGATCTGGGTGGAACAGTCATCGATTCATCGCCGATGTATGGATCGTCCGAGGACGTCGTCGGATACTGCCTCGCCCGGACCGGCAGGCGCGATTCCGTGTTCAGCGCGACCAAGGTCTGGACGCCGCTGATCGGCGACGGGGAGGAGCAGATGCGCGAATCCCGGAATCTCTGGGGCGTCGAGAAAATCGATCTGATGCAGGTTCACAATCTGGTCAACTGGGAAGGCCACCTTGAAACTCTCGCGGAAGACAAAAGGGCGGGCCGCGTCCGCCATATCGGGATTACGACGTCACACGGCAGCCGTCATGGTGAAATGGCCCGCGTCATGGCAGATTCGCGCGTGGATTCGGTGCAGTTCACCTACAACATCGTCGACCGGGCGGCGGAACAGCGACTGCTGCCCCTGGCGGCGGAAAGAGGCCTCGCGGTGGTAATCAACAGGCCGTTTCGCAGGGGCGAGCTTTTCCGCCGTTTTGGCAATCATCCCCTGCCCGACTGGGCAAGAGAGATCGGCTGCGCAAACTGGGCGCAGTTTTTCCTGAAATTCATAATCTCTCACCCCGCCGTCACCTGCGCGATCCCGGCGACATCGAGCGTTGCCCATATGAACGAGAACATGGGCGCCCTTTATGGACCGCTGCCCGATGCCGCCCTGCGCGATCGCATGGTCCGCTACGTAGAGAGCCTCTGAGCGCATGCTGCCCTATACCGCCGAGGTCTGGTTCGCGTTATTCGACGAATACAACCGGGCGATAAGGCCGTTGCAGGGGGTCTCGCTGTTCCTCACAGCCAGCATCCTTATGCTGGCGCTGCGGTCGCGCGAAAACCGAAGCCACATCATCGTCGCGATCCTGGCTGCCGGATGGGTGTGGACCGGTACGGTGTTCCATCTCGTCTATTTCACCGAAATCAACTTTGCCGCTCCGGCCTATGGTGCCGTTTTCATCCTGCAGGGAGTTCTGCTGTTCTGGAGCGGGGTTTACCGCAACCGCATTTCCATCCGATTTCAGCGCAAACCGGCGAGTTATGCGGGTGCCGCTATTTTCTTCCTGTCGGCGGTGATTCTGCCGGTGACAGACTGGCACCAGGGTCTGTCCTGGACAGATGCCCGTTTTGCCCTGCTCGCACCGGGTGCCACCGCGGGTCTGACGCTCGGCCTTCTGATGATGGTGGATCGCCGCCCTCCCCTCTGGGTGGGAGCGATACCGGTTCTATGGATCACCGTCGCCGGCGCCCATGCGGCGGTGCTCGGCGTCTATCAGGATATCGCTTTGACCGCCGCCGGGCTTGTGGCCCTGATCTGGCTCGTCGCCCGCGCCCGCGTCTTGCTGGAACGGATCGACGATATCAATCAGCCATAGCGCTCTTCGAATTCCGTTATTTCGTTGAAGCCCATCAGCTCGTTGAATTCGGCGAAGGAATATAGGTCCATACCGCCCTTTTCCGCGTCGCCATGCTCCTTTAGCGCACCGTAAACGGCATTCAGCGCATTGCACGTCGCAAGGAAACCCGACGACGGGAAGATGGCGATCCGGTAACCAAGCGCCTTCAACTCTTCCGGCTTCATTACCGGCGTCACGCCGCCATTGACCATATTCGACAGCAGCGGAATGTCACCGCCGAAGCGCTGTCCGATTTCGCGCATCTCCTCGATATCGGCGGGCGCTTCGTAAAACAGGATATCCGCCCCCGCTTCGACATACATTTCCGAACGCCGCATTGCCTCGTCGCGACCGATGGCTTTACGCGCATCGGTCCGGGCGATAATCAGCGTGTCATCGGAAAGCCGGCTATCAAGCGCTACCTTGATCTTGGTCACCATGTCCTCTGCCGGGACAAGTTTGTGGCCTGACAGATGACCGCATTTCTTGGGGACGTCCTGGTCCTCGATCTGGATTGCGGAGACCCCCGCCATCTCGTAGCCGCGCACCGTTTCGCGCACGTTTACGATACCGCCATATCCTGTGTCGGCATCGGCAATCAAGGGCGTCACGGTACCCCCCGCAACCCGGGCAGCGCGGGAGACCATATCCGTATAGGTCGCGATGCCGGCGTCAGGCAGCCCCAGGTGGGATGCCACCGTGCCCGACCCCGTCATGTACAGCGCATGAAAGCCCATACGGTCCGCCATTTTGGCCGAGATCATGTCATAGACGCCGGGGGCCACGATAAAGTCGTCGCCGTCACGGAGTTTCGCGGCGAGGGTCGCTGATTTCGATTGCATTGATGGAGCTCCTGTTTGATGCGCGGAATATAGTCCGCTGCGGGAAACAGGCAAGGTTACCGTCGGGCCCTCAGCGCGCGCGATAGGGCGGTATTCCCTGGTCGGGCAACCAGATATCGTCCGGCGGCGCGCCGGATTGCCAGAACACGTCGATGGGGATGCCGCCGCGCGGAAACCAGTAGCCGCCGATACGGATCCAGCGCGGCTCGACGAGATCCGAGATACGCCGTGCAATCGTCACGGTGCAGTCCTCGTGGAAAGCCCCGTGGTTACGGAATGAGGCCAGAAAAAGCTTCAGCGATTTGGATTCGAGCAGCCAGTCGCCGGGTACGTAATCGATCACCAGATGCCCGAAATCGGGCTGTCCCGTCACGGGACAGATCGACGTGAACTCCGGGCACGAAAACCGGGCGACAAAGTTCGTATCGTTCTGGCCGTTGGGAACCCGTTCCAGAACCGCCTCATCCGGCGAGGCGGGAATGCCTGTGGTACTGCCAAGCTGGCTCAGGCTTTCATAGGTATCGCTCATTGCACGGCCTCGGCAAGCGTCCGGTAGATCAGTATTGTCCGCGCGATCAAAGCCGCGTCTTCGCCGACGCCTGCGGCGAGCTGAACGCCGATCGGCATATTGTTCGCCCCCCGTGCCACCGGCAGGGTGATGGTCGGGCCATGCATCAGGGTCCACATCCGGTTGAAGGATGACATGGTCGGACTGACCAGATCCGCCGGCGCTTCGCCTGCGGTCGACGGTGTCAGCAATACAGGAACATCCCGATAAACGAGCGCCAGAGCCGCCCGCGCCGCATCGGCGGCCGCAAGCGCCTGCGCATACTCCTCCTCGGTCCAGGCGGATTCACCGGTTTCACGCATCCAGGGATTCATCTTGTCCATATGGTCGCGGAAATCGTCGGCGAGAGCGGCTTTCCCTTCATAATTGGAAATGATCCGGAACGGATCCTCGATCGACTGAAGCTCCGGCGGCAGCTCGATATCGATGACGTCATAGCCTGCCCTGGCCAGAGCCGCCGCCGAACTCTCGACCGCCGCCTGGGCATGCTCTTCCGCTTCCGCCCACATCGGCGTACGGCAGACACCGATCTTCGGGCGATCGATATCCCCAGGAACGGCATTGCCTGTCACGGCGCCGTAAACCAGCGCGATATCCTCGACCGAGCGGGCAAAATACCCGAGCGTATCGAGGCTTTTCTTCAGCGCCTGAATACCCGTCCGGTCCAGCCCGTCGAGGCTCGCCTTGTAGCCGACAACGCCGCAGAACGCGGCGGGCAGGATCACCGACCCGCCCGTCTGGGTGCCGTTGGAAAGCGGGACCATGAAATCCGCTACGGCCGCCGCCGAGCCGCTGGACGACACCCCGGGCGTCCGGTCGGTATCGTGCGGATTGCGCACGCCGACGGGCAACGGACTGGCGAACTGGGTCGTGGTCGTCTTACCCAGGATCACCGCGCCGGCGGCGCGAAGGGCTGAAACACAATGGGAATCGGCAGTGGGGCGATGTCCCCTGTAAATCTCAGACCCGTATTCCGTCGGCATGTCGCTTGTATCAAGCACATCCTTCACGCCGACCGGTACACCGTGCAGCGGCCCGGTGGACGTATCCGCGGCGTCGCAGGCCCGCGCCTGTGAAAGGGCGTGCTCGCGGTCCAGATAGACCCAGGCGCCGAGGGTGCCATTATGCGCCTCGATACGGGAAAGACAATCCGAGACCAGCGCCTCGGAAGTAATCTCGCCTGCGGCAATCCGTCGGGCGGCATCGCTCGCCGTCAGCGCCTCGAGACCGTCCGGTATCTGCCCGGCAAGATTGCTCATACGGTTTCGGCTTCCTGGCGATACTGCGGATCGGTGTAGCGCCTGCCTGCTTCCCGGACATGGGCAAGAACCCGTTCATCACGATCTTCGGTCGGCGTCGGGTCCGCGTCCCAGTGACCCCATTCATCGACGCCCCGCACGAGGTCCGCGGGACGCCGGCCAAGTGTCGATTTTACATGGGCGGGAAAATAGAAAATTCCGAGACCGACCCGCATGGCATCGGTATCGTTCGCAGCCGACCCGTGAACGATACGTTCGTGATGACAGGAGAACTGACCCGCGCGGAGGGTGAGATCGACTGCATTTGAGTCATCGATCTCTTCTATCGACTGGCCGCGCGCCAACAAGTTCTTCTCATCATAGGTTTCCACATGCGAATAGGACTTCCCCCGATGGGAACCCGGGATCACCCGGACACAGCCGTTCTCGGGCTTGCTGTCCGTCAGCGCCAGCCAGACGGTGACAAGTTCATGGGGGTCGAGCCCGAAATAGGCGGAATCCTGATGCCAAGAAACAAACGAGCCGTCCCTGCCGGGCTTCATCCAGAAACGCGATGAGAACACCATGATGTTGGGGCCGATCAGGTCCTCGACGACATCGAGGATTTTGGGATGGCGCGAAAATTCGAACGACCGGCGAAAACAGAGATGCCCCTTGACCACGATGGACGATGCCAGAGCGCCCTCATCACGCTCGAATGCATCCAGATCGTCGCACATGGCAGCGGTATCGGACGGATCGACACCGTCAAGCGGCGCGAGATATCCGTTATCCCTGTAGAATGCGATCTGGTCTTCGGTCAGCACTTTGGGCATTGGGGCGGCACTCCTTGGAAAGCGTTTATCCGGGGAGTTTAACCGCCCGCCCGCAGCTTGAAACGCTGAATCTTGCCTGTCGCCGTTTTGGGCAGTTCCTCGACGAAATTGAACCAGCGCGGATACTTGTACCGGGCGAGGCTCTTCTTGCAGTGCTCGAGCAGTTCCGCCGCCAGGTCATCATGCGCATCGCCGTGCTCTTTCAGAATGATGTACGCTTCCGGCTTGACCAGCCCGTCATCGTCTTCCCGCCCGACGACGCCGGCCTCCAATACAGCAGGATGTTCGATCAGACAGGATTCGATCTCGATGGGGGAGCACCAGATACCCCCGACCTTGAGCATATCGTCCGACCGGCCGTTATAAACGTAATAGCCCTCTTCATCCTGGGTATAGGTGTCGCCCGTATTCAACCAGTCGTCTCCCAGCATGGTCTGCGCCGTTCGTTCCGGCTGGTTCCAGTAATAGGCCGCCATCGAGTGGCCGCGCACCAGCAACCGGCCGACTTCACCCGGCAGTACGTCCTCGCCGTCGTCGCCGACGATGCGCGCCTCGTATCCCGGGACAACCTTGCCGCTGGTGCCGGCCTTCGCGTCTTCTTGCCGGTTCGAAATAAAAATATGGACGGCCTCGGTCGAGCCGATCCCGTCCAGCGGGGGAATTCCGACCGCGGCTTTCCAGCGATTGAATATGGGTGCCGGCAGCGGCTCCCCGGCGGAGACGCAGACACGGAGGCTGGACAGGTCCGGTTTCTCGGTCTCGAGCGCACGGCACTGGGCGGCATAAAGCGTCGGCACGCCATAGTAAATGGTGGGTCGGTATTTCTCGATGATCCGGAACGTCATCTCGGGCGAGGGACGCTCGTCCGAGAGGACCGTGCTGGCACCGTACATCAGCGGGAAGTTCATCGAATTGGCGAGACCGTAGGCAAAAAACAGTTTCGCGGCCGAAAACATGATGTCGTCCTCGGTAATCTGCAGGACGGGTTCGGCATACAGCACCGCATTGACCAGCAGGTCCCGCTGACGATGGACCGTTCCCTTGGGTCGCCCGGTTGAGCCGGAAGAATAAAGCCAGAAACAATCGGCCATCGCATCGGAAGGGTGCGGTTCGAGCGTATCGGACGCCGCTGCCATCATGTCGGCAAGCCCGCCGTCACTCCCGGTCGAAGCGATGACCGGCGGTTTGCGCCGCGCCGCGTCCAGCGCGGGTGCTACCTCTCCTTCGAATTCGGGCGAATACACCAGCGCCGCACATTCGGAATCGTCGATCATGTATTGGTAGTCCGTCGCGCGCAGCAGGGTATTGATCGGGACCGGAACGATCCCGGCTTTGATCGCCCCGTAATACAGGTAGACGAATTCCGGACAGTCCTTCACGATCATCAGCATGCGGTCGCCGGGCAGAATACCCGCATCCAGCAGAGCGCCGCCACACCGGTTCACCCGCTCCGCGAGCTGGCCATAAGTGACCGTTTCGCGCTCGGTGATATAGGCTGTCCTGTCAGCGCGGCCTTCATCGATATGCCGGTCTATCATGTGAACCGCGACGTTGAATGAGTCGGCAAAGGTGAAGACCGGCACATCGCGGGACCGGTCGATCCGAACCGTATTGGGTTCCATTCTGTCCTCCGTTATCGTCCGGCTGCCGCCGGTTACGATTATTTTTATCGCCTATTCTAGCCCCCTGCCCGGCGACATGGAAAGGAATGCGCGAAACCTTCCGGGACTTACCGGACATCGAAATATGCATATCCCCATTCGCTGAAATCCGTTTACCGGAGAAGAGGAACGGGTATCTTGCATCAACCTGTTACAGTCCGAGCGACATCAGAATTCGGAAGCGCAACCAAGGGACACGGAAACAAGTGACGACATCAGATGCGCCCCTCTTCACGGGGGAGACCAACGAAAACCTCCCGCGCTCAGCCGACTGGCAGGCCTGGACCGATCCCGACATTCCGGAAAGGTTCAATCCGACCGAGCGCCTTCTGGACAAGCACATCGGAAATGCGACCGAGGGCAAGACCGCGCTCAGCGTCGACAATACCGATTACACATATGGGCAATTGCTGGAACGCACATGCCAGGCGGCCAATGCCCTGACGTCCATCGGGCTCGAAGCGGACACCAGGATTCTCCTGTTCGGCACTGACAGCGCCGACTACATCGCGATCTGGCTGGGAGCGGTTCGCGCCGGCATTGTGCCCGCCGTCGTCTCGGATTTGTACAAGGCGGAGAACCTGCTTTATTTCATCCGCGATACAGCCGCAAAAGCGCTGTATATCGACAGCGCCCAGATCGACAAACTGAACGCTATCCGCGACCGGCTGCCGGAAACGCTGAAATATATCGTCGTGTATGGCGGGCCGGCGGCGGATTTTGACGCACCCGATACGGTGAAGGTTTTCGAAAGCACGTCGATCATCGAGAGCGCGTCCTCGGTCTTCTCCCCCCTGCCCCGTCACCGCAACGATGTCTGTTACATGTTCTATTCCGGCGGAACGACCGGGACGGCGAAAGGCATCACGCATCTCGCCCATGATTTCATTCTCGTGCCGGAACGCCAGGGCGCTTTCTGGGAATACACACCCCGGGACATCGTGCACGCGACATCGAAAAAATACTTCACGCACGGCCTATGGCCCGGCGTCCTGATACCGCTGTATTGGGGTGCAACCAGCGTCATCAGCGCGTTGCCGCCGAGCCCGGAAAACGTTCTCGATATCCTGTCCCGGCACAGGATTACGAAACTGATCACGGTGCCGACGATCGTAAAGAACGTGATGCTGCATATAGACCAGACAGGGACAAAACCCGACACGCCGGCGCTGGAGCTTGCCATCACGGCGTCCGAGAAGATGGCGCCCGAAATATTCGAGAAATTCCACAAGCTTTTCGGCATAGAGCTGCTGGATTCAATCGGCTCTTCCGAAATTACCTATGAGTGGATTGCTAACCGGCCGAAGGAATTCCGGCGCGGCAGTCTCGGCAAACCCGTCTTCGGCTACGACGTCCGGCTGGTGGATATCGACGGCAACGATGTCACGACCCCCAACACGGACGGCGAAGCGTGGATAAACAGCGTCACCGGTTGCTTTTTCTACTGGCGGAAATTCGACAAATCGCGGGAAACCTTCATCGGCCCCTGGGTCCGCACCGGCGATACGCTTTACTACGATGAAGACGGGTTTTTCTGGTTTTCGGGCCGGTCGGACGATGTCTTCAAGGTAAAGGGCCTTTGGGTCTCGCCCATCGAAGTTGAAGCGGCGATCACCGAGAACGAGAGCGTTCTGGAGGCAGCGGTTATTTCCTACGACGACACGGACGGCCTGACCAAGCCGAAAGCCTTTGTCGTCGTCAAACCGGGCGTTTCGCCGTCCGACGCGCTGGCCGACGAGATACGCGCGAACGTCCGTGCGATCGGCGGCTACAAGGTGCCGGAAGAAATCGAGTTCGTGGAAACAATACCGCGCACCACCCTGATGAAAATCGACCGGCGCACCCTGCGCACCGAAGAAGCCGCCCGACGCGGCTGAAATTCGGACCGGACAGATAGAAATAAGGCGGATGCCCATAGCACCCGCCCTTTTTCGTCTGCGCAGAGATGCAGATTCGTCTCAGTTAAACCGGACGTAGTCGAAATCGAACGGATGGCCGTGAATGCCGCGGGCAGGCGGGGCGATCCACCCGGCGATCTTGCCGTGCTCGTAGCAGGGTTTCATCAGCGTGTTGACGAAAGCACGGTCGGCCTCTGTCGGGAGCCATTTATCGACGTTCTTGGTCCATTCCGCCTCGCTGATAACCTTGCCCTCGGGCGAAACCTTGACCTCTGAAAAATTGCCGATCGCGCGGTGGAACCCGCGATGGGGTAATGCGAACCGAAAATCGTGTCCGTGTTTTTCGATGACCTTGTTCCAGCGGTTCAGGCCACGCTGGCAGTCGTTGATGTAATCCTGACGCAGTTTTTCGTTGATTGATGTCAGCGCAGGCTGCGCCCTTTCAACGATTTTTTCGCCTTCGAGCATTAACACATTATAGGTGTCGTTCACCAGGAGATGATCGTCGTCGATCTTCGCTTCGTGGAACCGGCCTTTCAGGCCCTGCGTGTAGTAATTCGCCGCATTCGTGGACAGTTCCTGGCCGAAAAGGTCGACAGAAACCGAATAATGGAAGTTGATCCAGCGCTGCAGGGTTTCGAGATCGATCGCGCCGGCCTGACGCACCCTTTCCGGGTCGTCGGTCCCGATTTCGTCCATCACTTCGCAGGTCCGCTTGACGATCCGCATGACGCCGGATTCACCAACGAACATGTGATGCGCCTCTTCGGTCAACATGAACTGGCAGGTACGCGCCAGCGGATCGAACGCGCTTTCCGCAAGCGACGCAAGCTGGAACTTGCCGTCCCGATCGGTGAAGTAGGCAAACATGAACATCGACAGCCAATCCGGCGTAGGCTCATTGAATGCACCGAGAATACGCGGCCTGTCCGCATCGCCGGAATGACGCTCGAGCATGGCTTCCGCTTCCTCGCGGCCGTCACGGCCGAAATGGGCGTGCAGTAGATACACCATCGCCCAGAGGTGACGGCCTTCCTCGACATTGATCTGAAAAAGGTTGCGCAGATCGTAAAGCGACGGCGCCGTCAGGCCGAGCAGTCTCTGCTGTTCGACGGAGGCGGGTTCGGTATCGCCCTGGGTCACGATCAGGCGGCGCAGCGTGGAGCGGTACTCGCCGGGCACTTCCTGCCAGACGTCCTCCCCCTTGTGATCGCCGAAGGCTATCTTCCGGCCCGGCACGGGTTCGTTGAGGAAAATGCCCCAGCGGTATTCGGGCATTTTCACGTAGTCGAAATGCGCCCAGCCATCGGCACTGACATCGACCGCCGTGCGCAGCAACACGTCGTACCCCTGCGTGCCCTCGGGACCGAGTTCGTCCCACCAGCTGAGATAATTGGGCAGCCAGGATTCAAGCGCCCTCTGAAGACGGCGGTTCTCGCCGAGATCCACATTATTGGGGATACGTTCGTTATAGTTGATCGATGACATTGGTATCGTCCCTTCGACTGGGATTAAAAATAATCATTCAATCCGATCAGATATCTGCGCTCGATTACCTGTCGAATTTCATGCTTTGCATTCAGACACGCTGCTTGTTGTAGGACGCCTTCTGTCCCGATCCGTACACCTTCAGCGCGCCGTCATCGCCGGCGGCGTTGGGGCGCTGGAATATCCAGTTCTGCCATGCCGACAAGCGGCCGAAGATCTTGGTCTCCAGCGTTTCCGGCCCGGCGAAGCGTAGGCTCGCCTCCATCCCGGTCAGGGCATCGGGGGAGAAACTGGCCCGCTCCTCTATCGCGATACGGACTTCGTCTTCCCAGTCGATATCGTCGGGGATGAAGGTGACGAGGCCAAGCTCGTCAGCTTCCACCGCGTCGATCGGCCTGCCGATTTCCGCTTTTGCCTTTTCGACCATGGACGGATCGTTCAGAAAACGGTGCTCGAGCCGGGTCAGACCATTCGGCATAACAAGTGGGCCGAAATTCATGCCGGTGAGAACGACGGTTGCGTCGGGCAGGTTCGATCCCTCGAAACCGCCATCCAGCATGAAGGACCTGTCGGCGGCGACCACGAGTTCAAGCAGCGTGCCCGTAAAACAGCTCCCCGGCTCGACCAGGGCGATCAGCGAGCGTGACGAGACGTCAATGCGCTTGAATGTCCGCTTCAGGAAAAGCGTAATTTCCCGCACCAGCCAATGATCCGCATTGTCGAGAAGGGCCTTGTCGGCGGCTTCGACATGCGCCGAACTGCCCTCGGTCTTGAAGACCCAGGTGCCGATTTCCTTTTCATTGACGCGAAGTTCCATGATCGCGTCGTCCAGCTCCCGCGCCAGCGCGAAAGGCCAGAAATTCACGCCCTGCGCTTCGATTCCCGCAATATCAGCGGGGGGCGCTTCGGCCGGCGCCCGGATCGTGATCGTCGCCATCGCAAGCTCGCGATAGAGTTCGATGGTCACGTTGTCATAGGCAATCCGCGTATCCCCTACCTCGCGATTGATGGGGGTCAGGACGACACCCTTTGCGTCGGCGGGCCGATCGCTTTCCGCCGCGAATTCGGCGGCGCGGGCCGCGACCACTTCGTCGAACTTCGACCGGGGAACGATCTCGTCCACCAGGTCCCAGTCGGTGGCGCGCTTGCCCCGAATACCTTCGGACGTGGTGCAGAAATAATCCGCCCGGTCGTGGCGCACTTTTCTTTTGTCGACCAGACGCGTCAGCCCGCCGGTGCCGGGC
>Ga0181558_10004620_pt1 | contig 12297 bp, 5 predicted proteins | sample 011ome_22_FD_133754 | JGI IMG/M metagenome (GOLD analysis project Ga0181558, IMG submission 133754) | Coastal salt marsh microbial communities from the Groves Creek Marsh, Skidaway Island, Georgia - 011507BT metaG (megahit assembly) | ecosystem: Environmental > Aquatic > Marine > Intertidal zone... | reverse complement strand
GACGCGCGCCTCCTCTGCGGGGACGGCGCGGGGATCCTGCCCGTCGGCGCGCGAGCGGGCGCGACGCCCGCGCCCGCGCCCGTGCGCAGCCAGGTCGGGACGCGCGACGCGCCCGCGTCGTCCTCGGGGACGGGCTCGCAAAGCACCACCGCGTTCGGGTCGGTCGCGCCCTCGCCGCTCGTCCCCGCCCCATCGCGCGCCTCGGCCGCCTCCGCGAGCTCGCTGGGGTGGACGTACCGGCGCTGCCCCTCGTGGTTGGGGGAGAGCCACAGATCAAGGGGCTCGCCGAACGGGTCGAGGACCTGCGTGAGCGGCATCGCGCCCGCGCGGCGAGCGGGACGCCCGCGGGAACGCGGACGTCGCCGTCGAGGGCGTCGCGCGGGCGAGGCGCGCTGGCGAGTCCGAGATTCCGTCGCGAAAAACGGCTCCTCATCAAAGCCTTCAATAAACCTTCGACGCGCTTCTCGCGCTAGCTAACCTCGACGTGCCGCGCGCCACAAATAGGGTTTCTGATGAACGACGCGCTGGAGGCTCACACCGCACGGCGGCCGACCACCCATCGCGCTCGTCTGGTGGGTACACGCCGTTGGCCCGCGTGCTGTGCACGATGTCCATCTCCAGCGACGAGGTCAACTACCTCGTGTACCGCTACTTGCAGGAGTCCGGTTTCACGCATTCGGCGTACACGTTTGGCTACGAATCGTTCGTTTCGAAGACGTCCATCGCTCGCGGGGTGGAGCTCCCGCCCGGTGCGCTGGTGTCGTTCATCCAGAAAGGCCTGCAGTACCTCGAGCTCGAGGCGAACCTCAACGAGGTGCGTTTACACGGCACATCCCCGATTCGCACGAACCGCACGGCGCCGTCTCCGGCGCGCATTCGGCTCATTTTTCCCGCCAATCGAGCGCATCTGTGCGCGCCACGAGGCGCGGCACAGACGCGCTCGACGCGCGCCCGACGCGCGGGTCGCGAGGACACGAGGTCGCCGCCCGACTCGCGCGCGGCCACCGGGTTAGCCGCGCGTCAATCGCGCGCCTCGAAAACCGACGCACGCGACCCCCGCCCTCCCGCGCGCCCCCGCGCCCCGCTGACCGACGCCCCCGATCCGATCGCCCCGCGTCGACGCGAACAATCAATCGTCTCCTCCGCTTCCCATCGTCGCCGTCGCGCTCGCAGGATGGCACGGACGTGGACAACAACTTCTCCATGCTGACGAGCTCGGACTTGCTGAGCAAGCCCGTGGAGGACCTGAAGACCATCGTCAAGACGAAGCGCAACATGACGGACGCCGAGCGCGAGGCGGCGCGCGCCGACGAGGAGCGCCGGGAGAAGGCGCGCGTCGCGGCGGCGGAGGCGGATGCCATGGAGGTGGACGGCGCGGCGGCGAACGGCGCCGTCCGCGACGACGTCGCGCTGGTGCCGCGGGACGCGGTGACCGTGCTCGAGGGGCACACGTCCGAGGTGTTCATCTGCGCGTGGTCGCCCGCGGCACAGGCAAACTTGCTGGCGTCCGGCGGCGGCGACGCGACGGCGCGCATGTGGACGGTGCCGGCCGGGCCGAGCGGCCGCGGCGCCGCCGCCGAGGCGCCGCCGCCGCTGGTGCTGCGCCACGAGGCCAGGGACGGCAAGAGGCCGGGCGACGAGGGCGAGGGCGAGGGCGCTGTGGACACAGAGTTAAAAAAGGAGAAGAAGGGCGGCGCCAAGGATAAATCGACGTCGAGTTCCCCGGTGAAGAAGGAGAAGAACGACGGCGGCGCGGGCGGCGATTCGGAGTGGGCGAACAAGAGCAAAGACGTGACGACTCTGGATTGGAACGGCGACGGATCTTTGCTCGCGACGGGGTCGTACGACGGCTTGGCGCGGGTGTGGAGAAGCGACGGGTCTTTGCTCCACTCGCTGAACGAGCACAGCGGTCCGATCTTCTCGCTGAAGTGGAACAAGAGCGGGACGGTTTTGCTCAGCGGGAGCGTGGACAAAACCGCCGTCGCGTGGGACGCCGAGAGCGGCGCGGCGCGACAGAGGTTCGCGTTTCACGCCGCGCCGACGCTGGACGTGGACTGGCGAGACGACACGCAGTTCGCCACCTCGTCCATGGACCACATGATCTACGTGTGCGAGCTCGGGAAGGAGCGGCCCATCAAGGCGTTCAAGGGGCACAGCGATGAAGTGAACGCCATCAAGTGGGACCCGAGCGGCGCGTTGCTGGCGTCGTGCTCGGACGACTACACGTGCAAGGTGTGGAGCCTGGACTCGGAGACGTGCGTGCGCGACTTTTCCGACCACCGCAAGGAGATCTACACCATCAAGTGGTCGCCCACCGGGAAAGGCACGCGAAACCCGGACCTGCCACTTCTGCTGGCGTCCGCGTCGTACGACGCCACCGTCAAGCTCTGGGACGTGGAGAAGGGCGTCTGCGTGCACACGCTCGCCGCGCACACCGACCCGGTGTACTCGGTGGCGTTTTCGCCCGACGGCCGCCACGTCGCCTCCGGGAGCTTCGACAAGCGGCTGCACGTGTGGCGCGTGGCGGACGGGAAGCGCGTGAAGACGCACAAGGGCGAGGGGGGGATCTTCGAGGTGTGCTGGAACGTGGACGGGACGAAGATCGCGGCGTGCTACTCCAACAACGCCGTCAACGTCATCGACTTTGACGACGCGAAGCGAAAGCCGTGAGCCGCGCGCGCGACGCGAGGAAGCCGCGAGAACGGGACGAGAAGAGAAGGAATTTTTAGCCGACGATTGTAGTAAACGTCGTCGCGAATGAGTGAATCATCGTATTACATCAAGGATAAATCGTCTACGCACACGCACGCGCGTTCGTCTACGCACACGCACACGCGTTCGTCTACGCACACGCGCACACGCGCATCACGAGACGTCGTACCTCGCCGCGTGGAACTTCAGAAAACTCGCCTCGGCGTCCTCCAGCCACGCGAGGGGCGCGCCGGCGCGCTCGACGAGGAATTTTCTTTTGCGCTCGTCCGACCGCCACTCCGCGCACCGCCGGCGGAGCGCGCCGCGCACCGCCGCCGCGCGCCTCGGCCCGTCCGCGACGTGCATGAGCACGAACACTGTCCACTCCGCGAGGCTGGAGTGTTCTTCTTCCGAAGAAGGCTCGAGTGATCCGAAGGCGTGCACGACGTCAACGTCTGTAAACCCGTCCAGCTGGCACGCGAAGCGCACCGCCAACTCATCGCCCAGGCGCTCGACGTCGTCGCCGTCGCCCAGCGCGCCGACGGCGCGAAGCGCGCAAAAGGCGCGCCAGGCCAAGGCGGCGTTCGCGAGGTCCGCGGCGCAGTACGTCAGCGGGTGGAACATCTTGCGCGTCTCCAGCGCACCGGCCGCGCCCGCCTCGCGCAGCGCGTCCGCGCCGGTCGCGAACAGCACGAGCAGGTTGAAGCAGGTCTCCCGGAGCCGATCGGCGCGCGCGTCGACGCCCGACGACTCGGAAAACCCCGGCGCGTCGGGGCGCGCGGCGGCGCCGTCGGCGACGGCGTCGAGGTACCCGTCGAGGACGCGCGCGATCGTCGCCGTGGGGCTCGCGCCGTGCCACACGTGCAGGCCGAAGTTAACGCGCCAGTCGCGCACGGGCAGGTCCGCGCGCGGCGGCGCCACCTCGCCGGCCAGCACGCCCAGCGCCGAGGACGCCGCCGCGGGCACGTACTTCTCGACGGCGCTTCCGCGCCAAACCGCCAGTTGCGCGGTGGCGAGCGCGGCGCCCGCGCCGCCGCACCCCCCCTGCGCGATGAGCGTCGCGAGTCGGGGGTAGCCGGTCGCTGCCGCCGCGCGCGTCGCGGCGACGGGCGCGCCGGTAGCCGCCTTCACGGCAAACTCATTCGCGTCGCCGGACCCGACGGCGGCAGTACTGCCGTTTTGTTTGCGGAGCCAGGCGCCGAGTTTGGCGCGGCGCCGGTGCCGGTCGGCGGCGCTCCCGCCGGGCGCGCCGCCGGGCTCGTCGCCCCAGAGGGTCTTCACCAGGTCCCACGCGCTCACCTCCATCGCGAGCTCCGAGGGGTCGAGCGCGCGCGGGAGTGACAAGGCGGGGCCGGTCGCCAGGCGCGCCTCGACCGCGCGCATGTACCGGTCGCACAAACCGGGGAGCTCGAGGCGCGAGCACCGGAGCCTCCGCCGTTTGCCGAACCGCGCGTCGCCGTTTGCGCTTCGGTCCTCGGCGCCGGCTTCGTCGCCCGCGGTCATCTCGAGCGCCACCTCCAGCGCGGCTCTGAGCGCCGCGGCGTCGCCGGAGCTCCGGCGCCGCGGCGCGAAGCGCTCGCAGACCACGCGCGCGCACGGCGCGTGCGGCGACTGATCGGCGATGGCGGCTTCCGAAGCGGCGGCGTAGCCCCCCGCGTCGACCACCCGTTTGGCCTCCGTCCGCCCCGCGTGCGCGAGGATACCGGCGGGCCCCCAGCTCGGCCGGAACGACGCGCCGAGGAACGCGTGCGCGTCCGTGAGCTTGGGTTTCGTGTCCAGGGGGAGGAGAGGGAGGTCCAGGGGTTTCGCGTACCCGACATCGCCGGTGACAGACGCGGCGATGGCGTACGCCGTCGCCGCCGCTGGCGCGCGCCGTCGTCGCGCGCCGCGGCGATTGGTTTCGCGCGCTGCCGAAAGCGCGCGCGCGCCGGCGGCGGCGGCGACGGCATCCGCCGCGGGCCCGCCGCCGAAACCGCGCGATGACTCGTTCGCGTGCGCGGATTGGCGCGGAAGCGTCGCCGCCGCGCGCGTCTCGCCGAACGCATCCTCAGAGTTCGCGGCTTGCGAAGCCGTCGCGGCCCCGGGGGTCCTCGGGACGAGAAGCTCGGAGGCGGAGGCGTCCTCCGCGCCGAATCCTCCGCGCGTCGCGAACGGCGCATCCTCCGCGCGCGTCGCGGAGGATTCGATTTTCCGCGCGGCTCGCTCCTCCGGGATCTCCATGACGTCCTCCTCCTCTTCCTCGCTGTCCGACGCGTCGAGGTCCATCCCGTACCGCGAGAAGTGCCGGACCCGGAACGTCCACGCGCCCGCGGCCGGGTCGTACGAGACGAAGGTCGATCCGTCCTTCGCGTACGCCTCGAGTCTCTCGGTCGCCTCCGGGAACACGCCGAGAAGCGTGACCGTCGCGGGGCGGTTCAGGCCCGAGCCGCGCGGGGGTTTCGTCGCGGACGCGCGCCCGTCGTACACCGCCACCTCGCCGCGCGTGATCCGGACGATGTCGAACAGATCGTCCGCGCGCACGGCCGAGAGGTCCACGGGCCCGTCCCATCGGACGCTCCCGAACCCCTCGCGCCCCACGAGGAAGGAGGGGACGGACGCGAGCGCCGACGCGCCGAGCGCGCGGAGCTCGCGCGCGGACGGGACCTGCGAGAGAAGGGGAATTCGATCGAAAGGTGGGGGCGCGGTGAGCGATGGGATCCGCGTGTCGGTTTGATGCGTCGAGACGCGGAGGGAAGACACGCGGAGGGACGTACGGTGTAGTACCCATCGTCGCCGGACGCGTCGGGGAGGTGGCCATCCCTTGGAGGATCTTTTCGCGCGTCTTCCGAGGGTGGGGCCGAGCCGAGATCGGGTGCCGCCGTCTCCACGCCGCGATCGAGCGCGCGGTCGAGCGCACACTCGGCGGCATCCGCGAGGCGCTCGGGCGCCATATTGCGAGTCCCACCCGTGGAGCCTCGCGTCGCGCTCTGCCGCGCGGCGGCGACGAGAGCGCTTTTGAATTCAGGTCCGCGCGGAATCACGCGGGCGCCTCTGAAAAAAATCGTGTTCTCGTTCAGTTCATCAGATCAACAACAAGTGTGCCTACGTACCTGTTCGCCACTTCGCGGCGCGCGCGGATCCGCGCGAACCCCGCGCTGCCACGCCCGCGTCGTTCCGCCGAGCGCCGACTCGCCTCGTGCCTGTCGAGCGATGGGCTCCGGGGGCGAGTCCGACCCCGGCGCGTCGGATGCGCCCTCCTTTCTCGGCATCCCCGCCGTGGCGCTCGAGAGGCTCTCCGTGCGCGACATCGCCCCCGCGGACTTCGAGCGCGCGCACGTGGACCGCGCGGTCCCCGCGGTCCTGACGGACGTCGCCGCGAGCTGGCCGTGCGCCTCCAAGTGGACGCTCGCGTGGTTCGCGGAGACGCACGGGGACGTGCGCGTCGCCGCGGACGACGGCACGAAGGAAAAGATGAAGTGCACTTTACGCGAGTTCGCGGAGACGGCGTCGGCGTCGCGCGACGACGTCGCGATCCCGACTGACGTCCCGTACCTGCGTACGTGGAACTTCCTGGACGACCTCCCGGAACTCAAGCGTGACTTCGAGGCGGACGGCGGCGGGTACTTCCGCGACGGCTTCGATTTTCTAAAGCCCGCGTGGCGCCCGCCGTTCACGTGGGCGTTTCTCGGCGGCGCCGGCGCGCGCACGAAGTTGCACGTGGACGTCTGGCACACCGACGCCTGGCTCACCGTGACGCAGGGGCGCAAGCGGTTCGTGCTTTTCCACCCCGGCCAAATGCGATACGTGTACGACGAACAGACACAAACGTTCGCGGACCTGGACGCGCGCGGGGGTTTGGAAACGATTCAATCATCCGGTTTCCCGGACTTCGCGAAGGCCACCCCGGTGGTCGCCGTCGTCGCCGCGGGCGAGACCATCTACATCCCGCGCGGGTGGCCGCACTACGCGGTCGCGCTCGAAGCTGGTGTCTCTTTGACGGTGAACTTCCTGGCGCGTGCGAACCGCCGCCGCGTCCTGGAGAAGGCTGTGGCGTTCGCCAACCGGCGCGACGCGTGCGAAGCGGTGCTCGGCCGCGCGCCCCGCGCCTCCGACAACCTGCTCAAGTTTTGCGTGCACGGCGGGTCCATCGGGACGGGGGACGCCGCGAAGATCATGGGCGTCGACGCGGAGACGCTGCGGGAGAAGATGAGCGAGGCGAGGCGGGAGAGGCTCAGGGCGGAGGCGGAGGCTGCGGAGGAGGAGGAGGAGGAGGAAGAAGAAAAGGCGTAGGTCGGAAGCTCGCGACGGAAGCTTGCGACGTTGTATCATATCTGATACGTAGGATACGTTTTCGCGATGAGACCACGTCAGGTTTTTCTTTCGTTTCGTTGCACTCGATGAGAAATCGCGGTCAAACCTTATGCGTCGTCGGGTCCGAGCTCTCTTCCGCATCCGTCAGTCGTCGGCGCGCGGGTTCTCGGAGCGATGCGTCGCCGCGGCCCCACCGTGCCGCGGAGCTCGGCGAAGCTCGGCGACAGCGAGCCCGGCGAGGGCGATGCCGTGATCGCGTCGACGTGGCGTCTGTCCATCAGCACGGACGACGCGTCCACCTCGACGGACCCGATCCAGAAAACTGACCAGAGGCGCGTGGGCACCCACCGGCGGTGTTTTCAAACGACGGGCCTCGGCGCACCCTCACCCCCATCACCCGCGACGCGAGCTGACCTTCGCACGCGCACGCGCGCGCGTCGCACCCCCCCCGCCCCGCTTTCCACGACAGGGTCCAATCGTACGGCATAGCCGAGCGCGGCGTTCAGACCGACGGAAGCGCGTCGACGCGCGAGATGCGCGAGGTGACCGTCGACGGGCTCTCGGCGTCGGCCCGGACGCGTCTGCTCGCGTTTCTCGAGGCGGCGGTGCCGAAGATGGAGCACGCGCTCGCTGAGAACGAGCAGAGCGACACCTTCGACGACGACGCGCGGAGCGCCGCCGCCGCGCGGTACGAGGACGACACCGGCGGACGCCTTGGGCCCGAGTGCGTGCACGCGCTGGACCCGCGGCCGTCGACGCGGGCGAAAACCGACGCCGGTTCGTCGCGCGACGAGCGGTTCTGGCGCGACCTGGTGCCCACCGGGCTGAGCTGGAACCGGAGCGGCTACTCGATCGCGGTGTCGTACGGGCGCTTCGACGTCACGGGCTGGTGCGACTCGCCGGGGGCGCTGTGCGTCTGGAACCTGAGGCGAGAAGACGTGGACCCGCGGAAGCCGGACCAGACGTTCGAGACGGACTCGTGCCTGCAGTGCGTGGCGTGGCACCCGGTGGACCCCGCGGTGGTCGCCGCGGGCTCGTTCGACGGCGAGGTGCACGTCTGGGACGTGCGCGGGGACGCGGACGGGGACGGGGACCCCGGGGACGGGGACGGGAAGGAAAATCGGGAAGGAAAATCGAACGACGGATTCGTCGCGCGGAGCGCGGTTTCCGACGCGTCGCACCGCGAGCCCGTGGTTTCCGTCGCGTGGCTCCGGAGCGCGCGCGCCGCGGGGACGCGCGCGGGCCGCGGCGCGACGCGAACGCACGACGTGTGCTCGTTCGGGTCGGACGGACGTGTCCTGGTCTGGGACTTTTCCAAAGCCGAGATCCAACGGGGAGAAGACGCGGAGGACCCGACGAGTGAACGATCGAAAACGGATCCGACTCCGACGGTGCGACGCGTTCCGTTCCCGTCGTTCGGGTACGAGACGCGTCCGCCGGCGGACGCCGCTCGCGAACGCGGCTTCGTTCGCGGAATCGCCGCCGCGTCTTTCATCCCAACCGCGCGCGCGTCCGGCGATCCTTCCGGCGCGAACGCCGCGAACACCGTGACTACCATGACTACCGGCACCGTTCAAAACGAGCGTTACGTACGCGCACGCGAGGGCTCGAGGGAGCCTTCGAGCACCTCCTCGTTTCTGCTCGGGTGCGACGGAGGCGCCGTGCTTGAGTGCATGATGCGGCACGGCGCCGAGGCGGGCGCGGCGGCGTTCGCGCGCGAGTGCGCGGCGGGTTCCGTCCCGGCGATGCGGTCGCCCGCGACGGCAGAGTACGAGCCGCACCGCGGCGCGGCGCACGGCGTGTGCGCGCACCCGAGCGAGCCCGGCTTGTTTTTGAGCTGCGGCGCGGACGGCGCGCTCAAGCTGTTCGCGCGGCGCGCGCGAAGGTCACCCGTGGCGCGGCTGGAGCCCCGCGCCGGCGCGCTCTTCTGCGCGGCGTGGTCCCCGGCGCGGCCGGCGCTGGCGGCGTGCGGCACGAGCGGCGGGACGGTGGTGCTGTACGACCTGCTCGAGGCCTTTTCTTCTTCTTCTTCCATCGATGGAATCGATGGAATCGATGGAACCGGGACGAACGACGAACGAAGTCGAGGTCTCGGCGCGTCTTTCGGGGGTGGGCTGGCGTCGCTGGCGCCGACGGCGGAGCTGCGCGGGTGCGCGCGCGGCTCGCCGACGCAGGCGCTGGCGTTCAACCCGGCGATGCCCGAGTACCTCGCCGCCGCCGACGGAACCGCCGTTCGCGTCTGGGACCTCGGTACGAGATTCGCCGTGCCCGCGGCGCACGAGGGCGCGGCCGTCAGGCGGCTCGCCGCGGGGGAGGAAGGGCCTCCGGGATGAGGGACTGGTAAGAGACCACCTTCTGCGTAGCTATATACAAGGTGGTAGATTACGATAGGATACATACTTTTCACGACCTACGTATTCGCGGTACTGAGTACCTCGCTACTACTAGAGACGCGTCTCGTCTCCCGGTGGCGACGGCGGCGATCCGCCTCGCTCGCGCGACTTGGACCTGCTCGACGACCTCGCCCTCGACCTCGCCTCGGGCTCCTTGTCGCCTCGGCGGATCTCGGGAAGCACCACGGCGAGCGAGTCGTGTTCTCGCGCCAAAAGCGCTCGAGGAACGCGCGGGGGGTTCGCGAGCTTCCCGTCGCGCGTCGTCGGACGAAAAGTATCCGACGTGCGCGTCTCCCTGTCGTCACTTTTCCTCTGTGTGTCCAGCGCGGCTTGCAGCGCGCGGTGCAGCCCGTCGATCGCGCTCTCGACGGACTCCACCCGCGCCTTCTGCGCGTCCATCGCCGCGATCATCTTGTCCTGGAACTTCCTGAAGTCCGCGCTCGCGGACGCGCTCGCGCTCTTCGAGCGCGCCTCCGCGTCCCGCACGCGGTTCCCCACATCCGCCACGTCGGCGTGCATCTGCGCCACTTGCCGCTGCACCGCCTCCACCTTGGCCGCGTGCTCCGCGCCGTCTGGGGCGACGAGCTTGGCGCCCTCCAGCTTCTCGCCCTCCAGCTTGCCGCCGTCGCCGTCGCCCAGCAGCTTCACGGCCTCGTCCTCCTTCGCGCGCTCCGCGCGCAGCTGCGCGTGCCACCCGCTGTTCAGCCCCTTCTTCGTCTCGTCCCACAGGTCCTCGCGGCCCACCGCCTTGGCCGCAAGCCTCTGCGCGGCGCGGCGCGAAATCGTGAGCTGCCGGAAGAAGGTGTCCGCCACGTTGCGCGCCAGCTTCGGCTGGCACTCTTTCATGAGCGCCTTGAACGCCTCCGGGTCCCAGGTGGCCGCCTCGACCGTCTTGTCGTACGGCACCACGCACAGCGTCGCGCGCGCGTGCCCGAGCGCCAGGCCGGGGTTCACCAGCAGACCCGGGCCGCACAGGCGCGCGTCCCCCGGGCGCGCGCGGCGCGAGAGCTCGCGGTGGTAGGCGCGCGTCTCTCGGTTCCCGTCATCCTTCAGCACCTTTTCGATCGCGGGCGCCACGCAGGTCGTGCCCTCGGTGACGATCGCGATGCTGTCGCAGCGACCGTTCGCGATCGCCAGCGGCAAATCGCGCGTGAACACCACGGGCCGCATCTCAAGGCACACGCGCTCGACGACGCGCTCGTTCGGCCTCACGTCGCCGGCGAACGCGGCGGCGATGACGCGACCGTACACGTAAAAGTTGACGTCGGCGCGTATGTGGCTCGGGAGCTCCGCGATCACCTCGCGGTCGCCCGGCCGCGCGTTCTCCTTGACGTGCTTGCGGAAGGCGTTGATGCGCAGGCTCAGCGCGCGCGGCACGCGCCTGTTGTCGATGAAGCGCCGGAGCGAGAGCGAGCGCTCCACCTCGACGTTCTCGGCGCTGTCCTCGGAGAGGAGCGAGGACACCTTGCCGATGATGAGCGAGAACACGAAGCCTCCGAGGAGCATCACGGCGCACGCGAGCAGGCGCTCGGGGACGGTCTGGGGCACGACGTTCCCGTACCCCACCGTGGTGAGCGTCTGCACCGCCCAGAACAGCGAGGCGACGTACAGCTCCCAGGCGCGCATGTTCGCGCCGGCGTAGTCCTCGCGCGCGAAGTCGTACACCGAGCCGTACAGGCACGCCATCCAGTGGCTCAGCAAACAAAGCACGACGAGCAGCTTGGTCATGCTCACCTGCGCGTGGTACATCAGCGCGTACTCCTCGTACCGCTCGAATATGCGCGCCGCGCGTGCGATGCGCAGCAGCTTCAGCAAACGCAGGAGCGCGAAGAAGTTGAGCGCGGCGGCGGCGCCGCTGGAGAGGGTGTTTTGTTCACCCGCGCACGGGTCGTTCGACGTGACGTCCCACGAGCACTCGGCGAGGCCTTTCAGGCCTCGGCTGATGTACTCCACGGGGATGCACGCCAGGAAGTCCACCGTGAACCACGTTCGAAGGTAGTGCTCACGGATCCGCGTGAGGTCCACCACGTACACCACCTCGTCGTCCTCCTCGCGGTGTTCCCAGTACGCGGTGAAGAACCCCAGGCAAAGGTCGATCCAGAAGTACAGGTCCACGAAAAACTCCAGCACGTACCAGCCGCCGTACGCGTCCGCGTCGAAGCCCATGCGGTACGGCACCGCGAGCGCGACGTACACCAGGATGAAGATCTGCGCCGTGTCCCAGACGCTGCGGAACGGCGTGTTCGCGTGAAGCACGTACGGGGAGACGTCGCGCGACGCGCGCGCAGCCGCGACGGCGGAATCCTTCTGCGCCATGTCCTGGCCTTTTCTTCTCACGTCGGGAATCGTGTCGGAGGCGCCTCGTTTCAGGAACGGGTCGTCGTCCTCCGCCCCGCGCGCGCGACCGGGACGCGCCGCGTACGCGGACTCGTCGTCGGAGTCTGCGCGGGGTTGGTTCGTGCGGTGCGCGGTGAGTGGACGAGCGGTGCGTGCGGTGAGCGGGGGTGGCGCCGGGGCCGGTCGAGGGAAACGGGAACACCGACAAAACGCTAGCGAGTAGTGGCGCGATAACAACGACGTCGCCGCTCACCTGGGGCGTTTCCGTCGCGGGCCTGGGGGGGGAGGTTGTCCATGCTAAACTTGCCGGTCGGCGCGCGGGTCAACATATCGCCTAGCGCCCTCGCGAGATCGGAGCCCGTCGCCGTGGCGCGCCGGTGGACTGCCTGCGCCAAGGCGAACGATCACAGAAGTGAAAATGAAAAACAATGGGACGCGTTCGGCGAAACCGGTCGATACCTTCCGCGTTTCAACGTTGCCACGTCTTCATCAGATCTGTGCGCGCGCCCCTGAGAGATGGCGCGTCGCGCCGTGCTCGCCGAGGCGGCGCGAGCGCTCCTTTCGACCTCGCGACGATGCGTGAGGT
>Ga0181558_10004619_pt1 | contig 12297 bp, 15 predicted proteins | sample 011ome_22_FD_133754 | JGI IMG/M metagenome (GOLD analysis project Ga0181558, IMG submission 133754) | Coastal salt marsh microbial communities from the Groves Creek Marsh, Skidaway Island, Georgia - 011507BT metaG (megahit assembly) | ecosystem: Environmental > Aquatic > Marine > Intertidal... | reverse complement strand
TGCAAGTGCTGTGAACTCCGTTGAGAATGCACTCTCTGACGAACAGACTATATCAAATGATATGGTCGTGAGTGTAAATCATTCAGAAGCTGGAGTTTTAAAAATGTTGGGTGTTCCATATAGATTTTCTGATACACCAGCAACAATCAATAAGGCTCCACCGCTACTTGGTGAGGATAACAAAGAAATTCTTCAATCAATAGGTTATGATAATGATCAAATTGACTCACTCATAAAATCAGAAGTAATTTAGCAAATAAATAATGATTGAAAAGGTATCAAACTTACAAGATGCGATTAAAAATAATGTTTCATCAGATGATTTAATATTTATTGGTGGATTTGGTCACTTAATACCATTTTATTTAACGCATGAACTTATTCGGCAAAATATTAAAAATTTGTCAATTTGTAGGTCTGGTGCTGATATTTTATTCGATCAATTGATTGCCTCGGGTATTATAAAAAAAGTTATTTTTGGTTACATTGGAAATCCAACAGTTGGATTATCTCATTCTTTTAATAGAGCCTACAAATCTAACTCGATTGAAATTGAAGAATGGACAAATCAGTCAATAATAATGAGGTTACACGCCGCTCGAATGGGTGTTGATTTTGTGCCCTCAAAAATACTACAAATTGGTGATTTACCTGAAAATATTAAATACCTTAAAAAGGTTATATCCCCATATACGGGTCAAGAATATTCAGCAATCCCCTCATTAAAACCAGATGTGGCACTAATACATGCACAGCAGGCCGATAAATACGGAAATGTTCAGATGTGGGGGATTGACGGTGACACTGTTGAGGGAGCATTAGCATCGGATCGGATAATAGTTAGTGTTGAAAGAATTATAAATAATGAAGAAATAAAAGAGTCACCTGAAAAAACGATTATTCCATCTCACAGGGTCACAAATATCGTTGAGCTTCCATGGGGCGCATATCCATCGTACGTATCAGGTTTTTACTCAAGAGATGACGAGCATTATATTTCATATGACTCTGTCTCAAGGGACGAGTCAGAACTAGGGAATTATCTTAAGGAATGGGTAATTAACGTTAACAATATCGAATTGTATATGGAAAAGATAGGTAAAGAAAATAGATTAACTCTACAAATGGGTTTATGCGGGGTATTAGATGAAAGTTAATTACAGAGAAATTACCCCAGATAAACGGATTGCAATGATTGCAGCAATGGAATTAAAGGGTTACAGTTCATGTTTTGTGGGTATAGGAATTCCTTCAGATACTGCATGCCTTGCCAAGGATACAATCGAGCCCAATATAAATTTAATCTATGAGTCTGGAGCTATTGGCACTATGCCAAAAACAAAATCTTATTCGACAGGTAGCCCATCAATAGCCCATGGATCAGATATGATCACAGATAGTTTTTCTGTTTTTTCTGATCTGCAAGCGGGTAGAATTGATGTTGGGCTACTCTCAGCTGCTCAGATAGACGTTCATGGTAACCTAAATTCAACAGTGATAGGGGACTATCGAACCCCTAAGATAAGGATGGTTGGCTCTGGCGGAGCACATGATATTGCATGTTTAATTCCTAATTTAATTATCCTCATGCCTCATGATTCCAGAAGATTTGTTGAAAAAGTTGATTTTATAACAAGTCCAGGCTCTGGATCTGCATTTGATAAATTGAGGAAGAAATATCAGTTGGGAAGAGGCCCATCAATTTTAATAACGGATAAAGCAAAATTTATCATGTCTTCAAGCGGTTGGGAATTTGATAGTGTTCTCGATGATTTTACCTACGAAGAAGCCGTTGAAGGTATCCCTTGGATATTAGCGGCAAATAATAATAAAATAAAGATTGATCAAAATATCTTGAACAAAGTTGATAATATTAGTGATTTATAACCTCACTGATACTCTTTGATGTACTATCAATAATTGTATCAGCATCTTTTTTCGATAAACAAAAAGCAGGAGCAAATCCGATAGTGTCCCCGGATGGCATTGCTCTTGCAAGAATGCCATTAACTGCCATTTTAGATACAATCTCTTGAGCCAATGCTCCTTGGTTATCGTAGAATGTTCTATTCTGTTTATCTTTCACCAGCTCAATAGCCGATAGGAGTCCCTCATATCTGATATCACCCACATTTGGATGATCAATGAATGTCTCTTTCAGTTTTTGATTAAAGTATTTTGCAATTTCTGAGCCTTTCTTAATCATATCATTTTTATCAATATAATTTAGGTTTGCTAATGCAGCTGCACAAGAAATTGGATGAGCTGAGTATGTGGATCCATGGGTAAATACGCCATTTTTATCTGTTCCATCTCTTATGACATCATAAATTTCATTTGATATAATAGAGCCAGAAAGAGGTGCATAGGCAGATGTAATACCCTTAGCAACAGTTATTAAATCTGCTTTTATATCATAATAATTACAACCAAACATTTCACCCAATCTTCCAAAGCCGGTAATTACCTCATCTGCAATGAATGAAATATTATATTTTTTAAGTACCTTATTTATACAATACCAATAAGTCTTTGGTGGTGGAACTAATCCACCATTACCCATTACTGGTTCTGCTATAAATCCTGCAATTGTTTCTGGGCCTTCAATCATTATTGTTTGTTCTAATTTTTCAGCGCAATAGTTTGAGAATTCTTCTTCAGTTTGATCTAAGTTATTTCTGTGAAAGTAGTTTGCTTCTTCAGTATGTAAGAAATTGTTCAATGGAAGGTCAAAGTTTTTATGGTAGTTTTTAAGTCCAGTCAAACTACCAGTAATTATCCCCGAGCCATGATAGGATCCATTTCTTGAAATAATTTTTTTCTTCTCAGGTGTTCCTATCAAATTGTTATAATGCCATAGCAATTTAATATTAGTTTCGTTTGCATCTGAACCCGTTAATCCAAAATATATCTTACTCATGTTTTTTGGGGCTAAATTTACAACCACATTAGATAATTCAATAGATGCTTCAGTACTGTTTCCATAATATGCATGATAGTAAGCTAAATTTTCAGCCTGTTTTTTTATCGCATCAATAATTTCAGTACAACCATATCCAACATTCACACAATATAAACCAGAAAAGGCATCTATATATTCTATACCTGCAGAGTCTCTAATCCTCACACCACTCGCAGACTTCATAATCCTAGCAGGTATCTCACCCCTTTCAAACTTAGCAAGGTGAGTTAAAGGGTGGATAAAATTCTCTTTATCTAATGAAGACATATATTTGTATACTTTTAAAATTTTAAATTTTAGCTAACTGACATATCTTATGTTATTATTTTTATAAAAATCAATGATAATAATATGAGGACAGAGTTAATGAATATTTTTCCAGAGCTTAAAGAGGCCACAACTAATAGGGATTTCAATAAATTTAGCAGTTTTATTCATGATGAATATACATTTGTAAGACACCAATCAGGTACAACAATGAACAGAGAGGAAACTCTTGGTATGATCAAAGGCATGATGGCAAGTGACAGTTTTTCAATTGAACAGCACAGATGCGTATATGAAAATGAGGATATATTAGTTGAGCATATGGTTGTCGCTTTTCCAGATAATACAAAAGAGGCGGTTCTCTCAGCATATACAAAAAAAGATAATAAACTATATAGGTGTGAAACAGGTGCGACTAAAATAGGTTAATTTAGTGTGGGTAAGTGATATCAACCTTAGGGATTAATAGGGATATGTTGAAATTGTATGTAAGATGAGGTTTCGACTTACAGTCATCTTACCCACACAATTACAAAACGCGATTATTTACAAGAGGGATCACTTTTTTTAAATATTTTTTCCTTCACCGTGAACATGTTTCTCAATATGTCTGGACGGTTTCTTTCCATTAATATCCGTACCAATTGGTGACCATGTACAAACATTTGTTGTTTGGGTCCAGATTGTTTTAGCTTCACCAGGAATGAAAAACTCTACAAATTCACAATTACTATTTTTTGTATAAAACCAATGGTTTTCATTTTCAAAATTATATAAGACATCGTATTTTGATAACTCATACTCTTTCCCATCAAGTACAGCGACAACATTACCTTCTGTAAGAAATTGATAATGCTCTGCACCCACATGATAATGCTCTGGGCAAGAAGTGTTTTTAGGATATATTATTAATTCCCCTTTAACACTATCCGTATCAGCAAGTGTTTCAGAGAGTAAATAAACTCTTTTTCTATCATCATGTTCAGATTTTAAGATAGGTTCATTTCCCCAGTTAATAATATTTGTGGCCTGTTCAAAATTATCAGTAGGGGTCTTTTCGTGAATTTTATAATTTAGGATCTTTGTAATAACCAAATTTGAGGGTTCTATTGCGCCACAGTCTATATTTTTAGTTCCTTTTATGAAGATTATCTTGTTGTGATCAATAATATTATCTTCAATGTTAATTGATCCTGATAATATTTGGATCCACATAACGTCATTTTCACTATTTTTAATAGCTAAGTTTTTTTGAGCTGATAATTCAAAGTAATTTAATGTGACTCTTGAGTCTACTAAGTCTTCTTTGGTGATAAGATTTTTAAATTTAATTCCATCACTATCAGATTTAAATTCTATATCATCAAATTTCTTTATTAAGGGCATATTTCACTCCTATTTGCACAAAGTACCTAAAGAGGATATAATTTTTCTTGTATTAAGTAAACCCGTAGAGATTTAATTACGTAAATTTGTTAGAAAATGACTACAGAACTCAAATACACATTGATATTTTATGGTATATTGCTCATTTCAGGGTATCTATTTAGAAAAATAAAAGCAAATGATGAGGCTGTTATTGATGACTCTCTTCCATCAAACAGGATGGCTCATTACTTAGGTATAATTATAATAATATCTTTTGCGTGTGCAGTTACTATGACAGTCATTACGATTATGAAATTTTTTAATTAGGAGTTTGAATGTCATTTAGACCAGTTACAACTAAATCAAATCCAAAATCTGTTCTTGAAGGCGCGGGTGTCTCACTTGACAGAGTATTTGGTTTTGCAGATCCAGAAAAATTTGATCCTTTTTTATTATTGGATGATTTTAGAAATGAAGACCCAGAAAAATATAAGGCAGGATTTCCATGGCATCCGCATAGAGGAATTGAAACAATTACATATGTGCTTGAAGGAACAGTTGAACATAAAGATAGTCTGGGTAATACTGGACTTCTTTCAGGTGGTGATGTGCAATGGATGACTGCTGGTTCAGGGATCATGCACCAAGAGATGCCTCAAGGAAATGAAATTGGACAGATGCACGGATTTCAATTATGGGCCAATTTGCCATCTGATAAAAAAATGACTTCACCCAGATATCAAGACATAGATACTACAGGGATTCCAATAGTTGAAGATGATGACGGGTCAAAGATTAGAGTTGTAGTTGGTGATTATAGAGGAATATTGGGACCTGTAGATGGAATAGCGGCTGAGCCTCAGTTTTTAGATGTCCATGTGCCACCAAATACGAATAAATTACTGAAAATTGATACTTATAAAAGTACATTTGCTTACGTATTTAGTGGTTCAGCTCATTTTCAATATGCTTCAGATCCTGTCGGCATCAGAGTGGAAAAGGAATTTAATGGCGAAGAATTCAATATTAGGGACTCTTCGGGGAATAAGACTCTAATTTATTTTGATCCAGGAGAAAATGTTGTATTACATACTTTTGATGAAGGTGTAAGATTCCTACTTGTATCTGGAAAACCAATTAGAGAGCCAATAGCATGGCACGGACCAATTGTTATGAATACAAGAGAAGAACTTATCCAAGCTATGCAAGATTTAAATACAGGAAATTTTATAAAATAGAAGCGAGAATTAAATGAACAAAAATAAATTATTCGTTAAAGCAGGCTGCCCATTTTCCTACAAGTTTATTGTGTATCTCAATGAAATAAATAAATTAGGTGATTTTGAATTACACGTTGCGCATGCTGATGAAGAGTCATATGAGGAAATAACAATGTATATTCTCGAAAAGTCAGGGCAAAAAGCAAGCTTTCCAACCGTCGAGTCATCAGATGGTATATTTCTTACAGGCTCTGATGAATTAATTGAGCATTTTTCTAGTGTTTATAATATAACAAGAGATAATATTGAGATGTTAAAATATTGGGAAAATAATATGATGCCAAGAATGAGAAATATTATGAAACAGCTCAGAGAAGCAAAAGAAAAAATCACAGAATTAAGTGCATAGTTAATTAGTGTCATCCATTAACCTCAATACAAGCATAGATATTTATTGTGAAAGGGTATCTTCAGACTTATTTGCAGAACCCATTAATTTTTTATCCAATATCGCTTTCATTATAGCTTTTTATATTCTTCTTCAGAGGTTAAAAAATGTATCGTTCAGCGATAAGTCTCATAAAAAATACTCAACTATATTAACCTATTTAATCTTACTAATTGGCTTAGGCAGCTTCTTATTTCATGCATTTGGTAATTTGTGGTCTGCCTTTGCAGACACATTACCTATAATGGTATTTATACTGTTCTATCTTTACATAGCAGTTAGATTTTATCTTGAACAAACTAATTTAGTTTCAGTGGCTGCACTAATTATATTTTTGAGTTTAAATATCTTGCTTGGGTATGCTGGTGTGGAGGAAATAGCATCCTATTTGACAGCGCTATTAGCCATGCTTCTCATATCAGCTATATCACTTGTGAAAAAAGAACTTGAAATCTCAAGAGGACTATTTATTGCATCAATTATCTTTATGATTTCTCTAACATTCAGACAAATCGATACTATTGCTTGTTCCTATATACCATTTGGGACGCACTTGATCTGGCATATATTAAATGCAATATTATTATATAGTTTGGTTTTGCTATTCATTAAGAGGTTTAAGAAATGAAATTTTTTTTAATCTACACCACATGTTCTTCATTGAATGAAGCAAAACGCATATCTGAGATTTTACTTGAAAATAATTTAATTGCTTGTTCAAACATATACCCTTCAATGATCTCTTTATATAAATGGGACAATAAGATTGCCCAAGATGAAGAATGTACAATCATTATGAAAGCAATTGAAAAGAATTTTACTGAAATCAAAAAACAAATAAAAAAGTTTCATTCATACGAAATACCGTGCATTGTTGGTTTGCCTATTACTCAAATTGATGATGATTATGCAAATTGGCTCTTACAATCAACGACTACTGATACATGAACACAAACTTATTTAAAAATATCAAGGATCACAAACTTTTTCAGGCAATTGTTGTAATTGCCATTATATTATCTGCACTTTTAGTTGGTGCATCTACATATAATATACCACCAAGTATTCTATTTATTCTTCATGCCTTGGATGTATTAATAACTCTTTTTTTTGTGGTAGAGATTTCGATACGATTTTTTGCAGAAAAAAGGAAATTACATTTTTTCAAGGATGGTTGGAATCTATTTGATACGATAATAGTAATAGCCTCGATAATTCCTACAGGACCAAACTCCTCAATACTTGTTCTGAGGTTATTAAGAATCTTTCGAGTTTTAAGACTGATTTCTGCTATACCTGAATTGAAACAACTCATTGAAGCACTTCTAAAATCAATTAAGAGAGTATTTTATGTGTCGTTGCTCTTATTTATAATTATTTATGTATATGCATCTTTTGGGAGCATTTTATTCGCCGAGAGTGATCCAGATAGATGGGGTGATCTTGGTATATCTATGATAACACTTGTGCAAGTGCTGACCCTTTCAAGTTGGGAGAATGTGATGTTACCAATGCAAGAGATATTTTGGTGGGCGTGGATATATTTTTATAGTTTTGTAGCAATTGGTTCCATAACAATACTAAATCTAATAATCGCAGTGTTGGTTGATGTGATAACGAAGTCACACGATTAGTAAAAAAATTAAAACTATGATACGCTGCAGAACGTTTAATAATATGTATAAACATTAGGGAGAAATAAATGGCAACAGGACAACTAAATCCAAATGATCTCGTTGGGGTCAGTTTTTGGATAATCTCGGCTGCAATGGTTGCCGCAACTTTCTTTTTCTATGTTGAAAGAGACCGTGCAGTTGGTAAATGGAAAACTTCATTATCCGTTGCTGCTATGGTGACTGGTATTGCAGCAATACATTATTTTTATATGCGAGGTGTATGGGTTACAACCGGTGAAACACCTGTCGTATTCAGATATGTCGATTGGCTACTCACAGTTCCATTACAGATTATTGAATTTTATCTAATTCTTGCAGCAATCGCTGTTGTGTCGGCTTCGCTCTTTTGGAGATTGTTGATTGCATCAGTTGTAATGCTAATTGCTGGATACTTAGGTGAAATTGGATCGATGAATGTATGGTTCGCATTCATTATTGGAATGATAGCATGGATTTATATCATCTATGAGATTTTTGCAGGTGAAGCAAGTAAGATAAGTGCAAGTGAGGGAACTCCTGCATCTCAGAAAGCTTTTAATGCACTAAGAATTATCGTCACAGTTGGTTGGGCAATCTACCCTATTGGGTATGTATTAGGGTATGTTGGAGCAGGCAGCGCTGACTCACTTAACCTTATTTACAACTTAGCTGATTTTGTTAACAAAATTGCATTTGGTGTTGTAATTTGGGCTGCAGCAACATCTGAATCAAAATAATCTAACACGCTAGTGGAACAATAAATGTTTCACTAGCAATCTTTTTTCTATTTATGAGTAAAAATAAAATTAGTGTAATCTATAATGAATCCTGTTCTATTTGTAGAATAGAAATCAATCATTACAAAAAGCAAAGTTCAAAGAACCTAGAGTTCATTGACTTAAATGATAGAAATTTACCAGAGAATATAAAATTAAAAAATAAGGCAGATATCTTACGAAGATTGCATGTGTTTGATGGCAATCAATTTCATATTGGAGTTGATGCATTTGCTCTGATTTGGGAGAATTTAGATAAATATAAGTTCCTTAAAAAATTACTTGAGTACAAAATAATTTATTTCATAGCTTTTTATATATATGAAGTTTTATCATTTCTTCTTTATCTAAAAAATAGAAGGCAGCTAAATGAATAAAGAACTTCCCCAAAAAATTTGTCCGATTTGTAACCGACCATTTAGCTGGCGTAAAAAATGGAAGTTAAATTGGACGGAAGTTAAGTACTGCTCAAAAAGATGCAGACAGGAAAAAAAATAGATACTTGTTAATGATATAGTGCATCTAGTTCTTTTTTATATCTCTCAATAACTTTAAACCTTCTAACCTTCATTGATGGTGTCATCATCTCATTCTCAATTGTGAATTCTTCATCAATTAGCACATAATTTTTTATTTTTTCAATTGCTGAGAGACTTCTATTAACCTTTTCAATTGAGTTATTTATAATTGTCTTAGTTTTTTCCTTATTTTCACGTATGTCCATATCAGTGACAATAATCGCAACAAGATATTTTTCACCATCACCAAAAACCATTACTTGTGAAATTCCCTCTTCCATAATTAATAGTGATTCAATCTTTGTGGGAGAAATATTATCACCGCCAGAGTTGACGATAATATCTTTCATACGATCCGTAATAACCAAGTAGTTATCCTTGTCAAACTCACCAATATCACCTGTTTTTAACCATTTTCCATCAAAAGCAGCTTTTGTTGCATTTTCATCTCTGAAATATCCATTCATTACATTCTCACCTATCACAAGGATCTCGCCATCAGCAGATATTTTTACTTCTGTGTTCGGAAGTAAGGGCCCTACAGTATTAATTTTATTTTGACCTGGGTAGTTTACTGAAATCACGGGCCCGCTTTCTGTTTGCCCATAACCTTGATAAATTGGAATACCCAGCGAGAAGAGTGAAATACCTACATCATAGTTTAGAGCAGCACCCCCCGAAATTAATCCGACGAGACGGCCACCAAATCTATTGCCAGTTTTTTTTCTAACAAGTTTGGATAGTATCTTATTGTAGATAGATTTGAATATGGGTAGTTTTCCTTTTTCGTAATGTTCTCGGCCAAGAGCTATAGTGTCATAAAAAAGTTTTTGTTTAATTTTACTTTCTTTATTCATTTGCGTAGAAATTCTCTGAAGTAAGTTTTCATAAAATCTTGGTACTGCAGACATCAAATGTGGTTTTACTTCAGCTAAATTTTGGAGTAGTTTATCGATCCCCTCGGCATAGTATATTTGGTTTCCTGAATATAGATTATAAAATTGAAGTGTATGCTCATAAGAATGCGATAATGGAAGCCAAGATAGAAATAATACATCTTCTATATGTTCTAATGCTGGTCTCAATATTTTATAGGCGCCCTCACAATTATGTAATATAGAACCGTGACTCAACATAACTCCTTTTGGAAAACCTGATGTCCCTGATGTATATATAATACAAGCAAGATCCGTTCTAACTTTTCTATTTGACTCTAGTCCTATTAAATCAATTGCATTTTCACCAGCTTCCTTTTGTATATCACCCCAATTATGTAACTTTATGTAATCAGATGCTTCGGTAACGAAATCATCTATAAGAATTACATGGATTGTTTTCTTTAATTTATTTATTGCATAGGCAACTTTTTCAAATAAGGATTGGTTAGAAACAATAACAACAATAGACTCAGAATGATTGATAATATATTCATAATCTTGAGATGTTATAGTTGTATATACTGGAACAGTTACACCATCTGCCGCCATTATAGCAATATCACTTATCTGCCATTCAGGTCTATTTTCAGAGATAAGCATGACCCTTGCATCATTTTTAATTCCAATTGATTTAAGATAGTTGGCGAGGTTATTTATTGCTTTGTAAGTTTCTGACCAGCTAATTGATAAATAATCAATATTTTTTTTTGACCACAGATAAGGTTTATCTGTATTGGCTATAGATCTATCTTTAAATACAGATAATAGGTTGTCATACTTATGAACTTGTTCTGAACTCATTCAAAAAGTATGACACACTTTCTGAGTACTGAAAAGGAATAGAGCGCTACTTATCTTTCTTTTTTGCTTCTTTAGTTGCTTTCTTTTCAGCTTTCTTAGCTTTATCTGAAGTTTTCTTTTCAGCTTTCTTAGCTTTATCTGAAGTTTTCTTTTCAGCTTTCTTAGCTTTATCTGAAGTTTTCTTTTCTTTTTTAATCTCTTCTTTCTCAATTTTTTCTAGAAATTTAGATTTTTGCTTATCTGCATTATCAAAGGCCTTTTGCGCTAACTCAAGAAACTTATCATTATTCTTTTCTTCAGCTTTTAGAAGAAGATCATATCCTTTAGAAATGAATTTCTCCTCTATTTCGTAAGCTTTCGTCAGGTCATTAATCTGTTTTTTATTGTAATCATTTTCTATGATTAAAGAGAGATCATTGGAACTTATTAGCAGAACTCTGTCTTCCTTATCATAAACATTCTTTAAGGATCTATTCAGAGCATCCAGCTGTTCTTCATTTAGTTCGAGAAGTTGATTAGTTACAGCAGTTAGCTCTGAATTATATAAAGCTTCAGTTTGGTTTATCTGATCTAGTAGAGTATTTAATTCACTTCCAGCTAATTCAAATAGCTCTAGAGCGCTTGATAAATTAGCTGAGGATATTTCAATGTCCCCAGTAAGTATATTGAGAGCATTTTCAATCTCAATTTGTGATAAAGATGTTGTTTCTAAATTTTGTAGATTTGCATCTATCAATAATTGTGTTTCATCTATAGAAGTTGATAAATCTGCAATATCTGACTCTGCTAAATTAATCCTATTCTGTAACTCAGCATATTCTGGATCCTCTGGAGAGAGAACAGAAAATATTTGGAGATAACCCTCCAGTTCAGTTTCCTTTGTAAGAAGGTTTAGATTCAAGTCGTTGTAATTATTTTCAAGTAAATCTTGCTCTTGGATTAAACTATCAATTGCTACTTCTATTGCCGTTAATTCTGTTTCAATTTGTGTCTGTTCATTAATGAGAAGATTATAGTCATCATTGATTGAATTATAACTTAATTCACTATCATTATATGTTGTCTGCAAAGGATCAACTTGTGGTTCAAGGGTTGACATTGTCTCATCATACAAAATCTGATCATCAGCGAGAAAAACTCTCTGCAAATCATCATATATGTCAGCCTTTGCAATACTAATAAAAGTTATTGGTAAGGCTAATGTCCCAATTAGAGTTAGAAATAATTTTTTCATATTTTTTCTCTTTACGCACAAAGTTAATAATTTAATAAAAAGTAAACTATATTTTAGGCTTTTTTGTGTTATCAGTCAAATAAGTGCCTAAAATTTAAGAATTTGGTGGA